>Ga0126376_10000171_pt1 | contig 30170 bp, 21 predicted proteins | sample PanSoiMetPlot_15_FD_92760 | JGI IMG/M metagenome (GOLD analysis project Ga0126376, IMG submission 92760) | Tropical forest soil microbial communities from Panama - MetaG Plot_15 | ecosystem: Environmental > Terrestrial > Soil > Tropical forest > Bulk soil | place: Panama | collected 2016-02-17 | reverse complement strand
TCGCAGCTCAAGGAGGGGAGGCTTCGAAGCTTGCTCCGCGCTCGTTACACTCCGGATTGTGACGAGCACTTTTGGAATTACAGCACCGACCTCGTCACTTACGGTAATGGTGAGCGGCGAGAGCTGAGGTTCGGTTGGTCCTGAAGTCTGTGCTGGTGCTGTGAGGCAGCCAGCCGTCAGCAAGAGTAGGGGCAGTCGGCGAGGCATGATTCGGGAGCATAGCAACCGGAATGGCGAACACGAAGGTCACGAAGGAGGGACGTCGGAGGTCACGATGGTTGGTCTCTAGGAAGGACTTGAACCACCCCCCTAAACACAATCCATAGTGTTGTCGTTCCCAATTCCTACTTTGCCTAGCTTTTTCCACACCTTTTACTGAATCGGTACCCCGGCCTTGAAAAAAGCCATTGACATACAACTACTTCGGCGTAGGATGTGGTCAAAAGTGGTTGAAAGTGGTCGAAACAGCAGCATTGGTGGTCAAAGTGGTCGAGAGTGGAAGCGGATGCGAATGAGCTTCATTAATCCGGCGAACCACAGAAACACAACCTCTAAGACTCGATTCTTCGCTGCTTCAGCCTCCTTGGCGGTTCTGGCCATAGCCAGCCGCAGCCAGACGGTTAATCAATGTTTCGTGGCAATCACCCAACGCGCGTGGACGAAAAGGGACGGCTCAAGGTCCCTGCCGAGTTCAAGCGCACCATCGACGAAAGCTATGGTGGCGGGCAATTTTACATCACCAGTCGCGATGGGAAGGTTGCCGAGATTTATCCCTTTGAGGAGTGGCAGCGGATTGAAGAGAAGCTGGCAAAGGTGTCGAACTTCAATCCGGCAAAGAAGAAGTTTCTCGACCGGGTCAACTACTACGGCCAGATGGTGGAGATCGATAACCAGGGGAGATTGCTGATTCCGCAGTTGCTGCGTGAGTCGGCGGATGTGAAAGGGGAAGTGCTGGTCTTCGGGAACCTTACTTATTTAGAAGTGCGGAACGCCGAACTCTTCCGCAAGCACCTCGAAGACAACCCGATCACTCCAGAGGATGAGAAGACGCTCGCTGATCTGGGCATCTAGCGGTGGAAGACAACAAGGCCTCCCAGGAGGCCGAACATGGCGAGGATGGTGGAAGGCAACGTCATGTTCCAGTTCTTTTAGAAGAAGCGATCCATTTTCTGAACGTGCGGCGCGGCGGCACCTATATCGACGCGACCCTCGGACTTGGCGGCCACTCTTACGAAATCGCAAGGCGCCTCGGCCCACAGGGTCATTTGATTGGCTTCGATAAGGATCCGGCAGCCCTGGAGTTGGCGCGCAAGCGTCTCGAAGGACTCGCAGCCGAGCTTGGCGGTGAGGCTCCGAAGATCACGCTGATTCACGCTTCGTATTCCGAAGTGGGAAGGCGAATTGGAGAGTCGAGCGCAGACGGTCTGCTGGCCGATTTGGGAATCAGCTCCTTGCAGCTCTCCGACGCAGCCCGCGGATTCAGTTTTCAGGCGGAAGGGCCGCTCGACATGCGTATGGACCCGCGTAGCGAGCGTACCGCCGATCAAGTGGTAAACCACCTCGACGAGAAAACTCTCGCCGATGTGATTTACGAATTCGGTGAGGAAAGGAGGTCGCGGAGAATCGCCAGAGCCATTGTCCGGGCACGGCCGATACGATCGACAGCTCACTTAGCTCAAGTCGTTGCGGCCGCGCTCCCGGCAATGAAACACCAGCGAATCAATCCGGCGACTACGACTTTCCAGGCAATCCGAATCTTCGTAAACCGCGAACTTGAGGACCTCGAGGAGTTACTCGCTGCAGCTCCTCGGGTCCTCCTCCCTTCGGTCGGGAGGTTGGTGGTGATCAGCTTTCATTCGCTGGAAGATCGCATGGTGAAAGATGCGATGCGCGAAGGAGCAAAGAGCGGCGTCTACCGGCTGCTGACAAAAAAGCCGGTGACAGCCTCGGAGGCGGAAGTGGATCGCAACCCGCGAGCGCGCAGCGCGAAATTGCGGGCGGCGGAAAAGGTTTAGAGGTTTACGAGGTTGGCCGGGCAGCATCGTCCTACCAGATGGACTTAAGGGCGAAACAAAGAAACCACAGCACACCTACCTCATCGAGCGGTGCTGTCCCGGTTAAACAAGTTTAGAAGTTGGGCCAAGCGAATAACGAGGAGGCAAACGATGTATACAGGCAAACTGATTGACGAGCTGATCCAAAGCGTGCAGCGCGCCGAGGTTGAGGCGCACATCAACCGTGAAGAAGAACTCATTGAGCAGTTCCTTCACCATGCCCAGCTACACGATGCTTCCTACATTCACGTCCACGCTGGAGTAGCGTAAATGGCAACCCAGGCAATTACTCGCGGCGGCTACCGCATGTGGCAGCCGGTCCGCCCAGCGTCGCGATCCGCGCGTAAGTGGGGTGGAGTCACGCCCGAGATCTACTTCAACAAGGGCATCGACAATTCACGTCTCGTGAAAGTTGCAGATCCGAAGCGAGCGCGGGAGATGGCGATGTTCTCTGTCTCGCTGGCCGTGTTGTTCTTTTTCACAATGATCTACGCTTGGCAGCATCTCAGCTCGATCGAATGTGGCTACAAGATCGAAGCCCAGAAGATTGAGCGCGATACGCTGCTCGAGCAGAACCGTGCGTTGCGTCTACAGGAAGCATCGCTACGTGATCCTGGGCGCATTGAGCAACTCGCCGCCAGAATGGGCTTGGTCGCTCCGCAGGCGGGTCAAGTCATGCACCTTGAAGCGACAGTTGATCCGATGGCTCCCGTAATGGCAAGAGCAGCAGGGATTCAGGTCGTTGACAGCAACTGGCAGTAAACGATACGCAAGTCGCGTATCGCAGACAATCAAGTTTCGCGGGATTTCGCCCGCGCTTCTGTGGTGGCCCTGGAAAACCAACCGGGCCGCCACACACGTTTCTAGGTAGCGTCATGGGTCCATTAAGGAATTTCAGTTCCATCTGCGGTAGCGGATGGGTGAACCACGAGGCAGGACCCACCCGCTACCGCGGGCGGTATGGACCAACTACACCCTATGCCTTCAGCCGCGACAAGAAATGAAGGCCGTCTCCGACTGTCGCTATTTGCGGCATTTTTTTGTCTATGGGTTTTTGCTATTTGCGGCCGCCTGCTTTGGCTACAAGTCGTTGAATACGGTTTCCTGACGCAGAAGGCCGCGCGCCAGCAGCAGCGCAGCATTGAGGTCTCACCACCACGCGGCATCATCTACGACCGCAAGGGGCGCGAGCTCGCCATGAGCGTCCAGGTCGACTCGGTCTTTGCTGTACCTTCCGAAATTCCCGATCAAGCCGGCACAGCAAAGTTGCTCGCACACATTCTCAAGGCTGACCCGAAAGAGATGCTGGCCAAGCTCGAGTCGTCTCGGTCTTTCACGTGGATCGCGCGCAAACTCGACAACAACGTTTCTGCGCGACTTAGAGTGCTGAACCTGAAAGGCATTTATTTCGAGAAGGAACCCAAGCGCTTCTATCCAAAGAATGACCTTGCTGCACAGGTGATCGGCTACGTTGGCATGGACGATGACGGCCTCGCGGGAATCGAGCGCTCGTTCAATCAGCGGCTAAGCGGTCGTCCTGGAAAGATGCTCATCACGATGGACGCCCGCCATCGCTGGTTCGGACGTGTGGAGAAGAACCCTGAACCAGGCCAGAACCTCGTGCTCACGATCGACGAGGATGTGCAACACATCGCCGAGAAAGAGCTTGAGGCGGCGATGGAAAAGACCCATGCTGAGGCGGGCACGGTTGTAATCCAGAATCCCAAAACAGGCGAGATTCTTGCACTCGCCAATCGGCCAACGTTTGATCCAAACAACTCTCGAGGGCTCGATCCCAAATCCCTCAAGAATCGCGCTGTGAGCGACATTTACGAGCCGGGCTCGACTTTCAAGATGGTCACGATTGCGGCGGCGCTGGAAGAGCGAGTCACGAACCCCAACGAGATCTTCGACTGCCAGATGGGATCGATCATCGTAGGCGGCGTTCGCATTCACGACTGGAAGCCTTACGGCCTTCTCACGGTCAGCCAAATCCTGGAACGCTCGAGCGACGTAGGTGCGATCAAAATTGCCATGCGACTGGGAGAGGACCGCATGTATAAGTACATCCGCGGCTTCGGCTTCGGCTCCCAAACTGGGATTGAGCTTTCGGGTGAGACCCGCGGCATTACGAAGCCGGTCAGCCGCTGGTCGAAGATGAGCATCGGAGCAATCTCCATGGGACAGGAGATCGGCGTGTCTCCCTTGCAGTTAGTGTCGATGACTTCGAGCATCGCGAACGATGGCATTTGGACGCCGCCGCGCATTGTGGCCGGCAGCACTCCTGTTGGGCAGGGACGCACAGGACCGGCACAAACCGTGGTCTTTCGTCCCGGCCAGCAACACAGGGTTATTTCCTCTTTCGCAGCCGCTCAGATGAAGCGGATGCTCGAAGGAGTGGTGCTGGAAGGCACAGGAAAGAAGGCCATACTGGACGGTTACACGTCAGCCGGAAAAACCGGCACGGCACAGAAGATCAATCCGGTTACGCACCGCTACGATCGTGTGAAGCATATCGCTTCCTTCTCCGGCTTCGCGCCTGTCAACAATCCGGCGATTACTGTCACGGTAATCCTTGATTCGCCAGTCGGTGCCCATCATGGAGGCGACGTCGCAGCACCGATCTTCAATCGCATCGCACAGCAAACGCTTGAGTACCTCGATGTTCCGCATGACGTTGAGGTAAGGAACCCGCAGCGTATGCTGCTTCGCGCTAAAGCCAAGCCCGAAGATGAAAGGGAAGGCTCGCCAGACCACGTGGGCGAGGAGGTCGCGGAAAACGATAATCAGCAGGATACAGTCCCAACCGTGGCTGGGTCTGCTGCTCCGCCGAGCCGTGGAGTCGTTCCGGCTGCGTTTCGTTCCGCAACAGCAATAGAGACGCAGCATGCTGCGTCTCCGGCGAGCGACACAATTCAGTCTCAACAGTCCGCGACCGTTGCTCTCCCCAAAACCGGAACCGTTGTGCTCGATGTCGATTCCGCACGAATCGTCCCGTCATTCCTTGGCAAGCCAGTGCGTAGCGTTATTGAAGAAAGCGAAAAGGCGGGGCTGGAGGTCGACATCTTCGGCTCTGGCGTGGCCCGACAGCAGAATCCTCCACCGGGAGCACGTCTCCCAATGGGCGGACACGTGACAGTGCAATTTGCGCGTTAGGCCTTTTGTGTCTTTCTAGGTCTTTACCTCAATTAATCAGCTGAATCTACGCCGCTATAATCGCCTCAATGAAGTTCCGAGAAATCATGCGCGATGTCGAGGCGAGCTCAATCTCCGGCGATGCCGATATTCAAGGTGTTGCCTATGACTCGCGCAAAGTCCGTCCCGGATTTCTCTTTGTCGCGATGCGCGGTGAGAGCAGCGATGGAAATCGCTTTATCGATGCCGCGGTTCGTGCTGGTGCAGTCGCTGTGGTTTCGGATTCGCCGGACGCCCCTCAACCTGCAAACTTGGCCGTCGCTCGCGTAGCGCATGGCCGGACGGCACTGGCACGCATCGGTTCCGGTTTCTTTAGCCGGCCAGCAGAAAAACTGAATCTGACCGGAGTCACAGGCACGAATGGTAAAACGACTACTACGTTCCTGACTGAGCACATTCTGTCCAGCGTTGGGCGCTCAGTGGCGATGATCGGAACGATCGAGTATCACGTTGCAGGGCGGGTTATCCCTGCTCCTCACACGACACCGGAGTCCCTGGAACTGAATGAGACATTTGCCGAAGCCCTCCGCGCCGGAGCCAGCGAAGTGGTGATGGAAGTCTCGTCGCATGCGTTGGAGCAAGGGCGTGTTTACGGACTTCACTACGACGTCGCGATTTTCACGAATCTGACGCGCGATCATCTCGACTATCACCGCACGATGGATGCGTATGCCGCGTCGAAGCGGAAACTGTTTGAACCGAACGGCTCAACTCCGCCTAGGGTGGCGGTTACTAACGGAGACGACAATTTTGGCAGGACTCTTTATCAAACCGCCAAGCGCAGCGGTTCTGAACTCATCAGTTACGGGCTTAACCCTGCCTGTGACGTTGCAGCGGAAAACATCGAGTATCTACCGACGGGAACACGCTTTCGTCTTCGTCTGGAAGGCAAATCTGTATTGTGTGAATCGCGCCTGCTCGGTGAGATCAACGTCTACAACATGCTGGCAGCCGCGTCTGCAGCCTTCGCTCGTGGATGTACCCTCGAGCAGATTCGGAATTCAATCGCGTCGTTTGACCGAGTGCCCGGCAGATTTGAGTTGGTTGATTGTGGACAACCCTTTATTGTTGTCGTGGATTATGCGCACACCGATGATGCGCTCCGCAATCTCACACGCATTGCGCGTCAGCTGCGCGATAAGCAGAAGACAAAAGGCCGAATCATCACACTATTCGGATGCGGCGGCGATCGCGATCGCACCAAGCGACCCCTGATGGGGCGTGCGGCCGTGGAGGGTAGCGACTTCGTCGTGCTGACCTCAGACAACCCTCGCAGCGAAGATCCGCAGACGATAATTTCCGACGCTCTGCCCGGACTCCTGCAAACCAAAACTCCACACGCAGTCGAACCCGATCGTCGCAAGGCGATTGCCCTTGCAATAAACGAAGCTCGAGAAGGCGACATAGTCCTTCTCTCCGGGAAGGGACACGAGAAGTATCAGATCACCCGCGAAGGCACATTCCCGTTCGACGACGTACAGATCGCCAAAGAAAACCTGGCCAAGCTGGGCTACAAGACGCTCGTTCCTGAAGGAGCGCCGGTCGCATGAAGTTGCCCCTCTGGCGAGTTGCGGAATTCACTGAAGCGTCCGGCAACTTTGATGACGAGCAGGTAGCTTCGGGCTATTCGATCGACTCCCGCACAATCCAGACAGGAGATCTTTTCTTTGCCGTCAAAGGCGAGCGTCTGGATGGGCATGAATTTGTCGCAAACGCGCTTAAGACGGGCGCAGTTGCGGCGGTGATCGCGAACGATGAAGCTCATCGCTTTTCCGGCGAGACGCGAATCCTCGTCGTTCACGACACGCTAAAGGCACTACAGCGCCTGGGGGCAGCGGTCCGCAGGCTTTGGGGCAAGCGCCTGATCGGCGTCACCGGATCTGCCGGCAAGACCACAACGAAAGACGTAATCGCACATTTGCTGACGGCACGTTTTCGTGTGCTCAAGTCCCTGGGAAATCTCAACAACCATTTCGGATTGCCGCTGCAACTCCTAAAGCTTGAATCCGAGCATGACATAGCAGTGATCGAGATGGGGATGTCACACGCGGGTGAGATCGCCGCGCTCTGTGAGATCGCCAAGCCGGATTGGGGTGTAGTTACTGCGGTGGCTCCAGTTCATCTCGAGTTCTTTCCCGAGGGTATCGCAGGCATCGCACGCGCCAAGTACGAGTTGATTGCGGCCTTGCCACCGGGCGGCGTGGCGGTCCTAAATGCGGATGATCCGTACGTCTCCCAGTTCGGGCGCGACTTTCATGGAAAAGTAATTCAATTTGGCATCGAACATCCGGCTGACGTCAGCGCAAAGCGCATTGAAGATCGTGGTCCGCGTGGGTCCCGTTTTCAACTAACTGCGAGCGGCGTAAACACTGGGATGGAACTGCCACTACTCGGTCGCCACAATGTCGTGAACGCCCTGGCCGGCGTGGCCGTTGCGCTTGAGGCAGGAATGACTCCAACGGAAGTCGCAGCCGCAGTCGCATCTCTCAAGGCTCCTGATAAGCGCGGTCAGGTTGTGGAGATAGCCGGCGCTACGCTTATCAATGACTCATACAACTCAAATCCGAAGGCACTCGATGCTATGGTGGACGTAGTCGCGGCATCGCCTGCCAAGCGTCGGATTGTTGTCGCGGGCGAAATGCTGGAACTCGGTCCAACGGCTCCCGAACTCCATCGCGAATCCGGGAATCACATTGCACAACGCAAGATCGACATTCTCATCGGAGTGCGCGGGCACGCACGTTTTATAGTGGAAGGTGCTGCCGCTGGAGGAGTAAATGCGACGTTTCTCGCTGAGCCAGAGCAGGCTGGAGACTGGCTGGCCGACAACCTTCAGTTAGGCGATGTCGTCCTGCTAAAAGCATCTCGCGCAGTTCGGTTGGAGCGGGCTCTTGAACGGCTTAATGAAAGACTACATTCGAGCCAAATTGGCCATGCTACGCGTTAGCGCCAAACACAAGATTATTCAGAAAAGTTCTATCGGCTAGAGCGGAGGAAGATTGCTTTATTGGTTGTTGTATCAGCAGTGGCACACCTTCTTTCCTCCGTTTCGCATCTTCAGTTACATCACCTTCCGTACCGCATTTGCCAGTCTTACTGCGCTCTTCATGGGCATGATCGTAGGTCCAGCAATCATTCGCCAATTGCGCGAGTTCCAGATCGGACAATACATCAGGGAAGAGGGCCCGGCGGCCCATCAAAAAAAAGCTGGCACTCCGACAATGGGAGGAGTGCTGATTGTGGTCGCAATCATCGTCCCAACGTTGCTTTGGGCGGACCTCTCGAACCGTTACATCTGGATGGTCGTGCTTTCGACCCTGGCATTCGCAGCGATTGGATTTGCAGACGATTATCTGAAGATCGTCCATCATCGCAACCTGGGACTTACTGGACGTTCCAAACTTGGCCTCCAAATCGCGGTCAGCTTCATAATTGCGGTTGTACTGGTTGCAATGCAGGCGACCGGTCAGTATTCCACGCACTTGATGGTGCCTTTCATAAAAAGGTTTCGACCGGACCTTGCCATTGAAGCGCTGCTGCACTCCCCTCACCTTTGGATCATCGCTTTTCTGCCGTTCATCTTTTTTGTTGTTCTGGTGATCGTTGGCTCGAGCAACGCGGTCAATCTGACGGATGGACTGGATGGACTGGCGATAGGCTGCACTATCGTAGCCGCCGCCGCTTTGACGGTTCTTACTTACGTGAGCGGACACGCGCGCTTTGCCGAGTACTTGGAATTGCAAAAGATGCCACAGGTCGGAGAACTGACCGTATTCTGCGGCGCAATGGTCGGATCGAGTATCGGGTTTCTCTGGTACAACGCACATCCCGCCGAGATCTTTATGGGCGATGTGGGTTCACTCGCTCTCGGTGGGGCCATCGGGACTGTCGCCGTCATTATTAAACAAGAACTCCTACTGCCATTTATCGGTGGAGTATTCGTACTCGAAGCACTGTCGGTGATCTTACAGGTAGGTTCTTACAAGCTTCGCAAAAAGCGAATCTTCAAAATGGCGCCGTTGCACCATCACTTTGAGTTGATCGGATGGTCGGAGTCGAAGGTGATCGTACGCTTCTGGATTGCCGCGCTCGTGTTTGCACTCTTTGCTCTGACGACACTCAAACTGCGCTGAAGTCCACAGCATCTCGTGGCAGAATGGCGGATGAGGATGGATGTGAAAGGCAAACGCGTGCTGGTCGTCGGATTAGGAAAGTCCGGCGTCGCATCTGCGCAGTTCCTCGCCGCACGCGGCGCTCGCGTTACAGTCTCGGATACTCGCACTCAAAACGAGCTGAAGAACCAGATTCCTGCCCTGCTTGATCGTGGAATTGCAGTAGAAACCGGTGGGCACGGCGAACGCACTTTTCGCGATCAGGACTTGATCGTTGTTAGTCCGGGCGTGCCTTCGGACCTTCCGCAGTTGACTCGGGCGCGCGCTCAGGGGATTCGCGTCATTGGAGAGATCGAACTTGCGACGAGGTTTCTGAAGGGAAGGATCGTTGCGATCACAGGTTCCAATGGCAAGACGACCACGACTACTCTCTGCGGAGAGGTCATAGCCAGCGGGAGTCAAAGAACCCTCATCGGCGGGAACATCGGAACACCAGTGATTTTGCTGGTGGACGATTCAACTGATGACACTGTCAACGTGATCGAAGTATCGAGCTTCCAACTCGAGACTATTGAGACCTTTCATCCTTCCATCGCGGTCGTCCTGAACCTTACTCCGGATCACCTCGATCGACATGGGAGTATGGAGGCGTACACCGCGGCCAAGGCGCGGATTTTCGAGAATCAAACGCCCTCTGACTACACGGTGTTGAACCTCGACGATCCCGGCAGCGCGGGACTCGAATCGCGCACGAAAGCCCAGATTTGCTGGTTTACGCGCAAGCGGGAGCTGGCTGGCGAACAGGTTGGAGCATTTGTTCGCGAAGGCGAGATCTACTGGCGCGACTTCAAGCGGGAAGACAGAATCATGGCAGTTTCGGAAATTCCGCTGAAGGGCGCTCACAATCTAGAAAATGTGCTGGCGGCAGTCAGTGTTGGACGCCTTTGCGGTTGTGATGGGACAACCATTCGGGATGCCGTGCGGAAATTCAAAGCCGTGGATCATCGCCTTCAACACATCGCGACCGTTGCCGGAGTTGAGTACTACAACGATTCCAAGGCCACGAATGTCGATGCCACCATCAAGGCAATCGAATCTTTCCCCGGCAATATTCACTTGATTCTGGGTGGTAAGGATAAAGACAGCGACTACACACTCATGAACAATTTGCTGCGTGAGCGCGTCAAGCGTGTCTACACGATCGGTGCCGCGGCAGAGAAGATTCGCTCGCATGTCCAGTCCGCAGTCGAAGTTCTCCCCTGCAAGACACTCGATAATGCCGTGGAGCGTGCTCGTAACCTCGCTAAGCCCGGAGACGTCGTGTTATTGGCTCCAGCCTGCTCCAGCTTCGACCAGTTTGAGAACTACGAACATCGTGGACGCACCTTTCGCGCTTTGGTCGAGCAATTCGCAAGTCCTGCAACCGCAGGGCAGGAGCGCCGCTGATGGCGAAGCGCATCAGCGTTGATCGCTGGCTCTTCGGCGCCACACTTCTTCTCGTTCTGCTTGGACTGGTAATGGTCTTCAGCGCCTCGGCCGTGATGGCCAAGGACCGTTTTGGATCTCCGTACACATTTGTTCTTCGCCAGATCGGCTGGGCCTTTGCCGGAGTGCTTGCGATGGTTGTGCTCATGCGTGTGGACTACCGCAAGTACAAACATCCGGCCGTGGTCTTCACCCTGCTTGGCCTGACCACGGTATTGCTCGTTGCGGTGCTGTTTCTCGATCGCTCCCACAACACTCATCGGTGGATACGCTTTGGCGTCTTGTCTTTCCAACCTTCAGAGCTCGCGAAGCCCGCGCTCATCCTCTTCCTAGCTTTCTTTTTGGAAACGCGTACCGCAGCGATCGAAGACTGGCGACGCACGCTCGTCCCGGCCGTGTTGCCCAGCCTAATTTTCTCGCTCCTGATTGTGAAGCAGCCTGACCTCGGCACTGCTCTTGTCTGCATGGCCATGACCGCATCGGTGCTCTTCGTTGCTGGGGTAGAGTTGAAATATCTTGGCTACGGCGTGCTGGCCAGCTTGCCTGCACTGTATTACCTCCTATTTCAGGTGGGCTTTCGCCGACAGCGCATGTTTGCATTTGTCAATCCTTGGGCTGATCCTCAGGGTGCCGGATTCCACATGATTCAGTCATTGATAGCGGTAGGCACTGGTGGCATTACCGGAATTGGATTGATGGAAGGGAAGCAGAAGCTCTTCTACCTCCCAGAGCCACACACCGACTTCATCTTCGCTGTCATCGCTGAAGAACTGGGCTTGCTAGGAACGATGGCTGTCGTCGGACTCTTTGGCGTGTTCTGCTATCGCGGTTTTCGCGCGGCGATACGGACGTCAGATTTGTATGGTCGCTTCCTTGCAATCGGCATCACCTGTACCATTGCTATTCAGGCGTTCTTCAATATCAGCGTCGTGCTGGGCCTGCTCCCAACCAAAGGAATTCCCCTGCCCTTCATCTCTTACGGTGGTAGCTCACTATTCATTACTCTGGCCTGCGTAGGTGTGCTGCTGAATATCAGCCAGCAGACAGATTAGTTCGATGCGAGCAGCGATCGTAGGCGGAGGTACCGGCGGTCACGTCATTCCTGCATTGGCGATTGCACGTGAGCTTCAACAGCTCTACTCCGCCGAAGCCATTTTCATCGGGACGAACCGGGGAATCGAGACTCGGCTTGTTCCCAAGGCGGGATTCGAGCTGCGACTGGTGCAGGTTGGCCAACTGAAAGGCGTCAGCCTCACTCGTCGCGCCAGAACCCTTGCTGACATTCCACGTGGTGTCTTCGCATGCCGTGCGATATTCAAGGAGTTTCGACCGGACGTTGTGATCGGAGTAGGTGGCTATGCATCGGGTCCGGCGATGCTGGCGGCGTTATTGATGCGCATTCCAACTCTCGCCTTCGAGCCCAATCTGGTGCCCGGATTTGCCAACCGGGTTGTGGCTAGGTTTGTGACGGCGGCCGCGGTACATTTTGAGGAGACAAGGAGATTCTTCCGCAATCCACGTGTGACCGGCGTGCCAGTGAGAAAGGAATTCTTCAGTATCGCAGAGCGAGAGTTCTCGCCTCCCGGCTCATTGCTCGTCTTTGGAGGCAGCCAGGGAGCCGGCATACTCAATCAAACGATGATCGATGCAATTCCCAAATTGCGCCAGCTCGGCATTCGTATTCGTCATCAGACCGGAGAACGCGATTTCGAACGCGTAGAAGCAGCTTACAAGGGGGCACGCGTACCCGCCGATGTAAGTAAGTTTATCGACGATATGCCCGCTGCATTCGCTCAAGCCGACGCGGTTTTATGCCGCTCTGGAGCCAGCACCGTAGCAGAAATCACAGCTGCAGGCAAGCCCGCGATCTTCGTTCCCTTTAAGTTAGCTGCTGACGACCATCAACTGAGGAATGCTCAGGCACTCGAGAGTGCAGGCGCCGCGCGACTGATTCCTGAGTCGCAACTCAATCCGGAGCGCCTCAGTACAGTAGTCGCCGAGATGTTTATGGATCCGGCAGCATTGCTGGGTATGTCCGGCAAAGCGCGTGCGCTTGCACATCCGAATGCGGGAACGGAAATCGCACAAATGGCCGCCCAAATGGCAAAGGATCGCGTCTAGAGAGATCGTGTGTGCCTATTCTCCTGTAACCTGTTGTCTATACTCGTTCTCCTAGCATGTTCGCCAAGATTCAGCGCATTCATTTCGTAGGCATCGGCGGCATCGGCATGAGCGGTATCGCTGAGGTGCTGCTTAATCTGGGTTACAAAGTCTCAGGTTCCGACCTGCGCGAGTCTTCCGTGACGCAGCGTCTCGCGAGCCTCGGCGCGATCATTTTTGTTGGGCATCGTGCCGAGAACGTCACTGGCTCAGAAGCGGTTGTCACCAGCTCTGCGGTAGCGCGAGACAATCTCGAGATCCAGGCGGCGCGAGCACAACACGTCCCAGTGATTCCCCGCGCCGAGATGCTGGCCGAGCTCATGCGCTTGAAGTACGGCATCGCCATCGCCGGCATGCACGGCAAGACGACAACGACATCGATGGTTGCAGCCGTGCTCGCTGCCGGCGGACTCGATCCCACCGTCGTTGTGGGTGGCCGTGTCGATGCCTTGGGTTCGAACGCACGACTTGGGAAGTCGCAGTACCTTGTTGCTGAAGCTGATGAGAGCGACCGCTCTTTTCTAAAGCTCTCGCCAATTCTTTCGATTGTGACCAACGTTGACCGCGAGCACATGGATTGTTATCGCGATATGGATGATGTGGAGCAGGCTTTCGTTGATTTTATGAATCGCGTCCCTTTTTATGGCGCAGTGATCACCTGCCAAGATGACGAGCGCCTTCGCAACCTTCTTCCTCGACTGGAGCGGCGCGTGATTACGTACGGCACTTCAGAAGCGTCCGCGTTTCGCGCTCGTATGTTGGACGAAGGCTGTAGCTCCGAAGATGGGCAACCGCGCAGCCGATTCGAAGTAGTGAACCGCGGGAAGAAGATTGGAGAGTTCGATCTCCACGTGCCCGGCCACCACAATGTGCTGAACGCCACGGCCGCGGTTGCAGCCGGCGTGGGACTGGACATCCCGGCAGAAAAAATCGCCGAAGCCCTTGCGCAATTTCGAGGCGTGGATCGCCGCTTCCAACTCAAAGGCAAGGTCGATGGAGTGAGTGTCGTGGACGATTACGGCCATCATCCCACTGAAATCCGCGCCACCTTGGCTGCCGCGCGACAGTGTGGATTCAAGAAGATTCACGTGATCTTTCAACCACATCGTTACACACGCACGCGCGATCTGATCGACGAGTTTGCCACCGCCTTCGACGATGCGGACACACTGCAACTGCTCGACATCTATGCTGCGAGTGAAGAGCCAATTCCGGGAGTTACAGCTGAGGGATTGGCGAAGCGCATATCATCAGCGGGAACGAAAGTTGAATACGTCCCCTCGTTCGGGGGTGCAGCCTCGAGCGCAGCATTGCAAGCTAAGTCTGGAGATCTTGTCCTCACGCTTGGCGCAGGAAGTGTCTATCAGATCGGACCGATCGTGTTGGACGAACTTCGAAAGCGGAGTGCTCTCGGAAAATCCGGTGATAATGCTGCGAGCGCCTAACGACGAACTTCGATCACCCGGTGATCTGATCTGCAGAGAATTCAATTTAAAAAATCTTTTCTCAATCTCATTTCCTGCTCTGAAAATTTCTCATTTGCGGTTATAGTTGCGAGTACGGCGATTTTCTGAAACTCGATTAATGCCGCGAAACGACGCTCAGTACAAGGAGTTGGATCTTTCCACTCGCGTCGATGTCGCTCCTGCTGGCGACGACGAACTCAACTCAGAGTTCGGTGCGGATTCGTCTCTCGCCGATACCACTCCTGAGCCACAATTTCGCCGCGCGGACCGACGGGTTGCTGTCCGTAAAGGCGGTCTGCCAAAGAAAGCTGCGAGCCGCATACGAATCGCCTTAATGCTTATGGCGTTGCTGTCGGTCGGTGCGATCGCTTATGCAAGCGTGTATCGCTACGGAACTCGCAACTGGCGGTTTCGCGTGCTTTCGAGTGATGACATCACGATCAATGGCCTAGAGAAGGTGTCGCGCTCGCAAGTCATGGAAGTGCTCGGTGGAGACATTGGGCGCAACGTGTTCTTCATTCCATTGGAACAGCGCAAGAAGCAGCTTGAAGAGATTCCGTGGATCGAGTCAGCGAGTCTGATGCGTCTCTTGCCGAATCGCATCGCGGTTCAGGTTCAGGAGCGCACACCTGTAGCCTTCGCCCGCATCAACGGACGCATTCATCTCGTCGATGCTCACGGCGTGATCATGGAGCCAACGCGCAAAGCGCATTATTCGTTCCCGGTGGTATTCGGTTTGAGCGACTCCGATCCGCTCTCGACTCGAGCTGCGCAGATGAGGCTCTACTCGCGATTGATGAGCGAATTGGATGCTGGCGGAAATCACTACTCCAACGACCTGAGCGAAGTCGATTTGTCGGACGCGGATGATGTGAAAGTCACCGTTGCCGATCCTGCCGGAGCGGTACTTGTTCATCTTGGCGGTGATCAATTTCTCTCGCGTTTCAAGATTTATCTGTCCCACGCAGCCGCATGGCGGCAACAGTTTCAGAAGCTCGATTCAGTAGATCTACGCTACGACGGACAGATCATCGTGAATCCAGACGGCAACCAACAGGTAGCGAACAGAAATTTCACCACGGAGACACGGAGACACGGAGGAAAGCGGTGAGGTTGCTTTTCTCCGTCCCTCTGTCTCTCCGTCATGAATTGGGTTTTTAGAGAAGAATGGCAAAAGTAAACGACAACGCGATATGCATTCTCGACATAGGCAGCCTGAAGACCTGCGTTCTGGTTGGTGAGGTTAGCGAAGCCGGTCTGCGGTACCGCGGTCACGGCATTGCCGACTCGAAGGGCTCGCGCAAGGGTGTAATTGTTGAGCTCGACAAAGCTACCGCGTCGATTCAGCGTGCGGTCGAGCAGGCCGAGTCATCCGCGCAGATGCCCATCGAGCGTGCGACGATTGGTATCGGCGGCCCGCACATTCGTGGTTTCAACAGCCGCGGTGGCATCAACCTTGGCTCAAGACCGCGAGAGATCAACCGCGACGACGTTCGTCAGGCTGTAGAGAAGGCCCGCTCCGTTTCTCTGCCTCCGGACCGCCAGACGATCCATTTGCTGCCGCAGGAGTTCATCGTCGATGAGCAAGGTAGCATTCAGGATCCGATTGGCATGATCGGCATGCGGCTGGAAGTGAATGCCCACGTTATAACCGGCGCAACTGGAGCCGCACAGAATCTGGTGACTGCAGCCAACAAAGCAGGCATTCACGTTGACGATATCGTCTTTGAGCCGCTGGCTTGTGCCGATGCAACCCTTGATGCCGACGAGCGCGAGTTGGGCGTTTGTCTCGTCGACATAGGAGCCGGTTCGACCGAGGTCGTCGTTTTCTACGAAGGTGCTGTCGCTCACACCGGCGTCGTTCCCATTGGCGGCGATCACTTTACCAACGACGTTGCGGTTGGCATGCGCACGCCCTTGGCCGAAGCAGAAAAGATCAAGCGGATGTTTGGCTCGGCTGTTGTGACCAGCATTCCTGAGGGACACGAGATCGAAGTGCCATCGGTAGGCGAGCGGCCGGCGAGGCTTATGTCGCAGCGAACGTTGGCGGAGATTTTGGAACCACGCGCACGAGAGTTGTTTGAGATGCTTCGCGACCAACTTCGCCAGGCCCGAGTCTTTGAAGGACTCGGAGCCGGCTGCGTTCTGATCGGCGGTGCCTCCCGTTTGCCCGGAATCTCCGAAATCGCGGAGCAGGTTCTGCGGTGCTCCTCACGATTGGGAAATGTGAGCGGCATTCCACGGATGCCGACGAGTCTGGCGCAAACCGACTTCGCGAGCTGCGTTGGGCTATTGATGTACACGCATCGCGCACGCGTAGGCCGAATCAAAGAAGAGCAGCAGAGTCTGAAGGCAAGGCTGAGGACGTTGTTTGTCGGAGCCTGAGGGATCGAGCAGTACCGCCCGCCGCAGCGGGTGGGTGAAGGTGGGGATAGCGCTTGCACAAGCAATCAGTTTCGAAGGGAGACGATTTAATGGCAAAGGGCAAAGCCGAAGAGAATACCGAAGACATCCGCATTAGCTTTAACGAGGATCCGCGTAACAACGCGAAGATCAAAGTGATTGGCGTGGGGGGTGGCGGCGGCAATGCCGTGAACCGCATGATCAACGCCAAGGTCGAAGGCGTCGAGTTCCTGGTCGCGAACACCGACCTTCAAGCGCTGCAGATGTCGCAAGCGCCGATCAAAATCCAGCTTGGCGTAAAGCTAACGAGCGGACTGGGCGCCGGCGCCAATCCCGAAGTGGGACGGAAAGCGGCGCTGGAGGACGCCCATCAGATCATCGAAGCGCTCGAAGGCGCGGACATGGTCTTTGTAACCGCTGGCCTCGGCGGCGGAACCGGGACCGGCGCCGCTCCGATCATCGCGTCTCTGGCCAGTGAGATGGGCGCATTGACGGTTGCCGTGGTCACCAAGCCATTCGCATTCGAAGGCAAGCGACGCAAATCGCAAGCCGAGCGTGGCCTCGACGAGCTGATCGAATCAGTCGACACGACCATCGTGATTCCCAACGAGAAGCTGCTGGCTGTAGCGCAAAATGCCGGCTTCTTCGAATCCTTCCGTGTCGCCGACGACATTCTGCGTCAAGCCGTGCAGGGCATTTCGGACATCATCACAATTCCTGGCATCATTAACCGCGATTTTGCCGACGTGAAGACGATCATGCAGGGCATGGGCTACGCGGTGATGGGAACGGCCACGGGGCGTGGTGAGCGTCGCGCTCTCGAAGCAGCACAGGCGGCGATCGCTTCGCCGCTGCTGGAAGCGGGCGCGATCGATGGCGCACGCGGCATCCTCATCAACATCACCGGATCAAGCACGCTGAAGCTGGCTGAGGTGAACGAAGCGTCGACCATCATCCAGAACGCGGCACATGAAGATGCCAACATCATCTTCGGGGCCGTGCTCGACGAGAAGATGAAGGATGACGTGAAGATCACGGTCATTGCGACCGGCTTCAAAGACGAACATCTGATGTACCGCGACCGCTCGATGGGTGCGGCTGCGGCGGCGATCTCTAGCGCTCGTGCCATATCGAACCACGCCACCACGCCACAAATTGTGGCGCAAGATCGTCCGTCGTCGGTTGCAGTTGCTGAGCATCCTGCCCACAATGGGCATGCGTTCGAGGAAGAAATACCGGAGCCGGTAGGCGTTGCTGCGCCAGCTTCGGTTCCCATTCCAGCCATTTCGATGGCTGCTCGCCCTTCCGCTCCAGTAAGAGAGACTATCTCTCTGGATGCTGTTCGCAACAGCGTGAATGGCATCGATGGTGACGACCTCGACGTGCCGGCATTCATCCGCAAGCGCACGGAAAACTAAGGCGGGAAAAAGGGGACATCCTACAGGTGCAGTTTTCCTGTAAGCTGTCCCCATAACTTTTTTCAGAGCATTTCGGCCCTACTCTTCTTGAGGAGTTCCCCTATGAAGTCTTGTCTTACTTTGCTCTTCTTCCTAGTTTTGGTCGTGCCAGGTGTAATCGCGCAAACATTTCGCGGCACCATTTTGGGCACCATAACCGATTCTTCTGGCGCAGTCGTTCCCGGTGCGAAGGTCACCGTACGTCAGGTGGCGACCGGTCTCGCACGAACCACCGAGGCGACACCTGACGGCAGCTACAGCGTCCCTGAATTGCCGATCGGTACATACACAGTGACTGTGGCAGCAGCCGGTTTCCAAACTTCAGTCACAAAGGATGTCATCGTCGACGTTGCCACCGAGCGTCGGGTCGACGCGCAGCTAAGGGCGGGACAGGTCTCCGAGACGGTAGAGGTTTCCGGAGAAACGCTGCCGCTGGTGGAGACAACCTCTGCCGAACTCGGCGGAACACTGACCACGAAGGCGATTGAAAATCTGCCGGTCAACGGACGTGACTACACCAAGCTGATCTACCTGAATCCCGGGGTCTCCGGTTCGCCAGACCAGATCACCGATTCTCCGGGATCGTTCGGGACTTTCTCGATGAACGGTTCACGCGGACGCTCGAACAACTTCCTGCTTGACGGCACAGACATGAACGATGGTTTCCGAAATGATCCGGCGATCAACGAAGCGGGAGTCTTTGGGGATCCGGCGACGATTCTTCCGATCGATGCGGTCGCCGAACTTCGCGTGCTTTCAAACTACGAAGCCGAGTATGGACGCAATAGCGGAGCTGTTGTGAACATCGTTACTAAGAGTGGCACGAATCAATTTCATGGTTCTGCACTCGAGTATCTGCGCACGGGGCAAATGGGCGCGCGAAATTACTTCAACAATGTTGGCGGTAAGAATCCGTTTCACAACAACCAGTTCGGAGGCGCGTTCGGTGGACCAATCATCAAGGATCGCACCTTCTTCTACACCGACTACGAAGGACAGCGCGAGACCGGCGCCCAGGCAGGGCTGAGCTGCGTTCCTGATCCCAAAGTGATTGCGGCGGATATCGCGGCAAACGGAAATCCCAATCCGGTAATCGCGTCTTTGCTCAAACGCAATCCCTGGCCAGCGCCGAATCTTGCGGTCACCAGCGATGATTCGGGATGCCCAAACGGTGGGAATCTTTCCACGGCAACGCGCTTCAAGAATCGTGTAGACAGTATGATCGCGAAGATCGATCACAACTTCGACAGCAATAACCTACTCACTGGCCGCTATTACTTCGGCGACAGCGATCAGAGCTTTCCCTTCGCGCAGCTGGCAGGAGGGTTGTTGCCGGGCTTTAACACCGTTACTCCCACGCGTGTGCAACTGGTTTCACTCTCCTATGTAAAGGTCGTGAACCCGAAGCAACTGAATGAAGCGCGTCTGGGCTGGAATCGTTTTGCCGAAGGATTTTTCCCTGAAGACAACACGTTCAATCCCAGCTCCATCGGCTTGAACACAGGAGCGAAGCCGTTCGATTTCGGTTTGCCAAACATCACTGTTGCAGGATTTTCGGTGATCGGAGCCACAAGGAGCGTACCCCGCGATCGCGTCGACTCCAACTGGCACTTCATCGACAATTACACCTGGAAGGCCGGCCGGAACGACTTCAAGTTTGGATACGAGTACCGGCGCACGACTATCAAGGTCATTCAGGATTCGAACTTCCGCGGCAGACTCACATTCGCCACGCTGAGCGACTTTCTGCAAGGTGTTCCGGATGGTGGCTCCCAGGCGCAGGGATTCACTACACGACACTCGGCGGAGAACAACCACAGCTTCTACATTCAAGACAGTTTTCGCGCGAATGCGCGTCTTACTTTGAACTTCGGAATGCGCTGGGATTACTTTGGCGTTGTGAGTGAAAAGGACAAGCTGTTCTACCGCTTCGTTCCCGCTGCGGATGAAGTGGTGCAGGTGGGAACAAACGGAACTTCTTCAAACCTCTACGAGCCCGACTACAACAACTTTGCTCCTCGCATCGCGTTTGCGTACGATCTCACCGGCAAGGGGACAACGGTTGTGCGAGGTGGCTGGGGCTTGTTCTATGACGCGTTCTCTCAGGACATCTTCCTCGGACACGTGCCGTTTAATTGCACCTTCTGCCCTGGACCCGCTTATTCAGGAATCGGACCGGCGGCGATCTCTTTTGCTGATCTGAGCGGAACGCCATTGTCCGCGAACACTCCTGTGTATTCGAGTCCTACACCTTTGGGAGACTTCTTCGGCGTCAACCCCAACATTCGAACGCCATACATTCAGAATTTCAATCTGAATATCCAGCGGCAGATTACCAATAAAGCCGTTGCCCAGTTTGGGTATGTAGGCGCAAAGGGAACCAAGCTCTTCCGTTTTCGGGACATCAATCAGCCTAGTCAGGCGGCGATTACTGCGTCTGACCTGGCCAACGGAATTCAAAGCTTTGGAGTTCCCCGGCCATCCAGCAACTTCTTTTACATCAATCAGGAGGAAGCAGGCGCCAATTCGATCTATCACAGCCTGCAGACGAGCTTGAGGCTCAGCGGGTTCCACGGCATTACCTCCCAGGTGAATTACGTTTACTCTCATTCAATCGATAATGCCAGCGACAGCGAAGACTTTATTCCCAATGCTGCACAGCCAAACAACAGCCTTGCTCCCAACTTGGAACGTGGAAACTCTAACTTCGATATCCGCAACCGCTTCACTTGGAACTTCACTTATGAGTTCCCGAATCGCAAGGGTAACCGCGCGAAACTCACCGATGGCTGGGGACTCGATGGAGTCTTGAACCTGCAGGACGGCCAGCCGTTCTCTTTCAACTACAACTTCGAGGGAGATTTCTCAGGCGCTGGAGAAGGATTTGACCGTCCCGATCTCGTTGGACCGGTTCGCTACGGCAAAGTGCCATTCAACTTCATCGATCTAACATCGTTCCGCGTGCCGTGTACGATCGCCGCCGGAGTGCCTTCTGCCTCCGATACAGATTGCGTGCCCGGCACTCGGCACTTCGGGAATCTCGGACGCAACTCCCTCCGCGGGCCCAGCTTCAAGGAGTTCAACGCAACAATCTTCAAGAACACGCCAATAACCGAGCATGTAACGCTGCACCTGCGGGCGGAGTTCTTCAACCTGTTCAACCATCCGAACTTCGCAAATCCGCTGCTGCCGAACTTTATCGCCGATCCGGCGGTAAACGGACTCGACGGCGCAGGTCGTGGCATCGGTTCTTACGCGCTCACTGCTACAGGTGATGTAGGAATCGGCAATCCGTTTCTCGGCGGCGGAGGGCCGCGCGGACTGCAGTTCGCGGCGAAGATCAGCTTCTAACGACGTGAAAGGACGCGCGTCTCCGCGCGCGTCTTTTTCGTTTTCTTTTCTAACCTACTTTGGCTGAGGATTTGATTCCGGAATTTCCTGCCCGTTGTACAGGATCTTCGTCTCCGAGCCGAAGCGCTTATAGTCCGTATATTTAATGATTACGCGGATATCCACATCGCCACCCTTGAAGCGCAGTGTGTCCCTGGCGGTGGTGTAGGTGGGGAACCAGTACACGTTATCGATCTGTTCCCGATAAGTTGTGAATCGCGGAAACAGGTTCTCGTCCTTGCCGCTGCGTAGGTCGGGCACTGACTTTCCGTAGGTTTTCACGATCTGGAAGTCGCGGTTGTCGACCCAGATGCGGCCTTCGAAGCGCCGGTGATTCTTGTCGATCTGCTTTGGCGAGATGTCGAACACATACGTTTGCAGTTCGTCCTCGCGCTGCTGCCCCGCGTAAAGAATGTTGTAGTCGGGAATCTCGTCGGTGCTGAGTACAAACGGCATCACGTTCTGCAGGTCGTTTGTGTCCTCGCTTGTCATCGAAATGCGCGAGAGCGACGGGGCCGGAGCATACGTCACAGCGATTGACCGTTTCCCGTGAGTGTCGAAGTTTACGTCCCAATCCTGGCGGAACTCGCCATCGACGGTATTGCCCTCCAAAGTTTGAATGATGTTCGACTGCCGGTAGGTGTAGTGGGCACGCGCCGCTCGAAAGTCTTTTTCCTTGGCGGCAAACCGCTGGATAATCTGGTCGACCGAGATCCCCTGCGGAGGTTGATTAACCAGATTGCTTTCCCCGCGCTGCGCGCGCGCGCGAGGTGCGCAAAAACACGTCAGAAGCGCCACAAAGCCGAGCAGAATCAGAAACTTGGGCAGTGGGAATCGGCGGAAGAACGCTGGATTGTGAATGCCACGCACAGACATCTGTCAAGTTAGACGTGCCAACCCGCCATCGGGACGCACAAATTCCCCGCCCACAAGCTTCAATGGAGAGTTGCCGGTCTTCTCCCGTCTTTGCTTCCTCTGATATAGACGCAAATTTATCGCAGCAGTTGCGGTTGGCGGGACGATTTTGCGTTACGTGTTCTTACAGTTGACAGCCTCCAATCCTGCAGATGCCGACCTGCAGGGTCCGCTCTGTCCCTTTCTCGGGCACTCCAAGTCGTACGTTGGCAAGTTCGCTGCCGGTGATGTCTTCCTTCCCTAACCCGGGACGAATTCAGACACTCGAGTGCACGGAGTCCCATTATGGAACTCGTTCCGAAATCAAATTGCTAAAGATTCTGATAGCGACGTTCATCTCCTGAGTAGCCTACTGCTCATGGACGGAGCTCCACGCAGACCAAGACCAATCGCGGAGACCCTGGGGACTAGCTGAGAAGCATTTGTGATGAAGGAGCGTCAAGCACCGTCTCGTGGCAGCCAAGTACGAACTGCATGTGCCGCGCTGGATGAAACGCGATGCGCTGCGAGTTAGACACGATGAAGTTTGAACCAGAAGTGGAGAAGTTATGAAAGTCGTTATGCAAACGGCCCTTGCTGCGATATCCTTCGTGGCGTTGTTGTCACCGGCTGTGGCCCAGGAGAAAACCTATAAGTCGGTGAACGTGGATGTGCCATTCAAATTTAAGCTGAACGAGAAATCGAGATCCTTTCGTCCCGGCAGCTATAAGTTTCTCTTTGTGGGAACAAACCTGATGGCGCTCAAAGATGCGAAGGCACACATTGTGGCCTCGCTCCTGACGCGAGACGTCAAAATCGGAAGCGCCTCACCAGCCACGAAGCTGATATTCGAACATAAGAAGAAGAACTTTTGCCTTGCTCGCATTTTGATTCAAGACGAGAGTCGGGCCATTGACATATTGGGAGAGGAGTTGGCGATTCCTTCATCTTCGCCCCCCACTTTGTTACCTCCGCAGGGTTTTTCGTTCAACGATAGGATCACAGGTCCGTACCTTCGCCATTAGTCCCAAGCGAACGGCGGGATCCTGTCACTCTTCATGAACCAAATCCGATTTCCGTGAGTGGCAGGAAAATCAAGCCTGGTGCGCGCGATTGGCCGCTGGAGCCTCGCCGCGCTGATGATCAATGTTGTCATTGGCAGCGGCATCTTTGGACTACCGACCCGAGTAGCCTCGCTCACCGGCAGGCGAAGCCCATTCGTTTTTGTGATTGCCGCAGTGGGAATTGCGGTAATCGCCGGCTGCTTCGCCGAATTGGCCTCGCGATTCTCCCAGAGCGGCGGACCTTATCTTTATACCCGAGCTGCGTTTGGCCGCTTTGCAGGCATACAGACGGGATGGTTGAGCGCTCTCTCGCGGATCGCATCAACCGCGGCAAACGCAAATCTGCTTACCTTATATCTGGCGGAGTTTTGGCCGGGCCTGGACCGCCGCCCGGCCACAGTCTGCACGATTACGATTCTGCTAGGGGTTCTTGCCGCGTTTAACGTCCGCGGCGCGAAGATGGGCGCCGCTGCAAATAATTTCCTCGGAGTGAGCAAACTCGTTCCCCTGATCGTTTTTGTCTTGCTGGGATGCTTCTTCATCAGTACGCGCGGAACTCCGCCGTTCATCCTTCACGAGTCGCATGACACAAGTGCCTGGCTGAACGCCATGCTGTTGGCAATCGTTGCTTACGTTGGTTTTGAAGGAGCACTGATTCCAGCAGGAGAAATCGAGAATCCGCAACGCGATGCTCCCATAGCAATCCTTATTGCTTTGGCCACCTGCACACCGATCTATGTGCTCGTTCAGTTCGTGGTCATTCAGACTCTGCCCGATTCGGCACAAGCGCAACGCCCATTGCTGGCGGCAGCGCGCATTTTCGGCGGAACGCCGTTGGTAGTACTAATAGGGATCGGCGTCGTCGTGTCGATCCTGGGATTTCTTGCGGCGAGCATGATCGCCAGTCCCAGGATACTGTTTGCTCTCGCCGAGCAAAAGGATTTCCCCCAGTGCTTCGCTGCCGTCCACTCCCGATATAGGACGCCCTACATCTCAATCATCACATTCGCAGCGCTGGTATGGGTACTTGCCCTGATCGGAAACTTCACTTGGAATGCAAGGCTAATGGCTGTCTCGCGGCTCGTTACTTACGCTTTGTCATGCGCAGCGCTGCCAACGCTGCGCCGTAAAAGCAGCGAGCAACCGGGTTTCCGACTCCCGGCAGGGCACATTCTCGCTATCATCGGCATACTGTTCTGCGGACTGCTCATCAGCCGCATGGGCAACGCCGAGCTTCTAATTTTAAGTCTGACGCTGATGATCGGTTCGTTGAATTGGCTGATGGTTACTCGTCGCTCTGAGCCGGAATCTGACGCGATCACTGAAATCCTTCCCTTCGACTCCATCCTCGGTCGCGATTTGCAGCGCTGAAGTCGTTTGAGTCAGTATTATTTCCACTGCAGCCTCATTGCATAAGCTACCCCAGGTCCGAACTGGGAAGCAGACTCCGCAGATGATTACCATCTCCAAAGAAGATTATTTGAAGGCTATTGCCGAGGCAGAGGCCGAAGGCCAGGCTGTCATTCCTGCTACGCTCGCTCATTGGCTCTCGGTGACTCGTCCCGCGGTGACCTTCGCTCTCAAGCGTCTGAAGAAGGACGGACTGGTCGCCGTCAATCCGGATGGACACATCCGGCTTACTTCGCAGGGCCGGGAGATCGCGGAGCGCACGATTGTCCGGCATCACCTGATTGAGCGAATGCTGTCCGAAATCTTCGGGATGGAATGGTACGAAGTCCATGACGAAGCCGAGCGGCTGGAACATGCGGTGTCGTCGGCGTTCGAAAGCAAGCTGGTTGAGAAGTTGGGACACAAAGAGACCTGCCCTCACGGCAACGGCTTGGGACTGCGAAGTTCGGCGGAACGGCGCAAGAGGGGACTATGCCTGCTGACCGAGGCCACCGTCGGCAAGGGATATAGGGTCGCGAGCGTGTATGAGCGCGACCGTAAATTGCTGGAGTTCTTCGACAAGGAAGGCATCCGCCCGGGTGTCCGTATTGGCGTGAAATCGCGAAACTACGACGGGACCATCTCCCTCTCCTTGGATAAGAAGCAGATCCGTCTGGGTGGGTCCGCTGCCGAAAAGATCTGGGTCTCTAAATCATAATTTCCGCGTTATTGTTAACTATAGTTAACATCTCTCGTGTATCCTGATACCTTCTCGTTGGCGATGGCCCAGCGAGGGTACCTGCACTAGGTAAGACATGAGATTGTTTGCGCCCAAAAGGCTTCTGTACATCCTGATTTGGTTCAGCCTTTTGATCGTCCTTTCTCTGCTGGCGCCGATCCATGTGTTCGCACAAACAGCCACAATCTGCGGGAATGTGAAGGATCAAACCGGAGCGGTGGTCGTCGGAGCGGCCGTGGAGTTGAGCGCAAGCGATACTCGGTTCGACGCCAAGACCGAAGATGGCGGGCAGTTCTGCTTCAATCACCCCGAGCCGGGCAACTATGACCTTACGGTCGAGGCGCGCGGTTTTCTGACAACGCGCCGACAAGTCATTGTGCATTCAGCAGAATCCGTTCGCCTGACGGTTTCCCTGCAAATCGAAACTGCAACGCAGGAGATCACAGTAGCCGAGGGAGCCGCTGATGTAGCCTCACTGAACGTGGCTCAAACTCGGATCAGCTCCGGACTCATCGAAAACCTGCCCAGCGAGAGCGTGAACGCGGCATTGAGTTCCGTTCTGACACTGGCCAGCCCTGGTGTGGTTGCAGATTCTAACGGTGTCTTTCATCCTCTCGGCGAACACGCCGAGGTCTCGTTCAGTGTCGATGGGCAGCCGATTTCTGATCAACAGAGCCGAATCTTCTCGAACCAGATCTCCGTGAGCACAATTGAAGAAATGCGGACGCTTCAGGGCGCTCCGCCGGCGGAGTTTGGCGACAAAACAAGTCTCATCGTCGAAGCACGCACGCGATCAGGCTTGAATGCCGGAAGCCCTCACGGCACGGTTTCGGCCGGGTATGGATCGTTTGCCACACCAATGACCAGCATCACGCTGGCCTCCGGCTCTAAGTCGGTGGGCAATTTTGTCGCGTTGGATGTGCTGAACAGCGAACGTTTTCTCGATGCCCCGGAATTTAAGCCGCTTCACGCGACCGGCAATGCTGAGAACGTATTTGACCGCGTTGACTGGCAGCCGAGCACTGCGACCTCGCTTCATCTGAACGCTTCGGCGGCGCGCTCATGGTTCCAGGTGCCCAATACATACGATCAACAGGCTGCGGCTCAGGACCAGCGGCAGCACATGACCAGTGTCAATCTGGGACTGGCGATTTCGCGCGTCCTCAGCCCGTCGCTGCTGGTTACGGGTAATACCTGGGTTCGCCAGGACCGTGTGAGTTATATTCCATCGGCGAATCTGTTTTCCGATCAGCCGGCAACGCTTTCCCAATCCCGGAGACTGACGAGCGTCGGTTTTCGAACCGATCTGACGTACTCTCGCGGACGGCATACAGCCAAGGGAGGCGTGCAGCTTCAGATCACGCCACTATCCGAGGCGTTCAATACCGGACTTACCGATCCTGCCTTCAATTCTCCCTGCGTGAACCAAGCTGGAACGCCGGTCGCCGATTCCTCGCTGATTGCCCCAATCCAGTGTGCCGGGCAAGGTTACATCGAGAACACGTCTTATCAGCCTGCGCTCTTGCCGTACGACCTCGCCCGCGGAGGAGCTCTTTTCCGTTTTCGCGGAGCGGCGACCATTCACGAGGAAAGCGGTTACGCTCAGGACAGCATCAAGTTCGGCGCCCTGAACCTGAATCTCGGTTTGCGCTATGACAACTATCACGGGCTAAGCAAAGGCCACGGCGTTCAGCCGCGTACCGGCATCGTCTATCAGCTGCAATCGACAGGAACAGTTCTGTACTTTTCGTATGCACGAGTGTTCCTCACGCCCTACAACGAAAACCTCGTGCTCTCCAGTGCGACTGGCGCGGGCGGACTGGCCAATGGATCGCTCGGTGTAACGGACATTCAGCCACTCACCCCTGCGCGGCGCAATCAGTTCAATGCTGGCATTGGACAACAGTTCATGTCTAAATTCAGCGTTGCGGCAGAATATTTCTGGAAATTCACACGGGGAGCGTATGACTTCAACACCATTCTGAATACACCCCTGAACTTTCCCATCCAGTTCCGGAAGTCAAAGATCGATGGGGTTCTAGTGCGAGCGACTCTGAGCAATGTGCAGGGGTTCAGCGCATTCGCCGTCCTCGGGCACAGCCGGTCTCGACTGTTCAGCCCCGAAATTGGCGGGATCAACTTCGGCACTGCCTATGCTCTGGTGGCGCGTCCGGATCACGATCAGGGATTTGAGCAGACAACAAACCTGCAGTACCAGTTCCAGCAGAACGCCATGCGCGGTCTCTGGCTCGGCCTCACGTGGCGGTTCGACGGCGGACTGGTCGTCGTCAGCGTTCCCGATTTTGCAACCGCGCTCACGCTCACCGGCGATCAGCAGCAGCAGATGGGCCTCTACTGCGGCAATATAATGGCGACAGTTCAAGTCCCACTTCGGTCCTGCAGCTCACCGCAGCACGGAGCCAGGTTCATTCGCATCGCAGCTCCGGGAACCCACGACCCCGACAAGAATCCCTCGCGCATCAAGCCCCGGAACCTCTTTGATGTTGCCTTAGGATCAGACAGCGTCTGGAAGAGAGACCGCTACTCCCTCGGAGGGAAGCTCACCGTCGTAAACTTGCTTGACAAAGTCGCTTTGTACAACTTCCTTTCCAGCTTTTCAGGAACGCACTTCGTGACGCCGAGAACAGTGCAGGCAGAAATCACATTGCACTTTTAGGATTCATTGCTTTCCATACGAGAAAATCCTAAATAGCCCAGCAAAAAGACCAAGTTCTCACCCAGATAAACGCTGACTGTTTGGACCCAAACTCGGGGTTGATCCTAGGCGCTTGCCGCGAGCTTCTTTGGCGTTTCCACTTGCTCTTGGGCATCGTTGAAATTGATATCCAGCTTCTGCGGTAAGTCTTCTCCCAACCCTCCATTTTCTGCCAGGTTGATGAAGAACGACTGGGCGCTGAAGCGATGGCCGTTGCGCTGGCCGGGTTGAAGTGGAGGAAGTGAGTAGTTGCCGGCAGAGTGCAGGTGGCGGGCTTTTTTTGTGTCGGAGAGATATGCGCTGAGGATCTCGTTGCAAAGACGCCTGCACAGTTCAGGCTCTTTCACCTGCAGCATTACTTCAACGCGGCCATAAAGGTTGCGTGGCATCCAGTCGGCGCTGCCCAGGTAAACCTCGGGCTGACCGCCGTTGAGAAATAGTGCGATGCGGCTGTGTTCGAGGAAGCGGCCGATCAGGCTGCGAACGTGGATGCGGCTGCTTACGCCGTGCATGCCGGGACGTAGGGCACAAGCGCCCCTGACGATCAAATCGATTTCTACTCCAGCTTGAGAAGCGCGATAGAGAGCCTTGATGATCTCTTTGTCGAGCAGGGCGTTTACTTTGGCGACGATTCTCGCAGGACGTCCTTTGCGGGCGTGGTCGGTCTCGCGGTCAATCAGGCTCACGCACGTTTTGGCGAGATCGAGCGGTGCGACGGAGAGAGGCCGGTAATTCCCTCTCTCGGAATACGCAGTGAGATAGTCAAAAAGATTGCGCACTGACAAAGTTACTTGTTGGTCCGCCGTAAGTAGACTGAGATCGGTGTAGAAACGTGCAGTGGAAGGGTTGTAGTTGCCAGTCCCAATATGGGCATACCCGCGCATCTCTCCATCTTCGTCGTTGCGCGTTACAAGCGCGAGCTTGCAGTGAGTCTTTAAGCCGACGACTCCGTGGCACACCTGCACGCCGGCTTCCTGCATGCTGCGCGCCCAGCGAATGTTCGAAGCCTCGTCGAAGCTGGCTTTGAGCTCGACGATCACCGTGACCTCTTTAGCCGCCGCCGCCTCGATAAGCGCGCGGGCGATGGGCGATTGTTCGCTGGTGCGATAAAGCGTCTGTTTGATCGAGAGAACGTGTGGGTCGTGGGCGGCAGCTTCCAGAAACTGCACCACTGTGCCGTAGGAGTCATAGGGATGATGCAGGAGGACAGGACTACGGCGAAGAATCTCAAACATCGACGAAGTATCGCCAGCCAGCTTCACTTCCCGCGGAACGAAGGGCGAGAATTTCAACTCCGGTCGTGGCGCTTGGTCATAGAGGTAAAAGAGGCGCGAAAGATTGATGGGACCATGAATCTGGAAAATCTGCCAGGCCTTCAAGTGAAACCGTGCGCGGAGACGGTCGATGATTTCCGGATCGGCATTCGCCTCGATCTCGAGGCGAACAGCTTCGCCTCTGCGGCGCTGATGGATTTGCGCATCGACGGTATCGAGCAGATCGCGAGACTCTTCTTCTTGTAGATAGAGATTGCTGTTGCGGGTTACTCGGAAAGCGGAGGCAGAAAGGATCTGGTATCCGCGATAAAGACGGGCTGCGTGGCGCGTGACTACGTCGTGCAGAAAGACATAATCGAGATACTTGTCATG
>Ga0126376_10000170_pt1 | contig 30365 bp, 19 predicted proteins | sample PanSoiMetPlot_15_FD_92760 | JGI IMG/M metagenome (GOLD analysis project Ga0126376, IMG submission 92760) | Tropical forest soil microbial communities from Panama - MetaG Plot_15 | ecosystem: Environmental > Terrestrial > Soil > Tropical forest > Bulk soil | place: Panama | collected 2016-02-17 | reverse complement strand
TTGCCCCTGGCTTTCTTCCTATTGCGCGCCTTTGGCGCTGGCGCTTGCCCCTGGCTTTCCTATTGCGCGCCTTTGGCGCTGGCAATCAAAAGCGTGTCCGTCGATGATGAAAACGGACCGCGAGCAGCAAGAGCGCGCTCGAGAGAGTTTTGCACCGCTTCGGCGAGGGCAGCGACGTGTGGCTCCCTGGCTATTTGATGATGAGTTCCGGGAACGATATAGACATCAACCGGTTCGGTCGAGAGCGCAGCGAAGCCATGTGTCTTCTGATTGGTGTCGTCACCTTTTTCTTGCGCAGATAGTAAAGGTGCGCCGTCATCCTCCTGGTCGGCGTGGAAAAAAGTAATCCGTCCCGGGTAGACGTCGGGATAGTAATTGCAGATGACACGCGTTCTTGACTTCAATACGTCGAGCTGGCGCTTGATAAAAAACACCGGGTCTGCCAGCAGCAATTGCGCCTGCCGCATCTTTTCGGCAACGCAAGCCAGCATCTCGTCCCTCGTGAGCGATTCAAGCTCACCGTCCGCGATGTGCACGTCCATTTCGTGCGCGAGAATTCGAAGCAGCGCAGCATCATCGTCCACGTCAGCGCGGCGGCGAATCCAATCGGGCGAGCCCGCATCGAGCAGGCCGAGCCATGCCACTTCCTCTCCCTGCTTCTTGAGCTGAGTCGCCATCTCAAACACCACCACCCCGCCAAATGACCAACCGCCGAGCAAGTATGGTCCATGCGGCTGAATCTGCCGCACCGCTTCCACGTACTGAGCGGCCATCTCTTCGACCGAGATGTCAGGAAATTCTCGCGTGTAAAGATTTGGGTCTTGTAGCCCGTAGAAAGGTTGATCTGTTCCCAGACGGCGCGCGAGGTCGAGGTAGCAGAGGACGTGCCCGCTCCCGACGTGCACAAAGAAGATCGGCAACCGCGTTCCCTGAGGTTGAATTGAAACCAGCGGTGAGAGCGCCTGGCTATCCAACTCCTGGCGCAGTGCTTGCGCGAGGTGTTCGACGGTTGGTTTTTCAAAAAGTATCGACAGCGGCAATTCACGCCCGAATCGTTGCTGCAGTGCTCCCATCAATCGGAGAGCCAAGATCGAGTGCCCGCCCAACTCAAAAAAATTGTCTCTGATTCCAATCGGCTGGACTCCCAGGACGTTCTCCCACAGACGAATCAACGGTATCTCTAAAAAGTCGCCTGGGACCAGCAACTGTCCTCCCGCCCCTCCCTCGTCTCTTTCGGGCGCAGGCAGAGCGCGGCGATCAATCTTGCCGTTTGGCGACAACGGCAGCTCCGGCAATTGCACATAAACAGCCGGAACCATGTGTTCCGGTAGCTTTTCTTTCAAGTAACTTTTCAACTCCGCGTCCGCGAGAGTCGTCTCCGGCTCGGCGACCACGTAGGCCACGAGTCGCTTGTCACGATCCGCATCGTCTCTGGCGATCACTACCGCCTCTTTGACTCCGGCATGCAGGCGAAGCACCGACTCGATTTCGCCAACCTCGATCCGGTAGCCTCTCACCTTCACTTGCTCGTCAACTCTCCCGACAAGCTTCAGATTTCCATCCGGCTGATGCCGCCCGACATCTCCCGTCCTATATAAACGTGCGCCCGGTTGCGAACTGAACGGGTCTGGGATGAATTTCTCAGCCGTCAACGCAGGCTGTCTCAAGTAGCCTCGGGCGAGTCCAGTTCCGCCGATGTAGACTTCGCCGGCGACTCCCACCGGCAACGGATTCAACCGGCTGTCCAGCAGGTAAACTTTTGTGTTCGCAATCGGGCGGCCCACCGGAACACCATCGCTGCTTTCGCTCGCTTGCCCTTCTTCCGCAGCATAGATCGTGGCTGTGATCGTCGCCTCCGTTGGCCCATACGCATTGATTAAGCGCACCTTGTCGCCCACTGCTCGCTGCCACGTCGTGTAGCGCTCGCCTGATGCTTGATCGCTACCAATCACGACCAGGCGCAGCGCCTGCGGCAGTTGAGCCTCAGCGTGATTCAACTCTGCGACCCATTCGTGCCAGAAGGGAGTCGGCAGGTTCACTACCGTAATTCCTTCCTGCTTCACGAAGCGAACAAACTCTGCGATGGAATGCGCGCTCTCCTCAGAGCGAATGACCACCGTCGCTCCGGCAAGCAGCGTTGGAAACAACTCTTCGGCAGCCACGTCGAATGCCGGTGAAGCGAAGTGCAGGACGCGATCCTGTACTTCAAGTTGGTAGCAATCTTTCAAGGCCAGACTATGATTAACCAACGCCTCGTGCGCGATGACGACGCCTTTGGGCCGGCCGGTTGAACCCGAGGTGTAAATTGCATAGACGGGATTGCTCGCGTCAGCAGTGGGCCGCGGGTTCTCGCAACTGTGAACCGAGATGAGTTCCCGCTCGGCATCGACGCGGAAGATTGTTCGGCCTTCAGGTCTGAACCTGCGTGCAAGCCTGGTCTCAGTCAGCAGCAACGATACGGCAGCATCTTCCAGCATGAAGGACAGCCGGTCGGCTGGTTCCTGCGGATTGAGGGGCACGTAAGCACCACCTGCTTTCAAGACCGCAAGCATGGCGACGATCATCTCCACGCTACGCTCGAGGTAAAGGCCGACATGTACTTCCGGGCCGGCTCCCAACCGGCGCAGGTGATGAGCTAATTGATTGCTGCGCCTGTTGAGCTCGGCGTATGTGAGTTGTGCCGATCCGGAAATGACGGCGATCCGTTCCGGTGTGCGCTCAACCTGTGACTCAAATAGATGATGAATGCAGTGCTGAAGCGGAAGGTCTTTTGCCGTTGCATTCCACTGGGCCAATATTCGATCTTCCTCCAGTCGATCGAGTAGAGAAAGACGCGAGATGTGCGCATCGGGGTGATCAACGCAATGCTGGAGAAGGTTCTGAAAACAGCGCGCCATGCGCTCAATGGTCGCCTGGTTGAAGAGGTCTATGTTGTATTCAACGTCCAGGACGAGCTCCGGCCCAGCCTCAGTCACAGCGAACGTCAAATCGAACTTGGCCGATGTCTCGTGAATTTTTACGGGGCTGATTTTAACTCCATGCAGGCTCCATTCTTGCGTCGTCAGACTTTGAAAAGTAAACATGACCTGAAAGAGAGGATTGTGGCTGAGGCTCCGCTCCGGGTGCAGTTGTTCGACGACTATTTCAAAGGGCACGTCCTGGTGCGCGTACGCCCCCAGCGTTACTTCACGAACGCGGCCCAGCAATTCGCGGAAACTCGGATCGTTTGCCAGGCTCGTCCGAAAGACCACGGTGTTGACAAAGAATCCAATCAGTTTCTCAACTTCGCTCCGGTTGCGATTGGCAGTGACGGAGCCGATGAGAACATCTTCCTGACCGGTGTAGCGGGCGAGCAAGACCTGAAAAGCCGCGAGCAGCGTCATGAACAGAGTCACGGACTCTTCCTGGCTGAGGCTCCTTAATGACTGGACCAGCGAGCCCGGTAGCAAACAGCTAACGTTGTTCCCGCGATAACGCTGGGTTGCGGGACGCGGACGATCGGTGGGCAACTCGAGCAGTGGAGGTGATGAGCCGAGTTGTTGGCTCCAGTAATTCAACTCGATGTCCAGCACGTCTCCCTGAAACCACCGCTGCTGCCATGCCGCGAAGTCTGCATACTGAATCGGCAGTTCCGGCGCCTTCGGAATGGATTGGGTCACGCGGGCGTCATAAAATATTTCCAGCTCCTTGAGGAGCAATCCGAGCGACCAGCCGTCTGAGATGATGTGATGCATTGTCAAGAGCAGTATGTGCTCGTCCTCATGGAGCTTGACTAAAGTTGCTCGCAGTAGCGGCCCTCGACATAGATCAAAGGGACGTTGCGCCTCTTCGCTTGCCAGCCACAAAGCTTCTGCCTCCTGGTCAGCCAATCCGCCGAGATCAACCAGCGGGACATTCAGGCATTGTTCCTTCGCAACCACCTGCACGAGTTGCGACTCTCTTTCGGCGAAAGTAGTGCGGAGGATTTCGTGACGCTTGATAATTTCGTTGAGGCTCTCTGCCAAACTTTCCCGGTCGAGCGAGCCTTTCAGGCGATAAGTGCCTGACATGTTGTAGAAAGCGTTCTGTGGAACAAGGCGATCCAGAAACCACAATCGGCGTTGCGCGAAAGACATCGGCAGTTCTCGATCGCGCGGGACCGGCTCGATCGCGGGCAAGGACTGCAACTTTCCTTCCTTCATCATTGCCTCGAGCACTTCAGCCTGCCCGGCCACCGTCGGCCTCTCAAACAGCGTGCGCAAAGTCAGCGCGACCCCGAAGGTTTCCCGTATGCTGGAAAGCAGACGAGTCAGCTTGAGCGAATGTCCGCCGAGCGCGAAAAAATTGTCGTAAGCACCTGGCCGTTCACACCCAAGAATTTGCGTCCACATTCCCGCCAGCACTTCCTCTAACGGGCCACGCGCTCCTGCAAAAGTTCCTTTGAAGCCTGATTCAGCTCGTTCGGGAATTGGCAACGATGCGCGGTCTATTTTCCCGATTGACGTTAGAGGCAACTTCTCCAATCGCACGAAGCTGGAAGGAATCATGTAATCCGGCAGCATTCTCGCAAGGAAGAGTCGTAGTGAATCAAAAGAGCCGGCTGACTCGTCGGCGAGAACGACGTATGCGACCAGGCGCAGGTCGCCGGGCACATCTTCGTGCGCGATAATGATCGCTTCGCAGACAGCTTCGTGACGTTTCAACGTGGCTTCGATCTCACCCGGCTCGATGCGGAAGCCACGAAGCTTCACCTGGTTATCCTTGCGACCGAGAAATTCTATATTTCCATCCGGCAGGTAACGGCCCAGATCGCCAGTCTTGTAGAGCCTTGCTCCAGCTTCAACCGAAAACGGATGTGGGATGAACTTCTCCGCCGTCAACTCAGGCCGATTCAAGTAGCCATAAGCCAGACCCGCTCCACCGATGTACACCTCGCCGGCCACACCGACCGGCACCGGATGCAGTTGTTCATCCAGCAGGTAAACTTGTTTATTCGCTATAGGCCGGCCAATCGGGATCGTCGTCAACTTGTGCTCGCGCGAGGCTGTCCACCAAGTGGCATCCACTGCCGTCTCGGTTGGACCATACATATTGTGAAACTCCGATTTGAGCCGCCTCAAAAACTCTTCAACGAGCGCTCTCGTCAACAGCTCTCCGCCGCAGAAGATATGCCGCAGGCTACGACATTCTTCCACCCCTCGCTCCTGGAGGAAGGCTTGTAGAAGCGAGGGCGTAAAATCTGTAATGGTGATGTCATGAGCGACAATGAGCTTGAGCATATCGCCGACATCGCCGCGAGACTGCTGAGGCAGCAGCACCAACTGTGCTCCGTTAATGAGCGCGCCGAAAATCTGCGTGAGCGAGGGGTCGAAGGCGAATGAGAAGTTTAGTAGAAAACGATCAGCGTCGTTGATAGAGAAAGTCGCTCGCCTCCAGAGAAGAGTGTTACGAATAGCGCGATGAGAAATCATCACGCCTTTGGGCTGTCCGGTTGAGCCGGACGTATAAATCATATAGGCCAGGTTCTCAGCACTCGCTGTTCTTGCCGGGTTATCTCCACTTTCTTGCGCGATTGTTTCCCAATCCGAGTCCAGGTAAATGAGAACTCTGCCTGGTCCGGATAATTTTGACCGCAACTTCTCTTGCGTGATCAGCACGCGCGCCTGACCATCTTCCAAAATGGCGCGGATACGCTCCGGGGGCAATGCAGGCTCTAAGGGTATGTAGGCGCAGCCGGCCTTCATGATACCCAGCATGCCGACTACCATTTCGATCGAGGGCTCCACGCAAATGCCTACGCATGAGTCCGGACCTAAACTTAATGCCCGCAGGTGGTGGGCCAACTGATTAGCGCGACGGTTTAGTTCCAGGTAAATAAGAGAATCAGATTCAAAGCAAACTGCGATGGCCGACGGAGTCGATTCGACTTGTTCCTGAAACAGTTCATGAAGGCACTTCTCTGATGCGCCGTCGTCGTAATGCGTATCGTTCCAGCCAACCAGCAACTGTCGCTCTTCTGCTTCCGTCAAAATCGATAATTGAGAGAGTTGGCGCTGAGAATTTGCGGCGATATTTTCCAGTGCGGTCTTGAAGTGGCCGAGCATGCGCCTAATGGTGTCGCGGTCGAAGCGTTGCGCATCATAGGCGAGTTGCAAGTGAAACTCAGGTCCCGGCCGGACCAACGCTGCCAGTGCGTAGTGTCCGGTTTCGGCGAGACGAATGTTGCGCAACTCAAGTCGCTCATCAATCTTTTGCGGGCGCCTGCTGATGGAGACAGGATAATTCTCAACCACCACCAGGCTCTCGAACAGAGGCATTCCCGGCGGCGCCTCGCTCCATCCCTGGACCTGGACCAGCGGGCTGTATTCGAACTCGCGTAACTCAAGCAGCCGGAGCTGAACATCTTTGAGCCACGCCGCGGTCTCCATGTCGGGCGGCAGTTGCACTCGTAGCGGCAGGGTGTTTATAAATGGGCCAACCATCGTGTTCACGCCAACCAGCGAAGCCGGGCGACCGGAAACAGTAACTCCAAAGACCACGTCGTCCCGATCGCAGTAGCGGCTCAGTAAGAGTGCCCAGGCGCCCATCACCAACGTGCTCATCGTAATCTCGTGTCGTCGGGCAAGCGTTTGGAGTCTGGCGCTCGTAAGCTTGCTGAGAGATATTTGCTGCTGCTGCTCCTCCATTCTCCCGTTGCTATCAGCCGGCTTTCCGGCGCCGCCGCCAGGCAAAGTCGGCTCGGTAAATCCTTTGAGTGTCGCGCGCCAAAACGATTCAGCATGGGCCAGGTCTTGTTGCTGCAACCACTGAATGTAAGACTTATAGGGACGTGGTGGCTTGACGCCTGGCTCATCACCGTTCGCTCGATAAAAGGTCAGAACTTCATTGATGATGATGGGTGTGGACCATCCATCAACCAGCAGGTGATGTTGACTGCAAATGAATTCGTAGTCGCTATCGCTCAGCCGAATGAGCGTCAGCCGTAACAGGGGAGCTTGAGAAGAGTCCAATCCCTGCCGGAGATCGGATTCCAGAAAAGCATTCAGACGTTCTTCCTGCTCCGCCGCGTCCAGCCCGCGCCAGTCATAGACCTGCCACGGAATCTTTACTCGCTTCAGCACCACCTGTAGAGGCTTCTCCAGGCGTTCCCAAACAAAAGCGGTGCGCAGGATTGAATGCCGGGCGACGACTCGTTCCCACGACTGCTGCCAGCGCCGCACATCAAGCTCACCGTGAAGTCTGAATTTCAAGTGCTGGAAGTAGGCTCCGCTCTCCGGCGCATAGAGGGTGTGGAAAAGCAAGCCCTCCTGCAAAGGCGTGAGAGGATAGATATCCTCAATATTATTCTTGCTCACTGTAGCTTTGTCTCAAGAGTCGGACGTCGGGCTTGGAGGCAAGCCGCTCACTGTGGCCTTGCACAAAAAGTCGCTAATACCAGCGCCGAAGGCACGATAAGCCGAGAGCAACCGTCAGCGCCGAAGGCGCGCAATATGAAAGCCAGGGGCAAGCGCCGAACAACGTGAGGCGCGTCGCCCCTGGTAAGCGCGCGTAATAACCGTGAAGCTCTGAAAGAGCTGAATAATTGCGGTTGATATTTCGCACTTTCAGTGCTCTCTTGAAAACTAATCCTTGTAACCAGGGGCGACGCGTTCCGCTGCGCTCCACGCTTGCCCCTGGCTTTCATATTGCGCGCCTTCGGCGCTGGCATCAGCTACTTTTTGAGGCAAAGCCGCTCACTGTTAGTCTTCGATTTGACCGTAGGCTGCAACCAGTTGGTCAAGCGCTCGCTGGCTTAGATTCGTGGCGAGGAAATCGGAGGGGGTGTGGCTTCCGGCTTGCGGAGAAGCGCAGTGGTCGATGATGACCTTGAGCGACTCTATAAAGCCGTCGGCGAAAAATTGAATTGTTGAATGCCGGTGCAGGTTTTCACTGTAGAGCCAGCCGATCTTCAGTTGCCCTTGCTTACTAATTCCTCCAACCACTTCCAATAGATAGCGACGAAGTGCTCGTCCGGAATGCATGGGACCGAGAAAGCCTTCAACAGGTGTCCAAAGCGAAGCCTCATCAGGACGTTGCCTGCGTCCCAAATAGTTGAAGCTGATTTGCGCTTCGGGACACGCGTTGAGTTGAGCCTCGGCGCCAAGATAACGCAAAACGCCGTAACCGATGCCTCCGTTGGGCGTGCGACGAATCTGCTCCTTGATTGTCTTCAACGCGGCGGCTGGCGTGTTCGCTTTACCCAGGTCCAAGTAAAGCGGGAAGATACAGGTGAACCACCCAATCGTGCGGGATAGATCCGCGCCGGCAAGAATCTCTTCCCGCCCATGATTCTCCAGGTCAACAAGTAGAGAGCGCGAGCCTGTCCAGCTTGCGAAGGCTTGCGCCAACGCGGTTAGTAACACGTCATTAATCATCGTGTGATAGGCTCGCGGGACTTCCTGCAATAACTTCCTGGTCTCTGCCGCACTGAGAGAGACCCACAGCGTTTGCACGGAAGCTTCTGTGTTTGCGCCGGAAGGGAAGTCGACCGGGATGGCGTTTGCCTTTCGGCGTGTTGCCGCGCTCCACTCGGGTAATTCACGGCGCAACTTTGCTGAGCGCACGTACTCGACCAACCCTTCGGCCCACTTCTTGTACGATGTCGTCTTGGGAGCGAGTTTAACGGCCTCACCGTCGCTCAGTTGCCGATAAGCAAGCTCGAGGGACTTGAGCAATATTCCCCACGACACGATATCGATAACGAGGTGATGAATCACCACGAAGAGACGGTGCTTCATGCCCGCGCCGGGCTCGATAAGCGCGGCTCGAAATAACTCTCCTTTCGACAGGTTGAGACTTGCCTGGAAATTAGAGATGAAATCCTCGAGCGCACGCTGTCGCTCTGTGTCTGCAAGTTTGGCGAAACTAACCTGCGTCAGCAGTCGTGCGTGGCCTGGTGGAAGGACGAATTGTTGCCAGCCGGAAGCAGTCTGCACGAAGCGGGAACGCAATGCGTCGTGATGAATAACCAGGTGCTGTAAAGCTTCTTCCAGAACGTCAGGGTTCACTTCGCCGCTTGCTTCAAACAGCATTGCCTGGTTCCAGTGATGCGGCTCGGCTAACTGCTGCTCAAAGAACCAATGCTGGATTGGCGTCAGTGGAACTGGTCCATTGACCAGTCCCTGCTCGATGTCGATAGTTGGGGCGACTTCAAGGATCGCGGCTAAGTCGGCGATGGTTCGGTGCTGGTACATTTGGCGCGGCTTTAGTTGGATACCCGCTTCGCTTGCCTGATTGGCGATTTGAATGCTCAGGATCGAATCGCCCCCCAGGTCAAAAAAGTTATCGTGAATGCTGACGCGCTCAATTCCCAATACCTGACACCACAGATCAGCGAGGGTTTTCTCAGTCTGATCCCGCGGCGCCACAAACTCTGCCTTCCCTGCGTGTGGAGCAGGGAGAGCCCGGCGATCAACCTTTCCACTCGATGTCAGCGGCAACTCGGATAACAAGACGAACGCAGTTGGCACCATGTACTCGGGTAAGCTTTGCTCGAGCCGTTCGCGTAGTTCCTTTACCATTAGCTCACGGCTGCTCGCGCCTGCGCGTCGCTGATCCGGAAGTACATAAGCGACCAACTGTTTGCTACCCGTCTTCTCTTCACGTGCGACAACTACTGTGTTCTGTACCGCGGGATGCTCATTCAATGCTGACTCGATCTCTCCCAGCTCGATGCGGAATCCTCGAATCTTGACCTGATGGTCAGTGCGTCCCAGGTATTCAACATTTCCGTCCGCCAGATAGCGCGCCAGATCTCCCGTCCGGTAAATCCGCGTCCCGGCAGCCTCAAACGGATTCGGCAGAAACCGCTCCGCGGTCAAATCCGCTCTCCTTAAATAGCCGCGAGCTAAGCCAACTCCCCCGATGTACAACTCCCCGCACACACCTATTGGCACCGGCTCCAGATTTTTATCCAGCACGTAAATCTGCGTGTTCGCAATCGGCCGCCCAATCGGCACGATGGGCCGTTCCATTTCGCTCGCGCAGTTCCAGTACGTCACGTCCACTGACGCTTCCGTCGGCCCATACAAGTTGTGCAACTCGGCCTTTAACCGCTTCCCAAACCGTTCCTTCAGCTCGTACGGCAAGGCTTCTCCACTACAGATCACTCGTCGTAGACTACGACACTCGCTGACGCGGCTGTCCTCCAAAAACGCCGCTAACATCGACGGCACAAAGTGCATTGTCGTGATCTTTTCGCGCTGGATGATCTCCACCAGGTACCGGCTATTTCCCTGCCCTCCAGGCCGCGCCATTACCAATCGTGCTCCCCTGAGCAAAGGCCAGAAAAACTCCCACACCGACACATCGAAGGTGAATGGTGTTTTCTGCAGCACGCCATCTTCAGCATTCAGCTCGTAAGTCTCCTGCATCCACAGCAAACGGTTGCAGATTCCTTCGTGCGTAATCATCGAGCCCTTCGGTTTCCCCGTCGAACCCGAGGTGTAAATGACGTAGGCCAGATTACCGGGAACCGTGCTACTCCCTGGGTTCTCCGGGCTCTCCCGAGCGATATCGTTCCAATCCGCGTCAAGGCAAATCGACTGCACTTCAGCCATCGGAAGAAGTTCGCTAAAGCGTTGCGCTGTGAGGACCACCGAGATCCCTGCTTCCGCGATGATCAAGCGCAGCCGCTCGGCCGGGTACGACGGATCTAACGGCACGTAGGCGCCGCCGGCCTTCAGTATTCCCAGCAGCCCGATCACCAACTCCATTGAGCGCTCCAGACAAATCCCCACCAGTGTTTCTGGTCCAATCCCAATGCGACGCAGGTAGTGTGCCAACTGATTGGCACGCGCGTTCAGCTCAGCGTAGGTCAACTGCTGTTCGCCGAATATCACAGCCGGATTGTCGGGTGTACGTTCGACCTGTTCTTCGAATAGCTGATCAAGATGTTGGTCCAGAGAATAGTCAACCGTCGTCTCATTAAACTGATACAAGAGGCGCCGGCGCGATTCATTGCTGAGGATTCGCAACTCGCCTATCTCGCTCTCAGGCCGCTCGACAACGTCTGCCAGCAATGTTTGAAACTGCTCGGCGAGTATCTCAATGTCTGTCTCTGCGAAGCGTTGCGAGTCGTAGTGAAATTCGATGGCGAACTTACCCGCAAGAAAACTACACGCGAGCTTGAGACCGAAACGGTCCACGCAGCTATATTGCTTGACGATGGAAAAGGTGAGTTCGTTGGAGGCGAAGGCACACGGCCTATCGTCGCCGTCGAAACATGTAGAGAAGAAGTGAGGTGCTGTTTCCTGATCGCTGACAGGCCAAACGCGCTCGAAGCTAAAATGGTCTTGCCACTCTGCGTGTTGGGCCGAGAGTTTGAGGTTTTGTTCAAGCAGTTGCGGGAAGCGAAGGCTGCTTTCGAGAGAAGAAATAACCGGAAGGTATCTCTCAAATAAACCGGGCAGTGGTTCCAGTTCAGCGAAACTCCGGCCGGAAAACGAAGTGCCGACGACGATCTTCTGCTGTCCTGTCAGTCGCCACAGCAAAACCTGCCAGCACGCTAGCAGAAAGAGTGAAGGCGTGGACTGATACTCGCTCGCTCGTTCTTCCAGGGCGGCGAACAATCCTGCTGAGATTTCTCTTCGGATCGTCCGGAGCTTGAAGACATGAGCGTCCAGCGCTGGCCTCTCGAAAGCGAATCTGACGTTTGTCTCACCGTCAATCAACTGACGCTGCCAATACTCTTCACCGGCTTCCGTATCTTCGTCCTCGAGTATTGCATTCAGATATGCAGACGCATCCGCGTATTGCACCGGCTCGTCATCGATCGCCTCTGTTCCGTAGCTATGAGCGACCTCACGAATTAGATTTTGCAGCCCTCTCTTGTCAGCACCGAGACTTGGCACTCCGAGCAGCAACATCTTCTTCGCGGATGAAAGGTAAAACAGGGAGGCATCGAGGAGCGGACCGTTTTCAAAATCGAACGGTACTCGTAACGCTTCTTCAAAAAGCTCTTCGATTTTCGCGCTCTGATCTTGTGCGCCGAGCGTGCGCAGATCGATGACGTTGTCCCACCGCAGTCCCGCGGGTCTGATTATTTGCAGCGGGAGAGTAAGTCCCGGCGGGCACAGGAAAGTGGTCCGCAGGATCTCATGTCGCCTGACGGCCTGTTCCAGGCACGCCTGCAACAAAGAATCATCCAAGTCTCCCTCGATTAGTACGGCACACTGAACTCGAGAGGTGACGTTTTCGCTTTGTAAAAGCCAGAGACGCTTTTGCTGTGGCGACAAGCGGAATCCTTCATTCAGATCTGGTTGCATATGGATATATCTACTCGCCTCCGAATGGCTGTGCACAAAAGTCTAAAGATGCCACGGGCTTGTCCCGTGGAATCTCACGCTCGTCGCTACGCCGATGGTGTTCAGGAAGAAACTGGATGCCACGGGCTTGTCCCGTGGAGGTTCACGTTCCCAGCTAAATAGCCGCAAACGTGAGACTCCACGGGGCAAGCCCGTGGCATCTTTGGAATCCTGGATCTCGAAGCCGTCTAATCTCGTGCGCTCGTCCATCGTCGCGCTTGTACGAATGGCCATCCTCATTGCACGGGCATGGACGTGCGGCGGGCAACGTGAAACTTTTGGACGCGAGCCTGCTTGCTCTCTTGCCGTGTATTTGCTTCATGTTGCCTTTCAGCCGCTCGCAGAATTCCGCGCAGCTCATCAATGGAAATGTTCGGACGCTCAATCACCTGGCGAAGAATTATTTCGTAGTGCTCCATCCACATCCGCGTCTTGCGCCCGTCAAACAGATCAGTGTTGTATTCACAGTCGAGGATCAATCCGGCGTCTGTCTCCATTACGTCCAAGGTGATGTCGAACTTCGCTGTGCGGCTGTGAGTGGTGTCGACTTCCACCTCCAAGTCGAAAAACTTTTGTGGCGGATGTGAGCGATCCAGATTGAAAACTGCCGCGACCAAAGGGGAGTGAGCCGGGTTACGAAGCCAAGTCAAATTTTTGACCAGTCGCCCGTAAGGGTATTTTTGGTGCTCATAAGCATCCGACAAAATGCGCTTGACAGAAGCGAGATAGGTTATAAACGGATAGTCACCCGCCAACTGACTTCGCAGTGGCAGGAGGTTCGCGCAATGGCCCACGAGATAGCCGCCTTCAGGCGCGACTTGACCTGCCGAGGGCGTCCCGACCACGATGTCGCTTTGATCAGTCACGTGATAGAGCAGGGTCTTAAACGCAGCCAGCAGCGTCATAAACAGCGTGCAGCCGTGTCGCACGCTAAAGAGTTTCAGACCTGATGCTACCGACGCCTCGACTCGCATCCGTTGCTGCGCACCAGCATACGTTTGCAGTTGCGGTCGTTGACGTTTGGAGGGTAACTGCAAGGAAGGCAGCGGGTCGGCAAACTGGCTCAACCAGTATTGCTCGTCAGCCAAAAACTCGTCACTCTGTAGTTCGTTCGCGAGAACACACGCGTACTGGCTAAAGGGCCTTGGCGCCGGTAATTGATAAGCGCGGCCCTGTCGCTCTGCCGAATAGATCTCACTCAACTCTTCCATGATGATGCTGAGTGACCAGCCATCGGCGATGAGATGATGGAACGTGAGGATCAGCCGGAAGTCATCATTCGACAGCTTGAGAAGACACACACTCATGAGTGGTCCATGAGCCAGATCAAAGGATTGTTGGGCTTCGCTTTCCTGCCATCGCGCCACCTCCTCGTGTGCTTCGTTTCCTTCCAGATGTGAGAGATCAACTAGTGGTACATCTACCCGCAACGAAGGAGCGATCTCCTGATAGTCTCCACGACGTCCAAACGTTGCACGCAAACCATCGTGACGGTTAATCACCTCCTGCACGGCCTTGCGCATAGCCGTAGCATCCAGCGCCCCGCGAAAACGCAGTGTCCATGAAAGGTTGTAGGCACGCGCGGCCTCCTCTCCCATTTGCGAGGCAGCCCAGACCTGCTTCTGAGATTCCGTTAGCGGAACCCGAGGCGTTTCATTCGCCGGTTCCTCGACAGGGCGGTTAACCGTCATGACTTCGGGAAGAAATTCTCCGTCTCGCAATTCCTCCGCACTCTCTTTGACCGCCCGGATAAAATATTCAACATCTTCGTCTGTGTGGGCTGTCGAGAGAAAACAACTGCGCGTTTCGCAGATGTAGACGCCCTTCTCGAGCAGGTGGTAATAAAGCAAATCAGCAAACTTCAACTCCACCCCGTGAAAAATACGGAACATGGAGCCGAAGTGCGCCACCCTGAGCGGCATCCGCGCCTGTTGGAAATAAGTGTTGAGGCTTTGACTGATGACCTCAGCCTTTTCATTCAGCTGCTCCTGAAGCTGCGGACTGTTGTCCTTGATGTAGTTAAGCGAAGCCCACAGCGCGGACATAATCAAGGGATGCTTAAAATAGGTGCCTGTAAAAAAAGTCACATTAGCTTCGGGGTAAGATTCGTCGCCGTACTGCCACATCCCGCCGTCTATGGCATCCATAAAGGCAGCACGACCGGCGACAACTGCCACCGGCACACCGCCGCCAATCGCTTTGCCGTAAGTGACCAAATCTGCCTTCACTTCGAACATCGCCTGCACGCCTCCCGGATGAAAACGAAACCCAGTCACCACTTCGTCGAAGATCAATGCGGTTCCTGAGGCTTCGGTCAGTCGTCTTAGCTCGTGAAGGAAGGCTCTCGGCTGTACATCCGGGCGGCGGCTACGCGGCGGCTCGATCAAAACGGCCGCCAACTCGCTTCCATGGGCTTTCAGCAATGCGAGTGATTCGGGGTCGTTGTATTTCAACATCAAAACGTCTTCAATCATGCGTGGAGGTACGCCGGGAGCCATCGGCGCCGCACGCAATTGTCCGTCTGGAGCATTAATTCCTCTGACCAGCACTCCGTCGAAAGTTCCGTGATAGCAACCTTCAAAGACAGCAATGCGCGTGCGTCCCGTAACAGCGCGCGCTATGCGCAGCGCGGTCATGACAGCTTCGGTTCCGGAGTTACAGAACGAAACCCTCTCAACACCCGTCATCTCACAGATCAACTGTGCGACTTTCCCTCCGAGATGCGAATGCCCGCCGATTTGCATTCCGCTCGCCAGTTGGGTCTGCAATGCGTCAGTGATGAAAGTCGGTGAATGACCGAACAGCAACGAGCCGAACCCCATGGTCAAATCCAGATATTCATTATCGTCAACGTCCCAGATCCGCGAGCCGTGTGCGCGCTTCGTAATCAGCGGATAGACCATCCCCTTCCAGAGAGGCCGGAATCCTGAAATGACTCTGCTATCTGCCAGATAAGGACGGTAAGTTTGCGTCAAGCTTCGCGACCCGGGCGTGCGCCGGCAGACGCGCGCGATCAATGAGTCAAGATGTCGACGTTGGCGTTCTGTCAAAACTCCATCCGGCCTCTTATTGATCGGATGGAAAGGAACGAAGGTTTCCGGTTCGATCTGCTGCCTTGAAATTTGCGCTTCCGATTTGGCCGGCGCAGCGCTGACCTCGAGTGGCGACGGATGATGTCTCTCTACGGGAAGGAGTTCACTATCGGCGCCTCGCTCCTCCTGACGTAACAAGTCTAACTGCCGCGCCAGAATCTTGAGTTGCTGCGCAAAGAGCAGATGAAGTTCGGAGTCGCGGTTCTCAGTTGCCCTGGCGGACGCCTGCGCGCTCGCAGCCCTGGAAATGACTGCCTCAGTTTCTGCTGCGAGCGTTCCTTCTTTAAACGGTTCGAGCGCGGTTTGTGACACGGTTATTGCCGGCGGCAACGGTTGAACTGCCGCAATAATCTGAGGAACTTTTTGTTCCAGGTGTGCGGCCAGGGTCTTTATAGTCGAAAGTTCTTCAAGCAAGAGTCGGAAGGGAACTTTGACCTTGAATTTGTCATTGATGGCCTGGCTAAACTGAAGCAGGAAGAGAGAGTCTGCGCCCAGTTCGATGAACGGCGCATGTATATCCAACTCGCTCGAGCTTCTTCCGAACAAACTCCCCAGAATGTCGCCTACCATCGAAACAAACAGACCTTCCCCGATGGTCCCAGGCGATTGAGAGTCAAGTGTGGCTGACATAATTCTCTCTTGCTCCGTAATTGAGTTGCTATTTGCTGGGGAAGTTCCCCGAAGTGGGGTTGGGGATTGATGCTTAGGACAACTTGAGGTCTAGTTAAAAATCGTTCTTCGCCGCCACTACCGTATTAGTTAGCTTTCCGATGTTGGGGCAGTAGACGCTTAGAATGTCACCCGGTTCACAAAAATGGTTTTGGTTAACTATAAGCCCTGTGCCGAGCATTATCGCTGTTCCAGGGGGAAGAAATCCCTCCGGGTTGACAACAATTCGTTTAGAGGGAGGCAGACTGCTACCGAATTGTTGATAGTAAGCCACGATGAGGTTAGGTATCTCAGTAAAGGGTCGAAGGCGCCTTGAGGTGTTATAGCTCTTATTATAAATAGTGCGGCCCTGGCGAGAAATGTTCAGACCGATCACGAGCTTGGACGTGTCACCAAGGGCCGATGCGGCGACGAATCGTGGTCCTATACTTCCACTTCTATTCCATGCTTTCCCCAACTGTGTCCCATCTACCTTCTCCGTTCGGCCACGCGCTTCCACTGTAATTGCGGTCAGATCATTTGCAAGGGTATAAGCCTTTATTTCGTGGCGCTCTCCTAATAAAGCTGCGAGTTCGGGTTCGGGCCAGTGTTTGGCTAATTGCCCGGACTCGGGGTCTGTTCGAAGATACAACTCCTGCTGATTGCCCACAATGGAGCGGTTATCTCCTTTATAGAAGTAGCTGAAGTCAGTGTATTTTGAGCTGTGGTGGGCAGTGATGTCTTGCGTGAGATGATGACGCACCGCAAGACTCGGCCGATAGGTATATGCCACACCAATCACCTGTCTGATAGATTCAAAATGGTCTGCGTCAATTTCCATCAAGGAGCCTCCGCTGCGCCAGGTCAAAGTCGATAAGGAATCGGCTCTGATCGGATATTGAAGGGCCGGATTTCTGCCGCTCCATCAGTTTCATTCGAATCATCCTTCCCAACATGTGACCAACTATTTGCGATATACCAGCTTGAATTTGTGGCTTTCGCAACTCGGTCTTGTAAACAGCTACGCCGGCATGGCTTTGAGTAAGTTGGCCCTCGGCCGAAAGAAGAAATACGCGGATGTCACTATCAACCAGCCTGGTGAGCAATCGGTCGAGAGTATGACTCCCCAAATTGAAACAATAGAACAGCGCGACACCTTTCTGCCGAGCCTGGCTTATTCCGGCCAGGTTTGAGATCACCTCTCTGCGGCGATCATTTGAAATACCGGAAAAATTACACGCTGTTGGCGAAGACGATATAAGTCGTTGTGGCGGATCATCAATCAAATAAACGGCATCCCAATTCAAATTGTGCGCCGTATGTTCGGCGCACACACTCAGAGCCGGGTGATCGAATCCAAGCACCCATACGAACTTATCGCGGCAAAAGGCGTCTACTACCGCCTCTGCAACTTCGGCGAGGAAAGAGACTGGGGTTTGCTGTATGACACATCTAAGCTTCTCTGCTTGAGACGATACGGTTTCGCTCCATTCCTTCTGCTGTATATTAGTTATCGGCTGATCGATGAAGTACGTGATTGATTGAATAATGTCCTCGGATATTTGCTGATCTTCCACGCTGACGCAAAAACAGCGTGAGGGATCCATTAACTCCCGCAGTTTTCCTCGGCTGGAGCCGATCATTGCGAGAGTCGGGATTGAGCGGCATTCCGTATAGCGTGCTATCTCACAAAGGTTATCAGAGTCCCCGCTCCCGCTGACGAGCAGCACGGTATCTCTGGAGTCAGCGCCTTCCGCTTCGAGAACGCGAATAAACGATGGCCCCGGGCTACCTTCAGTTTTGAGCCAGGTTGCCTTATGGATATCGATGCCGGTTTGAACTCGCAGTGAGATCTCGCGGGATGCTGCGTAGGCTTGCAGCGCATACTCGATGCATTTGCATATCGCATGACTACCGCCGTTGCCGAACAGGTATATTGTGCTCCGAGATCGTGTTATGGCCTCCTGGAGTTGCCGAATGATACTGAGGCCGGAGGAACCCAAAAAGTTTGGCATACCTTCCGCGAACTCATTGGCGTAATAATCACGAAAACATTTAACTGCACCCTGCATTTTCTTTCTCCAAGCAGTGGTCCAACCCGGTTCGAGGTTCACGTGGGTCCCATGGCTAGTGCTGACGTTCTATGGCTTCCAACATTCTGCTCATGTATAAAGGTGGACCACCGGTATGTATTCTCACCGAGCGCTCATCAGAATCAGGCAGCTCGTGGCCCGGCATCACTAAAACCCCTTTATCTAAGAGGCAGCGGTTAAATTCCCGAGACGGTAGCTGCTCGGGTAACGTCAGGATCGCATAATTGCTTTTGAAATCAGTGCACTGATAGTTCTCGTTACGCTCTAAGAATCTCTCCACTAAACCTCGGTTCTCTCTAATAAAATTCAGGATGCGCTTGTCCGGCCCGATCTCACCCGCGGTTGTTAAAATGTACGTCGCCTTGAGTACAGCCTCCAGATTCAAGCCAAACGGAAGATACCGATCTACCTCAGCAGCCATCTCCACGTTGGAGAAAACCGTAAAACCGATGCGAAGGTGCGACATCCCGTAGTACTTAGAGAATGAATGAAAGACGGCAAGTCTTTTATGCGCATACTTCTTAAGTAAAGATTTGGTGCCTACCTCCGGCTCGATGTTGGCGCAGGTTCGATCAATGGCTATGTTCAGGTCGTCAGGGACGTTGTCCAGGATTTCGAACAACTGCTTATCGGGTATCGGAATTCCAGTTGGGTTGTTTGGTGTGACTAGAAACAGGCAACTTGGAGATTCTTTTCTTACCGTGGTGAGAACGTCATCAATCGGATATTGAAAGCCAGGTCTAAATGGAACGCCCAGGAACCTTATCCGCAGAGCCCCAATCTTATGGTGATACCTGAAGTAAGTGGGGATGGCTACCACGATTCCCTGGCGACGCGATGAGGTGCACTCCAGCCACTGAACATAAGAAAGAAAGGTATCGATGCATCCGTTGCAACCAAAGTTAGGTTGCGCCTGAATCAACGCCACATCGTAAACTTTGGCAATCGTACGCCGTAACCTGGTGCTTCCACCGATGACTTCTGGATAGAGTTCTCCCCGCTTCATGTCGGTAAAAGAGTCGAGCTCTCGCAACTCAAGCAAAAAGTCCGTGACTGTTTTTGTATCAGAGAAGAGGGCCAATAATTTCTTTAATTTATCTGGAGGCAAATCACGGTCGAAGCATTCCTCGAAGAGTCCTTTTTCACTTTGTTTCACTGTCATTGCCTAACACCCTTTCGCTCAGCAAGCGCGTCAATTCAACCGTCTGTGCTGAAAGTTGAATTCAAATTAATGTAAGAGGGGGGCTCAGTCGGTCGAGGTTTTTATGTGTGAGGAGTCTTCTTGGCCAGGTTTACTTGGGTCGAGGAGACCTTTTCACGGCTGTCCTACTCTGAAGTATTTCCAGTTGATCGGAGATGATTCCAAGCTGCTGTGCAATTAGTTGTTTGAGGGAGAACTGATGGTTGTGAGAGCCTGTTTCATTTAATCCCGGAGCGGCAGGGGAGGCGACCTCCGAGTGAGCCTGAGAATTACCGTTGCTCTGAGTGACGTGACGGAGCGACTCTGCCACAGTTTTTCTCTTTGGCGGGTCGACGTAATAGCTTTGTCGCTCAAAAGGATAGGTCGGTAGGGGGATTCGACTGAGCTTGCCAATTGCCAGCTTGGACCAGTCCGGAGATGTCCCTGTCAACCAAAGCTCGCCGACTGTGTTTAAGAAGAAGGTTACGCCTGACCGCCCATCTTTTGGATGGCGCAAGGAAGCAAACGTTCGCTGCCCAGCCGATTTGCACGGATGCTGTCTGACCAGGCTACCCAGGCCGTTTCCCGGTCCGAGCTCAAGCATGACAAGTTGCGGCGCTTTCAACAATTCTTGTAAGCCATCGGCGAAGCGTACGGTTTGCCCCAGGTGCGCGCCCCAGTAATAGGGATCGGTCGCCTCTGCGGCTTTGATCCATGTGCCCGTGAGATTAGATACGAAAGGAATTTGTGGAGCATTCAATCTCACCTTCTTGACGAGTTTGACAAACGGCTCCACGGCCGCCTCCATAAGCGATGAGTGAAAGGCGTGCGACGTGTGCAAGCTCTGCCAATTCGCCTCGCGCGCGGCGAGTTGTTGTTCCAATTCCTCGATCGCCTCGCGAGAGCCTGAAACTGTGCAAAGCGACGGCCCATTAACAGCGGCAAGAGACAAGTTGTCAGTAATTAAAGGCGCTATTTCCGCTTCCGACAGATTGACAGAGAGCATTTTGCCTGGCGGCATTCGCTGCATCAATAATCCGCGTGCTGCCACCAGCATCAGTGCTTCTTCCAGAGAAAGAACTCCAGCGACGCAGGCGGCTACAAATTCGCCGATGCTATGACCGATGAGCGCCTGCGGCCGCACGCCACTCTCCATCCAGAGTTTTGTCAGCGCATACTCGAGGACGAATAGTGCAGGTTGAGCGATGAAGCTCTGATTAATTTGTTGCGCGGCCTCAGTGCTTCCGTCGGGCGGGTACAAATATTGACGAAGATCGAAGCCCAGTGAAGGACCGAGCAACTCCGCTCCAATGTCTACCTGTCGGCGAAAGATGGGATAGGCCTCGTACAATTCCAGTCCCATCTTGACGTGCTGCGTGCCCTGACCGGGGTACATGAAAACAACGGAGTTGCGCTCTGGTCCTACACAGGAGGTTGAGACTCTATCCGCATCGTGGTTTTCAAGCACGGCCACTGCATCATGTAAATCACGAGCGACGAGGAAACGCCTATACTTAAAATTCCGGCGTCCGACCTGCAATGTATAAGAGACATTGGCGAGATCAAGCTGCTCGTGGGTCTTTAGGTACGCGGCAAGATTCGCCGATGCTGCATCAATAGCCGCGGAGGTTCTAGCGGAGAGCACTAACAATTGCGGTAAGCCTGATTTGTTCGTTGGCTCAAGGGCCGGAGCCTCTTCAAGAATGACGTGGGCGTTTGTTCCGCCAATTCCGAACGAACTCACCCCAGCGCGTCGCGGTGTGTCGCTGGCCCATTCCCGCAATCTGTGATTAACGTAAAACGGGCTATTAGCGAAATCTATTCGCGGGCCTGGTTCTTGATAATGCAGGCTGGGCGGCAGCGTCCGGTGTTCGAGTGCAAGCACCGTCTTGATCAGTCCGGCCACTCCGGCTGCCGTATCAAGGTGGCCAATATTGCTCTTCACGGAGCCGAGGGCGCAATACTGCTTTTGTTGCGTCTGTACGCGAAAGGCTTGAGTCAACGCCGCTACCTCGATCGGGTCGCCGAGCGGCGTACCTGTTCCGTGAGCTTCGACGTAAGAGATGGAGGCTGCGTCCACATTAGCGATGTGGAGGGCCTGGGCGATGACTCTAGCCTGCCCTTCGACGCTGGGCGCGGTGTAACCGACTTTCAGTGAGCCATCGTTATTAACGGCTGAAGCGAGAATGACGGCACGAATGGTGTCACCATCCTGTTGGGCTTGTCGCAGCCTTTTCAGCACCACGATGCCGAGGCCATGGCCCAGAATAGTTCCCTGCGCCTTTGCATCAAAGGCTCGACAGTGCCCATCTGGTGAGTTAATTCCACCCTCCTGATATATGTAACCTAACCTCTGCGAAGGCTTGACCGAGACGCCGCCAGCCAGTGCCATCTCACATTCCTTCGCGAGCAGGCTTTGACACGCCAGATGCACGGCAACCAGCGATGTCGAACAGGAGGTCTGGATATCAATGCTTGGTCCAATCAGATTCAGCTTGTAGGAAACTCGCGTTGGCAGGTGGTCCTTATCGTTGCCGATGGTGTTTTGAAAGATGTTTGACCCTTCCCGAAGGTGAGGATCGGCGTCAATGTGTTGCAGGTATGTGCTTATGCTGGTCCCTGCATAAACGCCGATGCGCCCCTCATATCTTTCACTATCATAACCCGCCGCTTCTAGAGCTTCCCACGCACACTCAAGAAAGAGACGGTGCTGAGGGTCTGTGATTGTAGCCTCGCGAGGTGTCATCCCGAAGAAGGCAGCATCGAACATCTCCGCTTCGTCGAGCACGGCTGCGGCTCTGACGTGTTGCGAGTTGTCAAGCAGCGCCGGGTTAACACCCGCCGCCAACATTTCATCTCTGGAGAAGAACCTCACGCCCTCCACTCCCTGCTTGAGATTCTCCCAAAACTCTTCCAGGTTGCGGCTGCCGGGAAAACGACCAGCCATTCCGATGATAGCAATGGCTTCTCTATCGGCTTCAGAACGAGCGGGATCACCGGTCTTTATCTTCTTATTTCGAACTCTCCGCATACGTTTCTGTTGCTATGCGTCCTAAGATTTCTACTTCAATCAGGGGGGAAATAAGACGAGTAGAGGAGCAAGACAATTCCTCGGTTTGTCAGGTTAAGGATGGTTGAGTTTGAATTTACAATAGTTCGGGCGAAAGTTTCCGGAGGCTGCAGCTACCGCATGGCTTGCCGCATGAATCTATGCGGTAGAGTATTCACGCTGATCCCTACCGGTATCCATATTTGATGGGTTGAAAATATGGCAAGTTGGGTGTCCAGTAGAGGGAGGCACACTACCATATTTTCAGATTTGGTTGCAAGAATGGTTTGCTTTCATCGGCGGTGCGGTGGGAACCAGAGTCACGAAAATGATCGACTCTTCATCCGACACTGTTGCCGTTACTGAAGTGATTCGACATGGCCTGCGGGGCGGAGGATCTACCGGAGAGCTGATATGGTGCCGCAAGGTTGTTTCGAATCAGTTGTGCGCGGATAACCAACAGCTAAGGTACGAACACCTGTCGTTGGGAGCCCGCCAATTCCCAATTTTGATTAAAGGAAATGAGGCGTGAACCGAGCCATTCGTCACCTTTATTCCCGTCGAAAAAATTCTTTGCACAATCCACTGGAGCGACAATATTACAGAAGCGTCCGCGCATTGCTATGAAGTCTGTGACCCGAGCCACTAAATGGCAATCATCAGTTCGTAATGACCACCGCGAGAAGAATAACCCATCTTCTATTAATTCCTCAGGAATCTGTGTGACGAACCTGTTCAGTTCTGGGTTTACTTCAGATCCTTGTCGAAGAGAATCATAATCCTCAAGGTCCAAAGTCTCTACCCACTTCTGATGCTCTTCTTGGGACACTTCCATGCTGTTGGGAAATTCTTCTTCAAAATCATACGACGGGTATTCTGACTTCCAGATACTAGTCGGATTTCGAACGCATTTTCAGGAAGCAATCTCCACAGAATTCTGATTTAGTTAAGCTCATTGGCGACGAATTATGCCTGCTCTCTACGACACAAATGCATGTAGCTTAATCAGAAATGGAGCAAAAGAGAGGCGGTCAAGACTGCGCGCATTCGGCGCGAATCTCATCGCGAAAACATCAGATTTCTTAGGCGCGACGAGTCGAACAAGCCCAAAGGATCTTTTAGGCGGATCGTTCAACTCAGTGAACCGTTGAGCAAGTGCGTTGATCGATTGGTGCTGGAATCAAAGAGATCACGAGAGGGAAAACAATCGCGACCACAATTCGGCCATTGAAATGCAATCAATTGGTGGATGAGCTACTGTACAGTTCTTTAAGCAATCCTGGAGTGGCAGTTGGAACGCGCTCGGCGCAACTAAAAAGATTTAAGCACCGACTTAACCGTGCAAGTGTAGGCAACTGCGCGCATTACTCTGCGGCGAGCGAAATGACGGAGGTGCTCGACAATGCGAACCGATAAAATTCGCGCGCTCGATATGAGTCTCATCGACGATCTTTTGGCATGGGCGGCGGGTATGTTCTCGACTTCAGCAATCGGACGTTTGCCGAGTTCTTTTCCGACGAACTTGACATCGACATTGATCACCCAAAGTTTCAGTGCCGAGGGCACGAGCAAAGCGAAGCGTCTAAGGTACTTTCTGAGGACAAGCGACTCGTCTACTCGGGTCCGCGTTTTAAAAGCTGAGGAGAAAGTACCAGACGCTCAGTCCGAATTCGATCGTTTGATTGCTCGGGTTATCCGGGATAGGTACGACCATAGAGATTAAGCGAATCAAGAACGAACAATGAAAACGCTGAAAAAGATCGATAACTCAATGGAAGCTCGATCAAACAGTCTCATCGGGATCGGTGTATGGACCGCTCACGTGAAGAATCGTGACTATTCTTGCTCTAACCGTGAAGAGGACGCGATAACGTCCGACGATCAAATGTCGGATGGAAACACTCAATTGTTCGCTCTCCGGCGCGAGAGGACAGGCCAATGGCAATGAGGTGAGTTGTTTTCTAATAACCCGCCGTAGTTTCCGCACCCACAGTTTCGCGCTTTCTTCTCCCCACGCTCGACAACCCCATTTGAAGGATGATTCGATGTCCGACTCGGCATCTGAATGGAGGATGACCTTGTACTTTTTCATCAATCTTCGACTGGAATGTTATTCTTGGCGAAGAACTCATTGAAAAAGTCTTCCGCTGGTCGTCCTTTCTTACGGCTTCGTGACGCGAGTCGCTGACGCAGGATCCCCACAACCTCCGACCGCTCTTTAAGCTCAAGTAGTTTTTGATAACTTTCGGCGTCCTGGACTACCACAGCCGCTTTGCCATTAACAGTCAGAACAACCGGCTCTTTAGTCTTCTTCATTTGACGCATCACTTTGTTGCTATCGCGCTTGAAGGTAGACAGACTCATTATGTCCCGAGCAAGTTTCATGTGTTAAGTCCTAAGTAGATAAATCTGCATGCAATTTCACTACCGTCAATCTATTGTGCGCTAATGAGCCTGTCAAGAGCCGGCTCTGACAGAGCCGGCTCTATCATCAACGCTTTCCAGACCGGAGCAAGCGTTGCCAGGTTTTATTATTTAGCCAATCAACCATGTTGTCGGTTAACTATAGAGTCAACGATACGGTTGAGCGTTCGCTCGTGCAATCTACAAAGTAACACTCATGAACATTCGCTCTGCCAGTGACGGAAATCACGTCAGCTGGGCCAATAGAATTGAACCGGTTGACGTCAGAATTGCCGCTCAAGGTTGGACCAAAGTGATGAACAACTAAGGTACAACTGGGTGCGGACTATGCCGATGATGCGGACAGTGCGGAACCCCAAACTTGCAGTTTTCCCAAGAAAATCAAAAATCCTCAGTAAAACGGCAAAAACAATGTATTGCTGACAAGCCCCCTTCGGCACCAGACATCCTAAAAATCCTCAATAAAAACGCAGCCTCTCGAAGTTTAGGAACTCATAATCAACCTCTCGTTTACAGAGGCGCCGTTACGACCCAGTGTCAGACCTTCAGCACGATCTTTCCTCTTTTGTGTGGCGCGCCAGCAAGCATCTCGTGAGCTGTTCGAACTTCCTTCAAAGAAAGAACGCTGCCGACGCTCGCTTGTAGCTCTGCACTGTCAAATAACTTTGAGATGGTGTTCAGGCGCTCGGTTGTCACCTCGACATAGAAGAAAACCACGCGTACGTCGGGACGAGAGGACGGCGGATCGGAAGAAACCACCGAGACGAGAACTCCCCGGGCTTCAAGCCACGAAGTGAGCGTTCCCGGGTCTCTCCTCCGACTGTATCGATCAACAAGTCAACAGATGGGACCGTATCTTCAGATATTCCGATTTGCGAATTGACGGCAATTTCTGCCCCAAGACTTCGGACATAATCAGTTTCCTTCTCTTTTGCCACTGCGATCACATGCAGTCCCGCTCTGGCTGCTCACTGCACGGCGTAGGCGCCTACGTTCCCAGCGGCTCCCAAAATCATTACAGTCTGACCACGCTGCGCGTGTGCATAGTCGAAGAGCATTTGCCATGCAGTGACCCCGACAACTGGTACTGAAGCTGCTTCGATGTCAAGTGGCTTGAGAGCAATCATGTTCGCGAAAGCAAGTGCGTACTCAGCATTTGCCCCGCAGAACTGCGGATTGGTCACGCCATAAATCTCATCCCCCATTCTTGAATTCGGTGACGCCCGGTCCAACTGCTTCAGTGACGCACGACAGGTCCGATCCCAGCGTAAGTGGTGGCGGTGGAGTCACATTGCTTTTGCCTTCGCGGATAAGAGCGTCCCACGGGCCCACTCCGGTGGCCGCAACTCGCACTAATACTTCTCCTGGCCCAGCAACCGGAACGGGTACGTCTTCGACGACAATTACCTCTGGTCTGCCAAAGTTATGGATTCGTGCGGCTTTCATGCTGTTCCCCCTTGATAAAGCATTCTCCTACTACGAGTTCTCCCCTCAGTTTCATCATCGGCGCTCGCAACCAACAACGCGGTATTGCTGACTCCAAATTTAGCGCCTGCCAACCAGCTCGAGTCTGGAGAAAACGTTTCTCGCAAATCACTAACCATAAGTGTTGATGCATGAAGTATTCTTTCGAGGTTTTGTTATTACCGATCAAAACTTTGCGCCGTCCGATCTCGAGTGTACTCGTGATCCTCGGAAAGATCGATGGCGACATGGAGGTGAGTAGTCATGAAGCAACTGTTTTTCGCGACGTTGTGGTTTTTATCAATTGTGGGACTCGCGAACGCTCAAACGACAAATACGAGGACGCAATCAATGCCCGAACAAAGTCAAATTTTAACTGCCGAAGAGCAAAGCATCGTGGCAATCTCAGCCTTAACAGCGAAAGGAGATTTTGCAAAACTTAACGCAGCTCTCAACAGAGGACTTGACGCAGGGTTAACCATCAATGAGTCGAATGAAGTGCTGGTCCATCTCTACGCTTATAGCGGCTTTCCGCGGAGCCTGACGAGGTCGAAATGAATATGGATGATAAAACCCCTATGCTCAGATCAGCGCGAAGCAGTGGACGAAACGGAACAAAGATGATCGTAGCAGCGTCGTTGTTTGGCTTTTCGTTTCGGCATGATCCTGCTCGTTCTGGCCGACTGTACCTTGGCTGCGTGCAGGAGCGGTAGATACCCTCAGCTTTCCGGTGCGGAAATCCGGGAAGGGAGATGCAGCCATCAAGTCGACGGCGTTGGGACTCTTATAACTAGGGATGAAACGCTCACAGATACCGGCGTTCACGGTGCCGTACGTGGTGCCGGGCTTGTGCGCAATGCCGCCGAATAAGGCTTGGACCATCCCTTCCTTGAAGTCTTTGCGAGGGTACATGGCCGCGATTTTATCGCGCAACTCCGAAGGAAACTGATTTTATTGGAGTTTTTGCGAAAGTAGTGAAAACCTAGTAGAACAAAAGCGGGTTCGAGGTCCCCCTTCGGCACCAACCTTTAATTCTCTTCAGAAAATCTGCTTGGTTTTCAATTTAGTGTCCACTTAGTGACCAGGGATTTCGATTGCCCTCAGGGCGCTTACGTGCTGAAAAGAGACAACACCCAGTCTAGGTTTTCTGCTTCTGCGGTCCAGCAACCGCACTCGATGAGATGAAAGAGGAAGAAGTGTTAACCGGCCCGAGGTTGATGTCAGAGCGCGAAGTAGTTACGTGTACCGCGATCTAAAAATGCATTAGGCACCCGCGTTCGGTTCGTTGCCCCTTCAAGCTGCCCAGATCCTGTCTACAAGACGAGATAATCGCGAGTTGACGCGCTTGCGACTGAACTCTTAGCCCACATCGAAAGAGGGCGCCGATGGCGCCCCCAGATTCCGCTTAGTTCGCGGTGTGATGGAAATCTGACACCCTCAAGCCCTGGCAGCCGCGGCCGCTGCTTCGTCGAGAACTTTTGCTGCACGTCCAGCGTCTGCAGTGGCGAAGATTAAGATTGGCTCGTTTGTTTGTGGGTCGATGCAACAGTATGCGTGATTGATGTTGATGTTCGCATCTCCGAGTTTCGAAGCTGCTCGGGCCAGTTCACCCGGTCGATGCGGGAGCTTGACCTGAGCAACTTCCGTTTCTGTGTACCTGAGTTTTTGGCTATCAAGGACCGATTTGGCTGTGGTTGGATTATCCACAACCAGACTTACCACGCTCTTTCCTTTCGTATCCGCAGGTTTCGACTCGAAACCCAGGATATTGACTCCACGATCGGCGAGCGAACGACAAATCTTGCCCAGTGCACCGGGCTGATCGTCCATTTCAATCGATAACTCTTTTGCTGTTGGCATTTGAAGTAACCTCCTTACATCTGGAGGTTCCGGGGGACGCACGGAGCGTTCCTGCGAAACCCGTTAGAACTGTCGGGTTTTAACTTGGATTGGTTGGCGCGATCATATTACTCGAACCATTGCACTTCAAGTGCTGCGGCACGTGAAACCACTGCTTGGGCGCATCAGTTCTTGCAATCAACGGCGTGTGGCTTCTCAGAAATTGGATCACGATTGCTGTCAGAGCAACTATCAGTATTAAAGAAAATGCTAGCGGCCGGTTTTCAACTGAATCCGTGTAATCGGAAAGCCGCAGATGTTATACGATACGATTGGATCGAGGTCGGACCGGGATTATCTTTGCGCCTCCCGGAGCCGTGGATCATCAAGGTGTAAGCGATACATCATCTGATTGTAGTTGTAACGCGGCGTCTTCTCCCTGGCATCGCTGAACGAATGCGTATAAGTGCCTTCAATGTAAATTGTGCGACCGCCATCCTGATTGAAGAATGCGTGCGTGACCACATTGTAGAAGTTGTAGTGGTCGTGGTGGATAATTTCGATGGCGTTCCCATAAGGCCCTTCCGGTTGTTGGGCCTCGGCATAAAAGACCTTACCCGTATCTTCAAGCAGAAGGATCCAGCGTCGCCGAAAGTTATTCCACACAACACACGATGGTCGTTTAGCGTTTGGAGGCAGCTGTACGTTGCGGGTCTCCCATTGCTTGTAAGCCTGAATCGCGCTCCAATCGTTCTTAACACGCAACGAGGGGTAGAGATACCAGTACCCGTTATACAGAAACGGGTGTGAGGAGATATGCGCTTTCGTGCATGGCATCTCTATCCATGGCTTGAACGCCTGTGCGTTATCATCAAACAACGCCAACCCGCACTCATCAGGAAACGTTAAGCCGTTTTGACGCGTGTATGTGGCTACGAGCCGCTCATCGCCACTGCCATCCTTCATGGGAATGAGCCCCTCAATCCACACCAAGCCCTGACGCGGGAGCAGAAGCATGGGTTTAGCGTGGCCTTGTTTGTCTGTAAAGTAATGATAGTTGATTGCCACGGCCGGGTTGTCACGCAGATCGCTGACTGCTGCGGTCACGTTGAAGTTCGCGTACGCCGGCCCGAAGGTGTCGCCCCAGATCCAGAAAATCTTACCGTGGTAGATGGCCGCAGAAACCGTATCCTGTCCCAACACTTGCCCATTCAGAAGCGGCTGCTTCGCGGGAGCGCGGAACCCGGCCATGATGCTGTCGCGATAGATTCCCTCACCGGTCAGACGAAACAGTCGCTCGGCAATCATAGTGCGTCGGATTTGGATCCGTCGCCTGCCGCCGGGCTCGATCCGGACCGTTACACCCGGTTGGTCGAAGAATCTGTCGCGCGGGTATTCATAGCCATCGCTGCGAATTTCCAAAAAGACATCGCGCCCGCGTAATGAGGGCTCATCTATTGCAGCGATCCCGGCGCTGTCTGTCCAGTACGTTACCTCGTTGACAAACTTGAGTTTGACGAGCGGTACTCCCCGACCCGTTTGCTCATCGATCACGTGGACGACAAAGTACCGAGTTTTCTGGCCATTGACACGAACCCATGTCATGATCCCAAGAGACACGACAACCAATATGGTAAGTGCAAGTCGCAAGAGCTGCTTCCATTGACTAGCGGGCATTTCGTGCCTCGTTTATCGCCAAGCCAGAACCACCAAGGTGTGATAGGTGTTCCCGCCATTCGCTGTCAACTCACGATACAATGAAAAGCGTTCACCCAGCAGCCGCTCATTAGTGTCCATTTAATGCCCAACTTTATAGTGCGGGTTAACTCAATGGACCATATGTGAAGTGAAAAGAACGCGCGAAAACGCCCGAATTTCGGAATTGCTCAGCAAAATAAGAAAAGGGAATTAAGCTTTCCAAGCCCCCTTCGGCACCATACTTCTTGGAGTTTCTTGAGCAACTCACACACTTTTCGACTTGGTGTCCAACTTAGTGCCCACTTGTCCGGACACCCGGCACAATGCAGAGGGCTCCGCCGAGAGCTGATCGATTCCGACGAGGGCTTGCCGCTTAACGAGCGGTACTACTAGGTTGGGCTTTCGATGACGCGCCGCCAAAATAAGTCATATTAAGCAGAATTACCCTTCCTGTTGACTTAGCGATGATAGATAAATAGGATCAACGCCCCCCGCTTCCGATCACTAAACGATTGTCCGGGTTCTAAGGTTACTTATCTTAGGAAACCGGGAACC
>Ga0126376_10000169_pt1 | contig 30419 bp, 21 predicted proteins | sample PanSoiMetPlot_15_FD_92760 | JGI IMG/M metagenome (GOLD analysis project Ga0126376, IMG submission 92760) | Tropical forest soil microbial communities from Panama - MetaG Plot_15 | ecosystem: Environmental > Terrestrial > Soil > Tropical forest > Bulk soil | place: Panama | collected 2016-02-17 | reverse complement strand
TTGCGTGTAAACGTTTCCAAACGTAAACGCGCCGGTCTGTTGATTAATCGTCACCGTGCGCGGCAACACGAGAAACGCAGCCCACAAGCCCTGCGCAACCAGCGCCACAGCCGGCACGTGATGCGCGTTGACGCTATCGACGCGTTTGAAGAACAGCCCATCGCGCGCCATCGCGTAGTAGACGCGCGCGCCCGCCAGTATCAATCCGTTGTTACAGCCAAACGTCGAGATCATGATCGCGACGGCCATGATGATCGTGCCGCTTGGACCAAGCGCCGCCTGCATCACCGCGGTCGCCACGCGATTTTGCGGTGCGTTCTGAATTCCACTTAAAGGCAGCGTCACGACGTAAGCGAGATTCGCGAGCAGGTAGAGAGTCACCACGATGCCGCAACCGAGCAAGAGTGCGCGCGGCAGATTCTTGCCCGGCTCACGCACTTCGCCCGCCGTGAACGTGACGTTGTTCCACGCTGATTGCGCGAACAGTGGTCCAACCATCGCACGACCCAGCAACATCAACAGCGCGAGCACCAACGGACCCTGGCTTGTCGGGTCAAACCAAACCTGCGCCGCCGAAGCTTTCCAGCCGTTCTGCCACGGCTGCCACCACGACGAAGTGTACGCGGCGCTGTTGTGGTTCCAACCGATCAGCAGCCCGATGAGGATCAATCCGAGCAGCGCGGCAGTTTTTGTGAACGTGAACGTGTTTTGAATGAGCTTGCCGGTTTGCAGTCCGCGCGTGTTGATGAACGTGAGAAACAGGATCATCACGACCGCGAGCAGTTGCTGAGTCGACAAACTCAACGCGTAACCGTTGAACGAGAGCTGGTTGATCGTGAACGGCTTGACGAGCACGAACGGCGCGATGAGATACCGGTCGCCGGAAACCACATCAGTGAGTACGCCGGTGAAATTTGCGAAAGCGACCGCGACGGCGGCGATGGTCCCGCTCTGAATAATCAGAAACAATCCCCAGCCGAAGAGAAAGCCGACGGATGGTCCATAAGCTTCTCGTAGAAACACGTACTGACCGCCCGCGCGCGGCCACATCGCCGCGAGCTCTGCGCAACACAGTGCGCCCGTGATGGTGAGCACGCCTGCGAGGGCCCAAGCTGCCAGCAGCCATCCGGGCGACCCGACTAAGCGCGAGGATTCGGCGGAGGTGATGAAAATTCCCGAGCCGATCATCGATCCCACGACGATCATCGTCGCGTCCAGTAGGCTCAGGCCACGGACCAGTTTTGGGGAAGCTTCTTTGGACATTCGCGGTTGCGTATAGTGCCACAGATCTGCTTGCTTGACACTGCTCAACGCGCTCACCTAGTCTTGCGAGTTCTGGACCCACTCATATGAAAAATGAACTGATCGGCCGCATTACGAACAAGCAGGCACACGTGGGTGTCATCGGGCTCGGGTATGTCGGATTGCCATTGCTGGTGGAGTTTGCCGCGAAGGGTTTTAAGGGGACAGGCTTTGAAGTTGACGAAACGAAGGCCGAGCAGATCAACGCCGGCAGTTCTTATATCGGCGACGTGCCATCGCGCAGGATCAAGGAAGCGGTTGACGCGAAGCGACTTTGGGCCACCACGGATTTCGACCACCTCGGCGATTGCGACGCGATCATCATCTGCGTCCCCACTCCGTTACGCAAAACGAAGGAGCCGGACGTCTCGTACATTCTCGCGGCCACGGAACAGATCGCGAAGCGTCTGCGTCGCGGTCAGTTGATCATCCTCGAGTCGACGACTTATCCGGGAACGACCGACGAAGTGTTGTTGCCGAAGTTTGAGGAAAGTGGTTTGAAACTCGACGATGATTTCATGCTCGCGTTTTCGCCGGAGCGTGTTGACCCGGGCAATCCGAAGTTTCTCACGCACAACATTCCGAAGGTTGTCGGAGGCGTAACGCCTGACTCGACCGTCGTCGCCGCGCATCTTTATTCGCAGATCGTTGACGACGTTTATTCCGTCAGTTCGGCGAGAGTTGCGGAGGCGGCGAAGCTGCTCGAAAACACGTTTCGGGCGGTCAACATCGGCATGGCGAACGAGATGGCGCGACTGTGTTACGCGCTCAACATCGACACGTGGGAAGTGATTCGCGCGGCTGCGACCAAGCCTTTCGGGTTCATGCCTTTCTATCCCGGACCGGGTATCGGTGGTCATTGTATTCCGCTCGATCCGCATTACTTGTCGTGGAAAGCGCGCCAACACGGTTTTGATTCGCGTTTCATCAGTCTCGCGGAAGAAGTGAATTCGCGGATGCCTGAGCATGTGGTCCAACTCGTTTCCGACGGCTTGAACGATGAGCGCAAGGCGATGAAGGGTTCGAACGTCCTGCTGCTCGGTGTGGCTTACAAGAAAGACATCAACGACGTGCGCGAGAGTCCGGCGCTTTCGATCATCGATCGACTGCGAGCGAAGGGTGCGAACGTTCGGTATCACGATCCTTTTGTAACAGAACTTAGTTTTGACGATGAATCGTTGCAGTCAGTGCCGCTGACGAACGAAGAGCTCAAATCCGCTGACTGCGTGATCATAGTTACGGATCACAGCGAGATCGACTACAAACGCGTCTGTTCTTTGGCTTCGTTGATCGTCGACACCCGCAACGCGCTCAACGGCGACGTGCGACGCGAGAGCAGCGCCCGCATAATCCGGTTGTAACAGGCCTCCTACCTTGGATGACTGTAGGGGCGGCACTCCGTGGCCGCCCCATCGTTGAATTGAGGCGAGATAAGGGGTGGCCAGGGAGTGCCGCCCCTAGAATGATGCAAGCAGAACGTCCAATCTTGAAGGTCATCAACGTTGTCGGTGCGCGGCCAAACTTCATGAAGGTGGCGCCGATCGTGGCGGCAATGAGGAGGCGCCCGGCGAAGTTCCTGCCGCTCGTGGTCCACACGGGCCAACACTACGACGCCGCGATGTCCGATTCGTTCTTTCGCGATCTCGAGCTCCCGCAACCTGACACACATCTCGGCGTCGGCTCCGGCTCACACGCGGCGCAAACTGCAGCCGTCATGGAGAGTTTCGAACCCGTCGTCCTGAGTGAAAAGCCTGACTGGGTCCTGGTCGTTGGCGACGTCAACTCGACCATCGCTTGCGCGCTCGTCTGCGTGAAGCTTGGCGTGAAGGTCGCGCATGTTGAAGCTGGACTGCGAAGCCGCGATCGCTCGATGCCCGAAGAGATCAATCGGCTGCTCACGGATCAGATTGCTGACCTGCTCTTCACACCGTCACACGATGCGGACGAGAACCTGCTCGCCGAGGGCATTCCGCGGGAGCGAATTCGCTTCGTTGGCAACGTAATGATCGACTCGTTGCAACAGAACCTGACGGCCGCGCGAGCGCAGCACACCAGAGAACGCTTGAACCTCAGCGGCATCGATTACGCTCTGTTGACTCTGCATCGACCTTCGAACGTCGATCTGCGCGAATCGTTTGAGCGCATTCTCGACGCGCTCGAAGCGATCGCCGCGAAGTTGCCGATTCTCTTTCCCGTTCATCCGCGAACGCGAAAGACGATCTCGGAGCTGGGCTTGAATGAGCGAGTAGAGTCGATAAAAGATCTGCGAACGGTCGAGCCGCTTGGTTATCTCGACTTCCTCAATCTCTCGAGCGACGCGCGGCTGGTGCTGACCGATTCCGGCGGCATTCAGGAAGAGACGACGGCGCTCGGCATTCCCTGCGTGACCTTGCGCGAGAACACGGAGCGTCCGATCACGGTTGAAATGGGAACGAACGTCGTCGTTGGTACTGACACGACGAAGATCATTGCCGCCGCGAACGCCGCGCTCAACGGTTCCGCGAAAAAAGCGTTGCGCCAACCACCTCTCTGGGACGGTCAAACGTCTGAGCGTATTCTCGATGCGCTCGAATCTTTTTGATGTCTGTTCTCAAGAAAATCAGACGCGCAGTTCGTGGCGATGTGAAGCTCACGACCGTCGCGCTGGAAGCATGGCGACGGAGTATTGCGTCGTTCCACGAGCGAAGGGAACGGGCAGGTGTATACGATAATGAGCTTGCATTAACGCCTCGTTTCGCGCGCATGAGCGCGGATGAGTTGTTGGCTCACTTTCGCGGTCCGCGTCAGGTAAAGTTTTTCGACTTGTTTGTGTTTGCGACTGACGATCCAATCGGCGAACGCAGTGTCGGAAAAGAAATTCAATGGACGCGCGATCCGCTCTCGAACTACGTCTGGCCGCTCGACTACCATCGCGACATTAAATTGATGCGCACTGATGGCTCAGACGTGCGCGTGCTCTGGGAACTGAACCGGTTGGGCCATTTCCTCACGCTCGCGCGTGCTTACTCGACAACGAAAGATGAGCGCTACGCAGCGGAGTTTTTCGCGCAGTTGCGGAACTGGGTCGAGCAGAATCCGTACGGGCGTGGTCCAAACTGGACGTGCGCAATGGAAGTTGCGCTGCGCGCCATGAACTTGCTTGCCGCGTTTGAAACCTTTCGTCACCTGTCACACCTGGACGCGGCTTCGTTGCGGTCGTTTCTGAAACTGTTCCAACAACACGGCAATTACATCAGGCGCAATCTCGAATTCTCTTACGTCGCGACAAGCAACCATTATTTGTCTGATGTTGTTGGTCTGGCATGGCTCGGATTAATGCTTCCGGAACTTCTCGACGCGGAAGAGTGGAGCGAGTTTGGCGGAGAGGAAATGCTTCATGAGATGGACAAACAGGTGCTCGCTGACGGTGCTGACTTCGAAGCGTCAACCGGATATCACCGCTTCGTCACTGAACTCTTCCTTTACTCGTTCATGCTCTGCCGGGCCAACGACGTCGAGATCGAACAGCGATATTGGACGAAGCTTCATCAGATGCTGATGTATGTGCGCGCTTACCTGCGGCCCGACGGATTTGCGCCTTTGATCGGCGACACGGATAGTGGACAGGTTTTGCCGGTTGTGCGCCGCCGCGCTGATGACCACGCATATCTCCTGGCGATTGGCGCCGAGGTATTTGAAGATCCGGAGTTGAAGAGTCAGTGCATGAATTCGCAGGCGTTTCCCGAAGCGGGCACCTACATCATGCGCGACGGCGATCTGTATCTTTGTTTCAACGCGAGTGGCCCGGGGCTCAACGGGCGCGGCTCGCATGGGCATAATGATGCGTTGAGCATTGAAGTCTCTGCGCGTGGTCACGCGCTTATCGTCGATCCGGGCACGTACGTTTATTCTGCCGATCTCGAGAAGCGTCATCAGTTTCGCTCGACTGCGTATCATTCGACAGTGCAGATCGATAACCGCGAACAGAACACGATCGAAGTGCATACGCCTTTTGTGATCGGCAACGAGGCGAAGCCGCGCGTGTTGGAGTGGAAGACCGGCGCGGATTTTGACAAGGTTGTTGGCGAGCACTATGGATACCCGGTCATTCATCGTCGCACTGTCGTTTTCAACAAACGCGAACGCGCGTGGGTCATTGATGATGAGTTTTTCGGCGATGGCGAACATGTTTACGAGGTGCGGTTTCATTTTGCGCCGGGATTGGATCTGAAGGTGTGTGAGCGCGCAGTCGAAGCGCCAGGATTGACCGTGTCTGCCTTAAGCACTGACGTTCAGCCGGTGTTAGAAAGTCAGCCTGTTTCGCGTGATTATGGTGAGATGAGTGATGCTATCGCGGCGTGCTGGCGTATTTCCGGGCGACCGGGCAAGCTTAGCTGGGAGATAAAATCCGCGTAATCTGCGGCAAAACATGTGTGGGATTTGCGGAGTTTGGGAGTATGGCGCCAGTGAAGGATCGATTGAAGCCTCGCTGATCGCACGGATGCGCGATGAGATGACGCATCGCGGGCCGGACGACGCAGGCGATTTGATCTTCGATCAGCACCGCGGCGGTTTCGGTTTTCGACGGCTCTCAATTATCGATCTCACGGCTGCCGGACATCAGCCGATGCACGGCTGCGACGAAAGCACATGGCTCGTCTTCAACGGTGAGATCTACAACCACGCTCTGCTGCGTACGGATCTCGAAGAGCGCGGTCACAAGTATTCTTCACGCACTGACTCCGAAACCATCCTGCACCTGTACGAAGAACGCGGGCTCGATTTCATTCACGACATCGAAGGCGACTACGGCATCGCGCTCTGGGATGCCAACAAAGAGCAACTCGTGCTCGTGCGCGATCGCATCGGCGTCAAGCCGCTGTACTTCTATCACAAAGACGGCCGCTTCATCTTTGCTTCCGAGATCAAGGCGATCCTGCAACATCCCGCAGTCACGCCCGACATCGACGAGCAAGCGCTCTATCACTACCTCACCTTCCTGACCACACCAGCGCCAACGACGCTCTTTAGCGACATTCAGAAGATCCCGGCCGGTCACATCTTGATCGTCAAACGCGACGGCACGCTGAACATGCAGCGCTACTGGGACGCACTGCCGCCAACGCATGCAGCAGGAGGCACGGAGCACGAGCAGCGCGCGGAAATTCTGAGGCTCTTAAGAGACTCGATTCGCAAACGCATGATGTCTGACGTTCCCTTCGGCGTGTTTCTGTCAGGCGGCGTCGACTCGTCTGCGAATGTGGCGCTCATGTCGGAACAGATGTCGCGACCGGTCGAGACGTTCACGGTTGGCTTCAGCGACGCGGAGTATCTCAACGAGCTCGAGCCGGCGCGGCGCATCGCGCGACAGTTTGGGACCAACCATCACGAAGTGATCATCTCCGAAAAAGAGATGCACGAGTTTCTGCCGCAGATGGTGTTTCACCAGGACGAACCGATCGCGGATCCGGTGTGCGTGCCGCTCTACTACGTTTCGAAACTGGCGCGTGACTCGGGCACGATCGTGGTCCAGGTCGGCGAGGGTTCAGACGAGATCTTCAGCGGTTATGAAAACTATGTGCGCCATCTCCGTATTTACGAAAACTTCTGGCGTCACGCTGAAACGTTGCCGCTTTCGTTGCGCCGCGCGATTTCGAACCTCTCGCGCCCGGCGCTCGAAGCAACGGGCAGAAAGCGCGCGGCGATCGAGTTAATTCGACGTCTCGGCGCTGACGAGCCGTTGTTCTGGGGCGGCGTGGTGGTTTACGACGAGACGTTCAAGCCGCGTGTGCTCGCGCCGCAGGTGCGCGAGCGCTTGAACGGTCTGTCGTCGTTGCGCGTGGTGGAGTCGTATCTGAAACATATCGAGCAGGAGCGGCCGGGAGCGGAGTTTCTGGCGCGCATGACGTATCTCGAGTTGAAACTACGTTTGCCCGAGTTGTTGCTGATGCGCGTTGACAAGATCACGATGGCGACGAGCGTCGAGGCGCGCGTGCCGTTTCTGGACCATCATCTGGTTGAGTATGCGCTTTCGTTGCCGCGGGCGTTGAAGGTCGAGGGTGCGAGTGGCAAGCACATCCTGAAACGATCGCTCGAAGAGATCCTGCCGCACGATCTTCTTTACGAACGCAAACGCGGATTTGGTGCGCCGGTGCGTGAGTGGTTCCGAGAAGGTTTAGGTGTGTGGTTTGACGAGCACTTGATGAACTCGACAATGCGGCGGCGCGAATTGTTGGATTATGGGTTTGTGAGTCGCATGCTGGAGGAGCATCGTAGGCGAACGAAGGATTGGGGTTTTCATCTCTGGGCGCTGTTGAACTTGAGTTTGTGGTACGAGAGATGGATCGATTCGTAAGAGTTGTTTCACGCAAAGGCACAAAGGCGGACGCAAAGACACAAAGAAGAATCAAAGTTACGATCACCCTTTGTGCCTTTGCGTCTTCCTTTGCGCCTTTGTGTGAAACTTTCTGAGAGCGTATGCGCTTTTCGTCTCAGGTAGCATGGACCTTCGCGACGCGCCTGTTGATGATCTTCAACAGCGTGGCGGCGGGGATCATTGTGGCGCGCTGGCTGGGCGCTGACGGAGTTGGACAGTTAGCGGTGATTAACGTTGCCGTCGCTACGATCGTGCAGCTTGGCAGTTTCGGTCTTCCTTCGTCAAACACCTATTTCATTGCGCAAGACCACGCCCACTTTCGAACCGCTGCGGTCAACTCGCTAATCTTCGCGCTCGGTGTCGGCGCGTTGCTGGCGCTGGGACTCAGTGCCGTCGCTTCGTTGCGGCCGGACTGGTTTGGCTTTGTCTCGCCTGACTTGATCCACGTCGCCGCCGTCTCAATTCCGTTTCAACTGATTGCCTTGATCGGCCTGAACATTCTGCTCGCGGTGGGAAAGTTGCGAGAGTTCAACTTGCTTGACCTCGCCGGCCAGTCGTTCGTGCTTATCAATGCAGTGTTGGTTCTACTCATTCTGAAGCAAGGTCTCGCAACACTTGTAACTTTGAATACGGCGGCCAGCATTCTTGTTAGCGCCATCATCGTCTTGCTGCTCGTTATCTCCGGAAGAAGTCTTGAGCAATCGAGATGGCGCGCAGACATGACGCTGCTCCGCCAGATGATCGGCTATGGGATCAAGTTTCATATCTCGATTCTCGCAGGTGTGATCATAATTCGTGCTGATCTGCTGGTTGTGAACCATTTCCGTGGTGCTGCTGAGGCGGGTGTGTACAGTGTGGCTTCACAGTTCGCGTTGCTACTGATGCTGTTGCCGGGTGTGATCGCGACACTGCTTTTTCCGCGAGTAACAAGCGAACAGGACGCGCGTGGCGAAACCACTTGCCAGGTCAGCCGCTACACTACCTTCATCATGTTCCTGTGTTGCCTGGCGGCAGTTCCTTTCAGCCTGTTGCTGCCTTTGGTTTATGGCGCTGGGTTCTCTGACGCCACTGGATTGCTTTGGATCCTCCTGCCCGGCGTTTACCTGATGGGTCTCGAGTCGGTGCTGGTCCAACACTTCAACGCGCTTGGTTTGCCGCTGGCGATTCCGCTTTACTGGATCGCGACGCTCGTATTGAACCTGATACTCGTCTTCGCGCTCGTGCCGCGCTTTGGCGCGCAGGGCGCGGCCATCGCTTCGAGCATCAGCTACGCGATGATCTTCGCCCTCGTTGCACTCCATTTTCACACCAGCACCAAGCGATCTTTTTCAGAGGTATTCGTGCTGAGGAGTGTGCGTGGATGAAAGTTGTTCTACTCGCACTCAGCGGTGACCTGTCTCGCTGGCGCGCCAAGCTGGTCCAACTTTATCCGGATTGTGCGATCGACGTGATCTCGCGCGCCGAGTTCGAAAACGGCAGTCATCTCAAACGTCTGAAAGCGCTGCGGGCGATGCATCCCGACGTGCTCGCGATCGCCACCGAGCGATTGCCCTGGCAACGCGGGCAAAATCTGTTCATGGTTTTTGGAGCACTCGCGGGTGCGCGCGAAGTCCTGATGATCGATGCGCACGGTGGCGAGGTGCGGAAATCGCGCGCGAACGTGCTTGCCGGAGCGCCTGTTCGACTCGGGCGCGAGACGTTGACCGGCGTCGGCGACGTCGCGCAGTCGCGTCGTGAATTGTTACGACTCGAGCAGGAAGTTTTGCGATCAAAAGGCACGTCGATCGCGATCGAAGAGCACTTGCCGCTACGAGCCGTTTATTTGCGTTCGACGCCTGGACCAGGCACACAGGCCGGTGGTGCTGCGAGTCACATCAAGGGCGTGGTTGAAGGACTAGAGTCGCTCGGCGTTGAAGTGCAAATCATCAGCAACGATCTCATCGCGGGACTCAATCATCCGGACGAGCGCTTCAACATGATTCCGCCGCAACCGGGCGGCGGCACGCGGGCGCTGTTCGATATTCACAACAACCTCGTCTTCACGCGCGGCGCCATGCCGTTGATTGAGCGCGCGCAACCGGATTTCATTTATCAACGCTATGCGCGGTTTAGTTGGGCTGGTGTGGGGGCTGCCCTGAGGACGAAGCGGCCGTTGTTACTCGAGTACAACGGCTCGGAAGTCTGGGTGGGCAAGCACTGGGATCGCGTCGGCAGTCTCGATCTACTGGAGCGTTACGAGCGATTGAACCTTGACGCGGCGGCGCGTATTTTTGTCGTCTCAGACGTCGAGCGCCGCAACCTCGAAGCGCGCGGAGTGCGCCCGGAAAAGATCGTCGTCAATCCTAACGGTGTTGACGTGGAGATGTTCCGGCCTGGTGCTGGTGGCGAGGAAGTCAGGCGTGACTCAAGGATCGGAGAAGATGAGATTGTCGCAGGGTTTGTCGGCACGTTTGGTCCATGGCACGGCGTGGAGAACCTTGCGGCTGCGATCAAGTTGATGCCGTCATACTTGCCGGTGCGTTTTCTGTTGGTTGGCAGTGGCAGTCTGCATGCGGAAGTCGAGAGGCAACTCGAGCGCGAGGTGAGCGAGCGACGCGTGATTTTCACTGGGGCGGTAGGTCACGATCGCGTGCCGCGGTTGTTGGACGCTTGCGACATACTTGTCGCGCCGCACGTGCCGCTCGCGGACGGCAGTGAGTTCTTTGGTTCGCCAACGAAGATTTTTGAGTACATGGCGATGGGGAAAGGCATCGTTGCGAGCCGGCTGGGCCAGATCGGCGAAGTGCTCGTCGATCGAGAAACGGCGTTGCTGGTTGAGCCGGGAAAGGTTGAAGAGCTCACGGCGGCGATCGTGGAGTTGTTTAAATCTGAGACGTTGCGAGTCAGTTTGGGAGAAAAGGCGAGAGAAGTTGCTGAACGAGAGCATACGTGGACTCACAATGCGCGTAGAGTGCTTGAAGCGTACCGAGCGTTAGGACAGGATGATGAGCGGACTGGCTGAAGAGAAACTGCGCGCGCGTGAGCAGTGGAGTCAGGACCCGTGTGGCGCCGAATACGATCGCGAACACGAGCTCGGCACACGCGAGTTTTTCGACGAAGTCGAGCGCTATCGTTACAGCGAGTACGCCGCGTGGATGCCGCGACTGATGGGCTTCGATCAGTTTCGCGGGGCGAAGTTGTTGGAAGTTGGTTGCGGCATGGGCACGGACCTGTTGCAGTTTGCGCGTGGTGGCGCACGCTGCACCGGGATCGATCTGACGCCACGATCGGTTGAGATCACGCGGCATCGTTTCCGTCTTTACGGCACCGGCGGCGACTTCATGATCTCTGACGGCGAGCACCTGCCCTTCAGCGATGCGAGCTTCGACGTTGTCTACTCGAACGGTGTCCTGCATCACACGCCGGATACGTCCGGCGCGATCAGCGAGGTGCATCGCGTGCTCAGGTCCGGCGGTGTGGCGAAAGTGATGCTTTATCATCGCAACTCTTTGAACTACTGGATCGAAATCGTTTTACGACGCGGTCTGCTCGGCGCCGAGTTTCTGCGAGGCCGCTCGGCGGAGGAGATCATGAGCCGGGTGATCGAGTTCAGCGATCACGGGGCGCGGCCGCTGGTCAAAGTCTACAGCCGCAAAGAAACGCGCGAGCTATTCAGCGCGTTCAAGGACGTGAAAGTTGAGGTGGAACAACTGACGCGCGCTGAGCTGAGGTTTCTCTCGCCTTTGGTGTCGGAGACGATGTTCGAGCGACTGCGAAAGCGAATCGGTTGGAACGTAATCGTGACGGCGATCAAATGAAAACCTTCTTCGCGGTGGTGCTAATCGCGATTAGCGTGCGCGTCCTCACGCTGCAATTCATGCGCGCGCATCTCAACGATCCGGCGTGGTTTCAAGTCGGCTCGTACGCGAAGTTTGATCGACAAGCGCGCGACATTCTCGACGGGCGACAACATCTCTTCTGGATCGACGACGCGACACGCACAGACCTGGCCCAGTATCCGCCTGCGTTTCCCGCACTCGTGGCTTTGATTTACAAGCTTTCCGGCGACCATTCAGCTTATTCAGTTCAGCTTGTACTGTGGTTTGTCGATCTCGTCGTTTCGTTCTGCTTGATCATGGGCATCGCTTCGACTGCTTTCGGGTGGCGCGCTGCGATCGTCAGTGGTTTTTTGCTTGCCCTCTCGCCACTGTTTGCACTCTACGCAGCTTATCCCGCGACGGATATGCCAACGACGTGGTTTGTGCTGGGCGGGAACTGGCTGTTGCTACTCGCGTTTCAGCGCCGCCATGTGTGGCTGGCGCTCGCGGCGGGTGTGTCACTTGGCATCGCGTGCTGGCTGCGCGTCAATCCGTTGTACCTGTGCGTGGGTTGGGCGATTGCATTGTTCGTTTTGACTGCCGGAAGCCGGGCGTTGAAGTTGAAACTGAGTGCGGCAGTTTTAGGCGGCACTGTGCTCGTGATCTCGCCGATCGTGATTCGCAACTATCTCGTCTTTCCCGATTTCACGCCGACCGGCGGAACGATCGGCGTCAATCTTTGGGAAGGTCTTGGTGAAACCGAGTTGGGTCGCAATAACGGATTCCTTTTCGGCGACGACAAGATGCTCGAACGCGAGCGCGCGCGAATGGGCTTGCCGGTTGATGCGCCGCTCGAGGTGCAGTGGCCTGACGGTATTCGCCGCGATCGCGAACGGACGCGCGAGTCGCTGGCGTTTATCAGGCAGCATCCGATCTGGTACGCCGGCGTGATGCTCGGCCGCATGTGGGGCATGTTGAAAGTCGCCGGCGATCCGGTGCCGTACACCGGGACGAGCGGAATCAACGTCACGAGCAGGAAGTGTCTGTCGCCGAGTTGGCAGGGCGGCGTGGTGGCGTTTGGGGTCAACGTGTTGGGAATGGTGCAGAGTGTGGTGCGTTATCTTTTTCTGCCGCTCGCGGCGTTTGGGATCTATGTGGCCGTGCGCAGGGATTGGCGGATCAGTTGTTTACTATTGGTGACGGTACTTTATTACCTCGTGCCCGGGACTGCCGCACATACAGAGATGCGTTACGTGTTGCCGATGCATGGATTGTTGATCGTCTTTGCAGGAGTCGGAATCGGTGCAATTGTAGGGGCGGCCACGGAGGGCCGCCCCTACAAATTGCACCAGGCGCGCTCAATGTTAGTATCTGTAGTAGAGGCGAAGGTATTGAGTTCTGACGTTAACAGCATCGGTAAGCCGCTGCCGCGCGAGATGATGGAGCACACGTATCCCATCCTCTTTCGCGTGGAGCAATCGCATTGGTGGCACATCGGGCGGCGACGCATCCTCTCCGGCTTTGTTGAAGAGATTTGCCGCCAGGTGACAGATCGTCGGCCAAGGATTCTCGACGTCGGCTGCGGCACGGGCGCGAATTTGTTGATGCTTTCGAAGTACGGCGAAGCGGAAGGCGTCGATATCTCTGAAGACGCGCTCGCATTCTGTCGTGAGCGTGGTCTCGACAAAGTAAAACTCGGCGCGGCTGAAGAGCTTCCCTACGAAGCCGGCACGTTTGATCTCGTAACGGCGTTCGACGTCGTTGAGCACATGGACGACGATCTCGCCGGCCTGAAAGAGATGCGACGCGTGTTGCGACCCGGCGGGCGCGTGTTGTTGTTTGTGCCGACGTTCATGTTTCTTTGGGGGTTGCAGGATGACGTCAGCCATCATCGCCGTCGCTACCGTCTTCCGGAACTGAGGCGCGTGCTCGAACAAGCTGGTTTTGAGATCGAGCGCGCGACCTACGCGAACATCACTCTCTTTCTGCCGATATTGACCATCAGGAAACTCATGCAACTCACCGGGATCAAGACCGAAAGTGAGAACAACATCAATGTGCCGGCGTTCAATGGAATACTTGGGCGACTGTTCGGTGCGGAGCGTTTGATTCTGCAGCACATGAATTTGCCGTTTGGAGTGTCGGGGTTGTGCGTCGCCAGGGCCGCGGATTAACGAACCCGCACAAATCGAATCCGGTAAGAGGGATCTGATACCTCTTTCAATGACTCCTTGCGCGCATGCTTCTCCAACCAAAGAGGGTCTTCCCTGGCTAATTGATCGATAGCCGTAGTCTCGAGCCAGGTGGCGCTTTCGTTTGTGATCTCCGGTGCTGGCGAACGCAATTGTTGCCAGCGAGTTCCGGGATTGAAGTAACGAATGAGTTGCTCGTCCGAATTTTCCGCACCGTAATAGATCACCGTCCCGGCGGGCCATTCACGGTTCATCTGCAAAGCAAACGCAAGCGGCGGATATTTCTCTGTGTGTGAAGACGGATAAATGAGAAAGAGAAAATTGGCGAGCGCAACTGCGCTCACGAACGCTGCGAGCGCGCGTGTTTCAGTGCGCGTGTCTTTCACAGATGAGAGTGCGAATCCGAGCAGCAGGATCAAGGCGGGCAGGTAAAAGACTCTGTAAAACGTGTTCTGCGGCAACCAGAAGAAGAGAAAGACGAGGTAGATGGCGACCCACAGGAGCGAGAGCAAGAGCGCGGTTTTCTGGCGCGTCTCGAGTGGAAGTTTAGTTACTCTTAGATTCTTCAAAAGATTGAAGATAAAGACGAGTATCGCGCCGACCAGGCAGAGCAGCAGCACAACAATCGCAGGATTCCAAAGACCGCGAAGCAAGTTGAATCGACCACCGAAGAACAATCGTACTTCCCCGCGCAATGAGTATTGCAGGTTGGACCAGAGGTTAAACTTCGTGTCGGCATCAGGTGAGTAGGAAACCGCCCAACGAATTAGCCTGGTGAGATCAAACGTACCTGACGCGAGATAGAACAACCCGGCATAAGCTGTGACGATCAGCGCGGCCGCGACGAGTGAGAAGTAGACGGCGTCCAGCGCCTGTCGCTTCAGCGTCAGTCGATCCTGCAGGTAAACGCCTAACGCCAGCACGGGAAACATCAATATCGCCAACTGGTGAAACGCCATAGCAAGGAAGAATGTGAATGCTGTTAACAGCGGTCTCGGCTTTCGACCAGGCAGCACGAGATAGAAACTGATCAGCAGAAAAAGCACGCTCGGAATGTAAGCGTTTGCATCAGTGGAGAACTTCCACCATGTTGCTGAGAACGCAAAAAGCACAGTGAGACAGATCGAGAAGTAAAACGAGCGCAACGTGTCCATCAGGATCGAGAACAAGACTCGCGCGCAGAGTACACTGAGTAGACTGTTCAGGATCTGTAGCGCCGTCACCGCTCTGATGTCCGCGCCGAGCGCACGCAGCAGTTTGTAGAAAAGATAGCCGGCGAAGTTGTAGATCAGATGGTTCGGGTGGACCAGCGATGGGCTTAATCGCGCCGCGTCTTCAATCGCCTGTGCGAACACGATGCCATCCCAGTAGTAGACGCGGGTCGGGAATAAAAGGTAGATCGCGACCGTCATGATGAGAAGAATTAGCGCGGCGATGTGGGAGCGCGAGTTCATCTTTCGACAGGATTTGCAGGATTTTACAGGATTTGCACGATTAATCCGCTAAATCCTGTAAAATCTTGTGAAATCCTGTGCTACGGAATCGCTCGATAATCTGCTTTGGCGGTGAAGATTGGTGGTATCACCACCCGCATTCCAAGGCCCATCTGATGCGCAAGTTCGCGCGCGCCGGCAACAAGGTGATCTTTGTTAACTCGATCTCGATGGGGCTGCCGGGCCTGGCCCACAAGGATCTACTGCCTCGTATCAAACGCAAGCTCGGCAGTTATGCAAAACTCGCTCGCCAGACCGATGACGGTATCACGGTCGTCTCGCCCGCGAGTCTGCCGTTTTTTGGCGCTGCGGCACGCAAGATTAATCGCCGGCTGCTTGGCGCTCAGATCAGACGTCTCGCGCGTAGTCGCGGCTTAACCGGTCCCATCCTATGGATTGCAATCCCGACTGCGGCTGACATGATTGGAGCGCTGGACGAATCGGTAGTGGTCTATCACGTGTCAGATAAGTATGATGCGAACACGATGGACCATGCTACCGATCCGGCGCTGATTCGCCGCCTGCATGACAAGGCGATCGACGCTGCCGACCTCATCTTCTATTCCGGACGCAAACTCTTTACTGAAGCGACGCGTGGATCTGAACGCTCACACCTGCTCGAACAAGGCGTAGACTACGATCACTGGCGCCAAGTCGCCGAAGGCATTGTTAAGATCGCACCGGAGATCGAGAAGATTCCACGGCCGCGTCTAGGGTATTTTGGCGCGATTGAACCGTGGCTCGTGGACCAGGAGTTGATCAAACGTGCGGCGCGCGAGCGTCCGGAGTGGCAGTGGGTGTTCATCGGTAACAAGTCGCGCGGACTCGAGATCGAAGAGCTGCCGAATACACATTTTCTGCCGCCGGTGGCGTATCCGGCACTGCCGTCGTATGCGGCTGGATTCGACGTTTGCGTGCTGCCGTGGGAAACTGAGCAGTCCTTCACGAGCTACGGCTCGGCGATCAAGGTGCGCGAGTATCTTGCGACGGGCAAGCCAGTCGTGATTTCGCCATTGCCCGAATACGAGCCGATGCGCGACGTGTTGCGGGTTGCTCGCACGCGCGACGACTTTATTCGCCTGGTTGAGGAGGCGCTGCACGATAACGATCCCGCTGATGCTGCGCGACGGCAGGCCGCGGTCGCATCAGGCACGTGGGACGCCCGCGCCGAGTGGGTCAGTGAATTGATTGAAAGAGTGTTGTCCAAAGAATAGGTCCTATAGGTCCTATAGGACCTATGTCAGGTTTCTATGAAGCAGGTCCTGCAAAACCGAAAGACTGGCAGACCGTTTGTCGGTGAAGTGCCGGTGCCGGCGCTGCAGAGAGGTCGTGTGCTCGTGCGCACCGTTGCTTCGTTGATCAGCGCGGGGACTGAGCGCGCCGCTGTCGAGCTGGTCAGCAAAGGCCTGGTCCAGGAAGCGCGGCAGCGACCGGATCTCGTCAAGGCCGTAGTCGCGAAGGTGAAGAACGAGGGGCTGCTCAACACGTTTGCTTCAGTGCGCGACAAGATGGCGGCGTCGCAGGCGTTGGGTTACAGCGCTGCGGGCATTGTTGCCGCGGTGGGCGAAGACGTGAGCGAGTTTCAGGTCGGCGATCGCGTTGCGTGTGCCGGCGTTGGTTTCGCTTCACACGCGGAAGTGTTGTCGGTGCCGAAGAATCTTTGCGTGCACTTGCCGGAAGGCGTCAGTTTTGAATCAGGCGCGTACGGCACTCTCGGAGCGATCGCGTTGCAGGGAGTGCGACTCGCAGAACCGACGCTCGGTGAGTCAGTGGTTGTGATCGGCCTCGGATTGGTCGGACAGCTCACGATTCAACTCCTCAAAGCGAATGGTTGTCGCGTCTTTGGCCTGGATCTGGACCAGACGCGCGTTGCGCTCGCGCTCGAGTTGGGCGCCGACAAGGCAGCAGTCTCGAGCGAAACGTCCGCCAAAGAAATCGAGACGTGGACGCGCGGTCACGGCGCTGACGCGGTTTTGATTACCGCCGCCACCGATTCAAACGAGCCCGTCGAACTGGCAGCGCGAGTGTCGCGTTTGAAAGGCCGCGTGATCATTGTCGGCATGACCGGCATGAACATTCCGCGCCAACCGTTCTTCAGTCGCGAGCTCAAACTCGTGATTTCGATGTCGTATGGACCAGGCCGTTACGATCCGGAGTATGAAGAGCGAGGTCACGACTATCCGCTGCCGTACGTGCGTTGGACCGAGAAGCGGAACATCGAGAGTTTTCTCGAACTCATCGCAGAGCAACGCATCAACGTGGAGCGTTTGACGACGCACCGTTTTCCGATCGCGGAAGCGGATCGCGCTTACCAGTTGATTTCGGGCGAGCTGCGCGAACCGAATCTCGGTGTGGTGCTCAATTACGATCCGGAAGTTGAGGTGGTGCGAAAGATTTCGCTTGGTGCTGCACCGGTGCGGAAGTCCGAGCAGTCGATCGTGCTGGGCGTGATCGGCGCGGGCGGTTACGTTCCGGCGATGTTGCTGCCGCATTTCAAGACTGAGGGAGTTGAGTTTCGTTCGATCGCGACTGCGTCCGGAATCTCGGCGCACGACGTTGGCAAGCGATTTGGATTTGCGTACGCGGTTTCGAGCGCGGAAGAAGTGCTTAACGCTGCGGAAGTGAACTTGATCGTAGTGGGTACACGACACGATCTGCATGCTGAACTGGCGCGCAAGGCGCTCGAACGAAACAAGCATGTGTTTGTTGAGAAGCCGTTGGCACTCAGCGACGAGCAGCTCGACGCAGTGTTGGAAGCGGCCGGAAGTTCAACGGGTCGGTTGATGGTGGGATTCAATCGGCGCTTCTCGCCGTTGGCCCAGAGAGCGAAAGCGTTCTTCAACGACCGCGACACGCCGCTTTCGATGTTGTATCGAGTGAATGCCGGTCGCATTCCGAAGGAACACTGGACGCAAAACAGAGAAGAGGGTGGAGGAAGGATTGTCGGAGAGGTTTGTCACTTTATCGACCTGATGCAGTTCCTGGCTGGAGCACCGCCCGTGTCAGTGTTTGCGGAGTCGGTCAGTGCGAAGTCGAGCAAGATCGTCGATGCCGATTCGGTTTTCATCACGTTGCGATTTGCGGATGGTTCGAACGGCGCGGTCGCGTATCTCAGTGAAGGCGACAAGGGATTGGCGAAGGAGCGGTTGGAGATCTTTGGCGGAGGGCGAGTGTTTGTGCTCGATGATTTCCGCCGCGCGACGCTTTACAAGGATGGCCGTGAGGAACAGGTAGTGTTGAAGGCACCGGACAAGGGGCAGCAGGCACAGGTGCGAGCGGTTTGTAAGGGCGGCATCGCTCCGATCAGTCTTGATGAGATTGCTGCGACCACCCGTGCTACTTTCCGCGTGCTCGATTCTCTCCGCGAGCGTAGGCCGTTTGAAATTTAGCCACGGATTACACGGATTGTTTACGGATCGATGTGTGGGATTGCCGGACTCATTGCTCTCGATGGTGAGAGGTTGATTGGGGGGATGCTCGAGAGTATCGAGCATCGCGGGCGTGACGATCAGGGGGCTTGGGTTTCGGACGCGATCGATTCGTCCGGGCGCCGTGCGTGCTTGGGGCATCGACGGCTTGCGATTATCGATACGTCGCCCGGTGGTCACGAGCCGATGTTCTCGCATGATGGTCGCTACGTCCTCACGTTCAACGGCGAGATCTACAATTATCGCGAGCTGCGCGAACAACTGCGTTCTCTCGAGCACCAGTTTCAAACGGACAGTGATGCGGAGGTGTTGCTGGCTGCGATATCCGAGTGGGGTTGGGATGCGCTGGTCCATCTCAACGGCATATTTGCATTCGCCGTCTGGGACAACAAAGAACGCACGCTGACTCTCGCGCGCGATCACGCCGGCATCAAGCCGCTCTACTACGCCTTCATACCAGCAAAGCAAACGTTCATCTTTGGTTCGGAAATCAAAGCAATCCTCGCGACCGGATTAGTCAAAGCTCAGCTTAATCCCGAAGCGCTGCACCAGTTTCTCACTTTTCTTTGGTCACCCGATCCGAACACGCTGTTTGCAAACATCAAGACTGTCCCACCGGCGCACTTGCTTCACTTTCACGACGGCGAAGTAACAGTCAAGCAGTGGTGGGACGTTTCCTTCACAGAGATCGATGAAACCAAAGACGAAGCGTGGTGGCGTGAGCGCGTGCTCGACACGCTCGAACGCGTCGTGAAAATGGAGATGGTCGCCGACGTGCCGCTCGGATCGTTTCTCTCCGGCGGCATCGACTCGTCGAGCATCGTCGCGATGATGGAACGTCACAACAACGGGCGTCCCATCAGCACCTACACGGTAGGTATCAAGAGCGAAGATCTTCGTTACGACATCATTCCGGACGACGTGCAGTGGGCACGGCGCGTCAACGAGCACTTACAAACTGAGTATCACGAGATCATGCTGACGCCGACGGTTTCGGAGTTGTTGCCGAAGCTCGTCTATCACATGGAGGAGCCGCCGATCGACATGGCGATTCCGAGTTACCTCATCTCGCGCGCGGCGCGCGAGACGTTGACGGTGATGCTCTCGGGGATGGGTGGCGATGAAGTGTTCGCCGGTTATCCGCGACAGATGGCGATGAAAATCGCATCGGCGTTCGATCCGGTGCCGAACCTTTTGCGCCGGCCGTTGATGAAGACTGTTGCCGGTGCTTTGCCAGGTGGCTTGCCGGGTAAGTTCACCGCGCCGCTTCGAAACGCGAAGAAGTTTGCGCGCAGCGCCGCACTCGATTTCGAGGATCGTTATCTCGGATACGGCACTTATTTCAGCAACGAGATGAAGCAGAGACTGTATTCGGATGAGTGGCGATCGCTTACGAGCGAGTGCGATCCCTACGCGTCGCATCGCGCTTACTTCGCGCGTGTCGCGGATGCGGCACCATTGAATCAGCTTCTCTACGTGGATCTAAAAACGTTTCTACCTTGCTTGAATCTCATGACCACTGACAAGACGTCGATGGCGGAGAACCTCGAGGTGCGTGTGCCGTTTCTTAATCGGGAGATGATCGAGATGGCGGCGCGTATGCCGCCGCGACTGAAGCTCCATGGGCTGACGCGCAAGTACGTGCTCAAGCGAGCGCTCGAAGGGGTGTTGCCGAAAGAGGTTATCTGGCGGCGAAAGGCGGGATTCGGGGCGCCGATCCGGTCCTGGCTGCGAGGGCCGCTCCGGCCGCTGATCAATGACCTGCTTTCAGAAAGGACGGTAAAGCGGCGGGGCATCTTCCGGCCCGATGAGGTAAAACGGGTCATTGAAGCGAACTTTTCCGGCCGGGAAGACTATAACCTCCAGGTTTTTCAGCTCCTTGGCCTCGAGTTGTGGCACCGTTCATTTATCGATTGACGACCAGTAAATAATAGGTCCTATTCGTCCTATAGGGCCTATATTTTCTGCCCAACACTGCAAAACATTGACAATCACGCTGCGGGCAGTCTAATCTGCATCTGGCGAGTCATCTCAGGCTCGACGACCTTCTGAAGCCCTCACGGCCTCGAAAGTCTTAGCCCCAAAAACGCCATGATTGGACTGGACGAACTCGAAACGTCAACAGGCAATGGACTGCACCCGCCGCATCAGCACGACCGCGGGCAGTGTGTCCTGCTGGTCGAGGATGACCCAGCCCTGCGACGTTACCTCGAGGTTGTGCTCGAACGCGCCGGCTACTCAGTCATTCCAGCAGGCGATGGTCTGGAGGCTATGAAGTCTTTGTTGTCAGCAGAGGTCCATGTGGTGGTGACGGACGCGCTGATGCCGAATCTCGATGGATATGAGTTGTGTCGTTTTGTGAGGAACAGCCCGCACCTCGCTCACCTGCCGATAATACTTCTCAGCGCGCTCGATCCGCGGAATACTACGGACGAATCCGAGCAGGTGGATGCGTTTTTAGCGAAGCCGGTGTCACCGGAAGACTTGCTGGCGACTATTTCGAATTTCGCAACGGATTCACGCGGATAGACGCTGGTTACTGATCAGGAAATCGAGTGGCGTGTAGGAAATGCCTTGTGATGAGGCGACTGCTTCGTAGGTGCAGTGGCCGTTGTAAGTGTTCACGCCTTCTTTCAAACCCGGGTCGCTCGCGATCGCTTCAAAGAAACCTTTATTCGCGATTTTCAATGCGTAGGGCAGCGTTGCGTTAGTCAACGCGAACGTTGACGTGCGCGGCACGGCGCCCGGCATGTTCGCAACACAATAGTGCAGCACGCCTTCAACGTAGAAGGTTGGGTTCGAGTGTGTAGTCGGATGCGACGTCTCGATGCAGCCGCCCTGGTCCACCGCGACGTCCACGATCACCGCTCCGTTCGGAACGTCTTTCAGCATCGCGCGCGTCACGAGCTTCGGCGCCGCCGCACCGGGCACGAGCACCGCGCCGACGATCAGATCGGCTTGCGAGATCGCGTCGTGAATCATGTAAGCACTCGATGCGAGCGTCGAGATTTTTGAGAGGAAGATGTCGTCGAGCTCGCGCAGTCGATCGAGATCTCTGTCGATGATAGTGACGTGCGCGCCCATGCCTACAGCGATCTTCGCAGAATTTGTCCCAACCACGCCGCCACCGATGATCACGACCCGCGCTGCCGGCACACCCGGCACGCCACCTATGAGAATTCCTCGCCCGCCACTCATCTTCTCGAGATAGTGCGCTCCAACCTGGATCGCCATGCGTCCTGCGACTTCAGACATCGGCGTCAACAGCGGCAACGTGCCGCGCCGGTCGGTGATCGTTTCGTAAGCGATGCCGGTGACTTTGCGTTCGATGAGTTGTTTGGTCAGTTCGAGATCCGGTGCGAGATGAAGATAGGTGAAGAGGAGTTGGCCCTCGCGCATGCGCGGATACTCAGGCGCGATCGGTTCTTTGACTTTCACGATCATGTCGGCGCTGGCCCAAACTTCGTCCGCCGAAGCGATGATCGTGCCGCCGGCGCGCTCGTAAAGTAAATCTTCAAAACCGGAACCGGCGCCGGCTTCAGTCTCAACCCTGATCTCGTGACCGGCATCTTTGAGCGCGCGCACGCCGGCGGGTGTGAGCCCGACCCGATATTCATTGTCTTTGATTTCTTTAGGAAGCCCGATGATCATTGAGGCGACTCGACCTGATCGATCTGTGCGCGTTGCAGCTTGCCACTGAAGTCAACGTAGATCGACTTCCACTCAGAGAAGATGTCCAGCACCTGAGTTCCCGCTTCGCGATGACCATTGCCGGTGGCTTTGGTCCCGCCAAACGGCAAATGTACTTCCGCACCGATCGTCGAGGCGTTTACGTAGAAGATGCCGGTGTACATCTCGTTCATCGCTTTAAAGGCGCGATTGACGTTCTGAGTGTAGATAGCAGCCGACAGGCCGTAGCGAACACCATTCGCGATCTGGATCGCTTCTTCGAGTGAGTTGGCGGGAATGACGGTTGTTACTGGTCCGAATATCTCTTCCTGCGAGATGCGCATGTCAGGCGACGCATCAGTGAAAACAGTCGGTTCGATGAAATAACCATTCGCGTAATCGCCGCGCGAGAGACGCTTGCCGCCGCAAGCGAGCTTTGCGCCGTCGTCGTTACGTCCGATTCGGATGTAGCTCATGATCTTCTCGACGGCGTCGGCATTGATCACCGGGCCAACGTCAGTCTTCGGATCCGCGCCGTTGCCGACACGGAGTGCCTTCGCGTTCTCGACGAGCTTTGTCACAAACTGTTTGTAGACTTTCTTGTGGACCACGAGGCGAGACGACGCTGTGCAACGCTGTCCTGACGTACCAAAGGCGCCCCAAATGGCGCCTTCAACAGCTAAATCGATATCAGCATCGTCCATCACGATGATCGCGTTCTTGCCGCCCATCTCGAGCGAACAGATCGCGTTTCGCTCGGCGCAGGCTGAGGCAACGATGCGGCCGGTCTCAGTCGATCCGGTAAACGAGATCAAGCGCAGCGCGGGATGATTGGTCATGGCTGCGCCGACAGTTTCGCCGTAGCCGGTAACCAGATTGACGACGCCCGCGGGAATACCTGCTTCTTCACAAGCCTTCACGAGGTTGTACGTAGAGAGCGGGGTATCTTCGGCTGGTTTGATAACGACCGTGTTGCCGCAAATGAGTGCCGGAATGAGTTTCCACGACGGGATCGCCATCGGGAAATTCCAAGGCGTGATCAAGCCGCAGAGACCGACCGGCTGGCGCACGCACATCGCAAACTTGTCGCGCATCTCGGCGGGCGAGGTGAAACCGTGCAGCCGGCGACCTTCGCCAGCGGTGTAGTAAGTGCAATCGATCGCTTCCTGAACGTCGCCGCCCGCTTCCTTCAACACCTTGCCCATCTCGCGCGTCATGTCGGCAGTGAACTGTTCCTTGTTGTCGATCAGGATCTGACCGAGGCGAAACAGGATTTCCGCGCGTTTGGGTGCGGGAGTATTCCGCCAGCGATCGAAAGCTCCCTGCGCGGCGTTGACAGCGGCGTTGACGTCGTCGCTCGTGGAAAGCGGAAAGCGCCCGACGATGTCACGATTGTCGGCGGGATTGATGTTTTCGAACATCTCGCCCGACTGGCTCTCGACCCACTCGCCGTTGATGTAGTTGTGATAAGTCTTAACTGCCGCGCGTGCAGCGTTGCGCGCCGCCAGTTTTCCGCTGGTTTTTGAGATAGCCTTTTTTGCCTGAGCCATAACTTATTGATACGTGAACTGAACGATCAGCGGCACTTGCCGGTTACTTCTTGGGTCGGTCCTCGTCAAATTGAGCACCACTGGATCACCTGGTTTGAGACCATTCATGACGCGTGTGAAATCATTGAGCGTCGTGACCGGATTGCGATTGATACGATTGACCACGTCGCCTTCAATTATTGCCGGTGCGCCGCTGGGTGGCAGACGAAGTTCAGCCATCAGCCCGTTCGGATCGATCTCTTTGACGTACAGACCCTGAATGTTGGTCAGATGCTTGTCGGTCATCAGTTGCGGAGTTAACTCTGCGAGAGTGATGCCGAGATGCAGCGCGTTACCGCGCGGGTCCGCAGTCTTCGGAGCCGGTTTCGCTGGTCCATCCCAATCGCGAGCAGCGACTGACGCTGACGCCGGTCGTTCACTCAACACGACGCTAACAGTCTTCTTCTCGAGTTTTCCATTCACGTCTCGCAGAAACGTGAGTGTGACCGACTGGCCCACGGGTGTGCTGGCCACGCGTTGAATCAAATCCTGCGCGTTTGCAACTGGTGCGCCTTCAAACTCGACGATGATGTCGCTTGCCTGCAGTCCGGCTTTGGCTGCGGGAGTCGGTGGTTCGCCGTTTTCAGTCGGCGCCACCATGGTGACGATCGCGCCTCTTGCTTCCGACAGACTGAAAACCTTTGCGTATTCATCGTGCACCGATTCGAGCGTGATGCCGAGATAGCCGCGTTTGACTTTGCCTTGCGCGATGAGTTGCTTGTAAACGAAGTTGGTTTCGTTGGCGGGCAGTGCGAAGCCGATGCCGTTGTAATCACCGGTTGAAGTAGCGATCTGCGAGTTCATGCCGATCACTTCGCCACGCATGTTGACGAGTGGTCCACCACTGTTGCCGCGATTGATGGCAGCGTCAGTTTGCAGAAAACGCTGAAAGACGTTGAAGAACGGGCTCTCGCGTTCCTTCTTCGAAATGATTCCGGCGGTCACAGTTTGATCGAGACCGAAGGGCGAGCCCATCGCCAGTACCCAATCACCAACCTGTGCTGCGTTTGAATCGCCGAGTGTTACAGTCGGCAGGTCTTTCGGCGAGTCGATCTTGATCACGGCGACGTCTGTCTCGGGATCGAAGCCCACGACAGTGCCACGATACTTCTCACCTGATTGCAGACCGACGGTTATTCGCGAGGCGTCCTGAATCACGTGATAGTTCGTCAGGATGTAGCCTTTCGGGCTAACGATGAATCCACTGCCAACGCCGCGCGTCGGAGTCCGTTGGCGACGGCGGAACATGTCCAGCAGCGGATTGGTTGTATCCTGGTCTTCCTTATCGTCGTCCTTGTCACTGACGTCGACTTGTGGCTGGGTGGTTTCGATGTTAACGACAGCCGGCTCGACACGCCGCGCAATCTCGGCAAACGATGCCGACAACGCTTCAGGCGCACGCGCGATCTGCGCCTCCGGTTGGGCTACTGTGGTATGGCCCGAAAGAATTGCGCCGATGCCGATACCGGCCAGCAAACACGCCACCGCGAGCGCCGCGATCCAGATGCGCAGTTTTCGCAGAATCGTCCGCTCCTGATCCGTTGTGCTGTTCCTGGAAACGTCAAACATATTTCACCACCTTCTCCATAAAACGAGATGCCCAGGGAAAGGGCTAGAGTATAGCGAAAGGGTTGCCGGTGAGCAAAAAACCGGGGCTTAGGGCCGTAAAAGCACCTTGAGAACGCCACGGGTGGCGGCGCGGCGCATGGCGTGAACGCCGTTTGAGAGCTGATATTCTTCGCTGATTAGGCTGTCGACGTCGATCGCGTCTTTCTTTAACAAATCGAGCGCGGGACTGAAACGACCACACCGCGAACCGACGATCGAAATCTCATCAACCACGATCCGCGCGGCGTCGAGCTCCGTGTTTCCATGAAACGTCGACTTCAACACCAGTTGGCCCTTGGGCTGAAGCAGATCGAGCGCGAGGCCGAAGCCGTTTGCAGAGCCTGACGCCTCGACGACCACGTCAAACTCTCGCCGGCGTTTTGCAGCGTCTTTGGGACGGGCAGTTTCGATACCGCGCCGTTCGGCGATGCGCAGCTTGGAGGAGTGTTTTCCGATCAGGACCACGGACGCTCCGGTGAGAGCAACGACTTGGGCACAGAGCAAACCGAGTTTGCCGTCACCAATCACAGCCACGCGATCGGAATTTGAGATCTTTACGCGTTCGAGAATGCCGCAGGCAGCGGCGAGCGGTTCGGTGAAGACTGCGTGCTCGTCCGCGATGCTGTCAGGAACCGGCAACAGGTTGACGGCTGGTAGTTGTAGGAACTCCGCGTGCGCGCCATCACGCCCAACGATACCCAGCACGGTTCGTGAAGCACAGTGTCGTGAATCGCCGGCGTGGCAGAGATCACATTTGCCGCAACCCGCATTGATCTCACCAACAACACGACGACCGACCAGCTTGCGATCGCTGCTCTCTTCGACGAGTCCGACAAACTCGTGGCCAATCGTTCCGTTGAACCCGGCATAGCCACGAGCGATCTCGAGATCCGTGTTGCAAATTCCTGAGAGCAATACACGCACGAGTGCCTCGTCGGGTTGATCAGGCTTCACAACATTCTTGACTGTTAATCGTTTCTTTTCGACGCGAAGGGCGAGCATCTAATCTAGGTTTATCCGCGGCTTAAAAAGTCTTGCTTCTTGTGTACGCGTTCTGCGGCGTCAACTCGATCACCTGTTTCGTGCCGGTGACAGTAACCGGCAAACGCCACTCGATCTGTTCGTCACCGGGAAGAGTCGCGTACAACAACCAACTACCGGGCGCTAGCATCACCGAACCCTGTCCTTGTTTATCCAGATGCGCATTGATTGGTGAGCGGCCTTTCATGCGCTCCTTGACGAAGTCTTCCAAACGTTTGCCCGGGCGTGGCTCAGTGAAGAATTCATGTTTCACGGCGATGATATCCACCGGATAAAGACTCACGGTTACGTCGAGCGCTGGTCCACCATTGTCGGGCGTCTGGCGAATGAAGATTTGTACTGTCGTCGTTCCCTGGCTCGACCTTGCTTCAGCACCGTTGTCCGGAAGCCCGCGGTAGATGAGCCATCCCGCGCCGACCAGCAAGACAATCAATGCTACTTGCAGCGCGAGGATGAGCAGGCCGCGAAATGGACTCTTGGAAAACATGTACGGCGGTTGCGGCTATCCTTTCAGTCCGCGAATAAACGTGACCAGGGAGTTGATCTCGTCTTCTTTCAGTTTCTGCCCGAAGGGCGGCATGTTGCCGCGCACGTTGCGGCCGTTCATGATCGAGTTGAAGATACGTTCGTCGCTGACGTCAGACTGCCAGTCCGCGTCTGTAAGATCGCGCGCGTGGCTGTACTTGCCTTTCGAAGTCTTTGACTTGCCATCGGTGCCGTGACAAGAGATGCAATAGCGCCGGTATAACTGCGCCGCGGGTCGCACATAACTGTTTGAGTATTCGCGGCCGGCGCCCAGCGCTGACAACGATACGAGTATAACCAAAGCGGCGGAGTAAATACGCATGGCAACCAAATCATAACACTGCCAAATCGACAATCGGCAATTGGCAATCGGCAATGTTATGATTGCCGCGTTTTCCCCGAGCCGCAAAACCAGGACAACTCAATTGACCGAAATCGAGATCAGCAAGCTACGTGAAGAGTGTGGCGTCTTCGGAATTTACGGACATCCCGAAGCGGCACGATTGACCTACCTTGGCTTGTACGCGCTACAACATCGCGGGCAGGAGTCGTGCGGCATGGTCGCTTCGGATGGCAGCGAACTGCGATTCGAGCGCGCCATGGGTCACGTCTCCGAAGCCTTCAGCCAAACGCATCTGGATCGATTAGCAGGCTCCAGCGCGATCGGACACGTGCGCTACTCGACGGCCGGTGAGGTTTCGATTCTCGAGGCGCAGCCGTTTTGCGTGACTTGCCAGCACGGACAGATCGCAGTTTGTCATAACGGAAACCTTCCGTTCGCACGCGAAGAGCGACTGCGTCTCGAACGCGAAGGCGCGATCTTCTCGTCAACTTCGGACACGGAAGTCGTCCTGCACGGCGTCGCGCGCTCGCGTTTGCCGGTGCGCGAAGCGATACCGCACGTTTTGCGTGACACTGAAGGCGCGTTTTCGATGCTGTTTCTCACGCCGCAGGAGTTGATTGCGATTCGCGACAGCCGCGGTTTTCGCCCGCTCGCTCTGGGACGGCTGGGGGACGCGTGGGTGATCGCATCCGAGACGTGTGCGTTTGATCTTATCGATGCGCAGTACGTACGCGACGTAGAGCCGGGCGAGATGATCGTGATCGATCAGGACGGGTTGCGTTCGTCGCATCCACTGCCGCCGCAGAAGCATTCGATGTGTCTTTTCGAGCACGTTTATTTCGCGCGGCCCGATTCGTTGATCTATGGCAAGTCGATTAACGAGTCGCGACACAAGATGGGCCGCAGGCTTGCGATCGAGCAGCCGGCGGATGCGGACATCGTCGTGCCGGTTCCGGATTCGGGAGTGGCGGCGTCGATTGGCTACGCGGCGGAGAGTGGCTTGAGTTTTCGTTTTGGACTCGTCAGGAATCATTACGTTGGGCGCACGTTCATCGAGCCACGGCAATCGATCCGCTCGTTTGGCGTGCGCATCAAGCTCAACCCGGTGCGCGATCTGATCAACGGCAGGCGCGTGGTTTTGATCGACGATTCGATCGTGCGTGGCACGACGTCGAAAAAGATCGTGCGCATGGTGCGTGAAGCCGGGGCGAAAGAGATTCACGTGCGCATCAGTTGTCCGCCGACGATCAGTCCGTGTTACTACGGCGTCGACACGCCGAATAAGTCGGAGTTGATCGCGGCGCAGATGAGTGTTGAGGAGATCAGAAAATTCATCGAGGCCGATTCGCTCGGCTACTTGTCGCTCGAGGGAATGATCGCAGCGACGGGATTGAGTCGGGACGCGTCGTGTGTGGCTTGTTGGAATGGTCGATATCCCACGCGGATCACGGGAGAAGCGGAGACGATGTGGGAGCGCGATCACGAATCGGTAGCTGCGGAAAGCTGAGATGTTAGCCAAAGCTGCATTGCTAATACTTATCGGATCGGTCTCTGTGACTGCGGCGAGAACTCTTCCCGTTCAATCGCAGGATCTCTCGATCGAGGTCTTCCAGGTTCTCGATCTGCCGCTGAGCGTTCACGAAGCCTCGCTCGTCAAAACCGACAAAGGCTTCTTCTTCGTGAAGCTTTCGTTAGGAAACAACACCGAACTCAAAATGGTCGGGCTCAGATATTCGCTCGTGACGATCAATTCGAAGAATGAGCTTCAATTCATCGCCAACAGAGTAGAGGGCTTCTCACTTCCGGCATACGCCTCAAAAACAGTAACCTTCAAAACACCGCTTAAGTTCAAAATAAAGGATGATGCACGATTGGCGCTGATGGTGGAACAAGTCGTCTCACGCGAGTCGATCTGGGAAGTCGTGAAAGCCAAGGACGCGTTCGAGGCTTACGCTCGAGGCGACTATTCAGTAGTGCCCGTCGTTCTACGTGTGGCCAATCAGGTCGATTCTCCTCCGGGCCAGCCGCGTTTGTTCTTCTTTAGATTTAAAGACGAGGATTTCTGATTGGGACGAGCTACTCGAGGCTGTGGTTGTGCAATTGCAGTGCTTCTGGCAGTCGCCCTGGCCGGCGCTTACGTCGGCTGGAAATATGTGCTTCCGTGGTGGCGAACGCAGCCGCCGCCCGCGTCCGGTGGTGAACTGACGATTCGCATTCTCGACGTTGGTCCAATCGATGGCGATTCGATACTCATCACCTCACCGTCGGGCAAGACTGTTCTTATCGATGCCGGCGACACGACGAAAGGCAAGGCCGTAGTCGAGGCACTCAAGCGTAACAACATTCAGCAGCTCGATTATTTCATTGCGACTCATCCGCATCCGGATCATATTGGCGGCGCGACTGAAGTCTTCAAGGCGGCTAAGGTTTTGAATGTTATTGACAACGGGCAACTGCCGAGTGTGCAACCGCAAGCCACGCCAACGCCAAAACAGAAGCAACCCGCCCCAAAGCCAACGCCCAAAGGGCGTTCGACGAAGTCGACTTCGCTGACGCAGTTCTACGACGATTACAAAGCGGCTGTGAGCTCGAGCGGCGCTCGTTACGAGACTGCAAAGCCGGGAACGAAATACGATCTCGGTGGCGGCGCGTTGCTGACGATCCTGGCGCCGTCAGAACCGTCCTTCACCAAAGATAAAATGAGCACGGGCGGAAACGAAACCAATGCGAATTCAATCGTCGCGCGTTTGGATTACGGGTCGTTTTCGATGTTGTTGACGGGAGATGCTGAAGAGCAGACTGAGCATCGTCTGCTGACGAAGGATCTCGATCTGCAGTCCAAAGTGATCAAGATCTCGCATCATGGATCGAAGTACGCGTCGTCGAAGGATTTTCTGAATCGAGTGAAACCGGAAGTGGCGATCGTGTCGTGTGGTGCGTGGAATCGTTATGGTCATCCGGCGCAGGCGGTGCTCGATCGTTTGAAGGCGGCAAACATTAAGCTTTATCGCACGGATTTGCAGGGCGAGATCACGATCACGACGCGCGGCAAGAATGACGACATGACGATCAAGACC
>Ga0126376_10000168_pt1 | contig 30447 bp, 25 predicted proteins | sample PanSoiMetPlot_15_FD_92760 | JGI IMG/M metagenome (GOLD analysis project Ga0126376, IMG submission 92760) | Tropical forest soil microbial communities from Panama - MetaG Plot_15 | ecosystem: Environmental > Terrestrial > Soil > Tropical forest > Bulk soil | place: Panama | collected 2016-02-17 | reverse complement strand
GCGGCTCTGATCTCGGGCCCGCAATATCTGGCTTGGATCGTTATCTCAGCGATCGTTCTTGCGATCGTCATCTCGCGAGGATAGGAATTATGGTCAATCGCGAAACCGAACCGATTTTCTGGACGCTATTTAGCGCCGGTGGAGTTGTGGCGGCGCTCTTCTTACCGATTCAACTGTTCATTTTCGCGTTCGCAGTGCCGTTGGGATGGATGCACGCTACCGCGTACGATTCACTGCGTGCTCTGGCGCATTCCCCAATCACGCGGCTCTACTTGTTAGTGCTCTGTTCGTTGCCACTGTTCCACTTCGCTCATCGTTTTCGCTACACGCTATATGACGGCCTTCAAATCAAGCATTTGAACGAAGTCGTCTTCTTCGGATGCTATGGGATCGCAATTCTCGGAACGGTGGCTGCCGCATATTTGATGTGGATCTTATGAGCGCAGGCGTCGCGGTCCTCTATTGATTAGGAGTTGCATTATGGAATTCAAATTGAAATCGATTTCCCAGGCTGGCATCAGCGCAGCTATAGCCAAGGCCGAGCGATATCGTTATCTCAACGAGCCGGAAGAAGCCGAGTCGATTTGCCGAGACATTCTGTCTGTCGATCCAAATCATCAATTGGCAAAGCGCATTCTAGGTCTGGCGATTACCGATCAGTTTTCCGGCGGAGTCAACGATCGGGTGACCGAAGCCTCGTCAGTTTTCGAGAGCCTCGAGGAACAGTATGCTCAACTTTACTACAGGGGCATCTTGCATGAACGCCACGCCAAGGCACAGCTTTGTGCCGGACGCCCGCCACAGGCGGTCGCAGCAGAACTTGAAGAAGCAATGCACTGCTTCGCAGACGCTGAGCAGCGCCGCCCTGCGGGAAATGACGAGGCGATTTTGCGCTGGAATCGGTGTGTCCGCCTTTTGCAGCAAATCCCGGTTCCCGAACCACGGGAGGAGATGCAGAGCTTCGAGTCGGGCGACACTTCGCCGGAGTTCGGACGGACTACGGCGCTCCGCGCGGGCAGATCACGTTGACCACGAACGTCTGAAAACGTACCGTATCGATTCGTGTCAGGGCACCGACTTCAGTCGCGCCGACTAACCGCTCTCAACTGTGGCCTTAGCCACTGGGGTTTGTCCATGCCGCTGCCCTCGTCTTTTCTCTTACAGTGTTACGGCGAATCAGATCAGAGAAGGGCGCAGCGGTTGAAGCAGGAAGAATCGAGGATTCAACGGCACGACTGAAAGTCGATGCCCTGACACGAAACAAAAACTTATAAATCCCTCGCCTATCCCGGAATCCACTTAGGAGCAGCGCTGAACAGTCCTGACACAAATCCAATCTGGTAAACCAGGAACAGCCCGAAGGCCACACTCACGATTCCCGAAGTTGCGCACATATATCGATTCAAGCGAGCGAAACTCTTCCCCGTCCATACGACCGGAACGGCTATCACCGCGGTCATCAACATCATTCCCGCAATCGTTCCTAGTCCAAAGAGAAGCAAATATCCGATTGCCCACACAGGATTGTGAATCGTAGCTAGCACAAGCAAGGCCACGGCTGCTGATCCAGCCAAACCATGAACAATGCCGATCACGAGAGGGCGCACGAGCTGATAAGTCCCGAAACGGGAGAATACCCGATCTAGAAGCCGCTCAGAGTTCGAGCTGGCTCTGGCTGCTTCGGTCTCATCACTGTCACTCGGCGTAACTCTTCCTGTAAACCATGCCAAGACTCCGGTAAGGTTCAGAACGCCCAACAGGATCAGCATGAGCGCCACAGCGAATTCCATTGAAAGGCCGATGCGCGGAGGAATGACGATGTCGAACAGGATGATCGCTGAGCCCACAAGGAAAATCGTCAAAGTGTGACCCACGCCCCAAAGCATCCCAACAAAGCTGGCATGGCGCAGCGTGCGCAGGCGCGTAACGATCGTAGTCACAGCAATGACGTGATCGGGATCCGTAGAGTGACGCATCCCGAGGAGTAGTCCAATACCTGCAACCAGGAGCCATTTTGGGCTGGTTAGCCAGCCGGAGTAGGAGACGCTGGCGGGCTTTAGTGATTGCGCAACCACTACAACTCCAACGATCGTGATAAACACTGCTGAGATCAGTGGAAGACGACGCCGGATGAGATCACTGTTTGGGCTTAAGCGCGAGACGAAGCGCCCGGCATGCACCATCAGCAGTCCAATTGCGATGAGTACCGCAGCGAGTCCGACGCTAAACGCAACGATCAGAAAAAAACCGAGGGCAATCCGATGCAGTGCAATCGCGCTGAGCAGTACCACCAGCGCGGCTGGACACGGAATCAGTCCGCTCGTGATACCCAGGAGCAGGAGCTGGCGTGTAGTGACCGCTTGCAGTACTGGTGCGGCAGCGGTCCCGTTACTGCCGACGGAAACGGGGCCCGACCGCGTAATGAGTCCGTCGTACCAGTGTGTATGGCCATGAGCTATCGACGCATCGTCGCCCATCCACCTGCGTAGGAATAACCAGACTCCCAAGGCGACAATGATCAGCCCGGAGATGGCTCCTAGCCAGGGAAAGAGCTTCTCGGGCAGCACATAGTGCGACGCGTAGAGCGTGACCGCACCGAGGGCATACACACCTGCTGTGTGCGCCAAGGTGACGATTAGTCCCAGCAGCGCCGCGTGCCACGCCGTGCCGCGGGAGCCCACAAGGTAGGCTGCCACCAGCGTCTTGCCATGCCCCGGCTCGAGGGCATGGAGCGCGCCCAAGCCCATCGCGATCAGCGCTGCAGTGACGAAGAACCAAAGAGTCAGCCGGTCTGACGTGATCAGTTGCGTGAACGAGCTGCGCGGCGTGTTTTGAGCGTTGGGCGTTAGCTGCGGTGGCTGCGCAGCGGAAGCAGCAGGCTGCGCCACAGTGGGCGGAATCTGCGTAGGAGCCTTCGAGACAGCTGTGCCAGGTGCGCTAACCTTTCGGTCAGGACTGATGCTTACTTCACTACGAATAACTGCTGGCAAAGTAAACGTTGCATTCGCGCTGAGATTCTGTGGCGGACTGTTGAGCAGGTCGGTCGGATAGTTCGACAGTTCTGCGCTGCGGTCTTTATTCGGGACGCTGCTCGAAAGCTTCAATGCAGGATCGGCGTCGATGATCACTTCCTTCCATCCAACCCGCCCCTGAAAGTTATCGTCGCGGTACTCCAGCCGATGTTGACCCGAACCGAGCTTGCTCAGGGGGGCGCGGCAGGTGAAGCCGAATTTCATTGTGGGAAGGCCACCTGCGCCAGGCGGAAAGATCACCTGACGCTCCGAGCATTCCAGTTCTATGGGCCGTCCATCCAGCTTCAGCATCAGCCCGTGCCAGAACTCATCAGCCTTCGATCTGAGATACGCAGAGATATGAGGATCCGCGGGATCAGCCTTGAGTCCCGCCGCCTGCAGCTCCTGGAAGGTGGGGATCTCCGCCATGTCGATGATGTAGAGCAATTCAATCTGCGCGCGGGTCAAATTGATCTTCGAATAGTGGTTCACGCTGAAGTTGCCCATCGGATGGGCGAGCAGAGGAGCAGCCGCAACCAACAGAAACGCGAGAAGTTCGAGGCACCGGTTTTGATGCTTCAGAGAAGCACCAATTCCAGTGCACATTCTTCGGACTGCGAGTTTACTGATCTTCATCGCGGCTGAATTGAAAAGTATAGCTGCGAGGCGAAATTCGGCCTGCAACGCGCGAATTGGCAGGGCATTTCGTCCTCGTCCTGTTGGCCGCCTATCGGCAGCACCTAAGTACCCGCTCTTGGATGGAGTGCGTTCCCGAAATGGCGATGACCTTGCGTTCTGAATCTACAAGGTAGTACGACTTTGGTTCCTGCGAACGTGTCCCCAAACGACAACCAACGTGGCATGATTCTTTCGTGCTCGGTATCCCCGCCGAGAAGGAGGGAATATGAACAGCACAAAGCGTTACTTGCCTGTGCTCGCAGGACTCTGTGTTTTGTTCCTGACCGCAACCTTGAGCGCGCAGAATACGACACAAGGGTTTGACAGCGACCTATTGCTCCTGAATCCGTGTAACCAGTCGGTCGTCCACGTTAAAGGACCGACCAGTATCGACTACCACGAGAATGGTGACGCTCCCCACGTAGTTCTGCACATGCAAATCAAGGCGGACGGCCAAGATGAGGCGGGCAGTCCCTACAGCGGGAGTTTTGAGGCGAACGGACAATTCGACACCGCAGCATCAAGCTACAATGTGCCCTTCCACTCGGTTTGGATAGGACAGGCAGGAGCCCCAAACTTCAAATTTGACGGCCTTGTTGTCGTCTGGGTGACAAAGGGCACGCCGAGTGGTTCGATGATCATGAATTCCAGCAGTTCATTTACCTGCGCAAACTAGCGCTTCCCATCAGGCAAGCACTCTCGTTTGAATCCACGGATCGGCCAGCGCACCTGCGCTTGCCGGTCCAGCATTTTTTCCCGGCAGGATACTGCAAGGCGTTTTGAACACTTCCTCTTCAATTGAATTTTCCTTTTATGATTGCCTCACCAGATCCTGACGTGGCGAGCCACCGGCGTGCGTCATCGGCGTAAAGCACATGAAATTGAGGGTTCAGAGAGAGTGCTTTGCGGGCGAAATCTGCAGAGCTGGAATTGCCGAGCTTGCGCTCAATCGCAGCGGCATGAAAGAACAACAGGGGGTCTAGTGTGCCCTGAGCAAGTGCCTTTTGCATCGCATCTCTGGCTTTTTGGGGGCGATTGTTCTTCAGCAAGGCCCAGGCCAGCGCGTCCCAGGTGTATACATCGTGCCGGAGTTCCAATTCCTTCTGCGCCAGAGCCAGCGATTCATCTAGGCGCCGATCGTGGTCGGCCAAGAACAATGCGAGCTCGCGGTTGTAGACCTGCTTATTCAACGCCCCGAGCTGTCCGATGTACTCAACGAGCGCGTATTGCTTCTCAGCTTCTGCTTCCTTCTTCTCGCGGCGATAGATGTCGCCCAGCGCGCTGGCGTAAGTGGGCAAAGGTATGACGGCGATCGCGCGCTTGTAGAAATCGGCAGCTTCTGTGAATCGGTGCTGGCCAGCTCGAACCTGCCCCAGGCCTGCTAGTGCCCGGTGATAGAGCGGAAAGGCCGACAACGCGGCATTCATTTCTGTTTCCGCTCCGGACAGATTCCCGGACTGAAATGACTGTTCGCCTAGCATGAAGTGTGTCCATGCAACATTTTCTGCTGGAAGGTGAGCCTCTTCAGCCAGCGCACAAGCCTGCTTCATCAGAGAGATCGAATGTCCGACATCCCCACGGATCCACGCCAGCGATGCGTGGCGCGTGGTTCTCAGGTACTCGCGACCTGTGTGCGGACGCCCATCGTTTGGCGCAGCAAGGCGCGTGAAGAAGGACTCGGCTTTGTCGTACTCCCCCATCTCGAGCTGGGCATCCCCTGCCAGTGCCAACGCGGCCGGATCGTCATTGAGCTTCAGAGCACGCTCAGTACTCAAAGCCGCTTCCGAAAAACGATGCTCGGCGAATTGAATTGCGCCTAATTGGCTGTAGGCCGCTGCGGACTCCTGATGCTGCGATTCCAGCTCGAGGGACTTCCGAATCGCCTTCTCCGCCAGTTCGTAGTAGCTAATGTCGCCGGTCTCGCGGGCTTTAAGCGCGTAAGCGCCGGCGAGACGGTTGTAATTCACGTAATAGTCGGGATCCCGCGCGAGCTGTCCCTGGAAAAACCGAATACGCTCGTCAGTCCCGTTCACCTGCAATGGCTTCTTCGCAGCCTGTGCCGCAGCGAGCTGACACGCCAGAGCTATAAGGACAAATGCTGATCTGAGGGCGGCCGAATGGAAACAACTGCGTTTCATAGAAGGGATAGAAGAGACGCGGTAAACCGCGTCTCTTCTAAACGTTATTGCTGAGGTGGAAATCCGACGGTTCCCGGCTCGCCGGGAAGCGGATGCGGAGTGGCGACAAATGGAAACACTGTTAAGAAATCCCGATCGTTACCAACAACCGTGAAGTTATTGAGCTGTGCATTAGGCTTGTTAAACGTTGTTCCTTGCACCACCGTCAGGACGCGACGGTCCTGGCAACTCGGAAACGCAGAGCACTCCAGAGCTACGCGACTGCCAACCGGCCCACCACCGGTTACTCCGGATGGAAAGTGAACATCTGCCAACTGGCGCAGAAGTTGTAGCGCGATATCAATCGCCGGATCATCCAGACGCCGCCCATTCTGAATGCCAAACTGACCGATCGCCTGGCCGGGAGGCCCGGCAGGCAAATCGAGATCGAATCGCAAAACGTCCGGTAGCAGCGCCACTCTCAATAGGTTCTTATTGGTGTTGGCGAACGAGCCGGGAAGCAATAACGGCGCACCGTTCGGCAACGCTGTCAGGCCAAGGTTGGTTAGCAGAGTTGCTCTGCCCTGGATCGTGTTTCCTGTTCCATCGTTATCGGTCGTAGTCAGCGCATCGGGGATTAACCCAGAGTAGTTCGCGACGTCGTGCTCTGGAATTTCGGCATTCTCCGCGTCGCGGGAATCTCTCGGTATGAACACGGTGGCGAAAGCCTGCTGTCCCATGCGCTCGAACTGCACGTAATGGGGACGGGGACCATCGTCGTCCTCATCGTCGTCATGGTCTCCTTTACCCGTGCCTTCCGACTTTGCAAAGCCCGGTTCTCCACCAGAAACACGCTGGCTTACTGTGGCCCACACATTGATCTTCGACGTCTGCCCGCGAACCATTGATTTCGGTACCGAAACCGCAATCGTGGTCACATCGAATCCGCCGAAACCATCTACACCGCTCGTCCCGTCTGCTCGTACGGCTCGTCCCCGGAAGCTGTTGCCGATCTGGCGGAAAACATCTTGCGTACCGTTAAGGATGCGGAAGAATTGCCCTACGTCGAAAACGAACGGATCATCGCGTAATCCCACAAAGGCTTTGATTGATCCGTCGCTGCTTTGAATCACCTGTCCAAATGCTCCCTTTACGGATGGAGATCCATGCAGCAGGGTATTGCGAGCGCCGGTGTGCGACGATCTAGCGGGACCAAAGACACGAATCGTCTGTCCCATACCGCGTTTGTCGGCGACCACCTGGATTACAAGATCTTCACGCGCATTATTCGTGTTGTCGATCTTGAACTGATAAAGCAGGTCCGGAGAAAGCGAGTAGCTCGACGCTTCCGCCGGAACGCTAAAGGGGTTCACGTTCATGATGAGCACTACACGCGACGAATCATTCGGATCGGTAAACAGATACACATCGGTGATATCCCCTTCCGGAACACCATCGACAATAGGCGCTTCCCGATGGTCTGCCGCGAAAGCTTGCCGACTGCTCCAGTTGAGCAATCCAAAAGCGAGCAACATCATCGCAATTCCAAAGAAAAACCGGGATAACTTCAGACTCTTCACCGTCGCCTCCTTGTGAACCACCGCAAATGAAGCGGCATGCTTTCTTCTTCACGAAGTTGTGAGAAGTCGGGGAACCTTCAAATCCCATCAAACATGCGGTGTGCTAGCTGCAACCGACATCTGAAAGTTCACGCGGCGATCCCTTTCCGCGCAGGAACCCAAGTCAAGGTGGGGGACTTGTGGTGGAGCAGAGTAGCAGCAATTTCGGCTTCCTTGCAATGGTTGTTGCGAACTCTTAATTTGAGTGCCCCTAAAGGGGAAAGCCCTCAGGCTACGAGGGCCATTTTGCCGTCTAGAAGGCTACTGCTGCACTGGGAATCCAACAGTGCCGGGTTCGCCGGGTAGTGGATGGGGCGCTGCAATATAAGGAAATGTTGGCAGGAACGGCTGATCGTTTCCGACGATAGCGAAATTGTTCAGCTGACCGTCGACCTTGTTGAAAGTGGTTCCTTGTACAACGACCAGGACACGACGATCCTGGCAACTCGGAAACGCAGAGCACTCCAGGGCTCTGCGGCTGCCCACGGGGCCACCACCGGTAACCCCAGATGGGAAGTGCACATCCGCCAACTGCCGCAGCAGTTGAAGCGCGATATCAATCGCCGGATCGTCCAGGCGTCGTCCATTCTGAAGCCCGGACTGACCGATCGCCTGTCCTGCGGAGCCGGCCGGCAAGTCAAGATCGAATCGCAAGACGTCAGGCAATAAGGCGACTCGCAGCAGATTCTTGTTCGTGTTACCAAACGTGCCAGGCAATAAGAGCGGAGCGCCATTCGGCAACGTAGTTAATCCAAGTGCCGTCAACAGATTTGCTCTGCCCTGGATTGTGTTTCCGGTGCCATCGGTGTCAGTTGTTGTGAGCGCGTCAGGAATCAGGTTTGAGTAATTGGCTACATCGTGTTCCGGAATTTCCACGTTTTCCGCATCGCGTGGGGCACCTTTGGGAATGAATACAGTCGCAAACCCTTGCTGTCCCATGCGTTCGAATTGCGTGTAGACCCTTCCGGCGCTGCGACGGTCGGCGACACGCTCGCTGACCGTTGCCCAAACGTTTACCTTCGAACTGGCACCTCGAATCATCGACTTCGGCAGCGAAACCACAATTGAGGTCACGTCGAAACCACCGAACCCGTCAACTCCGCTCGTGCCATCTGGGCGGACGGCGCGCCCACGAAAACCGGCACTCGGAATCGCGCGGAAAACATCCTGCGTGCCATTGAGGATGCGGAAGAACTGTCCCACGTCAAAGACGAACGGGTCGTCGCGCATACCGACAAATGCCTGCACTCCGGTTGGACTGCCGAATACTGTCCCAAATGCTCCCTGGGCCGAAGGCGATGAATTGAGCAGAATGTTCCGGGCTCCGGTAACCGACGGTGAGGCAGGACCAAGCACGCGGATCGTCTGTCCCTGTCCCGCGACGTCGGCCACAATTTGAATGACTACGTCCTCTCGCGCGTCGCCGGTATTGTCCACCTTGAATTGGTAGAGCAGATCGGGCGACAGCGCGTAGCTTGGAAGTTCGGCGGGGACGCTGAACGGATTGACATTCATGATCATTACAACGCGCGCGGCATCGTTCGGATCAGTGAAGAGATAGACGTCGGTGATGTCGCCTTCGGCAATCGCGTCCACAATAGGGGCTTCACGATGATCGGCTGCGAATGCTGCACGGCTGTTCCACGAAACCGTGCCCATTAAAGCGAAAATCAGTGCGATCTTTGTGAGTAAGTTTTGAGCCTTCATCGTTCATTGACCTCCGAAAATTGCCCTTGCTATAAAGCCTTACTGCTTCGTCGCTGTTCCGTAAATGAGTGTCGCGTTCTCGAGCCCGGCGAGAATGATCTGGTTTTGCGAGACCGCGTAATAACTGAACATATCGGTCCCGATCACCGCCATGCCACGGCCACCGCTGAAGACTGGGCTGAGCGTTCCACTCAGCGCTGATGTATTGCGGGCAAATGCCCCATCCTGGAAATTCTCACTTCCGGAAACAAAGCTTCCCGCGGCGTTAGTAGTGAATGATCCGGAGCCCGTCACTGTTCCCTCTCCCTGGCCATTCAGCGTGAAGGTAAAAGTTCCGACGTTGCTGAAGCCGCTCGTGCTTTGCGCCTGCAACGTCCCCGTGCCGGTTCCGTTGTAGTTGAGCTTCACCGCCGCCGAGCCACTGGGAGCTGGGAAGGTGAAAAAGGTCGGTACAGGAGTTCCATCAGAGATCGTGATCGCGACATTCCCTGCAGAGTCGGCCTGATACGTTCCCGTAAAGGGAACATTGCTGTCCACGCCGGAACCTAAATTCAGGTCCTCGATTCCAGTTAGCCCACCTTTGCCATCTGCCGTAAAGCTTCCCGCCACGAAGTAGCTCCCATCGGCAGGATCCGTTCCGTTGGCGGAGAAGGCGAACGTTCCACTGAAAGGCGCTGCCGCGGTGGCATTGTTATTGGCGGTGGAGTCGTTATTGCCGCCGCCACAAGCGGCCAGCAATCCCGAAACTGCGATCACGACAACAAGGCGAGAAACGCCATTGAAGTTCATGGCTACACCTCAGCCAGGCAGCTAGAAATTTGGCTTACTAGTAAAGGGATACGCAGAGCCCAGGGGGAACGGATTTATTAGATCCGAAATAAATCATCAGTTTGGGGGGACTGAGGGTAAGGAGACTAGCATCGCTAGTCGGTACATGCAAAGAAAGAAATCCACAATTCACCGAAATACCGATAGAGACGCAGCATGCCTGCGTCGCCGCCATGCCCGTCTGGGACCCCAGGAAGTATCGGTTCAACCAGGCTGTATCGAAAGAGACGCATCGTGCTGCGTCTCTACCTTGGGCTCAGAGTCCCTCTTCCTCCAGAAACCTCTCGGCTTCCATGGCAGCCATGCATCCAGTACCGGCGGCGGAGATCGCCTGACGATAGCGCCGGTCCTGCACATCACCTGAAGCGAAGACTCCAGGAACTCTTGTGAAGACGTAGTTTTTGGTAACCAGGTACCCGTCCGGATCTGTCTCCAACTGCCCATTGGCCCACTTTGTGTTTGGTTCGTGCCCAATGCCGAGAAACATTGCGCTGGCGGGAAAGTCCCACGTCGTCTCGGTCTTGGCGTTACGAAGGCGGAGGCCGGTGACTTCCTTCTTGTTCACGTCGTAGACATCGTCGACGATGGTGTTTGTAAGGAATTCGATTTTGGGATGCTGCCGGGCGCGCTCAAGCATGATCTTCGATGCGCGGAAGCTATCGCGACGATGAATGATCGTTACTTTATTTGCAAAGCGGGTGAGAAACAGAGCCTCCTCCATCGCCGAGTCTCCGCCGCCGATGACGGCGATGTCTTTGCCGCCAAAGAAGAATCCGTCACAGGTAGCACACGAGGAAACTCCATGCCCAATCAGGGACTGTTCGTTCGGTAGTCCCAGCCAGCGCGCCGAAGCTCCGCTGGCAATAATCAGCGTGCGCGTGCGCATCTGCTTATCGCCGAAATTCAACACGAATGGACGCTTGGTGAAATCCGCGCTCGCCAGGTGGCCATGCATGTACTCGGCGCCAAAGCGCGCGGCCTGCTTCTTCATGTTCTCGATCAGTTCCGGACCTTGGATTCCGTCCGGGAATCCGGGAAAGTTCTCAACCAGCGTAGTGATGCTGAGCTGTCCACCGGGCTCGTGCCCCTCAATCACCAGGGGCTTCAGATTGGCGCGAGCGGCATAGATGGCCGCTGTGAGTCCGGAGCATCCGGAGCCCAAAATCACAACTTTTCGTACGGAATTGTCCATTAGACCTCAGAGATTGGATTCAGAAACCGTGTGAGAAGACTCAGTCCGGGATGCGGGACCAGACATTGTACCCGCCGCTCTCCTAGTGCGGAGCCGGCGATGGCGTCGACGATCCTGCAGCCTTTTTCGGTCCACTTGGTCGGCCTGAAGATGCCGAGCCAGAGCCCAGCCATGCGATGTCGCTTGCGAGCATCGTCCGCAGCTTGAGGATCCGACGATACTCGGCGAGCGTGGCCGATGCCTGTCCGAAGAGCGATTCATATTGTGATTGATCCACCTTTTCGCACCGCGCGAGCGCAACCGTCGTTTTTCCAGCACGTTCCACACGCAAGCGAGAAGCGGGTGTGTCAGATTGAATCACAGTTGAAGGTTTGCTCACCGCAGTTGAAAGTTTGTCTTCTATGGAGAGGGCAAGCAAATCCTTAACGTCGCGTCCGCGAAAGACAAGCGTTTCAATTGTGTTCTCCGCGTCTGAGCTAAGTGAGTACTGAATCGTCTGTAATGGCGAATCACTTTTGAGCTCTCGGCGCAGGCGGACGTACTTCGCCGTGGTTCCTTCTTCCAAGGACGAAACTCCACGCGATATTTCGTAGTCGGTGATGAAGGCGGGAACCTTCGGTAAACGCGCCAATGCAGACCGCATCTCCTGCTGCTCTTCCTCTCCTGGCGTGCAGACGTTCAGGATGTTCACCTTAACCGGCGGACCTTGATCGGGTTTTGCTGGGGTAGTTTGAGAGTCTTGCGCAAAAGCAACAGCGGCGCAAAAGAGTATGGGGAGGAGAACTCGCACCATGCGGATTGTAGAACAGTCCAGGGTGGAGACGCAGCATGCTGTGTCTCTACTAAACTACTGAAATGGCGAACCTCACACTTGTATACGGCATGCGCTTGCTCCCCTCAGACGAGATCGAATCTGTAGGCGATGCTCCCGTCGAACTAAAAAACGGACATACCGCCAGAGTCACCATGCACGTCCTCGAGGGAAGTAAGGAAGAAATCGAGTCTCAATTGCGGAATAGCGTGGAGGCGTTTTTTGATATCTATCCGGAGATATGAATCACTTTCGTATCCATTGATCCACCCACTCGCCAACGGTCTTGTACCAGAGTTGACTGTTCTGCGGCTTCAGTACCCAATGGCCCTCGTCGGGGAAGTAAAGCATCTTTGATGGAACCTTCAGCAGTTGCAGTGTCGTGAAGAGTTGAAAGCCTTCTGAGACGTCGAGCCGGTAGTCGAGTTGCCCGTGGACAACCAGCGTCGGCGTCTTGAACTTCGTGAGGTACTGATTGGGCGACCACTTCTGGTAGGTCTTTGGATTCGTCCATTGAGTTCCCTTAAACTCCCAGATGTTGAACCACAGCTCTTCCGTAGTTCCAAACGCGGAAACAGTGTTGAACATTCCGTCATGCGAGACCATGCACTTGAAGCGTGTGGTGTGCCCCAGCAACCAGTTGATCGCGTATCCACCGTAGGAAGCGCCCAGCGCGCACTCGCGGTCTTTATCCACAAAGGGATATGTCTTCTCGACATAGTCGAGACCGTTCATTAGATCGACGATCGGCTTGCCACCCCAGTCGCCATTGATCTCATCGATGAAATTTTGACCATATCCGGTCGAGCCGCGCGGATTGATGAGAACGACAACGTAGCCGCTGGCAGCCATGAGTTCAGCATTCCAGCGGTACGACCACTCTTCTCCCCACTGGCCTTGGGGACCTCCGTGAATCAGAAACTTCATTGGATACTTCTGATTCCTGTTGAACCCCGGCGGTCTGAGCAGAAAGCCCTGGACCTTGGTTTTCGCGGCGCCGGTGAATTCGAACGTTTCGAGCGGAGACATCGCTATATGCGAGAGTACGGCGTCATTCAGATGACTCAACTGCTGCGCTTCGGCCGATCCATTTCCCAGAGTCGCCTTGTAGATCTCGTTCGGAGCCGCGACGGACTGGCGACTGAAGAAAATGGTTTTGCCATCTGGGCTAACAACCGGCTCGTCATTTGTACCCGCGATCGCTTTCTCAGGATCTCCGCCACTCGCCCTGACACGCCAAAGCGGGGAGCCGCCGTGATCTTCACCGGCAAAGTAGATCGTGGAAGAATCTGGAGTCCAAGTAAACGCCTCCGCCCAGCGATCAAAGTTCTTCGTGAGGTCTGTCGTCGCTCCACTCTTACGGTCGAACAGCAGCAGGCGAAAGCGATCGCTCTCATATCCAGCGCGCGCTTGGGAGCGATATGCGATGTAGCGTCCATCCGGTGAGTACAGCGGAGTGGAGTCACTTCCCGGGCTGCTCGAGATCTTCTTTGGTGCACCTCCCGTTATGGGAACAATAAAGAGCTCATTGTTGGTGCTGGTGGCTTCTACCTCGTCGATGTTGCTGGTGAATGCGACCTCCTGCCCATCCGGTGAAATGGCATAGAGGTCCTGGCCGCCGAGATTGAAGGGCGGAACATCGTGATCTCCTGGAGTGATGTCCAGTGGAACGCCGCCTTCAGGAGCAAGGACGAACAAATGGCTTCGCTTGAAACGCGTGTAGCTCGACCAATGCCGGTAAAAAAGGCGCGTGAAGACTTTGGCTTTTACTTTGGATTTAGTCAGTTCTTCGTCGCGAGCCTTGTTACAAGCGTCATCTTTGCAGTCCGGATACACCTCGGAAACGAAAACGATGTGCTTGCCGTCGGGAGCCCACACAGCACCATCAGCTTCTGTTGAGAGCGAAGTAAGCTGGCGCGCTTCGCCTGACGGAGTTCCGGCATTGCTGTCGAACCCGACTACCCATATTTGCGAGCCACCCACAGCACTGGATGTATACGAAAGGCTCCTGCCATCCGGCGAAAATCGTCCGCGATTCTCACCGGCCGCGGCGCTGGTGACCTGCTTCGCTTCGCCGCCCGCAGCAGGAACCAGCCAAAGATGCGGCTTTCGCGTGTTCTCCGCGAGGTTCACATCGATCGCCGAGAACATCACCCAGCGCCCATCTGGCGATACTTGCGGATCGCCGATGCGCTTCAACGCCATCATGTCTTCGAAAGTGAAGGGACGCTTCTGTCCTGAAGCAGCGGGGTTCTGTGCCACAGCCTGAGCGAGAGAGAGGCTAACGAGGGCAGATAGAGGCAGAAGCTTGCGGAGCATTCGGTTCTCCTGAGGACAAACCGGACAGTGTAACAAGTCCTGAAACGTGGGCTGGTCTACGCTTCAGCTACTCCGCTTGCCTCCAGGACGGCAACCGCGGTGCTCGCGATGGGCAATTCGATCAGGATGCAGGCGCCGGATGGATGCAGATTGTAGGCGCTGATGTCGCCGCCATGCTGTTTGATGATGCCATAGGAGACGCTCAGTCCCAATCCGGGACCTTTGCCTGGGTCCTTCGTAGTAAAGAATGGATCGAAAACGCGGTCAGGATTGCTGAAGCCGGGACCGTTGTCGCTGAAGCGAAGCTGCATGCGCTCGCCCCGCTGCGTCGCGGCGATAGTGATTCGTCCACCACGAACATCGCGTAGTGCTTCCATCGAGTTATTGATCAAGTTGAGAAAGACCTGTTTCAGCATGCCTTCGTCTGCGAGTACTCCTGGCAGCGCAGGAGAAATTTCGGTGACAATCTGCAGCCCCTTGTGCCTGATTTCGTAGCTCCGCAGGTTCAAGACTTCACCCAAAACATGGGTCAAGGAAACCGGCCGACGCTCAAATTTGGTCTGCCGAGCAAAGCTCAACAAATTTTCGATGATCTGTTTCATTCGCAAAGCTTCGCGCCGAATCACTTCTGCGCTGCGCCTTGTGCCCTCGTCGGTCGATCCGGACAGCAGTTCAGCGTACCCGAGCACGGCGGTGAGCGGATTATTGAGTTCGTGCCCGGTGCCGGCGATCAATTTCCCCAATCCGGCAAGTTTCTCTGAGACGACCAGCTGGCGTTGCAGATGCGAATTCTCAATCGAAATTGCCAGATCTGTGCTCAACAATTCGACAGCGGTAAGGCCTTCCGCGGTCACCCGCCGCACATCTCTCGGTTCATCAAGCAGGAAGCAGCCCAGAAAAGAACCACGTGTGGACGACATTGGAACCATGATTGTGTTGCCCTGCTGCCATTGATGAGCAGGCAGATAGTGCGCCGAATCTGACGCAATTGGCGCACTCTGAAGCTGCTCCGCAGTCACTCGAAACGAATGCGCACCGACTCTCACCGCCGATTCGCGCAGTTCCTCGACGCGTGCAACCGTCAGCTGAGCGGCCTCTTCGCGCGCCTCTTCGAGGCCTGGGCCTTCGATTCCCGCTGAACCCGCCACATATAAGTTGCGTTGATCGTCGGTGAGCAGGATAAGAACGCGTGCAAAATTGGAACTCTCGGTCACCGTGCGAGCGATTTCGTCGCAGAAACTGGCAACATCAGCACCACTAAGCAGGCGCGATGTCACGTGAAAGAAGCCTTGAATTTGCTCTCGTGTCGTACGTTCTTGAGCTTCAGCCAGCTCAGCGCTGCGCGACTTGTTTTCCAGCAGCGTCACAATCATGCCGATCGCAACCCAGAATTTAGGGATATTTGCCAGCGCAATCAGGCCTTCAACGGCATTCGGATGCGTCGGAGCAACCAAATAGAAGACAGGAAACACGGCAGCCCAGGCGAGGAATCCCATCGATGCGAGTACAACGCCGGGAGATAGACGCCTATAAGAGTGCCAATATAGGAATCCGGCAAGCGCATAGGTAGTGCCTTCAATGGTATAGAAGCCGAGATCAATGCGTCCCTGAAGCGTCCTGGTGGCGCCCCAAAGCGCACCGATAAGCAGAATCGCGCAGATTCCCAGCATGTATTTTTGCACATGGCGGCGGTAATAGACCAGAATCCAGGCGCCAATACCGGTTCCAAGGGCGATTTCAAGCACCGCAAAGACCCACAAGCGGTGATATCCGAGCGCAAACAGCTCCGCATAGGCGACCGATGGCACCGCTGCGATGAGGAAAAACGGCCAGCGTTGCCGCGGATCGTGAAAAATCCGCGACATTGAAACGGCTAAAACGACGCCGCTAAGCTGCAATCCGCCGAGATCAATGGCGTTAATCGCGGCGTTGGAGAGCCCACATGCGCCGCCAAAGACCTGCACAATGACGCGGATGAGCACCAAACTCCACGCGATAACCCATAAACGCACCTGGTAAGAACGATTCGAGCGGCGCAAGAACCAGAAAATGGGGACTAGCGCACCCAGCAAGAGGATGGTCGGGAGCCGGTGAAAAGCAAACATCATGCGCGGAACTGGGCCTCAGAGAAGATTTTGAGCGATTTGGCCGCCGCCTGAATGCAAATTATTTCACAATTTTGACAGCCTATTCACCGTCTATGTGGCAGATTGGGCTTACTTTTGTGTGACTTCTTGGGTCCAAATTGGGGCTACAATATCCAGCCGGGATTACAAAATGCGGTCGCTAAAGCAGCTTTTGAGGACACTTTGCGCGCTTTTCGCGTCACTTTTGTGGCTTTCCGCGGTCACTCAAGCGCAGTTTACAGTCGGATCGGGCAATGCTCAGCAGGTTCCCGACATCGCAAATGAGGGTTCCGGACCACTCGATCCGGCGCAACCGAGCGGAATTTCGGTCCAGGAAATCATCCAAAAATTCACGGTCAAGGAAGACGAATTCAAGCAGGCCCGCGACCACTACACCTGGACCGAGGACGTGAAATACCAGACGGTCGATGGCATCAGCGTCGTCGGAGAATTCCGCCAGGTTTCTGACATCGTCTATGACGATCGCGGACGGCGCCTGGAAAACGTCAAATTCGCGCCGCAGACCAGTCTCTACATCACCAAAGAAGACATGGACGACCTGCGCAAACGCACCGCCTTCTCGCTAACCACCGAGGAGCTGCCGAAATATCAGGTGATGTACGTTGGACAGCAGAAAGTTGACGAGCTGCAAACGTACGTCTTCGACGTTGCTCCAAAGACAATTGAAAAAGGACAGCGCTATTTCCAGGGACGCATCTGGGTAGACAATCAGGATGTGCAGATCGTCAAAACCTACGGCAAGGGTGTTCCCGATATAGGAAGGGACTTAAGCCCAAAGAAAAAGAAGAAGCATCCGGAAGAGGAACAACTGTTCCCCCATTTTGTAACTTACAGAGAGCAGATCGACGGAAAGTACTGGTTTCCAACCTACAGCAAGGCCGATGAAGTACTGCATTTCTATGCCAGCGATGATCACGTGAAAGCCATCGTCAAATACACTGACTACAAACGCTTCGGCACAAATGTAAACATCATCTACGGGAACGACGTCACCACCAACAAGGGCCCGCAAAAGCCTGGGGCCAGGCCTACGCCACAGCCGAAATAGTCGCTTCCTGCTTTCAGCTTGGGACTGGAAACTGGCAACATCGATTAGAAAAACTCCGAGAAACAAGACAGGCGGAGAGTAATTCTCCGCCTTCGCTGTCTTGCTCTCGAACCTACGGCTCGTTGCCTTCGCTTTGAAAGTCTCCACTGGAGATTCCGGGAAGCACCTGCGTTTTTTCTACTCGAACCGACTTCAGCGATGACGGATCAAGGCCCAGCGCTTGAAGAATCGTCGGCGCTACTTCTGACGTTGCCACGGGACTCTTCAGTTCGTGAGCTGCAAGTGTCGGATTGGAGACGATGAGTGCGACATTGGTATCGCCAAAGCTGAAGCCGCCATGCTCTGCAATCTTCTTTCCCGAGGTGGTGTAGATGGTGCCGTACTTCGGTTGCACGATGATGTCCGGAGTACGAGTGTCCTTCGAGGGATCGTTGAATTTCAGATTTAGATCTTCGCCGGCCATCACCTCTTCGATGAACAGCTTCTGAACATTTTTGTTGAGATAATTCGCAGCCGCTTGAGTCTGGCTTTGGTCCTGCAGCCAGATCAACGCGACGTCATCGTCCTGAACCAAACCGCAGGAGCCGGTAGCGCAATTGCCTGCAGCCGCAATGGCTGTGGCGCCACCATCACTTCCAGCGTCGGGCGCAACAAGATCGGCGAAGTGCCCTGGCTTATTCACCAGCGCGGGATTGAGCGGAGACTGTCCGTGCTTGGCCGAGACGATGAAGAGCGTTGAGTCATAAATACCTTCGTCTTTGAGCGCCTGGATCATTCTTCCGAGTGCCGCATCGGTCCTGTCCAAACCGAAGGCGAGAACCTGGCTTGGCGTGATCGCATCCGCCAAGTATCCGCCCTGCTGTCCAGTCAGCGGATCGTTTGCGCAGCTACTGTCACGATTGTCCTTTGCGAGTTTCTGGCCTACACTCACCGCTTGGAAGTTCATACCGAAGACTTCTGGCACGCCGACACGCCGCGAGCCATCATGCGTTTTGCCGTGAATCTCGTTAAGAATGGCTGCAACCTTCTTTTGGTCATTCGCGACGGTGCAAACTACGCTTGCCGTAGCGTCGAATCCGTTGACATTCGTGATCTCTGGCGTGAAGAGGTCATCCACTCCCTTCCCTGACGGTCCATTCACGAGATCGTATGCGGGATGCTTGTCCGCCCATGCTGTACGCCCACCGGCAGCCTTTACGACTTCGAAGATCGTGTTGGTGCGCAGTGCCTCGTGAGGAAACAACGGAACGCAATGACCACTCGCGTCGAAGTGACGCGGCAAAGCGTTGGGATCGATCACGTCCTGAGAGACATTGTTTGTGTAGAGATCGATACTCTCGTCAAAGGTCATGTTGTTGCCAGGATCGCCAGAACAATTCTTGTTCGTGGGATCGAAGATCGTGCGGTCGTAACTGACGTCATAGAACAATCCCGTGGTCACCGGCGATCCGCCAGTCACCAGGGCAAGCAGACCCGGAAACGAATCCGAATTCGCTGGAGTGCGCGCGTTAGTGAAAGTTGTGCCATGACGGGAAAGCTCGGCCAATGCGGACTGCGGATGGGTGGCAACATAGTGCGCTGCGTCGACAGCATGGAGTCCGTCCACACTGATGAGCAGAACATGCTTTACGTGCGGGCCGCCATCGCCCTGGCCGGCAAACGCAACCAGAGGCGCGATTAATACAAGCGCAAAGAAAGAAATGAGCGATAGTTTCTTAGAAAACATAGTGTCTCCAAATCAAGAGTTTTTCCGGCACGGAGAAAGGTATTGCTTGCAGGTTGCTGGAGGGTGACCAACAGATGAATGAAATGTTTCTGTCCCGGGACAAGTTGGACAACTTTAGGTCCGAGTCATCCCTGCGACAAGCAACAGCAAACGGCGCCTTCGAGGATGTGGCTAGGACTTTCCGGCGGCTCTCCCTCTAGCGCGTGATTTGCGAAACCGCGCGGCAGCGCGCAGGAACGCGAGCCACATAGGATGCGGCGCTTCGGGTCGCGACGAGAGTTGTGGTTGAAAGAGCGTCGCAACGAAGAAGCGATGATTCGGCAGTTCCACCGCGCGGACTTCGCCCTGCAGTCCCCGCGCACTCACACGCAATCCAGCAGCCTGAAATTGTTTTTCGTATTCAGCGTTCACGCCGCAGTTGCAATAGAACTGCTCGGAATGGTCATTGCTTCCGCAGATCGAGTGCAGCAGTGTTCCAGGAAGAATCTTCAGCTGCTCATCCCCCGATCCCATAGGGCCTCCCTCACGACGATTCGGTAATGCGCAGGAAAGAGGTGTCACGACATTGTGCGAAGAGCCAGAATTGTTCTCAGCACTGTCGGCGTCGGCGATCTTAAGTACATTGCGCGCATACTCTACCAGAGCATATTGAAATCCCCCTCAAGTACCCACAAAAGGCCAGTTACGTTCACGCGCAAACTGGATCCCACACAGCATTCCAGCAAAGCTCTTATAAGGACTGCCGGGTGAAGCGATCAACCCATCCCAGCGGCGCAGGACCTTCTCCGCCGCTGCTTCGACCGATGGAGTAGGCAGCCAGCGCAGCTCAAGCGAAGTTTTCAGCTTAGTGGCTGCATCGTACAGTGCGGCGTTGCTTGCAAAATGGGAATGGTAGGCGGGCTCGAAGTCCCCAATCACGCCTATGCGAATCGTTTCTGCCATTTCTGATTGTGCTCCCATCTAAATTGTGGCATAGCCACCCCGGCTGTGGCAGTCTTGTACGACTAGGCATTGCCCGAAACGAGGTCAACGCTGTGAGCACCCCAGCTATTGCACAGGACGAACGAATCACTTGGTGGACTGTCGTCCGTGATTCCATTCGCGGAACACATCACGACTACACGTCGGGTCCCATCGCGCGCGCAGTCGTGCTGCTCGCGATCCCGATGATTCTCGAGATGATGATGGAGTCGGTGTTCGCCGTGTGCGACGTCTTCTTTGTCTCGCGGCTGGGACCGGACGCTACCGCCACGGTTGGACTGACCGAATCGATGCTAACAATCGTGTATACGGTGGCCATCGGACTTTCGATCGGCGTGGCTGCGACCGTCGCACGCCGTATCGGAGAAAAACGGCCTGAAGCAGCGGCAGAAGCAGCAGTACAAGGCATCGCGCTAGGGCTAGGTGTTGCCGCGATTGTCGCCGTGGTTGGTGTGACACTCGCTCCGCGGCTCCTCGCCATCATGGGGGCTTCGGCTTCAGTTCAAACCGTCGGATCGACCTACACGCGTGTGATGCTCGGCGGAAGCGCGAGCGTTCTTCTGCTGTTCCTGATCAACGCGATCTTTCGCGGTGCTGGTGATGCGGCCATCGCAATGCGGGTGCTTTGGTTCGCGAACGCGATCAACATTCTTCTCGGACCTTGCCTTATCTTTGGGCTCGGCCCCTTCCCGCGTCTTGGCGTTACCGGTGCTGCCGTTGCCACAACCATCGGACGAAGCATGGGAGTGCTCTTCCAGCTCTATCGGCTCACTCGCGGCGATGCGCGCGTAACGGTTCGACGAACGAATCTCGCGCTACGGCCGGCGATCATGGCGAGCTTGATCCGCCTTTCCGGATCGGGAACGTTTCAGGTGCTGGTGGGAACGGCTAGCTATGTCGGCCTGGTGCGTATTCTCTCCACGTTCGGCAGCAACGCTGTCGCCGGCTACACGATTGCTATTCGATTGGTCATCTTCTGGATGCTGCCGTCGTGGGGACTATCGAATGCAGCTGCGACAATGGTTGGTCAATCGCTCGGTGCGAAAGATCCCGACCGCGCTGAACGCGCCGTGTGGATTGCGGCAAAGTACAACATGATTGTCCTGGGGATCGTGGGGGTTGTGTTCATTCTCTTTGCCGGACCTATCGTCGGAGTGTTCACTCACTTCCCCGAAGCAGCCTCAATCGGCGCACAGGCACTGCGGACGATGAGTTACGGCTTTGTCTTCTACGCCCTGGGAATGGTTCTCACTCAGTCATTCAACGGAGCAGGAGATACTTGGACGCCGACTTGGATCAATCTCTTCTGCTTCTGGTTGTGGGAGATTCCACTGGCTTACGTTCTGGCGCGAGTACTGAACTTTGGACCTCTTGGAGTCTTTCTCGCCATCATGATTGGCTATTCGACGCTGGCATTGATAAGTACCGTGCTCTTCCGTCGCGGAGGATGGAAGACGCGCAAGGTCTGAGAGCTCGTTTAGAAATAACGAACGCCCCAAAAAGGGGCGTTCCTAAAGTATGGCGTGCTAAGCAGCTTGTCTGCGGATTGCGCCTTTTACTTTTGAGCGAGTACTTTCATCCATGCTCATGTTGTGGGTCTGTCGGGCATGCTGCTCGACACTTCTGAGGACTTCGTCTTCACTCTTTCCGCTTGTCTGCCAGCTGCAGTTGCTCTGACCGGCGTCCGCCAACGGAAAGTAAAGTTCTGATTGCCCTGCCCAGTATTGCGTTCCGATTGAGGACCTTTCGGTTGGTCTTGTGCCATTGCTTTTTCCTCCTCCAAAATTGTCACGCGATTCGAGAGCAGCGGCGGTAAAATCGCGAGCCGCTGAGATCTGGAGCTGCTGAAGACTGGCTGATTTCAGGTGCGACGCCGTCTGCTATCCACGTGGACTTAACAGAGGTAACACTCGTTCGGAGAGGAATTGGTAATTGTGTGGGCCGATAAATGTATCCCGCAACACACCGTCCCTGCTAATAATGTGTGTCACTGGACGCGCAACTTCGGCCTCAACATACAATCCTGACGTCTTCAGTTCAGGATCTACGTGGCCTTTGACCACGTGCATCGAATCCCATCCCGGTAATTTGCTCTGCTGGGTTGGGAGTTCGTCCGAAATGGCCAGGACTACCACTCCATCCTTACCGTAGTCTTGCTGCAGCCGCTCCAGGCCGGGCATCTCGGCGCGGCATGAATCGCACCACGTGGCCCAAAGGTTCAGCACAACTACTTTGCCACGATACTCGGACACATGGTGCTGCGATCCATCGGGGGTGACGAATGCAAGATCCGGTGCGGCTTTGCTGGCTGTCCTGAAAACTGGCTTGAGCGGATTCACTTTCGCCTGGGCCCACACCAGAAAGCCTCCAGCCTTGTAAACGAGCAGGAGCGCGAGCAGGGCAGGAATCCATGCCAGCGGCTTGCGGTAATGTCTTCGCAGCAGGAGGAGGACTCCGACAAGGCTAAAGAGTATCGCTGCTATAGCAACGATTTGTCCGTATTCAATGATGTATCGCGGCCAATTCATGCGTCGTCTCCGGGATCCTGGATAGCTGTGGCATTGCTGCCGCATCCGTTCGCAGGCTTGTTCCAATCTCAAGACGAGCGCACTCGCAGGAAATTACAACAGATCAAAGAAAATGAACGGCCGTGGACTATCTACTCCGTCCTCAGGGCGCTCATGGGCGGAATCGACGCTGCTCGTCCTGCCGGAATAATCGCCGCGAAGAGCGCGCAGATCGCCAGCGCGGTCCCGGCGATGCTGAGAGCGAACGGATCCCAGAATGACACTCCGTACAGCTGGGCTGAGATTAGCCGTCCTGCGCCTATCGCCAGTGGGATACCGATAACCAATCCAATCAACACACGATGGAAGGCCCCGCGCAGCACCAGCTCGACTACTTTCTGTCGATCAGCGCCGAGCGCCATGCGAATGCCAATTTCATTCGTGCGCTGAGCCACTGTGTAAGCGGTCACACCGTACAGTCCGACTGCGGCCAGCAGCAGAGCCACGATCCCGAAGAGGCTTGCCAGGCTCGCGACTGCGCGCTCCTGGTCGAAGGTGAGTGCGACCTGCTCACGCATGGTCCTCACGCTGATGATCGTCAGGTTGGGATCGACCTCGGCCAGTGCCCTGGTCAGAAGAGGCTGCAGCTGACCGCTAGGGAGTTTCGTCACGAGCATGATTCCGCGCGCGAAGTGCGATTGCAGTTCGATGCGCCTCATGATCTCCTGCTTGTAATCCACGTTTTGCGTGAGTGGAACAAAGAACATCGGGCGCGCTGGTCTTCTCAAGCCCCATCCGGCGAACTTTGCATCGCGCACAATACCGATGATGCGGAATGTGCCCACGTTCTCGGGCAGATCGAGGCCAAAATGCCGGTCGAGCGGATCTTCGTCGCTCTTGAAGAAGCGCTTCACGAAGGCTTCGTTCACGATGGCTACCGGAGCCGTGGTTTCGTTGTCGGCGGCCGTGAAGTTGTGTCCGCGCAAGATCGGCATACTGAAGTTTTGAAGATAGTTGGCGCTTACACGGTCCCAGGACGAACCAGCTTCCTCATCCATCTTCTTCGCTGGTTTCCCCTCCACAAGAACCAGCTCACCCCAGTTGTCGGTGAGCGGGTTGTAAAGCGCCAAACCTGATCCCTGGACTCCCGGTAAACGGTTGAGACGATCCTCGATCTGGCGAGACACCGCCTGCATCCTCGGCAGCGTATAACTCGATGGCAGCGGGTTCAGCTCTACTTCAACTCGATCTTCAATCGCGTATCCGAAGTCCTGGTGCTCCAGCTTGTTGAGGCTTCTGGCCAGCATGGTCGCACCTGCGACCAGCACTATAGACAGCGTGGCCTGAACGATCAGTAATGCTTTGCGAGCGAATGAGGAATGGTCGCCGGTGCTGCGTCCGCTTCCGCGCAGAGCGTCTGCCGGGTCAGTGCGCGTGGCAAACCACGCGGGAGCCGCGCCAAAAACAATTCCAGTCAGGAGCGCCAAGAGAAATGCAAATCCCAATACGGGAAGAGACGGCATCGGACTAATTGGGAGGAAGTGCGCGCTATGGAAGGCGAGCGAGAGCAACAGTCGCGCCGCCGCAACGGCGACGATGAGTCCGGCGATACCCCCGCCTACGGCGAGGAGGATGCTTTCAGTAAGAGCCTGATTGACGATCTGCCTTCGCGTGGCGCCCACGGCCAGCCGCACGGCGGTTTGTCCTCGACGTGCGACACCTCGCGCCAGTAGCAGGTTCGCAACGTTGGCACAGGCGATCAGCAACACCAGCCCGCACACTCCCAGCAGAATCTGCAGGCTGCGTCCGTACTCTTCTTTCATCACTGCGACGCCGGCACCCGCGGGCACTACGGTGATTACCTGTTTGGGAAGCATGCGGATTACGTCCGGCATCCAGTTGGCGGGATACCCTGAGTCATGCTCCATCCACTGCCGCAATATTCCGGTGAGACGCGGCGCCATGCCGTCGATCGAAGCTCCGAGCCGCAGTCGTCCGATCACACGCAGCCACGCGCTGACCGGCTGAGTCAGAAGATTGGCCTGACCTGAGATCAGTGGTTCCTGATGCACCGGGAGCCAGATTTCAGGAGGATCGCTGCGCAGCGTCTCCCCGTAAAAACCGGGAGGCGCAACGCCGAGCACGGTAAACGGATGTCCTGAGATTATGAAAGTAGAGCCAACGATCGAGGGATCCGCACCGTAAGTGGTCTGCCAGGCGTGATGACTCAGCACGGCGACAGGCGGAGCTGAAGGCTTATCGTCGTCTTCCGTGAACACGCGTCCGCCGAAGGCGCCGACGCCGAGCACTGAGAAGTAGTTTCCGGTAACGAGTTCGGAACGAAGAGGCCGGGCAGCAGTTTCCATACCTTCACGTCGAACGCTCAGCTGCCAGCCTCCGGCCTGGAAGGCGGTCACTTCTTCAAACTCCGGCATCTCTGCCTTCAGACGCTCGAAAAGCGGATACGAGTACATTCCCCATCGATCCTGCGGACCGCCTTCCACGCAGCAATCATCGCCATCGCCAACACGGTAGAGTCTCGCTGGATCGCCAACTGGCAAGGAACGCAGCATTACGGCGTGAATCAGCGTGAATATCGCGGTGGTGCCGCCGATTCCCAGGGCCAGCGTGAAAATCGCCGCTGTGGTGAAGACAGGCGATTGGCGAAACTGCCGAAGCGTGTAGCGCAGGTTACTGAGCAAATTTTGCATGCAAAGGCCTCTGGTCTTTTACGCAGGTGAATTGCCGCGGGTTCCTGACCCAGCAAACGAGAGACTCTCCGCGAACTAGGGAGTTAGCGATTTTTTATTGACGCGGAAGGAGTGACTTTGTAAGCGGCAGTCCGAGGCGTAATCGCAAATGCAAGGGGCGATGAAAAAGTCCATTTCAAGGTAGAAGCTCGCGAATTTCATGCTTGGGGCGAAAGAAAGTCAACATGATTAACGACAGTGCCAATCCGAGAATGGCATGATATAAATCCGTCTCGCTCCTGCAGATTCTCTGGAGGGTGAATTATGGCGGTGAAATTGAAGAGCATCGTGTTGTGGCGGAAGGAAGTTGCGAACCAACCCGGAATCCTTGCGGATACCTTGGAACCATTTGCCAGGAAGAAGGCCAACCTGCAAATCGTGATGGGCTATCGCTATCCTGGTGAGGAGGGCAAGGCGGCAATTGAGATGTATCCGATCGCGGGCAAGAGGCTGACCGAAGCGGCACAAGCAAGCGGCCTGAGCGGTTCAAACATTCCCGCATTGCTCGTTGAGGGAGACAATAAGCCGGGGCTCGGTCATGCAATCGCGCGGTCGCTTGCAGACGCGGGAATCAACTTAACTTTTCTCGTAGCGCAAGTGATTGGGAGAAAATATTCGGCGGTATTTGGATTCGAGACCGAAGACGATTCCAAGAAAGCTTCTTCTCTCATTAAGAAAGCAAGTAGTAAGCTTCGGAAGTGAGGCGGCGACCGGTCCAACTGGACATAGAAGCCGACCGGGAATATTGATTGGTGGTAACGACCGTGGAGAATTTCGTCGTTTGGAGGACGGTTATGAACTTGATTCTGAATTCGCAAGAAGAGGAACTTCTGCGAGAGATTCTCAACGAACACCAGGCAGCATTGCTGCGAGAAATCTCGCGAGCCGATCATCGCGACTTCAGGCATGAACTTCAGCAGAAGGAAGAAGTGCTCGAGTCGCTGTTGACCAAACTGAAGAGTCCGCAAATGGCAGCGTCTTAGAGAACCGAACGACTCACGTTCCGGAGGCCTACGAGGTTTCCGAATACTCCGATTCTTCCGGGGCGTCGGTCAGGCTCTCGAAGAGCAAGTCGTAGCCGTCCGGATCTTTCACTGAGGTAACCCACATGGCGTTGCCGACGAATGGCCGCTGAGCTTCTACACCTTTCGCTCTGAGTTCTCGGTAGATCTCGAGGGCGTCTCGGCAGGTGAAACAAATCGAAACGCCTACGCCGAGTTTCTCTTTTGGGACATTGGGTCCTTCTCCTTCACGCCAGAACTGCTGCAGCATCAAAGCTGCTTCGCCGATCTCCAGCCAGCACCAGCGAAGTTTGCCCTCGTGAATCCATCTGTTCTTCATCACGAAGCCGAGGCTCTCGGTGTAGTAGCGGACGGATTTCTCGATGTCTGAGACCCAAAAGAAGGGCACGGCCTGCTTGACGTTGACTTCCAATTTTGCTTCAACGCTCATGAGGGTTCCTCTCTTTGACAAGACGATTTCGCTGGCAGCTGGTCACGATTAGCCAGGATGGCCTGCCAACCGCGTCGGCCATTCTATGCTTCCGAGCTCGCTTGGGTGTGACTTCCGGTTCCAACCAATCCATCCTCGTTTCGTCGAAAAACCCTGCAAGAGCTCCGTGGATCCGCATTCTCTTTTTCAGCGGGTAGGCCGAAGTGTGTCCCGTTTGGAGGATGAAATGTCAGCTGGAAACGTAAATCACTGGAGAATCGCGAGTTGGTTTCTGTTGATGCTTCTGGCATGTGTAATCTTTCTCAGCGCTCACGGACAGAGTGAGCCGACGGCCAGGAGAGTGGAAGCGGAGGAATTTATTCTGAAGGACAGCAGCGGACGAGTCCGGGCGAGGCTTGGCCTGAAGAATGATCAGGCGAGCATCGAGTTCTACGATGAACGTGGTTCCGTGATCTCGACAATGCCGAGCAGAGGATTGAAACCAGTACAGACTTACTAGCCGGCGACCGCTATTGTCCGGTGTAGATGTTCTTGATTTTTGTGGGACTGTAGTGAATTTCGGAGAACGTAACCTCCACTCCGTCGCCGTCCGGAGACTGCGCCTCGAATCCGACCATCTGTTTCAAATTAGTATCCAGGCTGAAGGTTCGCAGGATCTTCCAATCGCGGCCGTCGATGGAAGAATAGAACACATAGGCGTTTCCGCTCCGCGCTATCTGAAGAAATACTTCGTTTCCGGTAACGGGAATTGAGTTGCAATCGTCGGAGAGCCCACGCGTCACAACGGTCACCATCGTGGGCTGCTTCTCCGGCGACAGTTCGAAAGAAAGCTTCGCCCAATGATGGTCGTCCGCCCAGATCATGAACGCCCCTGCATCCCATTTCGAACGAAAGCCTACATTCACCTTTGCTTTCAGAACATAATCCGGACCAGGCGCAAAGAAGAAGAGGATAGGAGCTGTGTTCTCCATTCTTCCGTCGAACGGATCAACGAACCAGTCCGTCTTCTTGCCGGCAGAAATCTTCAATTCGCGTCCGGAATCGATGTGCGAAGCAGAGGGCGAATTTTTCCAGGATAGCTTCCCGGGCAAGCCTGCCAGTGTTGGTTCCTGCGCGGCCGCTGTAGTGGCGAGCAGCAGCAGAGAAAATAAAACGAACGGTAAAGTAAAGGCATTGTGATGAGTGTGCAAACGGTTCATGCAGAGCCTCCCTAAGCAGCTGAACTCGCGCGACTGAGAAGGGTCGGCGCGTTCAGGCGGCCGCACCATGCCTCGAAGTCCCTTGTGGCGCCTTTCCACCGAAGATCATCCAGTGAATCGAAAACTGGAACATCAAGGCGCAGGGTTGCGAGAGTGCGAAACAGTAGTGCATCGCTCCAGGACCCAAACAACGATTCTGACAATGTGCGAGCCTTGCGAATAGATGGATCCCATTCGCGCCAATCCTTGGGAACATCTTCGAGATGGAAGTAGCGCGAAAAAGTGAGCGCAGCAGCTTTTGTGCCCCAACCTGGCAGACCGGGATATCCATCGGCGGTGTCACCGACCACTGCTAAATAATCAGGAATCGACTGTGGCCTGACTCCGAACTTCTCGATGATTCCTGCTTCGTCGCGCACGATCTCGCGTCTGCGATCGCACTGAACCACTCGTGTGCCAACCACGCATTGAGCCAGGTCTTTGTCAGGTGTACAAATGACGACCTGGCTCACACGTTCGTCGTGCGCCGCGTTGAAGGCCGCCGAAGCGAGAGCATCATCGGCCTCAAAGTAAACCATTGGCCAAACAAAAACGCCCATCGCCTGCAGCGCCTCTTCCACAATGGGAAACTGCGAGAGCAGCTCTGGAGGCACGCCTTCGCTGGTTTTATAGCCCGGATACAGCTCGTTCCGAAATGACTCAACGACGTGATCGGTCGCAACTCCGATATGAGTGGCGCCCTGCTCGATCATCGACAGCACAGACCCGAGCACACCTCGTGTTGCGCCGATCTCCTGGCCGTTCGCATCCGTTGCTGACGGTACGGCAAAGAAATGCCGGAAGAGTTCGTAGGTGCCGTCGATTAAGTGGACTTCCATGCTTTGCTGCTCTGGGGCGATGTTACAGGATTCGTTTGGCGTCAGCCCACTTCCGGGTACAACCGCAACGAGTCGATTCAAAAACGTGTCATCCTGAGTTGCGGTTGGCCCTGAGCTTGCCGAAGGGACCTCCCCGAATGCTTCAAGTGGTCAATGCCCGCAGTAGGGCTCTTTTCACGAAAAACCTTGAGAGCATGGGCCAAAATGCCAGGAGGCTGCAAGTAAGTCCGACGCATCGCGGGAGGGTCCTTCGGCCAAAATCCTGCCTCAGGATGACAAACGAGGGGTGGCCGTTCGAAAAGTAAGCTTCGGCACATAAAAAAGCACAGGCAGAATGCCTGTGCTGAGTCACAAATGACGACGAAATCTATGCGGCGGGGGCTAGCGAGCGGCTTGCGGCCTGCTGAATAAAGCGTTTCATTACCGTCGCCCACATTACCTTCTTGCGGACCGCACTTTCCTTCACGCCGCGTCCTTGAGCAAACATGGAGAGCAAGGCGCGCATCTTGAGCACGCGCAGTACTGCCTGGTCTGCGCTGCTTGCTCCGTAGGCTTGCAGGAAGCTTTCCTGCACTCGTCCTGTGATGTCGCGGTTGCAGAAGGGATATTTCTCAAGTGCCTCTACCGAGGCGAGGAACGTTGCCGCATCGCTGAACGCGACTCCTTCCGCGAACATCTTGCCGTAATCGCAGACGCCTACTCCGTTTTCCGTGACGACGATACTTAGTGGTGTGAAGTCCTTCAGCACAGCCGAAGATGGAATCGACTTTCGCGCATGGATTAGCGAGTTTCGGGCACCGGTGAGAATCATCTGGATCGCTTCGTTGTCGAGTCCCTCGCCCCGGCAGCTCAGGCAAAGCCCCTCGAGTTCGGAGAGCAGCTGCTGTGAGTCGAAGACTTGCATCGGACCGGCAGTTAGCCGATGAAAATTGCATAGCCACTCACCGGCCTTCGCGGCAGCTTCGCGCAGCGATGTGTTGTCGTCGTAGCCGGGGAGTAGTGCGGCCTTCATCATCATTGACTGCAGCGGCACACCCTGGATCTTCTCGCTTACGACTGCGCCGAGAGCGCTGAAGTTGCCGAGAGGCCGCGGCACACCCGACAGATCATGCTGGCTGAACGCGGTGTGCACGCACTCCAGGTTGTTGTACTCGGCGAGTGCCTGACTGCGCGCCGCCTGCGGAGACTTCCCGGAACGGTACACCTTGACTGCGATGCGCTCGCCGCCGTTTACGAAGTCGGCTACCAGGTCGTAGATAAAATGGTCGGTCTTGGGCGTGTGTCCTACAACTCGAATGTTCCGCAGATCACCGCGATTGGGATATAGCGTCGTCGCGCGCTCGCGAAGTTCGGCGACGATTTGATCAAGAACATGCTCAGCCATTCAGACTCCAGAGGTCAGTTTTTTCAAGAAGATGAGGGTGGACGCAACTCTGCTAGTCGTGCTCGCTGGGTGGCACACCAAGACTCTTAGATG
>Ga0126376_10000167_pt1 | contig 30557 bp, 20 predicted proteins | sample PanSoiMetPlot_15_FD_92760 | JGI IMG/M metagenome (GOLD analysis project Ga0126376, IMG submission 92760) | Tropical forest soil microbial communities from Panama - MetaG Plot_15 | ecosystem: Environmental > Terrestrial > Soil > Tropical forest > Bulk soil | place: Panama | collected 2016-02-17 | reverse complement strand
TTTGTCGTTGATCTCGACTTCGATGTCCTCGTCGATCTCCGGATAAACGAAGAGTGAAGCGAACGAAGTATGTCGCCTTGCGGCCTGGTCAAAAGGCGAGATTCGGACCAGCCGGTGCACACCGGCTTCGGCAGCCAGCAGCCCGTAGGCGTATTCGCCTTCAACTCTGAACGTCACGCTCTTCAGTCCGGCTTCCTCGCCCGGTTGATACTCGAGCACTTCAGCCTTAAAGCCACGTTGCTCGGCCCACTTCAGATACATGCGCAGCAGCATCTCGGCCCAATCCTGCGACTCGGTGCCACCCGCGCCGGGATGAATCGTGCAAATAGCATTACGACGATCGTTGTCGCCGGCCAGCAGCATTTCAGTTTCGGCCTGGCTTAGATCGTGTTCGAGTCGTTCGAGTAACGACTGCAGTTCTTTGATCGACGTCTCGTCTTCCTCGGCAAACTCAAAGAGCACTTCCGCGTCCGCGATCTGCGATTCGAAATATTCCTGGCGTTCGATCTTCTTTTCGACGCGACTGCGAACCTGCAACAGCCTTTGCGCGGCCTCTTGATCGCTCCAGAAATCGGGCGCCGAGGCCTGTGCTTCGATCTTGTTCAACTCTTCGCGACGCGCCGGGACATCAAAGAAACCTCCCGAGTTGTGCTACGCGCGCGCGCAGGTCGTCAAACGGAGTCCGCAATTCCTGAATCGAGAGAATGTCGCTCATCTTAAGTATCCAAAACTCCTTCTGCCGCTGAACAAAATCGCAATCAAAATAACGAGGCTAACCGCCGTGCAAATCTGTACGAATAGATCGCCGTGAAGAGTGTAACCCGTGTCTCTACTGTCCGACGGTTCGACGGACCAGACTCTCACGTCAGCCTCAAACGGTCTGGTCAAATCATCAACTGCACCGCGCGCGCCGATATATCCGGTCAACCCGCTGTTGGTAACGCGCAGCACCGGCCGGCCATTCTCAACTGCGCGAAAGATCGCATTCGCCAGATGCTGTCGCATCACCGCCGTCGGTCCGAGATAGCCGTCGTTAGAAATATTGATCAGCACGCTGGCGCCTTCACTCGTTAACCGGCGCGCAATCCACGGATACGCCGACTCAATACAGATGAACACCCCTGCGTGCCGATGGCCACCGAACGGCATCAGCGTGTACTTGCTGCCCGGCGTGAACTCACCGACGAGCCCACTTATCAAAGACGCTCCCGGTAACCAATGCGGGAGCGGCACATATTCGCCAAACGGCATCAGGCGAATCTTATCATACTGCGAGATCAGGCGACCCTCTTCATTTACGAGCAGCGCGGAATTGTATGAGCCGTCATTAGGCGCCGGTTCGAGCGAGTTGAAGAGTAACGAGGTGTGATTCGGTCGCGTGAAGTTGGCGACGAACTCCTGAAACGATCTGTCCGAGGCATAGGTGAAGTTCATCGGTGACTCAGGCCAGATCACGAGTCGTGGTCCAGGATGGTCGCCCAGACTCTTCAGAGCAGTGGTGCTCAACGACACGTGACGTTCGCGTAAGGCGTCCAGCTCGTCGAAAGTCTTCTCAGTGGTCATGGGCACGTTTGGTTGCACGGCCACGACTTTGACGTCATCTTCGACTGAATAGACATAATCCACGATCATCCAGTTGAAGACAGCCTCCACCATCACAAGAGCGACGACCAGCGTGGTCAGCACTGCCGCAGCGATGGTCCATCGAGTTCGTTTCGTTACCAGCAGCGCGACCACGGAATTGATCGCGACGATCAGAAAACTGACTAAGTAAACTCCGCCCCATCTCGCCGGTTGGATCAGCACGGGGTGGTAAGCCTGCGAGTAACCGAGTGCGTTCCAGAGTTGGCCGGTCACGCCGAGGCGGACCCATTCGAGTGCGGACCAAAAGATTGGCGCCAGCAGCATGGTCATGTGACCCCACTTGCGAATGGCGAGTGCGATTAGTAAAGCGAAGACACCGTGAAAGACGCCGACGACGAGCGCGCCGGGAATCAATAATAAGTAAGCCACGACGGTGGGAATGCCACCGTAGTGAATCATCGAGTAAGTGAGCCAGTAACAGGTTGTGTAGAAGAAGACGGATCCGGTTGCCCAGCCCAGTATGAAAGCCTTGAGTGGAGACGGGTGACGAGCGATGACGACGAGCAGCGGAACCAGGGCGATCCACGCGAGGGGATAAAGCTCGAAACTCGGGAACGAGAAGATCAGGAGGAGTGTAGTGGCGCCGGCCGCGCCCCACTCGGTCCGAGAAACTACTTGCCGCATCGCGAAGAGTTTATCAAAAAAATATTTTTTGCTCTTAGGCAATTCATCCTGATTGCGAGTGGTCAATTAGCTGGTTTTTTGCTCAAAAAGACAGATTCCGTCACTGTCAAAGTGACAAATTTCGTCGCTTGCCGGATTTTGACCATAAGTCCTATAGGACCAATAGGACCTAGCTGAACGAAGCTTTAAAAGCGGGAGAACCCAGTCATTTCTGACTGGGTCCACGTTTCGGGGGGAAGCACTGAAGGAACGCTCGGAAGGCTAGCTGGCGCAGCGGCAGGCGGCGCTCAGGGGATGTTGGCGGCGGGGGCACGGTGACCGTTTCGTCCATTCCGTGTCGTGCCGCGTATCTACTGAGCACGTTTTGTGCCAAAAACCATGGGCCGTCACTAGTTACCCCTCGTTACTTGGCGTTGCAGTGCGATTGCTTCCTGATTGTTCGGATCGATAGTGATTGCGCTCAGCGCATATTTGCGCGCCTCACCGCGATCGCCTCGGTCCAGGAAAATCTTACCGAGTAGGATGTGCGCATCGATCAGTTTCGGATCCCAGAAGATCGCTGTCTTCAGGGCTGCTATAGCTGCCTCTTGATCGCTGCGACGAAGATTGATGCGGCCGCTCAAGAGGTATGCTTCCGCGTTGGTCGGCTCGATCATCACGACGCGATGGAGCTCCGGCAAAGCCTCTTCATCGCGACCAGCCTGATACAGGTCACGGGCCTTTACCAATAAATCCTGCGTTGCCGAACTCGGCGTACCCAAGTCCGCAGTCATTTTCTTATCACGATCGAGACCGAAGACTTCCTCGCGATTCAACACGTCGCGCATGCGCAAGTTGACGCCGCTGGTCGTCTGCGACTTTTGCCACTCCGTTTCCCACTTGGCATACGAAGTTCGGAGGTAGCGACGCGCCATGTCGTCGGCGGCAGTCGCGGCTTCGTGATTACCGAGCTTTGCGAGTGATTTCGCGAAGAGGAAATAGGCCTGTCCATCCTGCTGATCGGTAGTGATCACGGGCCGGAACTGGTCGGCTGCTTCGGAGTATTTGCCCGCGAGAAACAGCGCGTAGCCGTAGTTGAAGTGCACCATCGGATCCGACGGCGCAGATTTGGATGCCTGCGTGAGAAAGTCAGTACCCTGGGTTAATAAACGCGCACGTTCTGCGTCGTTCTTGTTCTCTCTGGCGGCCTGCACGGCGACTGCGCCGGCGTTGTTGTAAACAGCAATCAGCGGCAGGTCACTCGACAACGGCACCACGGTCGCGAGCGCGCGTCCATAGTCACCGAGTTTCGTGTAGCCGAGACTCGCGTAGAAAGCAGCTTCCGCGTAATGCGGTTCTTTCTTCTGGATCTTTGAGAAATACTCAGTGGCGTCTTTCCAGTTGCCGAGATTCATGTAACCACGGCCCAACTCGAACGCCGCTTGCGGATACACCGCGCCGCCGAGCGCCTCAGCGTAGAAGCGCAACGCGTTCTTTAAATAATTAGCACGCACTTCATCGCGCAGCTCGAGTTGCACTGCCTTGACGTACGCTTCAAACGCTTTCTGCGGAATCTTGGTGGCTTCCTGGACGATCTGGTTTTGCGAATACGGCAGAGCCTTGTCGCGCTGATAAAGAATCTGGTAGGCGAGACGTCCGTGGATGTCCTGTAACGTCGTCAGCGGACCGCCGTAGTCAAACTGGCGCGTGGCCCAACCTCCGTCCATCACCTCGCCGAGCGTCCGGCCTTCATTGACTTTGATCACGCGCGAGGTCACTTGCACGTAAGCGTCGTGCGGCTGTTTGTCGGAATTGTTCTCAGCGGTTGTTGGTGGCGTGACGGTATAACTGCCGACGACGATCATCGTCGCTTTCGCCTGGCGCGCGAGTTTGATGGCAGTGGCGCGCGATGGAATCACTGTCTCAGGCAAACGGAGCTGGTGGTAAGCCAGTTCACGTTCGTCGCTGGAGACGACGATCAGGCCGGGTTTGTTGAGCAGTTCGGCCAGGGCGTCGGCAAAACTCTCTCCGACCCAGTTGTATTCGGCGCGATTGGAGGTGTTTTCAAAGGGCAGGACCATCACGACGTCAGCCGTAGGATTCTGTGCCCGAGCGGGTGAAAAGCCTGCAAAAACGGTGGTTGTCAATACAAGAACTAAACTTAATTTAAGGCTCAAAAATTTCATGGCGCAACTCTATCAGAAAATGTTTAGCCACAAAAAGGCACATAAAGCACAAAACAGTTCCTTAACTACACTCCATTTTGTGACTTTTGTGCCTTTTTGTGGCTAAAAATTACATCGAGTATGCAATCGAGAACTCATCCTCGGAATGGTCGAGGTTCAGATCGAGCTCCGCGTCGCGCTTGGAGTCCTGGGCGAGCAGGTGATCGACGCCTTCGTTACCGACCGGACGCGAGAAGAGGTAACCCTGACCGTACTCACAACCCAGCATCTTCAGTTGCTGAAACTGCTCTTCAGTCTCGATGCCTTCAGCAATGACTTCCATGCCGAGATTGCGCGCGAGGGTCGAGATCGTGCGCACGATCGCGTTGTCGTTGTCGGTCGTCAGACGCGATACGAAGGAACGATCGATCTTCAGGTAGTTGAGCGGGAAGCGGTGCAGGTAACTGAGTGACGAATAACCCGTGCCGAAGTCGTCGATGCTCAACTGCACACCCAGCGAGCGGAGTTGCTTGAACATTTGCGCCGCTGCTTCGGCGTTCTCCATGACCACGCTTTCGGTGATCTCGAGCTTGAGGCAGTGTGGATTCAGCTTGCTGTTTTCGAGAGCCTCTTTAATGCGACTCAGCAGATCGGGCTGAGCCACCTGGCGCGCGGAAAGATTCACGCTGAGGCTCAAGGAGCGATGACTGGGCGAATCAATCTGCCACTGTCGCACTCGGGCACAGGCTTCGTTTAACACCCACTCTCCAATCGGCACGATCAAGCCGGTCTCTTCCGCAACTGGAATGAAGTCAGCCGGCGACACTAGTCCTCGACGCGGATGGTTCCAACGCACGAGCGCTTCGAAGCCCGCGAGACGTCCAGTTTGCAGCGAAACGATCGGTTGATAGAAAACACAGAATTCCTTCTGCTCGATCGCCTGGCGCAAGTCGCTCTCGAGTTGCAGCCGCGACACCGCGCGCGCGTGCATGCCATGGTCAAACACTTCGTATCGCGCCTTGCCGTTTTCTTTCGCGCGATACATCGCGATATCTGCATCGCGCAGAATGTCGTCAGGACGATCGTAACCACTCGAGCTCAGCGCGATACCGATACTCGCCGTCGCAAACGCGGAATTCTTATCGAGCACAAACGGCTGGCTCAGCTCGTCCTGAATTCTTTGCGCTACGCGCACTGCGTCCGTTGCGTCACTCATGCCGCTTAAAAGAATGGCAAACTCATCGCCGCCAAAACGTGCGAGCGTGTCGATTGGACGCAATGTGCGCTCGAGACGCTCGGCAAAAGCGACCAGCAAAAGGTCGCCATGCGTGTGGCCCAAACTGTCGTTGATGTTCTTGAAACGATCGAGGTCGAGGAAGAGCACCGCAAAAATGTGTTCGCGGCGTCGTTGCGAGCTTTCGATCTCGGCCTTGAGCAGCTCGGTGAACATGGCGCGATTCGGCAGCCCTGTCAGTGAATCGTGAAATGCAGCGTGACGGAAATGTTCCTTTGTTTCTTCAAGCACGCGGCTGATACGTTCCTGTTCGACGATGTAGTTGTTCAGCTCCGCAACGTGTTTCTCCGCCTGTTCGGCACGCTGGTGCTCGAGCTCGGCGCGCGCGCGTTCAGCTTCCTCGGCATGTCGCGCCGAAGCCTTCACTTCGCGCATGTAACGGTCGTAACTGAAGTAGACGATGATGATGATCGGAATGCAGACGAGAAACGCCCAGAAGCGCGCCGTGCCAAGACTGTTGACGATGAAGCCTGCGCCGGCGGCGCCCGCGAAATAACTGATCGACATCCACAGGAAATTGCGACTCCACATGTACCAGATCGATTCGTTGGCTTTGAGTGCGCTGGCAGTGGCGCCGATTCCGGTGTGGACCAGGTACTGGACCAGTCCCATCAGGCAGAGGGCGATGGTTGCGAGCGATGCGCCGCTGTTCACAAGATCTGTCGTCGAACCAAAAGCGAACTTTAAGACTGTGGCCGTGGCAAACACCGCGCACGCGAGCGCGCCGCTTCCGAAAGCGACAGTCCTCACTTTGCGACTGATTCTCAGCGCCGCGCAAATGCCAGCCAGCGCACCGAGAATCACTGCCGCTTGACCGCCGTAAAGCAGCAGCGTGATGAAGACAAACGTGTCATCGACCGTTATGTTGACGTTTATTCGAGGGATGCGGATCGCGATGCGCGAACCGACAACAGCCGTTATGAGGGTCAGCAGCAGAAAATATCCGTCGATGATTCCCGCCGGCAGTGTCACCGCCGAGTAGAGCACGAGGACTGTGCCCACGGCGACGATGGACCACATGTAAACGCTGGTGAGTTGTTGTCGTAGAGGTTTCATGTCCGCACGTTCCGATCTGGGCCGAAGTCTCTACTTCATTCCCGGGCCGCTGTCGCCGAGCGAGCAATCACCGATCGCGAAGCCGTCGCCGATGGCAAAACCGTCGCCAATCGCGAAGCCATCGCCGATCGCGAAACCGTCGCCGATCGCATAGCCGTCACCCAACGCGAAGCCATCGCCAATCGCGAAGCCATCGCCGAGCAGGAGCGCGCTGCTGAGGAAGTAGGAACCGCCAAATAGCGCGGAACCGTCGCTCTTCACAAGGTAGTTGCCAAGGGTCACGGTCTTGACCCACATGTTGTAGTTACAGCTCTGGCTGGTGAGTCCCTCGTTAATACCATCACCCAGTAAGTAACCCTGGCCATAGCTGACCTGATACTTGTTGATCAGATCCTTGCCGGTGATTGTGGTTCGGTTGAGCACGAGGCCCTGGGTCCAGGTGAAGGTCGAACTTGCAATCGTCGTCTGTGGGGCAGGAGGAGACTGCGTTAGTAGTGCGGATCCAAAAGTGGGCTTCAACAGGCCCAGCAAATCTGTGCGAACGATTCTCGCGAGGGTCACCGCTCCGGCAACGTTGAGTTGACCGGCGCCCTGGTCCAGCGTGTTGTAGCCGGCCAGTGGTTGCGCGGTGTACATCAGGAGCATCTTGATCGTGTTCGGGGTCAAGCTGGAGTTTGCTTCCAATAAGAGCGCGGCGGCGCCCGAGACCATCGGCGTGGACATCGATGTACCGCTGAGGTACATGAGCTTCATGTTGGTCGTTGAATATTTATTGGTCTCGAGTTCGGGATACTCTTTGATTAGACCATTGTTTACTGCTTCGGCGGAGATGATCTTGTTGCCTGGTGCGACGAGATCCGGTTTGATGATGTTGTCGTAATGAACCTGGCCGTAGGAGTCGACTGAGAAACTGCGGGTTGGACCACGCGAGCTGTAGCTCGTCACTGCGTCATCGTTGCGTGGATCGGTGCCGAAACTGTTGCTGGCGCCGACGGTGATGGCTGAAGGCTCGTTGCCCGGGCAGTGAATGGCGCCGTAAATTTTTTGACCGGTGGCATCTTTGCCGCTGTTTCCGGCGGCCGCCACAACCACAACGCCCGCATCGACGAGCTTGCGCACAGCGTTGCAGACCGGGTCGTCTTTGTACGAGTTGATCGCAAGTGTGCCGATGCTCATGTTCACGACGCGAACGCCGTAGTTGCCTTTGTTGGCAACCAACCAGTCGAGTGCGGCCAGCACGTTGGAGACTCGGCCCACACCATTCGAGTCGAGTACGCGAAGATTAACGAGGCTCGCGGCCGGAGCGATTCCTTCATAAGCACCGCTCGTGGGTGCGCCGTCGCCCGCTGCGATCGCGGCGACGTGCGTGCCATGACCCCATGGATCGTCGGTGCGGTTCTCGCCCGTAAAGTCTTTGCTGAATTTGATCTTGCCGGTGGTCGCGAGTGATTTGTGTGTGCGGTCAATGCCGGAATCCAAAATCGCGATTGTCACGCCGGAACCGTCGAGCGTGCTGTCCAGTCCGAGCAGTGATTTCTGCGTGCGGACTTGCTGCGTGCCCGTGGTGGTGGTGATGTGTCCTGAGCTGACGACCGGCGCATCGAGTGAGATGTAGGAGACGCTCGGATCCGTGGCGAGTACCTGGACTGAGTTGGCTTGAACGTCAACTATGCGAATGTTCAGGCTCGAGAGCACGCTGACGAGCAGTCCACCGACAGTGTTCAGCAGACCGCCAAGCAAGCTGGGCGACGGGGATGTTGATTGCACGATCACCCTCACATTCGCGTTACCGTTTCCTGACAGAATCAGTTTTTGCAGGTCCGGGGAGATCTTGGTGTTGTTTGTAACGCTGGGCAGAGTGTTGCTGGCTCGAGCTCTCGTGTTGGTCGATATGAACAGTGCTGAGCACAGGGAAAACAGCACTGCTGCGGTTACGAGCCGTTTAAGGACATGGGGGCGAGACATTGAGTTTCTCCAGGGCAAAAAGAATCTGCTCCATAAAATGCGAGCACGGCCCTAGTGCTAACTGTGTGCCACATGAGGTTTTCGTGAAAAGACGGGGTTTTTCGCGATATTACGAGTGGAGTCGAATTCAGGCTGACGAGAATTCAGTCAACCTGAAGCCAGTCGGTCTGATTGCTTTATGCTACCTTCCCCGGCGCCCAACGGGGCTATTGAAACGCCTTCCAACCAAGGCTGTTAGAAACTTTCCGGTGGTTTGTAACCACTCCTTAAGCCGTATTCCCGTCCAGGTAAGCCCAGGAGGATTAAACAAAATGAAGACTCGTATTCTTGTTGTAGCCAGTGTGGTGTGTATCTGCGCCCTCATCGCCGTGGGCCAATCAAAGAAAAATCCCTCACCCTCGCCAACGCCAGCTTCCACTTGGGACAGCTACGAAGGAGTGAAATGGCAAAAGGGAACCTCGGTCGGTGAGCCGGCAGTGAAGTAAGGGATTGATGGTGAGCCCGTCGAGGACAGTCAGGAATTCTTCAATAAACCTGTCACCCAGCCCTTCGCTACGGCTGTCAACCAGGCAGCGATCTCCATAACATCTTTATTTACTTCAGGACTTGCGACGACCTGCCATCTCAGCGTTTCCTTCTCGATCGGAGACCTGCCTTCAGGGCGTCTAAAGATAATGAGGAGGTGGGATTCGAAGGATGGGCCGCCAAACGTGCTTCCACGAGAGTCTCATCAGCCTCCGACAGTGGAGGATCGTCCAATTCGATTACGCGGCGTAACAGAAGCTGCCGATCTTCGAAGGTGAAAGCCGGCAGTGCCTCGAGAACTTGATTAAAGCTCCTGTCAGAAGTTTAGCCTCATCCTCAGTTCTTTTCAACGCAAGAATTATCGACGTGGATAGCCCAGCGCGTTCAGGTTCTCGGCGATCTCGTCGAGCACGGTGGCGTCTTCGATAGTAGGCGGGATTCGATAGTCAACACCATCAGCGATCTTCTTGATTGTGCCGCGCACGATCTTACCTGAACGAGTTTTGGGAAGACGGTTTACGACGGTTGCGACTTTGAACGAGGCAACTGGTCCAATCTTCTCGCGCACCAGGTGGACCAGTTCAGAAACGATCTGTTCGTCTGGTCTTTCGACGCCTCGTTTCAGCACGACTAATCCGAGTGGGACTTCACCTTTCAGCTCGTCGGCAACACCGATGACCGCGCACTCCGCCACGTCCACGTGCGCCGCAAGCACTTCCTCCAGCGCGCCGGTCGAGAGTCGATGTCCGGCGACGTTGATGATGTCATCTGTGCGACTCATGATCCACAGATAGCCGTCTTCATCTTTGTAGCCGGCGTCCGCAGTCTTGTAATAACCGGGATACGAATCGAGATACGACTCGCGATAAGCATCATCGTTGTTCCAAAGCGTCGGCAGACAGCCGGGAGGCAAGGGCAGTTTGATCGCGATGTTCCCAATCTGGTTCTCAGAAACCTGCTTACCTTCGTCGTCGAGCACGTGCACTTCGTATCCCGGCACCAATTTGCCGCACGAACCTGGTTTTACCGGCAGCAATTCAAGGCCGGCGCAATTTGCGCCGATGGGCCAACCGGTTTCCGTTTGCCACCAATGATCGATGACAGGCACGCCGAGTTGTTTCTGTGCCCACGCCAGCGTATCCGGATCACAGCGCTCACCCGCCAAAAACAACGTGCGGAATTTTTTCAGGTCGTACTGTCGCAGGTAATCACCGGCGTAGTCTTCGCGCTTGATCGCGCGAAACGCGGTGGGCGCGGTAAAGAAGACGCTGACCTCGTGTTGCGAGATCACGCGCCAGAACGCGCCGGGATCCGGAGTGCCGACGGGCTTGCCTTCGTAAAGTATGGTTGTGTTTCCGTGTGCCAACGGTCCATAAACAATGTAAGAGTGACCGACGGCCCAGCCGAGATCGGAAGCCGCCCAAAAGACTTCGCCCGGCTCGACACCATAAACATTCTTCATGGTCCACTTGAGCGCGACGAGATGTCCGCCGTTATCACGCACGACGCCTTTCGGAATTCCAGTCGTGCCCGACGTGTACAAGATGTACAGCGGATCGGGGGCGGCTAGTGGAACGCAATCGACGGTGTTCGCGTGGGCCAACGCCTCGGGCCAGGTAATGTCACGCCCGGTGACGAGTTCGGCTTCGACTTGCGGCCGTTGCAGGATGATGCACGTTTCCGGCTTTTGCTGCGCCGAATTGATCGCCTTATCAAGCATCGGCTTGTAAGGCACCACGCGATTCACTTCAATGCCGCACGATGCTGAGACGATCACCTTCGGGTGCGCGTCGTTGATACGAGTTGCTAATTCATCAGCAGCAAAACCGCCAAAGACAACAGAATGAATCGCGCCGATGCGAGCGCAAGCCAGCATCGCAATCACGGTCTCAGGCACCATCGGCATGTAGATGATGACGCGATCGCCTTTTGCGACGCCCTGATTGCAAAGTGCGCCCGCGAACAGAGCAACTTCGTTCAAGAGCTCGCGATAGGTATACGACTTAACGACGCCGGTGACAGGACTGTCATAGATAAGAGCGACTTGTTCGGCGCGCCCGTTCTCGACATGTGCGTCGAGCAGGTTGTAGCAAGTGTTGACGAGGCCGCCCGCGAACCAGCGGTAAAAAGGAGCGCGCGAAGCATCGAGCACCTGGTCCCATTTTTTATACCAGTGAATCGACTCCGCTGCCCTGGCCCAGAAACCCTCCGGATCCCGCAGCCATTCACGATAAGTCGCCTCGTAAGCTCCAGCCATGATTTTTCGTCTCTATCCTTACAGGCGGCGTATTATATCGAACCGCTCGGGTTTCTATCGCGTATAGTCCAACACTTCGGCATGGCTCAACTTTCAATCGAGGCGCAATGGCAATCACAGACCGAACGACGGCGTCGTATTATCAAACTTATGTTGCTGGTTGTGCTCATCATTATTCTGTTGCTCGCGGGCCTGTGGTTTTGCGTGACGCAGCCGCTGTTCTCGCGCGCGACGCCAAGCTCGGAAAGGACGATCGATCCGGCTCGTCTTGAAGCGCACGTTCGCAAACTCTCCGTCGAACTAGGCCCGCGCGATGAAGCCCACATCGAGAATCTCGATCGAGTTGCGGCCTACATCAAAGACGAGTTCAGCCAAACCACCGCGCTCGTCTCCGAGCAGCCGTTTCGCGTCGAGGGTAAGTCGTACCGAAACGTAATTGCTCAGTTTGGACCAGAGTCAGCAGAACGAATCATCGTTGGCGCACATTACGATACTTGTGGTCCATTGCCGGGCGCTGACGACAACGCGAGCGGTGTGGCCGGTTTGATAGAGCTTGCGAGATTGCTGGGGCGGCAACCTCCACCGCTGCGAGTCGAACTGGTTGCGTTCACTCTGGAAGAGCCGCCGTACTTTGGCACCACCGACATGGGCAGTTCGGTCCATGCTGAGTCGCTTCGCAAACAGAACGTGCGCGTGAAGGCGATGTTTAGTCTCGAGATGATTGGTTACTTCAGCGACCAGCCGGGTAGCCAGGCGTTTCCGGTAGGTCCATTGAGCATGTTTTATCCATCGACTGGAAATTTCATCGGCGTGGTTGGACGGCTTGGTGATTGGTCGCTGGTCCGTCGCACTAAAGCCGCGATGCGTAACGCCTCGCCGCTGCCGGTCTACTCGATCAACGCGCCCAGATTTGTTCCGGGCGTTGATTTTTCGGACCAACTGAGCTACTGGCACGCGGGATACAGCGCGGTGATGATCACCGACAGTGCTTTCTATCGCAATCGTAATTACCACACCGCGCAAGACACGCCCGAGAAGCTCGATTACAAACGGATGGCGATGGTCGTCGAAGGTGTTTACGCCGCGGTCGTTGAACTCGCGCGACCGTGATGTTTACAGGCCTGATGGACGCGGCTGACGCACGAAGCGCGGCGTTTTCGTGTCAGCCGCCTCGTCGTTGCCCCCACTTGATCGCCCGGTCGATAAAATTCTTTCCAAAATCCAAGGTGCACAAGAATGGCGAACCGTCGGCGGACGGAGTCGAAGGCTGGAGTGTGTAGATCTCAGCTTGCCGTCGCGAGCGCGCATCGAGAAGCTGTGCTTGAGTGAACAGGTGATTGAAGGCGGCGACCGAGTTGTTCAGCAGGTTCACTTGTTCTTTTGGCCCACTTGCGGGCGAGGCTTCGATTGTTTGGTCGAGACATCGTGACTGTACGTGATGTCGTAATCGCCGGCGTCGAGATCGATGCCTGCGTCTTTCAGAACTTTCCGCGGATAGATGTACCCCGAAGTCGAAAGCGGATGAACGAAAAGAAAATGTACTTTCTTTTGTCTCGCCTTGCGCTTTACCAGATCGATCAGCTCGGCATCCGTTGGCGTTACGCTCGAGGAAAACTCGCGGCTTACGGCGTCACGATTCAGCAGCATGACCGAGTTGTATTTGGAGCGCGGCGTTGCGCCATCTTTCGATGCGAGCGAAGTCCCGGCGGCGGTCATACCGCGAATGCCAACAAAGATATTCCTGAGCTCGTCCTGACTGTATTTGTTAAGCAGCAACGCCAGCGGGCCGGGATTCATGATCGCGAGATCGATCTGGTCTGACTCATACCAGTTCATGATCTCGTCGTAAGTGCCGACCGCCAACTTGAACGTGATCGCACGGCCCTCAGGCGAGTGCTTCTCCAACGCAGACAGGATTTCATTGATGACTGAATACTGCGCTTCGCTGTCGTCGTAGTAGATCGCGCCGACGCGAATGACGAGTGGTGCTGGGGGAGTAGCGTCTTTCCCTCGCGGCTTGGAGAAAGCCTGTTGCTGAGCAAAGACGGAGAGCAGGAGGACGCAAATGATCGCACGTCGCATCGCGCGAGAGTTTAGTCGCAGATCTGTCAACTTTTCAACGCATTCGTAACGATTGATGGTTGAGTATTCACAGGCGGTCCTGGTATGTGTTACAAGCTTTTATCCCTTTTCCCCAAAATCTCTCCCCAACATATCGGGGACGAGTACGCTTTAGCCCAGATCGGATTTCTACAATTCAAGGAGGAGCCCAATGTCTCGAGTCGTTATTGGTCTATGTGCGTTAGTGATGTTGATGATTACGCCCTCGGTTTATGCAGATCCGTTGGTTATTACAAGCGGTTCGGCCTCGATTAATAATGCCGCGCGGCTGGCTTATAACATCGCAGGCCAAAACTTTTCGATTGCAACTATCGGAAACGGTGAGACTGGTAATGCGCCATCGGCAACTTGTTCGCCATGTGTCAGCGGGATGAACGTATTTGCGGGTGGTTTCTTTACCGGCGATAGCCTGGGTAGCGGAAATGCCACCATCAACGGCATGACGTTCAACAACATCGGGTTTCTCGGTACTTTCAACATAGGTTCTGCGGCCATAACGCTGCCGGTTGGTACGTCGGACCTGGTGTTTGTGGTCCCGTTCCAGTTGACTGGTGACATCATTGGCTGCCAGCCCGACAACACTTCTTGCCTTACCCAGGTGTTTTCGACGCAGATCAGTGGTCAGGGACTGGCAACGCTCAGATATACGTTTGGGACAACCTTTAACGGTCTCTCTCTTTATACCTTTAACAGCATGACGTTCGAATTTCAGGATCCAGCGGCGGTCCCCGAACCGATGACGATCACTTTGCTGGCAGCGGGTTTGATCGGGGTTGCAGGGAAACTTCGCCACAAAAAGACGCATAAGGCACAAAACAAGAGTAGCTAAATGCGCTTTTGTGAATTTTGCGCCTCTTTGTGGCGGCGCAGCCAATTAGGTTTTTATTCTGATCGTGCCGCTGTTGCTCATTTGACCGTGGGCTTTGATCGTGACGGTGCAGGCTCCCGGCGCGAGGTTGTTCGGGAGTCGGAAAATCACTTGCGTAAAGTCGCTGTTATCGACCACGCGCACACTCTCGGCCGGCGTGTCGTAGCTTTGTTTGTCACTGTCAACCAGATTAACCACGACTGCGGTAGCAGGCTCACTTGATGTCCACTGAATATTCCTGACAAAGACAATCACCCTCATGTTTCGATCAGTCCCGACGTTGAGCGCGTTCGCGTCATTCACAACCGGAAACGGATCTTTGACGAAGAAGCTCGAATCAAAACTCGCCACCTGATCGACGGTTGGACCAGTTGCATCGAGCAGCAACTGCATCGCCGGTAGCGGCGACTGTGCAGGCGCCGGTGCAGTGTCGGAGCTGGTGAAGCACCATGTTGGACCAACCGCAGCCTGGTTCGCCATCGTCTTTCCTACGATGCGCCAGCAGTAGCCGCCATTCCGCAAACCGGAAAGCTGATAGCTCTCCGATCCGTCTGTACCGAGCGTGCCGGTAATCACGTTTGCGCCGATGAGAAACAGGTTGTTAGCGTCAGGACCAAGATACACGTCATACTTGTGGGCCCAACGTCCGCCTTCCCAATTAAGTAGTACCGAGGGTCCGACAGTGGCGCCATTAGCTGGAGATAAGTTCACTGGCGGCGTGGGTGGAAGCGGAACAAACGGCTCAAACTCCGTCGCCGAATTCCACTTTCGATTGAACTGATTGACAAACCACTGAAAGAACCACGGCTTGTTAGTGAAGTAGTTATGCTCTTCCTGATAATTGAACGATTGCCAACTCCAATTTGATGAGCCGAAGATCGTCAGCCCCTGTGCGTAGAGCGAGAGCGACTTTTGGTGAGTGAGCCCGAGATGCTTGCGCATGCGGATCTGCACACCCGCGGCGTACAGGCGATCGATGTTGTAAGGTCCGGTGAGTTCGGCTCCCATCCTGCTCGCGTCAAAACGGTATTCGTTAGGTTCAGCAAGCAGACGAACCTCCACGCCACGCGCCAACGCTCTGAGCAACGCGTCACAGATGCTCAGGTCCGTGAGGCGATACATCGTCAAATCGATCTTGCGAGTCTCCTGATCGATCAGCGCAATGGTGCGCGCGCCGTAATCCTCGGCGGGGTTCCTGTTGGGCAGGAAGTTCAGCGATGGATCGATTGCGTATCTTTGATAGTTGCGCGCCGGGGGAATGGTGATATTCGCGTAGTCGCCGTAAAGACTCGTGTTGGTCCAAATGTCGTCATACCTCGTCTTGAAGCTGTTGACGACAGTCAGGTCGTCACTGAAGTACCACGCTCCATCAACGTAATTGGCGTATGGTTCGTAAGGTCTGAGATCGCCGTCGCCGAAATTTGAACTACTGAAGACAACCTTGTTTTGTCCGGCAAACAACATCATCTTCGCGTGTACGATGCCATCGCCGAGCTTGTAACGCATCGGAATACCGGCCGCCTTGAAACGATCGAGCAGCACCTGGTTCTGCGGAAACTTTGCGCTCGCACGCGGCTCAACTGTGAGTCGCACAGGCACACCCGCCTGATACCTGGCGATGATCGCATCTGCGAGTCCGGGCAATTCGATCGTGTAAAGGGCAACATCGATGCCGGCAGTTTCAGCCTGGATGGTTTGTAAAAGAGGAGTGTAGCAGTCTTCGAAGGATGGATCGCACAACCGCTCTTGAGCGGATGAGAGCTGGGCGCTGATAAGAATAAAACCAAAAAGCAGCCAGACAGCGCGCACACAACGGATGTCGGGGGTCATGCGTTTGCGACTCTGCGACTTCGATTAATAGATGGGCTAGCGCGGAGCAGAGATTAGTTGAAACTGGCCTCGAAAGCAATGTGGCCCATGTTCAGGCGGGGTGTTTTTGTAGGGGCGGCACTCCGTGGCCGCCCCTACAGTTGGTTCCTACTGCGAAGCCTTGCGATGCGTGAGCACATTACACGCTTCGATAGCGGTGCTCGGGTCGACCGCGACGTTTCCTTCGTCGATGTGTCGAATGATGCCTTCCTTATCGATCACGAAGGTGGTGCGATTTCCAAAGCCCTGCTCTTCGTTGAACACACCATAGTCTTTGACGACAGTGCGTTTGAAGTCGCTCAGTAACGGAAACGTAACCCCGAGCTGTTTTGCAAATTCGCGGTTGGTGGGAACACTGTCTACACTCATGCCGAGAACCTGAGTGTCGGTTGATTCGAGTTTAGCGATATCAGCCTGATACGCTTTCATTTCCTTCGTTCAACCGCCTGTGAACGCGAGTATATAAATCGCGAGCACGACATTTTTCTTGCCTTTGAAGTCGCTCAGCTTGTATGTCTTTCCGTCCGACGCGTGCAGCGTGAAGTCGGGAGCCGGGTCACCGACCTTCAAATGTGTCTTGGGTGGTGTCTGGGCCAGTGCACAAACGCTAAACACAACAAGCAGCAGAAGGGATAGCAACAGTTTCGAGTACATGATTCTCCTTGCCATCAAGATATCTGGTAGGGTAGCGAGTTGAATTTATGCACAAAATCCGAGGGAGTCAAGGTGACTACAACGCGGCGCCGCTTCGTAATCGCTGTTCTGCGAGCTGATCGGCAGCCTTGTTGGTTGTGATCCCCTCGGCTTGCGCGTTTTCGAAAATACTCAGAATCGTATCGTAAATGGCGTCGACCTTTCTTAACGCGTGTTCGGAGTCCCAACCGAGAACCTCGATACAGCCATTCAACACGCCGCCTGCATTGGCGACGTAGTCGGGGGCGTACAGAATGTTTCTTTCTCGGAGCATGTCTCCATGACGCTCCTCGAGCAGTTGGTTGTTGGCGGCGCCCGCAACGATCCGGACCTTCAGTTTCGGAATCGTCTCGTCATTAATCACACCACCGAGCGCGCAGGGAGCAAAGATCTCTGCGGGTACGCTGAAAATGTCGCCGGGTAGCACGCTCTCGGCGCCAAACTCATCAACGAGTCGCGACACATTGTCGCCGTTAACATCGGTTACGATGAGTTTAGCTCCTGCTTCATGCAGCAACTTCGCCAGGTTGTAACCGACGTGTCCGCAGCCTTGAAGCGCTACGGTCGATCCGGACAGATTATCGGTATCGCTCACGAATCTATTCGAGGCTTGAATCGCGCGAAAAACTCCGCGCGCAGTAATCGGTGAAGGATCACCCGAGCGCCCGAGCAGGCCGGCGACGTGTTGAGTCTCAAGACGCACGATTTCCATGTCTGCCGGACTCGTGCCGACATCTTCCGCGGTGATGTAGCGGCCTTGCAGCGTCTCGACGAAACGTCCGTGTACGCGCAGCAGGGCTTCGCGATCAGACGTTGCATGATTTCCGATGATGATCGACTTGCCGCCTCCGAGTGGGAGTCCTGCAAGAGCTGTCTTGTACGTCATGCCTTGAGAGAGGCGTAAGGCGTCAGTCAGCGCTGCTTCTTCGCTATCGTAATTCCAAAAGCGTGTTCCACCGACGGCGGGACCGAGTGAGGTGTTATGAATTGCGATGATGCCATGGTAACCAGTTGCCGCATCGCGTCCGATCAGAACTTGCTCGTGATCGGTGTTCGTTATTTTCTCCCTGATTTCCATGATTGGATCAGGCGTCATACGCTTAAAGGATGAGAGATGTTCAATCGAAAAGTTGGTTTCACGCAAAGGCACAAAGTGAGGCAAAGGCACAAAGAAAGGACTGCTTTCTTCTTTGTGCCTTTGCGTCTTCTCCTTTGCGCCTTTGCGTGAAATATTGGTTTTCTGATAGTAGAGAAATATGAAAAGCATTCTTCTAGTCGTCGCCGCGTTGAGCACAACGCTTTTCTTTAATCCCACCTCCACCCGAGCACAGGAAACACATCCACACCAACACGATGGTTCAGAAAAACTCGGAGTCGTGAATTTCAAAATCTCCTGTAAGCCGCAGGCTCAGAAACAATTCAATCGCGCAGTCGCGTGGCTTCATTCTTTTGAATATGAGGAGGCAGAACAGGCTTTCACCGAAGTTACCGTTTCGGATCCCGCTTGCGGCATGGGTTACTGGGGTATCGCGATGAGTAATTACCATCCTCTCTGGGTGCCGCCAACGCCGGCGCAATTGAAGAAAGGATGGAGCGCAGTTGAAAAGGCCAAAGCGATCTCCGCACGGACAAAACGCGAACAGTCGTACATCGCAGCTATCGAGACTTTTTACAAAGACTACGACACGGTCGATCATCGCTCGCGTGCGTTTGCTTACAGCGACGCCATGAAACGATTGCATCAACTCTACGTTTCGGACGACGAAGCTGGAGTCTTTTATGCACTGAGCTTGATCGCCACTGGAATGATGTTGCAGGACAAGACGTATGCAAGGGAAAAAGAAGCGGCTGAGATCCTGAATCGTGTTCTTACGCGTGAGCCGCAGCATCCGGGAGTCGCTCACTATCTCATCCATAGCTACGACTACCCCTCGTTGGCCCAACTGGCTTTACCCGCGGCGCGGCGGTACGCAAAGCTTGCGCCTGCTTCGGCGCATGCGCAACACATGCCGTCGCACATTTTCACGCGCCTCGGTTTGTGGCAGGAAGCCATCCGTTCAAATCTCGATGCACACGCGGCCGCGAAAACATTTGCGGTCAGAAATCATATGTCCGGCGCCTGGGACGAACAGCTTCACGCGATGGACTATCTGGTTTATGCATATTTGCAACGCGCGCAGGACAAACGCGCATTCGACGTGCTTGCAGAGTTGAAACAGATTCGAAAAGTTGAGCCGCAGACGTTCAAGGTGGCCTACGCCGTCACTGCGATTCCCGCGCGTTATGCGCTCGAACGACGTCAGTGGAGTGAGGCAGCCAAGCTCACCTCACCGGCTGCGGAAACCCCGGACTTTCCATGGCAGCTTTTCCCGTGGGCTCAAGCGCACATCAGCTTTGCCCGTGCGATCGGAGCGGCGCGCAGCGGCGACGTCGCCTCTGCTCGTAAGGAAATTGATGAGTTAGCCGCGATTCGGCAAAAAGTCGTGGCAGTAAAAGGTGATTATGATTGGGCCAGGCAAATAGACATTCAAAGCATGGTTGCATCGGCGTGGTTGCGGTATGCCGAACAGAACTATGAAGAATCAATTCGGCTGGCGCGGTCGGCGGCAGATTTGGATGACGCCACTGACAAACATCCGGTCACGCCGGGAGCAATTCTTCCCGCCCGAGAGCAATTGGGCGAGTTGCTGCTCGAGCTCAAGCGACCAGTCGAAGCGTTGCGCGAATTCGAAACTTCCTTGCGCACAACGCCCAACCGATTCAATGGCCTTTATGGTGCTGCGCGTGCATCCAGGCTCGCTGGAAATGAGAAGAGCGCGAAACTCTACTATGCAAAACTCCTGGACCTCGCGCGCGACGCGGACAGCACCCGGCCCGAGATCGAAGAGGCCAAAGGATTTATCGCGAACAAGTAAGTGCTACTTTAAAATCACTTTCACGGGCGTGCCGCTCAGAGCGTTGGGGGCGACCCAGATGTTCAGCTCGGCAGGCTCGACTAAGTACTTCGTCTCACGTTGCCAGATCGACAACTCATCGCGCCCCAGCGTGAACTCCACGCGTTGCGACTTGCCCGCGTTGAGCGTGATGCGGCGGAAGCCTTTCAGTTCGCGCACCGGCCGCGCGACACTCGTGCCGCGCAGTCCGATATAAAGTTGGACCACCTCTTCGCCCGCGCGTAAGCCGGTGTTCCTCACTTCGGCAGTGATGCGAACTTGCGCACGTCCCGCGTTCAGTTGGTCCACGCTGACTTGTTGCGCATCCACTTGCGGCGTCGAGTACTCGAAGGTTGTATACGTGAGTCCAAAGCCGAACGGATAAAGCGGCACATTCTGCTCGTCAACGTAGCGCGACTTGAATTTCTGATTGCTGTCCGTCGGCGGGCGCGTCAGGTCGAGTCCGACAGGCGGCCGGCCGGTGTTGAGCACGCTGTGATAGATCGGCACCTGGCCAAGACTGCGCGGGAAGGTCACCGTCAACCTGGCTGTAGGCGCCGTCTCACCGAAGAGCACTCGCTCCAAAGCCGGTCCAGCCTGCACGCCGGGTGACCATGCTTCCATGATGGCCTGGACGCGCGCAGCCGGCGAAGTGAGCGCCAGCGGTCGACCGCTAAAGAGCACGAGTGCGGTCGGCTTGCCTGCGGCGGCGACCTGTTCGAGGAGTTGCTGCTGGTTGCCAGGCAGATCGATGAAGGCGCGTGAAGCTGCTTCACCTGTCATCCATGATGCATCCTCGCCGAGCGCGAGCAGCACCACGTCTGCCTGAGCTGCCGCGGCAACTGCTTCCGCAATTCCCGCGTCTGAAGAGCCGCGAATCTCAGTGCCCTTCGCATAGATCAGACGAAACCCGTCGCGCTCCGCTCGTTTTTCGAGTGCCGCCTTCAGTGTCACGACGTCTTTGGCGTCTCCTCGCGCGCTCCATGCGCCGAGCATGTCGCGCGCGCTATCTGCAAGTGGTCCAATGAGGGCGACGGTGCGCACGCTTTTTTGTAACGGCAGGACGTTGGAGTCGTTCTTGAGCAGCACGAAGCTCTTCTCAGCGGCTTCGCGCGCGGCCGCCACGTTTGCTGCTGGCAGCGTAGTGATCGCGTTCTGCTCGTCAACGTAAGGCCGATCGAAGAGGCCCAGCGCGAACTTAACACGCAGGATGCGTCGAACAGCCTGGTCCAACGCAGACTGCGGCACCGCCCCCGCTTTGACTGCGGCGGCAAGGTGTTGAAAGTAAGCGTTGCTCTCCATGTCCATGTCAACGCCCGCGAGAAAACCTTTGCGTGCCGCAGTCGGAAGATCGTTGGCTATGCCATGCGGGATCAGCTCGCCGACAGAACCCCAGTCGCTGACGACGAAGCCACGAAAGCCCCATTCGCCACGCAACACCTGTGTCAGTGTGAACTCGTTGGCTGAAGCCGGCACGCCGTTGATCGCATTGAACGAAGCCATAAGCGTCGCGACGCCCTCGTTCACCGCTGCATGAAACGGCGGCAAGTAGACTTCGCGCAACCGGCGCTCGGACACGTCGACTGTGTTGTAGTCGCGGCCGGCCTCCGCCGCGCCGTAGGCGACGTAGTGCTTCGCACATGCTGCCATCGATCGCGGATCGTTGAGACTCGAACCCTGGTAGCCTCGAACATATGCGCGGGCCATGATCGAACCGAGGTACGGATCTTCACCTGCACCTTCGACGATGCGTCCCCAGCGCGGGTCACGCGCGATATCAACCATCGGCGAGAAGGTCCAGCGGATCCCTGCCGAAGTGGCCTCCTCTGCTGCAATGCGAGAGACGCGTTCGACCAGGTTCGCATCCCAGGTCGCAGAAAGAGCAAGCGGGACAGGGAAAGTGGTGCGATAACCATGAATCACGTCCAGACCGAAAATCAGCGGAATCTTCAGGCGTGATTGGTCCATGGCGATGCGCTGCAGTCGGTTGCTCAGCGCGGGATCAGTGACGTTGAGAAACGAGCCGATCTCGCCGCGTTGTATGGCTTCTTCGACTTTGCTGCGGCCAGTGCCCGGCCCGGTTGGCATCCCGTATGAGTACTGGTTCAACTGTCCCACTTTCTCCTCGAGCGTCATCTGTTTGAGGAGCGCTTCGACTTTACGCTCGATCTCGGGTGCGTTTTGCCATCCAGCCTTTTGTGTCTGGGCGAAGGCGATGGCCGGCAACACGATGGACCATAACAGCAGAACGACGAGCGCAATTCTGATCTTGCTCATGTACGGTTCCTTGTATCGGATTGAAAGTGGATGAAGCCGTTCGTGCGCTAATGTAAACAGGTTTCACGCGAAGGCGCAAAGAAGCAAAGAGGATGATCTTCTTTTGTGCCTTTGCGTCCTTCTTTGCGCCTTTGCGTGAAACTCTGACTCAGTCTGACGTGACACGCTTTGGCATCGTGCCGCGAGGGCCTCGCATTCTCTTGTCGTTGTCTAAAATCGTCACAGTGGCGCTGGCAGGATTACCCAGGCTCGCGTTTGACGCATTACTCAATACGACGCTGAACGTTTCGTTTGATTCCTTCACAGCGTCGTTGGCTACGAACACACTGAAAGTTTTAGTCGACTCACCTGGTCCAAAAGTGAGTGTCCCTGAGATCGCGGTGTAGTCATCGACACTTGTAGCACTGCCGTCCACAGTAGCGTACTGAACACTCGCGCTCGAGGAAGTATTGCCGGTTCGAGTTACGGTAATCGTGACCGAACCCGCATTTTCATTGACGCTGTAGGATGCAGCGCTGAATTGGATGACGGCATTTGGTGTCGGAGTCGGTGTTGGTGTTGGTGTCGGCGTTGGAGTTGGAGTTGGCGTGGGCGTAGGTGTTGGGGTTGGCGTGCTAGCTCCTGACTGTGCCGCATTCAAGGCTACGATATCGCAACCCAGGTCTTTTCCGTCTGTCCCTGCGAATTTATAGTCGGAGTCAACGACTTGAAAGTTCGAATCAAGCACGCCCGTGATCGACGCCGGATAGAAATTATTCACCGGGTACAGTGACGTCAACGCTCCGGCGATCAGGTTTTTTTGAAACACAGCTCCCGGCGTGTAAGTCGTCAGAGCCACTGTGCCTTCTCCGACATTGTCTCCAAAAAAGCCGAAGCCTGAACTAGTGGTGATGTTGTTCGTATAGACGAAGCCTGTCGAGACCTCGCCATACAGAGCCGTCACGTTACCATTCTGAAAGTGCGTGTTGTGATTGAGAGTAACGTTGTAGAACCCGGTCATCGTGAGAAAGCGATTCGCGATGCCGGTGAACAAATTGTTTGCGATCATCAAACCATTACCGCGACCCGACGGATACGGAGCATCAGTACCGAGCAACTGAAACCCCTGTTCCGAATTCTTCACCGTGTTGTTCGTGAAGCTGGTGTTCTCCACAGTTGCCCACGGCGCCTGGCCACTCTCGCTGCGTTACGGTGGGTTGTGAGGTTGTTACAAATTGTTGCTGAAGTGGATCGTAAGTAGATGAACATACGTCAGGATTAACTCAGGAACAATGAGAATCGCGTGTACATTTCTGCTCCTGGTCTTACTCTCTGTTGGAAGATTTTTTGTTGACCCGGCAAGTTCGCAGGCGTTTGATGCCGCCACTGTCAAAGCGATCTCAATAACAGCTTCTTGCCCTCAGATTCTCTCGCATCCGAACGGCAACAACTGGTCCTGAAACGCCGGCCGCGAGCGCGTCGCCCCAGGATCGCGCAGCGGAGTTGCCGCTAAATCCGTTGCGAGCTGGAGCTGCCGCCGCGTATCAAAACCCAGCCAACCTAAGAAAGAGGGCCGCAGATTTTGTAGGAACCTCTGCCGCTCAAGATTTGTCGGGCACTACGTTCGATGGCGGCCCCGCGAAGATCTCGAAAGAATCGTCCGGCGCTACTGAGCCGAAGGACGCAAAACGCAACAAGAAACGTTGACAGCCGATCGTCTCGTAAAGTCGAATCGTTGTTGGACACAGTCAGTACCGTTACGCGGTAGCGTCGCGTCGCAGGATGCGTAAGACCTGAACCCGACGCTACAGCGTTACGGTACTGACTTCATCCAAGGCTGAACTGCAACTCTTGAGACAAGCTTAATACCGCTCTGTTTCACGGACAGCCGAGGTTTGTTTTGATCTGATTGGCCGACGTAATCAACTGACTCTTCTGCCCCGGATCTATCTTCTTATTCGACTGACTCTGCACCTTACTTATAAACGACGTCATCGCTGAACAGGCTCCGGCCGTGTTCCCCGCATTAACTGCCCCGAGCGCTTCCTGCAGCTTGCTTACGAGACTGCTCTCGACTGGCGGCGACAGCTGAAAGCTTTGCACCAGCGCGATGAGATCGTTGATCTGATCTGCAGGTGAAGGCGGAGGTGGCGGTGGAGGAGGAGTACTCGGAAGCTGAAACGTGAAAGAATAAACGTCCCAGTCTACACCTGGAGAAACATAGACAATGCGACCGACGCCGTTACAGAACGCGATGCGGCCCTCCGTCTCGTCGACAGGCGTGTTCGTAACCTGGTAGAGCGTTGCGGTGTTGAGATCGTAAACAAAGACGTCGTACTCGGTCTGGCCTTCAGGCTGTGACTCAAACGAGAGCAGATTACCTGAAATGCTGAGACCTCGCTGATCGCCGGGGATGGCGATCTGTGTTTCCGCACCACCGGCCAACGGCTGGAAATAGATGTCGTTCTCACCGGTTCGGTCTGAGATATAAACCGCGATCTGGCCGTTGGTGTCAGGCGAACGGTTTTCGCCTTTCGCGGTGAGAAGGCGAGTAGTGAACACGCCGGGCGAGGTCTGGATCGCAGAGTAGACATTGCAGCCGAAACCATCCGTTTGACATTTCTCCCACACCACGGCGTTGCCGGTCGGGCTGACGGCAGGGTTCTTGTCGAAAAGTAAATCGTTTGTTAGTCGAATGTCGGTCTGAGTGCCCAAATCGTAAACGCCAAGTTCGCTTTGATTCGGAGCGGGGAAATAGCTTCTGTCTTCATATGCGACCAGATCGCCGCCGATCGCTGGATTGCTCCGCGCCGCTCCGGGAATGTCGGTGCGGAACAGTGTGAGCACATCATAAACCGCGACGCTCGGGCCCACCGCAGTCTGTTCAGTGAAAGCGATGCGGCTTCCGTTGACGTCAGGTTGGGTGTCCGATCCATTGCCGGGAATCACTAAATCAGTATTTGCCGGTGGTGCTGAGTAATGGATTCGTGAGCCTTGAGTGTCCTGATTCATATACGACGTCAGGTTGCAGTCAAGGTCCGGTTCGGTTTGATCGCCGGCTCCGTTATTCACGGCCTGGAATGTGCCACTCAACGGAATCACGGTCGGACCCGTCGGGTTTGCTGTGACAAGTGTAGAAACTGAATTAAGTGCGAGTAGCGTCAGTATCATGAACGCGATCAGCTTTCGTGATCGATTGCGTATTAATCTCATATAGTTTCTCCGTCGTATATTTGAATGCCTTCTTCATTTGCGTAGTGGCGAATGATTCGAAAACATCACGCGGAGAAGGGAAGACACAGAAGCGTAGAGAAAATATTTTGTCCGGTCGAAACATTTTGACGCCTTTTCCTCATAAGTAATTATAGAGGTGCCGAACATCCCCCGCGCGTAGATCTCAGGGAAACCGGAATTCAGCAGGTTTGCCAGATCATACTGTCCTGCCATCGACTCACGACCCTTCGTCAGTCACGGCTCATTTCAGTTGGCAAAGGTATTCTTGGAGCTCGATTATGACTTCCCAGCGAGCTTTGCTGGTCGAGTTCAGCCCCGAACGAACACTCGGCCGCGCCTTGCAAGATATTCTCGATCCTCACTTTAACCTCAGTGTGGTGACCGAGCCTGCGCCTGAAAACGTGCTGGTCGACGTCGACGCAGCGCGTAGCTTTCAGGACGAGATCAAAAGCTTCGATCCGTTAGTGATCTTTTTGATTCTCTCGCCGCGCGTGAAAGACAACCGGCCGCTCCAATCAATAAAAGAAGCCGCGCTGCGCGTTCCGATCATCGCTGTGCTCGAAGCCAGTGAACCCGAACGCGTCTTCGAACTACTCAAAGGTGGCGCAGCGGATTTCATAATCCCACCAATCAACGCTTCCGACGTTTTGCCGCGCACCTGGAAGTTGTTGCGGTCGGATTCCGACAACAGTAAGCCGGCCGAGATTTTCGGAACCGGAAGTCTCAGTCATCAACTTGTCGGAGAAAGTCCTGACTTCGTCGCTCTGCTTCAGAAGATCCCGCAGATCGCGAAATGTGAGGCGAACGTTTTGATCGAAGGTGAGACAGGAACCGGCAAGGAGGTCTACGCGCGCGCGATTCATTATCGCAGCGCGCGTGCGAGTAAGCCGTTCGTACCCGTTAACTGCGGCGCGATTCCAGTCGAGCTGGTTGAAAACGAACTCTTCGGTCACGAGCGCGGTGCGTTCACCAGCGCGTTCGCTTTGCAGGCAGGACTCATCGAAGAAGCAAACGGCGGCACGCTTTTCCTCGACGAAATCGATTGCCTGCCGCCGCTGGCTCAAGTGAAGTTGCTGCGATTTCTTCAGGAAAAGGAATACAAACCGCTCGGCTCCACGCGATTGAAAAGAGCCGACGTGCGCATTATCGCTGCGAGTAATCTCGACCTCGAGAAAGCCATTCAAAACGGCAAGATGCGACAGGACTTGTTCTACCGGCTGAATGTCATCTCACTCACGTTGCCGCCGTTGCGTGAACGACGCGACGACATTCCTCTGTTAGCTCGCTACTTCATTGCGAGATACGCCGCTGAGTTCAACAAGGAGTTAACCGGAATCGCGCCCGACGCGCTGCACGTTTTGACGGCCTACAATTGGCCCGGCAACGTGCGGCAGTTGCAGCACGTAATCGAGCGCGCCGCGGTGATGGCTGACGGCGCGCAACTCACCACGAAAGATCTCAATATCCCAATCTCGCCGGACTGCGAGTCTCTAAGAGAGGCGAAGGCAAAAGAGATCGCAAAGTTTGAAAAGAACTACATTCAAGGACTGCTTTCCGTTTGCAATGGCAACATCACGCGTGCCGCCGAAGTCGCACAAAAGAATCGGCGCGCGTTGTGGCAACTGATCCAGAAATACCGGATCGACGTGTCGCGCTTCAAAACCTCCCTCCCGCGCTAGGCTTTGCCTCACAAATAAGGATTCAGTCTTGGAGAAGGTCAGTACCGTAACGCGGTAGCGTCGGGTCGTCCGTTGTTTGTCAGACTGACCCGACGCTACCGCGTTACGGTACTGACTTCCTCCAAGCTGCCGCGCTAATTCTCGATCTCAAACGAGACAAATTTGTCCACCCATTATCTCCTTAGAAAAAAAGTCTTTACGCGAATGTGCACCGGAACGACCCGGACAAATAGTTCTCGTTCTTCACCAACTCACCCTCGAAATTCACGCACATTCCAACTGGCGCAACAGTTGCTCTAAGGCTCGTGCACGTTGATGTACGAATGGAGAAGATCGCGAGTTGCGCGGGCCGTCCTTGCATACCTGCTCAACTTTCCTGACGCTCAGGACACGATCGGCGGAATTGCTGAATGGTGGTTGCCCCACCAGAACGTTAACAGCCATCCGACGATCCTCCAGGGCGCGCTCAACGAATTAGTCGCCCGAGGATTTCTTCTCCAGCACAAAGGTAAGGACTCAAAGGTCCACTATCGACTGAATCGCCGGAAACATCCCCCCGGCGATCAGTAACACCGACGCAGAAAGCTCAATGTTTCCTTTTATCGCCAGTGCTTTGTTGCCCTTTCGACGGCGTAACGTTCCCGAACCCGCGGAGCCCGAACGACGCTCCGACATTTCGCCGTTGACGCTCGTACCGCCGCCGTTGCCTGCTGCAAACCCGATTACGCTTTCGAATGGTGGTCCAACTCCACTCAGCCGCGCGCTCCAGGCAATGCTCGACATCCTCAAGGACTACACACTGCCACCAATCATTCAGCCACCACCGCCACCGCCGCTGCCGCCTTCGAACGTGCTGCTCACAAGTGTTGTCGAACGCACCGTCGGCCTGGGTAGCCGCGTCGGACTCGATCTTCGCGGACCGTTTAGCGTCGCTGAATTAAAAGGACTGCGCGTTGAGTCGGTGGTCCGTTTTGAGCTCTGGGCTCACACGCCCGCCGATGTTGCGCAAGCTGCGGAGAATTTGATCACTCGACTGCTTGGCGATCAGGAGACACTGCGCGGCCGGGGCTTTCTGCGGCTCGCGCTCAAGACTGTCAATCCAAGTGAAAACATTTTTGCTGAAGACGCGTGGCGACAACTCATCGAGTTCGACATGCTGTTTGAATTTCCGTACGTAGACACCAGCGAAGCCGAGAGTCTGATCGCGCAAATTCCGATTCACGTCAATAGCGAGCACAACGAAGACACGACAGTCGTCGATCAAATGGCACGCTGGGACAACGAAACCGCGCCCACTCTCAGCGCTCGTGGCCCACGTCAAATCGGTGCGTTGACAGCGCTCGCGTTCATTCCCGCCGCGGCGCCGGTTGGGAGTGTAACCATCACACGAACTTTCGATGGAGCGAGTGGCGCGCCAACATCATTTGCGACGCTTGCAGCTTTCGTCACGGCTGTTGGCGGCGAGAATCCTGCCGAGCGTCACGCCGAAGTGACGTTTGCTTCGTTGGTCGAATTCCTCGCGGCCATCTCGACTTTCAAGATAACCGATGAGTCGCTTGCCGGAATGACGGCTGACGGAGTTTCGGCGGCAGTCGTGAGCCAACTCGAAGGGATTAAAAACGAGGAAGTCGCCGGACAAACAAACTTCCTCGCGCTGGTTGAAGCCACGATTGGACCAGCGGAAACTGCGACTTTCAGAGACGTCATCCTCAAACACTCCGCAGTACTCGAGTCAATCGTCCTGGGAGACTGGGACAGCGACGGCGTTGCGGACGAGTACAAGTCGTCGCAGTTCCGGATCGATCCCTCGATCCGTCTGACCACCGTTAACGATCGTTTAGAAATCGCATTTGAGCATCCGCAGTTGAGTGAGGTTGCCGTCGTCTACCTGCGTGCGTCAACCGGACTAAGTTCTTTTGCATAACAAAGGAGATGAGACATGCCTGAATTGATTCTACCGGGCGTTTATATCGAGGTTCGACCCGAGGCGTTGATCGTCGGTGGCCCGATCTCGGTCGGCAATATCGGAATAGTGGGAACAGCCGCCGGAGGAACTGTAAACAAAGTCGAAGTTCTCAGCAGCTATGCTGACGCGATCGCTAAGTTTGGTTCTTACGATGCTTTCGATCCTGCTGCTAACCCACCGTCACTGACGCTGGTGCGGGCGCTTCAAGTCGCCTACGACAACGGAGCTTCAACTGTTCTGGCAGTCCGTGTCGCAAAAGGCACTCCAGCACAAGCCACCTTCATTGTGCCTGCGGCTTCAGCCACACTCACCGCCGTTGCACCGGGCAGTTTCGGAAACAAGACAAAGATCAAGATCGAAGCTGACGGCGCGACGAATATGAAGGTCACCCTCACCTACAAGACCCTGACGGAGGTCTACTCAGTCGCAGACGGAAACGATCTGGTAACGCAAGTCAACGCTCAATCTGCGATCGCAACTGGGAGTAACGGCACAGCCGTTAAGCCAACGGCAGCCGCTGAAACGCCATTCGCGGGCGGAACCGACGGAGCTGATGCCACTGAGACCGACTACAAAGCCGGCCTCGACGCGCTACTCAACGAGGACGCTCACATCATCGTCGCCGCTGGTCTTGATGACACAAAGATCGGCGATGAATTGAAGTCACATGTGGATGCTGCCTCTAACGACAAAGTAAAGCGAGACCGCATCGCCATCAGCGGTAGTGCAGCGAATCCAACGGCAGCTACGACACCAACACAGTTCAGCGATCGCATGGTCTTTGTGACCCCGGGGATCCGGGTCAATGATGCTGCCAAAGCTGCCGATCCCAATATCGCCGATCCATCGGTGATTCTACCCGGTGCTTACACAGCGGCGGCGGTTGCCGGGATGCTCAGTGCCCGCGATCCACACATCAGCCTGACAAACAAAGCTCTATCAGTCGGAGGGCTGGAGAAGAAGTTTAACTCTGCAGAACTCGAGCAGTTGGTGAAATCGCAGGTGCTGGTAATCGAGGCCCGTCGTGGCTTCCGCGTTGTGAAGGCCATCACCACAGACGACGGCGCCTTCCGTCAGATCACAACCCGCCGCATCGTCGACTTCGCGAAGTTCGGTGTTCGTTCAGCAGCCGAACCGTACATCGGTTTGCTCAACAACGATCGCGTGCGCAAGGCGCTCAAGGGTTCGATCAACGGCTTTCTCGCCGGCATGGTCGATGACGAAATGCTGGTCAGTTACGAGTTGGATGTGACCGCTACTCGCGACGAAGAGATTCGCGGCATCGCCAGAGTCACCATGACTGTGCGGCCAACCTTCAGCATCGACTTCATCAAGGTAGTCATGTTCCTCGGATAAGGAGATTTGTTATGGCGAATACGAATGTGTTTCGTGGTTCTGATGCAACTCTGACGTTGGCCAACGAGGATAC
>Ga0126376_10000166_pt1 | contig 30646 bp, 20 predicted proteins | sample PanSoiMetPlot_15_FD_92760 | JGI IMG/M metagenome (GOLD analysis project Ga0126376, IMG submission 92760) | Tropical forest soil microbial communities from Panama - MetaG Plot_15 | ecosystem: Environmental > Terrestrial > Soil > Tropical forest > Bulk soil | place: Panama | collected 2016-02-17 | reverse complement strand
GGCGACGAAGTACGTGGCGCCGCGGACGGCAGTGGAAGCGGATCTGGCGCGCATCTGGAGTGAGGTGCTGGCAGTGCCGCACATCGGCGTTGACGATAATTTCTTCGAACTCGGCGGTCATTCACTAATGGCGACGCAAGTTGTTTCGCGCGTTCGAGAGGTATTCAACCTGGAGGTGCCGCTGCGAGTGATGTTCCAATCACCCACGATCGCAGGCTTTGCGATCGCTATCGTTCAACTTCGTATGGCCCAGATCGATAGCGAACAAGCAGCACGGGTTTTGGACCAACTTGAAGCACTGTCGATGAGTGAGGCGAAGCGTTTGCTTGGAGAAAGCTCCAGTTGGACGTCAGTGGTTATAGAAGATTAAAAGTTTTCCTGGTTAATCGCGGGCGATCAATTCGGTCATCACAGCCAACAGATCTGCTACGGTTCTCACGTTCACGAACTTCTCCGCTGAAGCAGTCAAATCAAGATCAAATTCTTCCTCGAGTCGAAACAGCAGGGCCATTCGCGCCAGCGAGTCGAGTCCGAGGTTGCCGTGAAGAGTCATCTCGCGAGTGATCTCTTTTTTGCCATGCTGCCACGGCAGGGCCTCACGCAAAAGTCGCAGCACTCGCGATTCTACGTTTTCAACTGATATGTTGCGGGACACGTTTCAATCCTAATCCGGTTGTGAACCGTTGAGTAAAGAACCGCGAAACCTCTCATAAATCCCTTGTCGATCGATCTTAAGGTTTCTGGTGAGCAATCCGTTATCGGTTGTAAATTTAGTGGTCGTGAAAACAGTTCGTCCAATTTGGCTTGGCGTCGTTACTCTTGCATTGAGCTTTTCGATGACGATGTTCACTCGTTGCCGGGTTTGAGAATTGTCGTCCCCACTAAGAGAAATCAGTGCCACAAGAACCGTCAACTCGCCGCCTCCAAAGATCACCGCGCGAGAAACGTCGGGCGACTTTTCAATCTCTCTTTCCAGTAGTTCGGGTTGCAGTTTATATCCCGCCGCCGTAATGATCACTTGCTTTTTGCGGCCGGTGATGTAGAGATAACCATCACTATCAAACTTGCCCAGATCGCCCGTGGCGATTCTGCCTGAGCTCAGGAAAGTTTTCGACACCGTCTCAGCATCGCACCCTAAGTAACCGAGACAAAGCGGCACTTTATAATCGACAACGATCTCACCATCGTCCTCAATAATCACTGAGCCTTCGAACATCGGCTTGCCGACCGATCCGGGCCGATTGGCCCCGGGAAGATTCAACGCAATGAATCCCGTTTCACCGAGACCGTAGACCTCGTACAAAGGCAAGCCGAGCCGCGCAAACAGCTCGAGCGTCGAATGACGGGTCGGAGCGCCGCCCGTGATCATAATCCGAACACGATTCCCGAACACACTGTGAAAAGGACTGAACCACGTTTGCAGAAGTTTTCGACGCAACCGGCCAAACGTCAAAGTTCTAATCAAGCCGCCGACTGTCAGCAGTAATCGCTGCTTCGAATTCGGAAGATTGCGAAAACGATTCTCCAGCAGTTCGTAGAATGCGGGAGGCCCCGCTAAAATCGTCGGACGGAAATCTTTGAGAGCGGGAAGAAATCGCGCCGGATCGGTTAACACCAAATCGAAGCCGTGCCAGATCGCGAGATAGACCATCAGACGTTGCTGATAGTTGGAGAATGGCAGGACCACAATCATGGAGTCGTCTGGTCGAAACGTATATTTGCGGCCACAACTCGCGAGCCATTCTTCTGTTCCTGCCTTGCTGATCTTCAAACACTTGGGCACACCGGAAGTACCGGATGAAAAGACCAGATTGCAAACATCCGGTTCCAGCTCGAGCGTGTTCGCAGGTCTGCGCAGGTGCAACTGCTGATCGTCGTTTCCATCTAACGTTCCGACCCACTCATGCTGCTCAGCTTCGCGCAAAAATTTTTTTCTGGTAAGGAGCAGTTGCAAATCGTACCGGCCCGCTAATTCAGAGAAAGAGGCGCTCGCAAACTCTTCAGGCGGAAACGCAACCACTACACAGCCCATGTGGAGCAGCGCCAGATCGTGCAGGATCCATTCGTAGCAGTTATCGGCAAGAATGCCGATGCGCATGCCTGCTTGCAATCCTCTGGCTCTGAGTCGTTCCTGGACGGCATCAACATCGACAAGCAGTTCGGGGTAAGACTTTCGTACCGCTTTCCTGCCCTCATAGTAAGAGATGCTTTGCCCGGGCAGGTCGTGAAGTCTGTGGGTTAAGGAACGTAAATCCACGATGGCTGTAGTAGAGGGTCAGTTGCGCCAGATTAAACCGCGGCGCTCTCTGCGGAGTCTTCAGACAAACGCTTCATAAAGGCATTTAACTCGCTGGACCAATCGCCGGCGAGTTCCTTTTGAAGCCAAACAACATTGACCCATTCGTCGTGCAAACGTGCGACTTCCGACAAACACGCCGCGCGTCGAAAGCCTACCGCCTCCAAGCCACGAATGCTGGGCACATTTCGCTCTAACGTGAGTGAGACGAGAGATCGAAAGTCGAGCCGCTTCGCCTCCTTGATGGTGTGCATGAACAAACGACCGCCAACGAGCTTGCTGCGAAACTGGCGCTCAACGTAAACCGATAATTCGGCGACTGTCGGCAAGGACGATCGAACAGAGAATTTATTTAGCGCAGACCAACCCAAAACGCCATCGGTCTTGTCCTCATAAACAAACACCGGAAAGGGATCCTGATGCGACGCGAGCCATTCAATGCGACTCTCCACCGTAACTGGCTTTATGTCACAGGTAGCAAAGAGTTTGTCTTCGATGGCCTGATTATAGATTTCGCCGATTCTGGCGGCATCGGATGGCAAAGCCCGTCGTATCATGGCTATCTCCGCTTATGATTTCAAGAACAACTGAAACAACACCAGATCTCGAAAGCCGGCAGATGTCGGGACCACGGAGTGCAACCTGCCGAGTTCCTGAAAGCCAAGCTGTCTTACTGAATCAAGCACGTAACCCGGTTCCGGAAAGAGAATGCACACTGCGGAATGGAACTCGGTTTCCCGCGCACGTTGCAGCACTAAGCGCATGAGCTCGCCGCCGATACCTCGATTGCGAGATTCGCGACGCACAAAAGTGACCAGTTCAGTGGTAGGGCTGTAAGCCTCGCGCTCGTGGTAACGAGTGATAGCCGCCCACCCGTGAACATCGTCGCCTTCTGCAAACACGTACGACTCGTATTTCGGTAAGTCGTTTGTCAACCACGATCTGATTTGATCCTCAGTTCGTGGTCGAATGTCACATGTAGTTTCTTCGTTACGGATAGCTTCGTTTAAGATAGAAGTTACCGCGGGTATGTCGTCTGCTGTTAGCGCTCTTGTGCCCATAATCCCGTAGTATTAAGCCGTCTTCGAACGCATAGTTTTCAGATGCTGATAGTCGGGTGCAATTGCTGCAAACTGCTCGAGTTTTTCGCGAAGCTCCGCATGTGTGAATGAAGAGAAGGCGAGGCGCACAAACTGTTCAATGGGCGCTTCGACGAAGAATTGATTGCCGGAAAGAATCTCGAGCTTGCGTTCACTCGCATATTTCGCAAAATCGTCCGCCGGACAATATGACGGTAAGCGCAGCCAAAAATAAAAACCACCACTCGGTTCCAATGCCGTTATGTTTAAGGGCGTCAACTCCGCCAACACACTGGAGCAGATCTCATGACTGCGACGATAGTAGTCGCGAATCCTGACGAGATGATCATTCAAAACGCCGCTTTTCAAGTAGTTCAACACCATCGCCGCGAGCATTGGATTAGTGCCGTTTGGCTTCAATGCCATGATCGAGTTTAACAACTGTGGTGAGTGGGTCAGCAACCAGCCGATCCTGATGCCGGGCGCAATGAGCTTCGACAACGAGCTGGAGTGAATTACCAGATTGTTTTGGTCGAGTGCGACCAGCGGCGGCAAGTCAGATCCCTGATAGCGTAGTTCAAAATAAGGGTCGTCTTCCAAAACGACTACGTCAAACTTTGCCGCCAACTCCAATAGTCGCTTCCGACGTGACAGCGAAAGCGTGGCGCCGGAAGGATTGTGAAACGTGGGCATGCAATAGATCAGCTTGACACGCCTGCCAGAGCGCTTTACACGCTCAAGCTCCGACTCCAACAAGTCGACGCAAAGACCATGCTCGTCTATTGGTATTTGAACAATCTCGGCGCCTTGTGCTCGAAACTCCGGAAGCGCCCAGAGATACGTAGGCGCTTCAACAATTACTACGTCGTCCTGTTGGACCAGCGCCCGGGCCGCGAGTGTAATCGCTTCGGTAATCCCGTAGGTCAGCAGGAGTTCCTGAGGTTTGCAGTCGCCATAGTACGAACGAAATTGCGAGAGAATCTCTTGACGTAAGTTCGCATTCCCTTGCACGTCGCCGTAAATGAGACAGTCCGTTTGAGCGCCAGTCAGCAGTTCGTCACAGGCGCGCACCAATGACGCGAGCGGAAACAATTCGCTGTGCGGATTGCCTAACTTGAATGAAGCGCCGGCCGACATGTGGTTTGGTACAACCAGGCACGAGTTAGTGCAGATAAAACAACGCGCTAAGCCGATGCGCTCGTAGCTTGTCGCAGCTCAGCTTCCAGTGAAGCCTGGTCCAGCTTGTAAAATCTAACGGCGTTGTCCCAAAGAATCTTTCTCTTTGTTTCCTCCGGCAAGGACGACTCGAGCCACTCTTCGAGTTCTTCTCCCAGGCCATGATCGGGGTGGGGGTAATCACTGGCAAACAACATGCTGTCGGCTCCGATGTAATCGATAATCGCCGGCAGGTTCGGTTCGCTGCCCTCGCCGCTGATGAAACATTGCCGCTTAAAACAGTTCACAGGCTTCTCGTGTACTTCGGGTACCTGAAACGACCAGAGTTTAAATTCTCCTTCTAATCGCCAAAGCATGTAAGGCAGCCAGCCGCAGCCCGCTTCGAGAAAACCGAATCGTAGTTGCGGATGTCGTTCGAACACGCCCGCTTCGAATAGAGCTATGAAGGCCATCATCTGCTCCATCGGATGACAGCAAGCGTGCATCGCCATGTGACTCTCAAAACGATCGGCTCCTGTTGCGGGTATGCGCACGTGTGATCCTTCGTGTATACCTACAGCTACTTCCAGATCTTCACACAGTTCCCAAAACGGCTCGAGGCTCTTATCACCGAGTGTTTTTCCGTTCAGGGGATTTGGCCTGACCGTGACTGCCTGCATTTTCAACTCCTTCACGCAGCGAAGCAGTTCCTGCCGGGCGTCCTCAGTTCGATGCCGGCTCACCAGTGCCACTGGACGCAGGCGTTCAGGCGCATACGAACAAAAATCCGTGATCCAGTCGTTGTAGGCACGGGTAATGGCATAAGAGAGATCGGCGTCCTGTCCGTCGATGGCAGTGACGTACAAGCCGATAGACGGATACAAGTACGCTACGTCGATGCCCTGCAAATCCATCGCATGGACGTGCGAAGCAGCGTCAAAGCCTTGCTCTAAAAACTCTCCGTAATTTTCCCGGAGACTCTCCTGATAGAGCTCAACCAGTTGATCTGGATACTTCTTGTATATCGGTTGATCATCCACGTGAATTTGTCCCCAGATTCGGCCTTTGTTGACCAGCCGTTTCGGAGCCCTGTCCTTGTATTTGGCGTCGATGTAATCGGTCCAGATATGGTCCGGCTCCATCACGTGAGCATCGCAATCAACCACGAGCATACCGTCTCTCATTCTGCCCTCCGCTATTGATTAGTAGGGACCACACTCGATTAATTCGAAATCAACTGAGGCTGTGGCAGAGGCACCGATTTGACGAAAATGTTCTGGTAAAGACCTTCCCAGAAATCCGCCAACAACTTCGCCACTCGCAGCGCGCCTTCTTCAAGTTGCTGGCGCGATGGGGCATCGTCGATGTGTTGTTTGACGGCCTCGGAAATCCAGGCGACGTGATCGGCTTCGAGGAAGAGATGGAGATAGAAGTATTCCATATCCTCCACGGTGATGGTGGGATAACGGCGAAACGCCTCATAGAGATTATGAATCATGCCGAGTCCCACTTTTTCGATAGTGTAGTGTCCGCCAATGGCGACGATCGTAGGATCTTTGAGGAAAATCTGGCGCAGTCCCTCGACCAGTGCTTCTGACTCCGGAATGTGGTTGACTGCGTGAATGTCCGACACTTCGATCCCCACCGCCCTCATCACTTTTTGAAAGAGCTCAAAATGCTTTTTACCGGGCAGTCCTTCACCCAGTTCAGACACTATCGTCTTCGCTAGTTCGACGCGCACTGTCTCAGATTCCACGCGGTGCGCCAGTCCCGCAAGAATCTGCGGAAAAGTGCGAATGTAGTAGAAATACTGATCGGCGAAAAACTGCAACTCATCTTTGGTCAGATCCCTTGCTCTGAAGGAGTCATAGAATCGGTTCTTGTCCACTGGAACGCTCTCAATCAGTTGATCCAAACGTGCGAATACTTCTTCAACTGACACGTACTCCTGCGGTTTTACACTCGTCATTGGTGTACCCTTCCTTTCTGTTCACCACGTAGGCGCGGTAACTCATGGTTTCGTGTTTGAGGATCAGGATCGCAAAGGATACTGAATGTTAAATTCGGTTCCCGTCACTTTCTTCGTGGAGCTGAGAAACAGCTCCGCGTTGGCAGTAAAATGAGTTGGTGTCTTTCCGACTTTCTCGCTATAGTCCGTTCGCTACGAAAAATAAGAAGGTTTGACGCTTCGCAGTGAGCGCAGAGCAATAGGGTTGAAAAACTTCAGGGGAAGAAACTCTAAAGAAGGTGCGCAAGAGCACAAACAGCGTGTCCAATGCACCCACCTCCATGCGCTGACACGAGTCGTGAGAAACTTTAATTCTTCGAGTGCAGGGCACATGCTAATCCCACGGTTGTAGCGTGTCAAGACTAAATAGTCGGAGCAAATCACCCGCTTCAGCGCCAGTGTTCTAACCGTTTTTCGGGGTGTTCACATGAAGTCAAAGGAGCCAGAGAAAAGGTCAGGTGCGGCCGCTTCAGCAGACACGATTGCAGTACACAGGAGGCAACGATCCGGACCGGTTTTACCTGTGGCGCCGCCCATTTACCAAACGTCAACCTTTCGCGCGCCTTCAGTTGAAGAATTTGCGCACATGGCGCTCGAAGTGCGCAACGATCACTTCTACACTCGTTGTGGCAATCCGACTCTTACTGAAGCGGAAGACGTCCTGGCCGAGCTTGAGGGGGGCGAATCAGCGCTGGTCACCGGATCCGGTATGGCTGCGATTTCGACCAGCGTTCTAACGTTCGTTGGCGCTGGAGATCACGTGATTGCGCAGCATATTCATTACGCCGGCACCACAAGTTTTCTGCGCGAATTCCTTCCTCGCCTTGGCGTCACCGTAAGCTTTGTAGACCAAACCGATCCGGTCAGTTTTGAGAACGCGCTGACTGCCAGCACGAAACTGATCCTGGTGGAGACGCCGAGCAACCCGCTCTTGCGACTGACTGATCTGAAACGACTCTCCGCGTTTGCAAAAGAGCACGGTCTGTTGACTATTGTCGATAACACGATAGCCACTCCGATAAACCAGCAGCCGTTGAAGTTTGGTATCGATCTTGTGGTCCATAGCGGCACCAAATATCTCAGTGGTCATTCAGACGTATCGGCGGGAGTTGTTATCGGTTCGCAAGCTCTCATCGATCGGGTTTGGGAAACATTTCTTCTGCTTGGGCCAGTATTAGGGCCTTTCGATGCATGGCTGCTCTTGCGGGGATTGCGGAGCTTGCCGTTACGCGTAGAACGACAGAACCGTACGGCCCTGGCAGTGGCGGAGTTTCTGTCGAGACACGAAAAAGTTTCGCACGTCTATTATGCTGGTCTGGAGACGCATTCGCAGCGTGAACTGGCTCTCGAGCAGATGAGCGGCTTCACGGGGATGCTGAGTTTCGAATTGAGGAGCGGAACGTCTGGTGCGGAGCGTCTGATTTCTGCGTTGCGAGTCATAACCCACGCGCCGAGCTTTGGTGGCGTCGAGTCGCTGATTGTCTGTCCGGCGACGATGGAAGCACACATGATGAACGAGGAGCAATTTGATCGCGTGGGAGTAAAGGCAGGATTGGTGAGATTATCCGTCGGGCTCGAAAACGAGCGCGACATCATTTCCGACTTGGATCAGGCATTGGAGCAAGTTTAACGATCACGTCGTTGCTTGACTGAGATCTTAACTTGGGTGTGTGGTGACCTCGCACACTTGGCATCTGTTGAAAGATGAATTTGAGGAATATTGCTGCAATCGGCCTCATCAGCTACGCCGTGGCAGTACTCCTGCAACGAACACTGCTGAGCAATCGTGTAGCACTGCTGGCATGTCTCATTCCTGCACACCGCGACGAATATGAATCCGATCACTGCACTAAAACTGAGTGATGCCTGAAATCGAAAATTGGCTACAACAAACTTCTTGCCGAGACTTTTTAATGAGAGTATAGTGCGCTCCGTTTACGTGATCACATGCCTCGTACATCACGTCTTAACAATCTACGTCCAGACTGTGCCGTGCCTTCGGCCTGTACTCATTTGTTTCGAGGGTTAGCCTTCACTCCCAAAAGCATTTCCCTCCTTTACTGAAAATTACAATCGCTCTGAAGTGACGACGTGTTTCCGCAAACACGCTCACCCAAGTGCTGTCGAAGCTCAAGCTCCATAAAGGAGTCACGCTAATGGCAATCTCTGCCCGCGCTAATGCACGCATGCACACCTGTGTTCGCCTCAGTCTTTGTTTGCTCTCTTGCTTGTTGATGGCCGTTGCCGCTCACGCGCAAAGCGTGACTTACCGGTTGCATCGAGAAGCTTCGAGCACGACAAACCTCTTTCAATTAAAGACCGCCACTCCTGATGCGGCGATTCTTGCCATTCAGTCCGCGAACCTGAAGAACGTTGCGACTGGGGAGTACATCATCAAGGCGTTCGACACGCAGGCCGGCGTGCCAAACGCGGCCGGCGTGATTACCGCGGGTTCGTCAATCACGGTCGAATTGTGGATGCTAAAAACGGCGAGCGCGGGCACGATGTTTCCGCGTGTGAAACTGAATTTGAATTCCGCTGCCGGCACGTCAATCTGCGTCTTAACCGGCACCACGGCACTCACTACCACTCTCACAAAATACACATTGACCGGAACTGTTCCTGCCAACGTCACGATGTCAGCTTCTGACCGATTCTATTTGTGGGTGGGTGTCAATCTCAGTGCAACAACCAGTGTGAACAACAGAGCCGAGTTGGATATCGAGGGAACAGTCAACGGAAACTACGACTCTCGCATTACGATTCCGCTGCCGACACCACCGCCTGCGATCAGCAACCTTTCACCCTCAGCCGCTTTGCCGGGAACGGCCATCACGGTTAACGGAACCAACTTCGGCGCGACCCAGGGAACAGGCACTGTCACTTTCAACAGCACGGCAGCGACGCCCACAAGCTGGACTGACACGAGCATCGTCGCGCCCGCTCCGAGTGGCGCGACTACTGGTCCGGTTGTCGTAACTGCCAGGGGACAAGCAAGCAACGGCGTTACGTTTACCGTCTTGACCGCAGGCACAATCGCGGGAACAATCACACGCACCAGTGACGGTGCGCCACTCAGCGGAGCTTTAGTTGAAGCGCTGCAAGCGGGTGTTGTCAAAAACTCAGCCACCACGGCCGCCAACGGCACCTACACGATGTCGAGCGTCGTCACCGGAACATACGACGTTCGTGTTTCCGCAGTGGGTTATCAAACTAAGCTGCAAAACAACATCACCGTCACCACCAATACAACCACAACCGTCAATGAGAACCTCGCTGCCGTTGCTCCGGGTGACATCAACTACATCTACGACGAATCAGGCAGGCTGATTTCCGTCGTTACCGCTTCGGAGATAGTCACTTACACCTACGATGCCGCGGGCAACCTGCTGTCCACCGCACGAACGAACACTAACCTGCCATCGATCATCGAGTTCACGCCAAACAGCGGCACAGTCGGAACCACCGTGACAATCTATGGTACCGGTTTCAGCTCGACGGCGAGTCAGAATACAGTCATGTTCAACGGCACCACCGCGACTGTAACTGCTGCAACTCCAACACAGATCGTTACGAGCGTACCGGCAGGCGCAACGACCGGACCAATCACGGTCAACACACCGTTGGGTCTCGCTACCAGTAGCACGTCGTTTACCGTGACTGCTTCAGCAGCGCCTACGATCACGGGCTTCACGCCAAACATTGGACCTGCCGGCACTGGGGTAACGATCAATGGAACGAACTTCGAAACGGCGACTGCGAACAATCGCGTTGCCTTCAACAACACTTTTGCGCAAGTCAACACTGCGACCGCAACCAGCATCGGTGCGACCGTTCCGACCGGCGGAACGTCAGGCCATATTTCTGTCTCGACTCCTGCCGGCAAAGCCACTAGCAGCGCCGATTTCTTCATTCCGCCGTCACCTTATGTAGCTACTGATGTACTGGTGACTGATCGAATGGCACTCGGCGATACGAAGACGGTCGCGATGACGACTGCCAGCAAGATCGGGCTCGTGCTTTTCGACGCGAGTGCGGGCCAGAGAGTCAGTCTCAAAGTAAACAGCAACACGATCGCAAGCTGTCTCGTGCGGATTTACAACCCAAACGGCTCAACGCTCGCCTCCATCACCGCCAACACGAGTGGCGGTTTTATGGACACGCCGCTGCTTCCGGCGACCGGCACGTACACGATTCTCATCGATCCTGACAGCACCAACACCGGCAGTATCAACTTCACGCTCAACAATGCTTCGGATGTCAGCGCGTCTATCACGCCTGGTGGTCCAGCGGTGACAGTCACGACGACTGTGATTGGTCAAAACGCCGTGCTGACTTTCAACGGCACAGCATCGCAGCGGATCAGCTTGAAGATGACTAACGTCACGATCGGCACGTCCTCCTGCTGTAGCACGCTCGTGTCGATTCTCAAACCGGGCGGCGCTACGCTCGTCGCACCCGCCTTCTTCGGCACGTCCGGCGGCTTCATCGATACGCAGACGTTACCCGTGACCGGTCTCTACACGATTTTCGTCGATCCGCAGAACACGGACGTCGGCAGCATGACGCTGACGCTCTACGACATACCCGCAGATCCGACACCGACCATCACGCCCGGTGGCGCGGCAGTGACAGTCACAACCACGGTGCCCGGACAAAATGCGCGCCCAACGTTCAGCGGCACCGCAGGCCAGCGCATCAGCTTGCGCCTGACGAGCGTGACGATCGGCACGTCCTCCTGCTGTAGCACACGCGTCTCAATTCTCAATCCCGATGGCAGCACACTCGTCGCGCCGGCACTTTTCGGTACGAGCGGCGCTTTCATCGACGTGCAAACACTCGCGACGACAGGCACCTACACGATCTTCGTTGATCCGCAGAACGCTGACACCGGCAGCGCGACGCTCACGCTCAACGATGTGCCTGCTGACATCACCGGGACAATCACGCCTGGCGGCGCACCGGTGACCTTGACGACGACAGTCTCAGGCCAGAACGCATCGCTGACTTTCAACGGCACAGCCTCGCAAAGAATCAGCTTGCAGATGACCAACGTGACGATCGGCACGTCCTCCTGCTGTAGCACACGCGTCTCGATTCTCAATCCCGATGGCAGCACACTCGTCGCGCCAGTACTTTTCGGTACGAGCGGTGCCTTCATCGACGTGCAAACACTCGCGATGACGGGCACCTACACGATCTTCGTTGATCCCCAGAACACGGACGTTGGCAGCATCACTCTTACGCTTTATGACGTACCGCCGGATCCAACACCGAGCATCACGCCAGGTGGCGCAGCGGTGACGGTCACGACGACAGTGCCCGGACAAAATGCGCGGCCGACATTCAGCGGCACTGCAGGGCAGCGGATCAGCTTGCAGATGACTAACGTGACGATCGGCACGTCAACCTGCTGTAGCGTGCGCGTCTCGATTCTCAATCCTGACGGCTCGACACTCGTGTCACCAGTGCTGCTCGGCACCACCGGCGGCTTCATCGATGTGCAAACGCTTCCGGCGACAGGCACCTACACCATCGTCGTCGATCCACAGAACGCCGATGTTGGCAGCATCACGCTGACACTCAACGACGTGCCTGCTGATATCACTGGGACCATCACGCCCGGCGGCGCGGCGGTGACCGTGACGACCACGGTCTCGGGTCAGAACGCATCGCTGACTTTCAGCGGTACGGCGTCGCAAAGAATCAGCTTGCAGATGACTAACGTGACGATCGGCACATCAACGTGCTGCAGCGTACGCGTCTCGATCCGCAAGCCTGACGGCACCAATCTGATCGCACCGACACTGCTCGGTACTACAGGCAGTTTCTTCGATGTGCAGGCATTGCCTACAACAGGCACCTATACGATCTTCGTTGATCCGCAGAACACGGATGTCGGCAGTATGACGCTCACGCTCTACGACGTGCCGGCAGATCCGACACCGACGATCACAGCCGGTGGCTCAGCGGTGACGGTCACGACCACGGTGCCGGGACAGAACGTTCGACCGACGTTCAGCGGCACTGCGGGCCAGCGAATTAGTTTGCGCATGACGAGCGTGACAATCGGCACATCTACCTGCTGTAGCACACGTGTCTCGATTCTCAATCCTGACGGAAGCACGCTCGTGTCGCCGACGTTTTTCGGCACTACCGGTGGGTTCATCGACGTGCAGACGCTTGCAACGACAGGCAGCTACACGATCGTCGTTGATCCGCAGAACAGTGACACCGGCAGTATGACTCTGACTTTGTACAGCGTGCCGGCCGACACAACCGGAACGGTCACGATCGGAGGCGCTGCTGTAAATGTCACGATTTCAACTCCGGGACAGAACGGTAGTCTTACTTTCTCCGGCACGTCCGGACAGCAGGCGACTGTTCACGTGACCAGCAACACGATGAGCCTGGTGCGAGTCTCGCTGTTCAGGCCGGACGGAACACAGATGACCACGTCATTCACTTCGTCAGCGAGCTTCAACCTCGCAACGCAGTCACTAACAACAACCGGCACCTACACGATCAAGATAGATCCCGACAGCTCTAACACGGGAAGCATGAACGTTAGTGTCACCAATCCGTAGCGATTGAACGGGAGAGTGGTAATGAAAACGGCGAATTCAATAAAACGGCGCATCTACCGCGGGATCGCTCTCATTCTGAGCGCCATTCTCGCAACGACTCCGGTTCTCACTTTTGCCGCAGGCTCCAATCGCTCGAGATTCGTTTCCGTTCCGAAGCGCGTGAAGCCTGACTTCATTCCGAAGCCGGTCGTGCCCAATCGTGCCGCACGCATTGCGATGCAGATACAGCCGGAAGGGCAGTCGGCGACATTGCTTCCTGATGGCCGGATACTTCTGATCGGCGGCGACGGCTCGAGTGGTCCACAGTCGTCAGTATCGATCAAAGATCCGCGCACACAGGAAATCACGCTGCTGCCGAATGGTCTCTACCAAGGGCGTGCGTGGCACTCAGCGACGATGCTTCCTGACGGGAAAGTGCTTGTCGTGGGCGGGATCGACGCCAACAACAAAGCAATCAGCAATGCAGAGATTTACGATCCGGAGACAACGATCTCCGAGCCACTGCCTTTATCTCGTTTGAGCGCGCGCGCGTATCACACGGCGACACTGCTGACAAACGGCCAGGTCCTGATTGCCGGCGGATCGTCCGGTAACGATCACGCGCTTACACGCGCTGAGTTGTTTGATACAAAGACTCGAACTGCGATCACGCTACCGTCACGACTCTCTAACGTTCGCCAGAAACACAAAGCCACACTTCTCGCTGACGGCAACGTGTTGTTCGAAGGCGGCATTGGCAACAACTCTGAAAAGCTAACCAGCGCGGAGCTCTTCAATCCCGAAACGCGCAGTTTTGTATCTACCAATGCCTCTGCCGATCAAGGTGATTTGAACCAGCCGTCTTACGTTGCCGCATCACTGCCGGCTGACGGAGCGACTGATGTTCCGGTCGACACGCGTATCGCCGTGCGCTTTTCAAAGTCGTTGCGCGTCGAATCACTAAACACCGAAACAGTCAGGCTCACCTCGTCAGACGGGTCGATAGTCGCGGCCAAAGTCGTACCAGTAGAGAACGGCAGACTTGCGTTCGTAACAGCTCGCGAATCGCTACTGCCGGGCACGTCCTACACAGTCACACTAACCAACGCTACCGACGGCACGTCTGCGCTCACTCCAACAACGATCTCGTTCACTACGGCGGGCGACAAGAAAACCGAACCGGAGCCGTCCGGGGATGCTGACTGGGTGCCGGGCTCTGATAATTTCCGCGGCGACTGGCGGAGTAAAGGAAAAGATCCAAGCCCGGAGCCGGCCTTGCAAGCACTGCCAGGCGAGACTGCGCTTTCGGGTCGCGTGCTGACGCTGCTCGGCAAACCGCTCGCAGACGTCACGATCAGCGTCGACGGTCATTCAGTGAAGACTGACGAGAGAGGGAGATTCCTGCTTGCGGCACTCTCTGACGGTCATCGCGTGATGCTGATCGACGGCCGCACGGCGAGCAAAGGTGGAAGGGTATACGGCATTTTCAGAGTCGGTGTTGACATCACATTCGCGAAGACCAACGTGCTGCCATACACGATCTGGATGCCGAGACTTGATACTGCACACGTAGCGCGGATTCCTTCGCCAACGGCAGCAGAGACATCGGTGTCAACGCCACTCATCCCAGGGCTCGAGCTGCGTCTGCCGGCCAGCACCGTGATCCGCAATCTCGATGGACAAACAGTTACGGAAGTGACAATCACTCCGATCCCGACAGATCGGCCGCCGTTCCCGTTGCCACGTGGCGTTAACGTTCCCGTCTTCTTCACGATTCAACCGGGCGGCGCGCAGGTAATTCCGCCGCGAGCGCGATTGATCTATCCAAACTTCACCAACTCGCGTCCCGGCACGCGCATCGATTTCTGGAATTACGATCCGACTGAGAAAGGTTGGTACATCTACGGGCAGGGAACAGTCAGCCAGGACGCGAAGCAGATCATCCCCGATCCCGGCGTGGTGATCTATGAGTTCTCCGGAGCGATGGTTTCAAATCCCTCAAACGCGCCCCCCAATGGACCACCCGGAGGTAGTGGTCCCAAGGACAAAGACGGCGACCCTATCGATTTGAGCACGGGCCTCTTCGTCTACGAACGAACAGATCTCGTCCTTTCCGACACGATTCCTATCTCGCTGACACGCACGTACCGCCAGAGCGATACGGTGTCGCGGCCGTTCGGCATCGGGATGACTCACCCGTACGAGATCTTCATGGTTGGCGACACGCGTCCCTACACCTATCAGGAGCTGATCCTGCCGGACGGGGCTCGTATTCATTATAATCGCATCTCACCAGGCACGAGCTTCTCGGATGCGGTTTACGAACACACCTCAACCCAGACGGGCTTCTACAAATCTCAACTCGCGTGGAACGGCAATGGTTGGGATCTGACTCTGAAAGACGGAACAGTTTACACGTTCCCGGATTCTGATAGCGCTACAGTTCCACGCCGGGCCGCCTGCACGGGTATGCGCAATCGCTACGGCGAAACGCTCGCGCTCACGCGTGACTCGAACAGCAATCTCACGCGGATCACCACTCCGAACGGTCGCTGGGTCGAATTCACTTACGACACGAGCAATCGCATTACTCTCGCCAAAGACAACATCGGTCGCACGGTGACTTATACCTACGACGCCGGTGGCCGACTTTGGAAGATGACGGATCCGGCCGGCGGCGTGACGGAGTACACCTACGACAGCACGCACGAGATGCTGACGATCAAAGACCCGCGCAACCACGTCTATTTGACCAACGAATACGACGCCAACGGGCGCGTGTTCAGGCAGACGCAGGCTGATGGCGGTATCTACCAGTTTGCTTACACGCTGAATGGTAGCGGCAAGGTGACGCAGACGGATGTTACTGATCCACTCGGCAACATCCGTCGCACCACCTTCAACGCGGCGGGCTATGTCTTTACAGACACGTTCGCGCTCGGCAAGCCCGAGCAGCAAGTCATCACGTACGAACGACAGGCGGGCACTAATTTTCTCCTGAGCTTCACAGACCCGCTCGGTCGTAAGACTGCGTACACATACGACGCCGTCGGCGATCCTGCGAGCACGACGTGGATGGCTAACACCGCTGAAGCTGTGACCACGAGCTACACGTTCGATCCAGTGTTCGGCAAACCGACCAGCATCACTGATCCGCTTAACAAGGTCAGTAACTTCGTTTACGACGCGAAGGGAAACCTGACCAGTCAAACGGATCCGCTGGGACACGGATCTACATACACGTACGACAACTTTGGTCAACCGATGTCGATGACCGATGCCCTCACGCATACGATCCAGTGGACCTACGACGCCGGTGATCTTACGAGCGCGACTGATCCAATCGGACGCACTGTGTCGCAGTTTATCGACGCGGCGGGACGGCTGCTCAGCTCAGTAGACCCTGCCGGACGAACTACTCGTTACGAATACGATGTTTTGAACCAGGTGACGAAGCTGACCGATCCGGCGGGGAATATCACTCAAGCTGCTTACGACGCCAATAGCAACTTGTTGAGCATCACGGACACGCGCGGCAAGGTTACGAGTTACACCTACGACAACATGGACCGCGTCGTAACGCGCACCGATCCGCTGCTCCACACCGAGACACTCGAATACGATCTCGGCGGCAATCTCGTGAAAGTCACGGACCGGCGCGGCAAGATCACCACTTACGGCTACGACGCGCTGCACCGCATCGTCTTCATCGGTTACGGCACTGTCGGCAGTGGACCAGGCGCGACTTACGAGAGCACGATCACCAACAACTACGACGCAGCGGGTCATCTCACGAGTACCGTCGATTCAGTGGCGGGAACGATCACGCTCACTTACGACAACCTCGACCGCCTCACTTCTGAAGTCACGCCGCAAGGTACAGTCAGCTACACCTACGACGCTGCGGGCCGGCAAACGAGCATGACGGTTACGGGGCAGACGCCCGTTACCTACACGTACGACGACGCGAGCCGCCTGACACAGATCACGCAAGGCACGGCCACGGCAACGATCGCCTACGACAATGCCAACCGGCGCACGAGCCTGACGCTCTCGAACGGCGTTGCTGTCAACTACGATTATGATGCGGCGTCGCAGCTAACGTCGCTCACGTACCTGCGAAACGCAACGACGCTCGGCACGCTCACCTATGCTTACAACAACGCGGGACAACGCATAAAAATCGGCGGCAGTTATGCGCGCACCGGCCTGCCGGCGGCTGAAGCAGGCAAGGTCTACAACGACAACAATCAAATCACACAACGCGGCGCCGCAACGCTCACGTACGATGGAAACGGCAATCTGACGAGTGACGGCGTGAACACTTACGTGTGGAACGCGCGCAACCAGCTTGCTTCGATCAGCGGTCCGGGACTGTCGGCGAGTTTCCAGTACGACGCTTTCGGCCGCCGCATTAGTAAGACATTGAATGGGAGCACAACCGGTTTCCTCTACAACGGCGCTGCCGTCGTGGAGGAAATTGCGAGTGGAACACCGGTCGCGACCATGCTCACGGGCAGCGCTAACGAGTTGCTCACGCGCACCGATGCTTCGGGAACAAACTCATATCTTCCCGATGGTCTGTGCTCGACGTTGGCGCTGATCGATTCTGCCGGCGTGCTGCAAACGCAATACACTTACGATCCGTTCGGCAACACTACTACAAGCGGCGCCGCGACGACTAACAAGAACGCTTACACTGGTCGTGAAGAAGACGGCACTGGTCTCTACTACCTGCGCAACAGGTACTATTCGCCCGGCCTCCAGCGCTTCATCAGCGAAGACCCGATCGAGTTTACTGGCGGCGATGCGAACCTCTATTCGTACGTCCTGAACAACCCCATCCTTTACACCGATCCGAATGGCTTGGATGGAGGCACGCCAAGTTCAGGTCCTTACCTTCCGAATCCGGATCGTAAACCTCCGGGTTGGAATCCCTCGTGGCCGACAGGTGAGGACAAACGCGGACCTTACAGTCAGGATCCGGAGACCGGGCGGCGCTATTACCCGCATCCTGAGGATGATCGTCACTGGGACCACTACGACTATGACAACGAGAACGGAAATCCGAAGAGATATCCGCCAAAGAGTATGAAGCCCCGTCCTGGACAGGAAAAACCGAATCCGAAGAAGGGGCAGAGTGGCAAAGATCCGTGGCCCAAGCCAGCGCCGAAGCCTGCTCCGGATCCAGCGAAAGATCCGTTGAAAATGGTGCCGGAGCTGCCACCGATTCCGGTGCCGAACATTCCGCCGTGGGTCGTGCCGGCAACCCTAATTCTCCTCACATGTATTGTGTGCCCTGAATGTTGTATGGTTGTGGTCTGGGGCTTGGCGAAAGCGGAAGAGAAGAAGGAGCCTATGGATCTTCCTCGTCATTTACGAGCTAAGAAGCGAACCAGAAATGCGGATGTTGGCGGACGGTAAGGAGCATCACCAGGAGGGCCGGCATGGCTGAGCCCGACTACGGAAAACGTTTGCAAGCGGCTCGCGAGAGGGCCGGCAAGGGCATCGGTGAGATGGCTGCGTTGATGGGTATCTCATGGGCGGCGTATCGCGATCTCGAGATGTTCGACACGGAAGTCACCGACGTACTTTCACTGCAAGAGCTCATCACGTTGAGTAAGGCGCTTGGCCTTGACCTCGTAGAGTTCTTTTCAGATGGCGCATCGAAGCGGGGTGAGAGTCTTAGCCTGGATGCTCTTGCAGGAAAGATTAAGGCGTATATCGTCGCTCATAATTTAACCGTTGCTGAATTCGAGGACGCTATTGGTTGGGAGGTTGCAAACTGTTTGACTGAGCCCAGCCAATTCATGAACTTCAATCTCGACGGTTTAATGGACGTCACTAGACCGCTCGGCCTCGACTGGCGCGCCGTTCTGGTAGATTTAACCTCCTGAAATTCTTTATGGCTCGATCTCTGCTTCTGGCTTTGGTGATTGCCTTCGGCAGCGTGGTTGTATTTGCTCAACTGCCGCGTGGTATTCCTCGGACTCTCTGGCGCAAACGCATCCCTTCCACCAACCCGATGACCGTCGAGAAGATCGGCCTTGGCGAACAGCTCTACTTCGACAAGCGACTTTCCTCAAGCGGCTCTGTTAGCTGCGCCCTCTGCCACGATCCTGCAAATGCATTTACCAATCTTGAGCCACTTTCCATCGGCGCCTCCGGTAGTCAGGGCACACGCAATGCCCCGACAGTGTTGAATGCGATGTTTAGCGAGCGGCTTTTCTGGGACGGTCGTGCCGGCTCACTCGAAGAGCAGGCAAAGCAGCCGCTGACTAATCCTGCGGAGATGGGAATGGGCAGTTACGATCTGGTTGTAGCGCGCGTCTCGGCCATTCCTGAATACCAGATTGGATTTCGGCGCGCCTTCGGCAGAGCAGGCATCACGATCGAAACGATCGCCAAAGCCATTGCTGCGTATGAACGAACACAGCTTTCCGGTAATTCACAATTTGATCGTTTCATCACTGGAGACGAGGCAGGGATCACCGAAGCCCAGAAACGCGGTTGGAAACTTTTCTCAGGTAAAGCAAAGTGCATCGAATGCCACTCGTATAGCGCCGCGTCGCCGTTCTTTACTGACTTCAAATTTCACAACACGGGTATCGGTATTACTAATTCCGACCTCACGATGCTTGCCAGTCGTGCTCGACAGTTGACTCCAAAACTTAGCGCCGCAGAGCTCGCGCACAAAACCGATTTCTCTGAGCTGGGCCGTTTCCTCGTTACGCGGCAGACCGCCGACATCGCAGCATTCAAGACGCCGACTCTGCGCGATGTCGAGCTCACACGACCCTACATGCACAATGGCGCGTTCAAGACTCTGCTCGACGTGGTGAAGTTTTACAACGAGGGCGGCGAAAAGAACCCTTACCTTGATAAGAAAATGCAGCCACTCGGTTTGAGTGATGTTGAACTGAGCGACTTGGTGGAGTTTCTGAGATCGCTCACAAGTGATGATGTGTTGAAGAAGGCGCAGTCGTCCCAACCCCAACGCCGCTCAAATTAATCCTGGTAAAGCGACGCAGTTCATGCAGCGATGTTTAGCTCGCTCAGAATCACGCCGTTGCTTGACTGAATCCAAAACCCTACGCTAGTCTGCTTCAGTCACTTACGACCAGCCGCTTCACGCATTGGGGCCGTAGCTCAGCTGGGAGAGCGCATGACTGGCAGTCATGAGGTCAGGGGTTCGATCCCCCTCGGCTCCACCAATAAACAATCGAGCTTGCACCACTAAATGTAACTTGAACCATAAATTGGCGGGTTTGGACACTTTATGCTTCCAATTGCGCACCGCCAACTTATGCTTCCAAATTGAAGCAAGCTCAGACTTCTGCAGCAAAACTCAAGTCAGACCATGACCGTTTGTCTTTATCGTGACATTGTCTTCGGTAGTGGTGATCTCAACTGTGATTGCGCGAGAGCGTTGCGAAGTTTCTAAAAGTTCGCAAACAATTTCATCGTTATGATTATGGAAATAACCGCGCCTTCACTCGCTCAACCTCCATCCTTCCAGAAGCAAGTTGGTGCGATCTTGGCGCGCGTTTGGCGACCACGGTTCGCAGCAGTAGCCCGACCGTGAGGGAGGGCGTTATATGTGATTCGGCTTTAAGTTTGTCGTTAAGCGTGGTAGAGTCCAGTTCTTATTTTGGCGGTTTGGGCTGTTCGTTCCCACTCCCACACTTCGGGGACTGCGGATGGCTAATTACGAAGAGTTGGACGAGATACTTGCCTTCGGAAAAGACCTCGCAACTACCGAACAGATCCAAGACCTCAGAGCGCGACGGGGACATGAGAATGTCCGAATGAAGGTGGTAATACTCTCAACGAAGCCATGGGTAAGGGCCTGACTTGTTTGCCAATGGCCTCCGTCACTTCAAAGCACCAAGGAACTGAGTATGAACGACGTTCCAAATTCAACCTCTGGCAGAAAGATCGGCAAGGTCACCCGCGTTCTTGGGGACTACGGCTTCGTCTCAGCTGACGACGCCCCTGATCAGGACATTTACTTCAAACCGTCATGGTTTCGAGGCGCGCCCCCTTTAACTGTTGGTGAGGCCGTTGCCTTCGAGATAAAGACATATGGTGACAAGCAGACTGCGACTCATATAACGAGATATCGCGAAGAACCGTTATCCAGCAGTTTGCACACGCGGGCGGGCCGCTCGCCTCTGAGTGGACACCTATTCGACTGGGCATACTTGGGGTACCTTCCGAACGTATTGGCCGAACTCAAAGGGTTGGCACTCGAAGAGCGATGGGAATTCAAGGACGCTCCGCATGATCCAGATAGGCCGCTTCCTATTCTTCGCGGTTATCTGCTTCACACTTTTCAGCGACTCGTTTTAGAGGGCAAAGTTGTTATTAACGAGAAGGCCTCACTTGCTGCATTCAACACCGGACTTGTCGACAGGCGATACGAGACGATCTATGCGCTGTTCGCATCAAAGGAAGATCCGAGGCAGCCTTGGCAACTATCTGGATTCTGCAACGCGGGCGAAGGTGCCGATGGACAAAATCTGGTTCGCCACTTCAATCCGTTACCTCCTCCAGCTCACTATTTCGATACTCCTACGGACTTGCTTTACGATACCCGCGCAGGCAAGCCCGAGCTCGATTGGAGTCACATCGTAATAGATAATATTGATCGTTATCCAAAAGAGTTTATCGAGGATCACTGTCCGACAGGTTTCAACCTGCAAGCCGACCCAGAATCGAGCGAAGATCAAGGTGAGCGTTACTACACCGAACTCGCTGATGCTATTGAGAGAGACAATCGCACCTATAGACGAATAATGAATCGTCTTAAGGATGCTGTTGATCTCTCTATTAAGAGAGTTTCTTGGAACTTCAAAACAGCGATTCCTCAATACTATCCGCGTGTTCGCAAACTGCAGTTACTTTTGCCAATTTGCCTGGTTTCTGACGAACAGGTTGATTTGGCTTTGGCTGTAGAGAAAACTGATTCAGGTAGTTACCTCGGACATACAATCCTTCCGTTAGATTGGGCATACAGAAATGCTCGACTGATTTGTCGACCCGACAGCGATTGGCTGGCACCTGAACAAATCATTGAGAAGGGTCGAGACGAGCAGGAGTAGTACACCCGAGCATCGACTTTCTAGCAACAATACGTAGCGTAACTCCGGCCAATAGGCGGCATTTTCGCGGACCGTAATCAGCAATTTAATTGGTGGGGGCATTGTGAATTTGACCTGATTGCACGTTGTAGCATTGGCGAACATTCCGTGAGAATCTGCAAAATAGAACTGAATAATTTTCGCGGTATCAAAAGTGGCTCGGTTGTCTTCCCGTCTCACTCTGTATTGCTGGGAGCAAACAATACGGGCAAGTCAACCATTGCCGAAGCATTAGCCTTGTTAGCAGGCAGAGAGCGCATGACCAGGCCTCTGAGCGACTGGGACTTCTTCGGTGGGGCACCGCAACCAGAAAGCCGTTTTTACATCATTGCTACCATCACTGATTTCGGCGATGGCTCAAGTACAGACCCGAGAGATTTCCCAAGCTGGTTTGCCGGCGAGTCGGCACGTCCCGTTTGGTGGGATGAATTTTCGTCAACACTGAGCACTGATGTGGATCCACCGGCGGGTACAAAGTTGGCAGCCCAAATCGCAATGGCAGGGCTTTACGACGATGAAGCCTGTGACTTTGAAACCCGCAGATTTTTTTATGACGGGCCGTGCGATCCATTTACTGAGGAGCACACGCGAATACCCGCCAAACTCATGCGCGAACTTGGGCTATTCCTTTTGCCTGGAAATCGCGAGTGGGAGCATCTTCTAGCCTTCAGCTCTTCCAGCTTTCTTAAGTTGCTCCGTGAATACGATGCAGTTCCCGGTAAAAGCATTGAAAACTTAAAGAATGAGCTGAGAGTCCCTACAACGAAAATTGAAGAACAAGATCCGTTTAAGGAAATTCTGAAATTGTCAGAAGAAGAACTGAAGTCGTTCACATTAGTGACAGATGCAGGAAAACTTGTCTATAGACCGACTTCTCTAGATGCGCTGTCCGTCTTGAGGAGCCTTATTCCTCATGTGGATCGTGGGCCTGTTGGATACCTACCGTTGGCTCGGCACGGCTCGGGCACAGTGTCGCTTCAGGCGTTTTTGCTGTTGATTGCTTTCGGCAAGCTAAGAAAGCAAAAACGGCAAAACTTCATCTTGGTTGCCGAGGAACCCGAGCTACATCTGCACCCATCCTTACATAGTCGGTTGGTTCAAAGAATTCGCGGTGCAAGTACACAGTCGGTAATCACGACGCAATCTCCAAATGTGGCTTCGTGTTACCTGCCTTCAGAAGTTGTATTTGCGAGAAACGTCAATGGTGATCTTCAGGCGAGGCGCATGAGAGAAGAACCAATATCGAGCATTCCGACAAATAGCATTCGAAACCTTTACTTGCGATTTCGAGAGAACGTCTATCAAGCGTTAATGGGTGGAATTGTCATAGTTCCGGAAGGTGAACTTGACTACCGATGGCTTCATCTTTGGCAGAGAGTGGCTGAGGCTTCGCCAGACGTTGCAGCGCAATTTGATCTTCGGCCCGTAAGTATCATTCCGACTTCTGATGCAGCAGTGGTGCCAACATGGACTGAGATCGCTCAATTCCGTCCTGACGTAGTTGCTATCGTCGACGGCGATTCAGTCGGAATAGGGTATGCGAATCAGCTCACTTCATTGACTCCGCCGCCTAAGCGAACGATTCGTTTGGGAGCGGACGGCGAAATTGAACACCTAGCCGCATGGATTATTGGACCGACGTTGTCGAATCCGGGACCAATACTAGAAGGCTTATTACTCGATCCGGCAAAACGTTCGCTGAAAGATCTGACGAGTGCATTGTTCGGCAGAAAGAAGGATAGAGACCTACATGAGAATCTTGCTTGGGAAGCCCTCGAGAATACTCAGTGTGCGATGAGAGCCGGTGAATTTATAAATGATATCGCAGCTATCGCGTCGGGTCAGAACCCTGCTAATGTTAACTGGTCGGTTCAAACACCAGTAGTAAATTCCGAAGTATTCATCGCCAATCATATCGCTAAGACCTGAAGATGTATAAGCCTATCCTCATCACAGGCTACGCAGGAACCGGCAAGACCACGCGTGCCATGGATCTGGTCAAAGAGCGAGTTGATGGAATATCAAAGCTCGAATACCAGAGCTTTTTGGGTATGTCGTTCATGCATGGTTCGCGGCGCCGGCTAGATCAAAAGCTACGAGAGGTTTGCGGTCACACTCCCTATCGGGCCACAACCATTGACGCGTTCGCGCTTTCGATTCTGAACCGATGGCGAACATCGGTTGGTTTGTCGAAACCTTTGTCGCCAATGACAGGCGATCGAGGTCCAATAGAAGGCCTCTTCGAGGTCCGAGCAGGCTTTGAGTGGATTAGAGCGGAAGCGGCAAAGCTTCTCTCAAAGCAGACAGTCGGAGGATTGGTGGGTTTGTCATTTCCGCTAATCGTCGTTGACGAGTTCCAAGATTGCCAGGGGCCTCAATTAGAAATTGTAAAGGCGCTTGCGAACCACACCCAGTTACTGCTTGCAGCAGACGATTTTCAACTCTTGAACCCAATTGGTTCCAATTGTCCAGCGGTTGAGTGGGCTTTAGAGCTTGAGCACGATGGAAGAGGGGTCGTGGAGGATTTAAGTACTCCACGGCGAACAACAAATCGCGCGCTGCTCGAAGCTGCGCGTTGCCTCCGAGATAATAGAACATCTAACATCGTTACTATTCCCGTTGTTTGCTGTCCAAACGCCGGTCCGGCTGCTTGGTGGATAATTAGTAAGATCGCTATGCCGCCTTTTAAGTGGAAGGGAAATTGTGCACTTATTTCACCCACTTTGGATTCGTTTGTTAACAAGACACTCGATTCGTGTAACAACCAGTTAGTTAAGAAGAATCTGCCGCCCATTCATTTCCATGCTGAGAGGTCTCAGGAGTACGAGATCGAATTATTGGCTGAATCTCTCAGAATTTCGACCGGCGCCTCGGAAGATTGGACTCCGCCCAGCTGCATCGATTCGCCGATGGGCCAACATGTGATTGATACCGTTCAACAATATTGTCGGCTACGAGGAATTAAGCCAATTCCGGAACGGCTCGTGGCCTCCTTCGCCGAGAGAACAATTCACACTCAGCGTGCTTATGCGCAGAGAAGCCCAAACAGGATAGTTACTACGATTCATGGGGCCAAGAATCGCGAATTCGATAACGTCTTCGTTCTATGGAACTCTTACACAGTTGGACACTGGTCTACCGAGGAACAACGACGACTTCTTTACAATGCGATTACGAGGGCCAGAAGGAACTGCGTTGTACTGGTTCAAGGGAGTGAAGAGAAGGTTAGTGCCAATCCAGTTCTCGGATTGCTCGGCCCGTCGCAACCAGCCTTTGCCAAAAAGCCTTCGTCCACAACAGGTCGAAAGAGTAGAAAAAAGAAGCAGTAAAATGGTGGGCTTAATTAGGCGCGTCTCATGTGGTACACCCGCGCAAAATGTGTCCAAGATCCTGCGGGCAGTCGAGAGAACAACTGAGGCAATCATTTTTGAAAGGCCGTGAGGTAAGACCCATGGCCTATGATATTCTCGTTCGCTTTTCGCCTTCGCCGACGTTTGCTTCCGATAAGGCAACATAGCCTTTTGGCGTAAATTTTTCAGAGTCAATTCTAGTGATTGACTTTTATTCTCGCCTAGCAATAACCCCAACCGTTTTAATCTAAGGCTGACCGAGCCTCTGTGTACTCGCAAACTAGCTAAGCAGCCTGCCTCTCTCACCAATGCTAAACGAGATCCGCAAACAAGCTTTCCTCGCGCAACACAGCCGAAATCAAGAGATAATCACCTACTTTTTTCTGCTCCTTCAAGATCGAAGCGATAACCCTACGTGAAGCACCAAGGCCTCTCTTCCGCGCTTCTACAATAGCGACTCGAATATCTGTCTGCCGAGCGTGGTCCCGATTAGCCCTTTGAAGCGCCCTTACCTTTTTGCATTCTGCCACTATGAGTTTGCTCAACTCTGGAAACAAGCGCCTTAAGTGAACCTCGTCGATATTGACAAGAGCCGCTACCTCCTTCCAGGTAGATGGCACATTCCCGGATGCAAGTAGTGCGTTCAGTTGAGCCTTGATGTCATTCTTGTCGAGGCGCCGCACACGTCTTTGCTTTTCAAGCTCGCTAAGTGGTGATGGCCTGACTACATTGAAGAGCGTACTCTGTCCCACGTACGTTCCTAAATTACCCAACAATAGATCAGTGGGAGATACTCGTGCCCAGTAGCAGACGGCCAACAGATCAGAGATTCGTATTCTGTGTTCAAGGTTTAACCAACTCCAAACGGTATTTTTTCTACGGCCGATTTGTTTAGCGAATGCAGCACTGTTTCCGTTGCAGAGTTCACCAATCAACTGCGTCACGCTCATTAGAATTCTAGTTCGGGGAGGTTTGTCAGAGACGTCTGGGGCGACGCTCAAGATTTGACCGAGACTTCGCGTTACCCAACTTTGCCAATTCAGGTCCACTCCCTCGAGTTCGTTGTCGGCGTCGGACACCGCACCTAACCAATCACCGCAATGTGAGCAATAGCCCGGATTTGGACTAACACAGAGAGGCCTTTGAGTAAGACCGCAGTGACAACAACGAAATGAGAGATCTCCCACCGCTTTAATTCAAAGGCTGATCCCGAGCCTCTGCGTCCTCGCACACCTGCTAAATGCAGCCGCTGCGAAAAGTAGATTAATAACTCCGAGCGCACGTGAATCGCGCCGGTTTACCCATTGCTAATTGAAACTCATGCGTAATGGTGATGCCGACGTATATGCAGCAGCTTCTGAACGCTTTCCCGGAGGTTAGTCATGAATTGGCCGTCATGGTATGGAGACGAAGTCCAGTTTCCTCGACTTAACTTACTTGTATTCGCGGCCAGCGATGTCATAACCATTATCATTTACGCCTTGATACTTCGCATTGCACCCTGGCTTCTTGCTGTAACTCAAAGAATTCCAACTCCAGGGCAGTCAGCGGGGCAGCAGGCCGAATCTTTCAGCTTCATTCCATACCTCCTGATGGTTGCAGATCTAACGGCATCGTTGTCGATTTGTGTCGTTTTAGTGAGTGCCTTCGCCAAAACTGTACGCCTTCAGTTGAAGAGGATCGGGAAATGACTTTAGTTTTCAAGAAGGACGCAAGGAAAGCCTGGCCTCGCCGGCGTCTTTGGCTTCTAACAATGGAACTAGCGCTGACAACGTTGATATCGTGGGTTGTGGGTATCATTGCCAGCAGGAATGGACAGCCGAGTTCTCTCGCCGCCGGAATAACCGTTTGTATCGTCCTGCTACCGCTGGAACTCGCCCGGCAACTTGATATCGATATCATCGCCAGGGTTCGCGCCGCACTCAGACATGAGACTCGCGATGACTCGTGGGTACAGCCTATTCTCAATGCCATCGAGCAAGCTGCTGCATCCCAATCCAGTGTTAATAATTCCTTCTTACAAGTTGCCTCGATTATTGAGAAGTACGAACGGGCACAGACTGCCGAGGCGAGCCGGCAGAGCGAGGCTTTGCACGAACTCCTTGGTGCATTGAACGCTCGGCGCGAGGAATTGTCCTCACTGCCATCGCGAATTGCTACTCCCACTAAGCAGGAGTACTTTGTGGAAGACTTCAGTCAGCATGCCATCAACCGGGGTCAAGTAGAAATTAATTTCTTGCTTACTGTTGTCAACGAGAAGACCAGAGCCGCTCTCGAGCAGTTAGAAGCTGCGGTTCAGAAATTAGCTAACAACGAGGAGGTCGACGTTAAGGCATTGAAGGATACAATAGATGCGGTTCACGAAGCTAATCAAAAGATTGCAGGTCCATTTCCTCCCGGCTGTGATCCAAGGCTAGTTGGCAAATCTAACCCAGACTGATCGGCGAGCGATCTCGCAACCGCAGCGGCAGCAGAGGGCATGCAGGAAACAGTCTTACCGTTCTAGAAGAGCGGTTTATGGCCTCACAGAATCAAACTTAGAGAAGATTTTAAGATGGTATCGACTTGCATCGCGGGTGACCTCTTCGATTTAAGGTATAAGTGCTCCCCACAGTGGACAATCTTCGCAACTTCTTGTTGATGCATACTGGAGAAGCGTTCGCTTCTTCGGCAACCATAATGTCCCTAACTGTTGTTGCGGACAACTAATAGACGCATACGCAGGCGCTCAGCCTTGACGGACTTTTTTGCTGTTAACTCTTTTTCTGGGATTTGCCACTCTCAACCAAGGGCGGGGACGTTTTGGGAAGGATGGCTCCAAGACCAGCTGGTCCGCGATCGCTAGACATCCTTACGGTTTGATTTGACGGCTGCGCAGTTTTCTTCGGGCGAGTTTTCTTTATCGACATGTATCTTCTCCTTTGTGGCTTTCAGGTCCTCCGCAGTCAAATGTGATGGAACAGCTAAACGAGATACCACATTTTATTCCTCAATTTGCTTATTGCAACTGACATTTTGTTTTAACTCGTTAATTGATTCGATTGGGACGACGCACCTTAGTAACATATTCTTTCAGGAAGGTGACCCAACGCGTGTCACGAGCGAAATCAAGCTGTTGGTAAGAACGCGACACTTCGTGCAACGGAAAATAGATTGACAGACCATAGGAGTATTGCATCGCCTCTCCCTGGTACAGTGCATCGATTACAACGCCTTCGGAAGTAATCACCTTCCTGACCTCGTCGCACACCGTTCGAATCTCTACGTCAGCGGACGACTCATCGAGTAAAGTGCAGTAGTCGTACAGGTCGACATATTCGGTGTGTTCGTAACCCTGCACTTGACAGCGCGCCAGGATCATTGCGTTTCTGGCCGCAGTTTCGTCGAGCTTAGCGAGCAATGTTTCGGCCAGCTTGTCCACTACTGCAGCCATTCGCTCCGATTTCTCGAGGTCACAAACTGCTTGCGTGACGTCGAGACCTTCACAGTCCGAATAAGAGGCAATAAACTTTTGCGCAATAGTGGAGGCCAGTTCCTCCGGCTCCATCGTGGGTTTCTCAACCAGAGCGCCGAACACTCTGTCGTAAGGCCAACCGTCGACAGGTCCTGATCCTTCCGGGGCGATAGTGAGCCGCACGCTATCACGAACCTGATAGCAAACTTCTGCTCCGCTCATCATGCAGGAATCCATGCCTAGAATATCGAGCTTTCGACCGGATGAATCGCGCACCAGTTCTAATGCCTTCTTGAATTTTCGGCAATCGAGCGAGTCCAGGGAAAAAGCATCAAAAGCCGTGGTCGAGGGACTGATGACGATGGCTCGATTTAACGGTTGACGAGACTGGACAACTTCTCCTTCATGGGGTTCTTCATCCGTTATCGAGGTGACTAGTTGTGGAATGGTCTCGTCGTTTGCCCCGTTTCCGTGACCCCATAGAACTCCCAGGTAGTGACGCGCAGGAAATTTTTCCATGCCCCAACAGAAAAAATCAGCGAGCGTTTGTGGGCTGGCGGGATTTGTCTCACCCAGGTCTTCAATCACATCGGCAGCTAAGCTTCCATCCCGGCTATCTTTGGTAAGGTAGTAGCGTTTAGTGGGGCGATTCTTGACACCGCGACAGAACTGCGCCAGCAGTGCGACCTCATTAGTCGAGCCGGCCCGCTTCATCTCTTTCAAATCAGTAAAGCCGTGATAGTCGAGACCGGTGTCGCCTACCATATAGACCATGACTGTCCAGAGTGTTTCAGCTAGTGTCGTCATTAACGCTCCTTCAAAACTTGGTTTCGTGTTCGGCAGTATTCCGAACTCGACGAGTAAAAGATTCTATCCCAACTGTAAGATACTTCGCGTTAGCAAAAACTCCCTGTCGGCTTGTTTTCATCACTTGCTTCTTATCATAGGACAAAGAGCCTGTAGCAGTTTTTTCAAACAAACATCTCTCAGACCATGCTACAAAATGATTGAGGCCACCTTCGCGGGTGGCCTCATCTTGCCTTATTAACGGATGAATGCTCCCCACAGTGGACAGTCTTCGCAACTTTTTGTTGACCACTACAACAGAAGTGCTCAGTTTCTTCCAACAGTTGCGAGAAGCGCCCTAATCTGCCAGTCACTCCGAGTCGCGAGACTTGGTGCATAAACGTCTACGAGTGCAGCGTGTAACCGCCGGAGCCCACAGTGGATAATCTTCGCAACTTGTTTTTGACACCACGGCAGAATACTCAGCTTCTTTCAGCAGTTAAGAAAAGCGCTTAGGCGAAAGCGCAAACGGAAAGCCAATGAAGCCTAACGAATTTAGAATCCGTATGGCGCGGAGTGGACTCGCCATGAGCGGCCTTCTTTGATAGGTTACGTGGACGCTCAAGCGCAGCGTTAAGCGCTTCATGGAAATAGGTTTTATTATCATCGCGCCCGCGCATACTGCCGCGGCTGGCGTCTTGCTTGACAATTCCGCCGACGCTCCGATCACGCTCAATTCAGATAGTCCATACTCCAAAGGAGAGTGGTTATGGTTGCCAGCAAACTTGTTCTTATCCCCGGTGCCGGCG
>Ga0126376_10000165_pt1 | contig 30933 bp, 29 predicted proteins | sample PanSoiMetPlot_15_FD_92760 | JGI IMG/M metagenome (GOLD analysis project Ga0126376, IMG submission 92760) | Tropical forest soil microbial communities from Panama - MetaG Plot_15 | ecosystem: Environmental > Terrestrial > Soil > Tropical forest > Bulk soil | place: Panama | collected 2016-02-17 | reverse complement strand
GCGTCCACGAAATCTTGCGAGGCCGGCGGCTTTCTGCTCCCGCAAGAGGGGAGGTCCCAAAGGAAGAGTTCGAAACCGTATCGAGATCGAACTGCAAGTCTTGTGCGGATTGAAAGCGTGCTGAAGGTTCCTTCTCAATGCAATGGAAAACGATACGCTCGATGGCTGGCGGAATTTTTCTTGCGACTGGGAACGGAGCGGGATCTTCTTTCAGGATCCCAGCCATAGATTCCGCGCCCGATTTTCCTGCGAACGCCTTTTGCCCGGCCAGCATTTCGTAAAGCACCGCACCAAGAGAAAAGATGTCAGAGCGATGGTCCACGACATCGCCGCGAACTTGTTCCGGTGACATGTAACTGGCGGTTCCAAGGACGACGCCTGCATCCGTTTTCGCAGTGAGTGTCACTTCTTCAAATGATTGCTTTTCCTCCGACTGGACGAGTTTCGCGAGGCCGAAATCCAGGATTTTTACCCGGCCGTCTTTCGTAACAAAGATATTTTCAGGTTTCAGGTCGCGATGCACGACGCCTTGGCTGTGTGCGGCGGTGAGACCGCAAGCGACTTGCGCGCCGTACTCGAGGGTCTTACGAACAGTGAAGGGACCGTTGTGCAAAAGCTCGCGCAAACTTTGACCCTCGAGGAGTTCGGAAACAATGTACGGAGCGCAGCCTTCCTGTCCAATCTGAAAAATGGAGAGAATGTTCGGATGATTGAGAGCGGCGGCGGCCTGAGCTTCGTGGGCGAAACGACAGAGGCGATCGCTGTCTTGGCTGAACGAAGGCGGAAGTATCTTGATAGCTATTTCACGATGAAGAGAAATATCACGCGCGCGATAGACCTCGCCCATGCCGCCGGCTCCAAGGAGCTCGACGATCTCATATGGACCCAGTTTGGCGCCTGGGGATAAAGCCATCTGTGGCGCAATTATACTCCGCATTACGCGACCTGAGTTCGAGAGCGCGTCTTTCTCCCAAAAAGCAGTGAAATCATTAAGCGTGGAATCTACCGCGGCATGGTCACAAGCAGCCCCAAAATTGGGAAGGCGCGAACGCGCCGGAGGAACCGAGTTGATTGACTGGAGGTTTTGGGCGTCGTAGCGTGTAAAGAAAGTTTTGGGGGAATCAGCTCGATGCGCAGTTTGTCGGAAATGCCACGACCGATTCTCGCTGCTGCGGCGACGGTGTTTGCGGCGGCGGCGATTCTTTACGGATTTGTGTGGATGTATGGGGTACGGAACCCCGGTCCGATCGTCGAGCTGGGATTCAATCAGAACCACGACACGCGCTTCGACACGATCACGCGGTGCGTGATGGTGTATGACGTTGAGCCGGGAAGCCCGGCGGAGCACGCCGGGTTGCGTGAGGGAGACAGGATCATTGCGATTGACGGGCGGGCGCTGAGCGCTCAGCCCGCATACCACGAGTCCTATCTGCGAGGACGTCCGGGAGACGGCGTGACTGTGACGGTAGAGCGGACGGGCGAAGAAAAGCCGCTGACCTTGCGTGGCGTCTTCCGCGAAAAGAAGAAAGGGCCACGCAGCGCCGCCCACGAGAGCTTTGCGAAATTCTCGGCGCTGCAAGTGATTGGATTGTTTCCGATTCCTTTTTTGCTGGTTGGATTTGTTGTGTTGTTTTTGCGGCTAGAAGAGCCGGCGGCGTGGCTTCTTGCCCTGCTGTTCTGCGCATTTGTTTGTGCGCCCGACCTACTGCTACCCGCAGGCATTTCTACAGCTCTGAGGATATTCATGCTGGCCTTCCGGGCGATATTTCTGAGCATGCTCGGGCCGATCTTCTATTTCTTCTTCTCGGAATTTCCAGTGAGGTCGCCGCTCGGCCGGAGAATTCCGTGGCTCAAATGGGCGGGATTGGCATTTAGCGCGGCTATTGTTTTTCCCGGCTTGAGGTTGGGCAATCCCAGTTTGCCGAATGCAATGGCGAAATGGTTCGGCTCGACCAACGCAGATTTGACGATCTCACTCGTCCTATACGTGCTTTTTGCCCTGGCAATTTTCAGTTTGGCGCAAAATTCGTTTGTGGCGGCGGTTCCTCTGGAAGCGCGGCGCAAATCGCGCGTGATTTTGTTTGGGACGGTTTCGGGCGTTTTGCCGATCGTCATTGAGCGGGTGGCGGTGGATTTCGCGGGATATCATCCACCGTTTTGGACCGACACGGTGTTAGTGGCGATTTTGTCTTTGTATCCACTGTCGTTTGCGTATGCGGTGGTGAAGCACCGGGTGATGGAGATTCCCGCGCTGCTGCGGCGCAGCGCGCGGTACGTGCTGGTGCAGCGCGGGTACTCTGTACTGTTGTTCGTGGCGGCGGCGGTGACGATCGCGCTTTTCACGCGGACGTTTTCGAGATTTTTTGAAGCCGGTTCGAACGCGGGAATGATGATCAGTGCGGCATTTGGAATTGCGATTGTGTGGGTTTCCGCGCCGCTCGTGAAGCGGGGAACGCAGCGCATCGATCGCGCGTTTTTCCGCGGAGCTTATGACGCCCGGGTGATTCTGGAAGATTTGGTGGAGAAAACACGGACGGTTACGGAGCGCCACGAACTTGCGGCGCTCTTGGAAAAACAGATTCGCGGCGCCCTGCATCCAAAATCGCTGGCGTGCTATCTGGATGCGGGAGACGGGAATCTTGTAGCGGAAAGCGAAAAGGAGGCGGGTTCCGGGGCACTTCCGAAGCCGAAATTTCCATTTCGGTTTGGCGCGCGGTTTATTCTTCGCGAGGCAGAGAGCATTCCAGCGACGATGTCGTTGTTGAGTGAATTGTCCCGGACTGGAAAGGCGTGGGACGTGCCGCCGGCGTTTGTTACGGATCGCGAGGAACTTGCGACACCGGATCCACTTGCGGCGGAGTGTCTCGTGCCGATTCTCGGGCGTACCGGCGGGCTGATTGGTTTGATCATGCTGGGGCAACGGCAATCGGAAGAACCGTATTCGGGCGAGGATAAACATTTGCTGGATTCTGTGGCGGCGCAGGCGGGCATTACGCTAGACAACATTCTTTTGGCGAAAAAGATGGCTGAGCGGATGGAGGCTGACCGGCGCGTGGCACGCGAAATGGAAATTGCTCGCGAAGTGCAGGCGCGGCTTTTCCCGCAGAAGCTTCCGGTGATGAAGACCCTGGAGTATCGAGGCGGGTGCATTCCGGCGCGAGAAGTGGGCGGTGATTATTACGATTTTCTGCAGCTGTCCGGCGAACGGCTGGCTTTGGTGCTCGCGGACATTGCGGGTAAGGGAGTTTCCGGCGCGCTGCTGATGGCGAACCTGCAGGCCAATTTGCGAAGCCAATGCGCGATGGGCTCGGAGGACCTGCAGCGGGTGCTGACTTCGGTAAACCGGTCGTTTTGTGAAAACACTGGCGACTCGAGTTACGCGACGTTGTTTTTTGCGGACTACGATGACGCCAGCCGCAGATTGCGCTATGCGAATTGCGGACACTTGCCGCCGTTGCTGCTGTCTACAGGAGGAGAAAACGGGGCTGCAGGAATATGTAGAGTGAAACGTCTGGATCCGACCAGCATGGTCGTCGGGCTGTTTGATAACTGGAAATGCGAAGTTGCGGAAACGAAGTTGGCGCCAGGGGACACGCTCGTGCTGTATACGGACGGAATCACGGAAGCGAGAAACTCCACTGGCGAAGAGTTCGGAGAGTCACGGCTGGTGGAAACGCTTCAGAACAGTTGTCATCTGTCCGTGGAATCCTTGCTTCGAACGGTCGTGAAAGAAGTGCAGCAATTCACAGGAGGAGAGCAGCAGGATGACATTACGCTGGTGGTGGCCAGATCGCTTGCGTAAGACTATACGGCGCGGCTTCGAGCCGTGATCCTTGCAGTTTCTTTCCTAGGTTGAAATCTCAAAACCCCATTTACTTTTTGGCTTGCACGCATCTTGCCGGATGGTAGCCGCGGTGATACCGTGGCGAAAAGTAACAGGTCTCACACACCCGGAGCCCTCTCATGCACAAGGTCGAGCGAATCCTGCGCTTTGTCGCACTATCCGTCGCATTTCTGTTTGCATTTCCATGCCTAGCGCAGCAAAGCTGTCCACCGCCACAGATTCCATCTCCCGATCCGCGGTCAAACATTTTCAACGACAGGCAGGAGATGGACCTGGGCAATGCGATAGCCGAACAGGTACAACGGGATTATCTGGTCATTGATGACGAAGACCTGACCGGTTACGTCCAGAGAACGGGACAAAAGCTTCTTGCACAGGCACCTCCTTCCGGTTTGAAGGTGCAGTTTTATCTCTTTGATTTGCCCATCGCCAATGCACTGACTCTGCCGGGCGGGCGTGTCTATGTTTCGCGAAAGCTGATTGCGATGACGCGCAATGAAGATGAACTGGCGAGCGTTCTCGGGCACGAGCTGGGCCACGTGCTTTCGCGGCAGCCGGCCGCGCATTTTTCGCAGCTGTTTCGCGAGGCGCTCAGCGTGACGCAGGCCGGTACTCGCGAGGAGATTTACAGAAATTTCGAATTGTTGCAAGAGAACATAGTCCGCAAACGGAAGGCGTTCGCGCGCTCTGGAGGCGAAGAAAAAGAAGAGCAAAACATAGCGGATCAAGTTGGTATTCAACTGATTGCGCGGGCAGGATATTCACCTAAGGCATTTGCGGATTTTTTCGATCGCCTGGCGGAAACCAAAGGCAAAACCGGGAACTGGCTAACCGACTTGGTTGGAGCAACAAGGCCAGATTCCCGAAGGTTAAGAGAGATTTTGAAACAGACACCGGCGCTGGCGGCGTCGTGCGCGGCGGCGGCGAACACGCCGAATGCGGAGGAATTCCAGAAATGGCAGGCCTCGGTGTTGAATTACGTTGGGCTCGGACACAAGGAACAGTTGCGCGGAGTTTTCTCGAAGACTACGCTGGACCCGCCATTGCAGTCCGACATTCGACAGATTCACTACAGTCCGGACGGGAAATATGTTCTCGCGCAGGATGAGTCGACGATTTTCGTAATGACGCGGGAACCTTTCGAGTCGCAGTTCACGATCTACGCGCCGGATGCCTATCCGGCGCAGTTCTCGCCGGATTCACAATCCATTGTGTTCTACACGGAAAATCTTCGCGTGGAATCCTGGTCGGTTCCGGACCGTGTGCGCAACTCGGCGAGCGAAGTGACGATCTCGCACGGGTGCATTCAGTCGGAACTCTCGCCAAACGGGAAGTATCTGGCATGTTACGGCGAGGAGCTCGATCTGTCTGTGTATGAGGTCAGCAGCGGCTCGCAAATTTTTCAGAAGAAGAATTTCTACGAGCCGCGGAGCTTTCAAGAGTTTTTCACCATGCTTTTGTGGAGAATGCTGGGTGAGTCCAACCTGCACATTATTGAAGCGCATTTTTCGCCAGATGAGCGCTATTTCCTTGCGGGGGCAATGGATGGTTCAAGGCTAGCGCTGGACCTCGGCTCGATGCAGACGTTTTCTTTGGCTGGGCAGGTAAAGGCGTTGCTTTCACGGGATTTTGCTTTTATCGGCACGGATGAAATCGTGGGCGTGGACGTTTCTAATTCAAGAAATTCCGGAGTCGTAAAGTTTCCGAGCGGAGAATCGGTTCAAAAGTTGCAGTTGGGAGACCAACGACTCGACGCTGCGACGAACACTCGGTATGTGCTGTTGCGACCGATTAAGGATCACCCCGTGGGAGTGCTCGACCTGCGAACCGGGAAAATCGTTCTGGCGACAGACAAGAATTCACTGGACATTTTCGGTGACAACTACGTACGCGAGCGGCTGGACGGTGATTTAGGAATGCTGAGCGTCGCCGAACAAAAGGAAACTTCGCGCATCAAGCTCCCCATGGGCCAACTGGGCAGTCTGCGAGCCTTTGGGATTTCCCCAGATCTTCGCTGGATGGCGATTTCCGAGAAATCGCGAGGGGGTTTGTGGGATCTGCTGACCCGGAAGAGGGTCTTCTACGTGCGTGGGTTTGCTGGCGCAGCGGTATCCGGGGACGGAACGGTGGAGGCCGATGTCAGCAAGTTCGAGAACACGAAGAGAACGATGGTGCATATGGAACCGGCTACCGGCCGAATCGACGCTGGAATGGAAATTGGAGACGCGCAGATCTCGCAATTTGGGTACGTTCTGCTGCGCACTACGCACAAAGACAAGGAGCAATGGAAGCAGCGGAATATTTTGCTCGAAGGGTTGGATGTGAAGAACAACGCCGTACTCTGGAGTCATATGTACACGAAGGAAGCACCCACGGTTATGAGCAGTAGAGCCGAAGGAAACCTGGTGTTATCGTGGCCCGCGAACACCGACGGAGTAAAGCTGGAAATCAAGAATGATGCGGCACTCAGCCAGCGCTGGCCAAAAATGGACGCGAGTAACGAAGATTACTTTCTGGAAGTGCTCGATCCGCGCAGCGGAAAAATAGTTGGCTCATCCCTGTTGCGCACCGGAAAGGGAGCGTTTCGAATCAAGGCGGCAGAATCGTCCAGCGACTGGCTGGTCGTTTCCGATTCCAGGAATAGGCTGCTTGTGTATTCGCTGAAGAGCGGGGAGCAAACGGGAATGCTCTTCGGCAGACGGCCGGTGGTTTCCCCGGTCTCGCCATATTTGGCGGCGGAGAACGAGCGCGGGCAGTTGACACTCTACGAATTGAATACGCTGGCTCGCCGCGAGCAGTACGTGTTTACGAGCCCGATTGCATATTCGTATTTTGCGGCGGATAACCGGCGGCTGTTTGTATTGACGGGGAATCAGACAGCGTATTTCATCATGCTGCCGAAGCCAGAAGAAACGGCCACGAATCGCTGATCACAGCGGTAAGCGAAATTTGCCGGTCACGCTTTGGGAGGATTTTGAAAATGGGTTGTACACCTGCGGATTTTCGGAGAATCTCGCTAAGTTTGCCGGAGACGGAACAGCGGCGGCACATGAATCATCCCGACTTTCGCGTCGCAGGAAAGATTTTTGCGACGCTGGCATATCCGAACAAAGACTGGGGAATGTTGAAGCTGACGCCGATGCAGCAGGAGGATTTTGTGCAAGCATATCCGGGAGCGTTCAAGGCGGTGAACGGAGCTTGGGGACGAAAAGGGTGCACGAATGTACTTCTGGCGAAAACGGGGAAGCGGGCGTTAAAGCAAGCGATTCTTGCCGCATGGAGAAATTACGCTCCGTCGGAACTGGTTGTGAAATCGCTGAAGAAGGACGGTAGCGGCAAGGGTTGAGTACGAAAGCTGCGAGGGAATGGGCATGATTGATGGGCATAAGTTTGTTTTGTTTTTCGTGGCGGCGTTCGTGCTGGCGGTAACGCCAGGAGTGGGAATTTTCTATGTGCTGGCGCGAACGCTGGCAGGAGGGCGGCGCGAAGGAGTGCAGTCGTCGCTTGGAACGTTTGTGGGTGGATTATTTCATGTGACGGCGGCAGCGCTCGGAATTTCGGCGGTGCTGGCTGCGTCGGCGGTGGCGTTTCGCACGGTGAAGTATGCGGGCGTGGCGTATCTGGTGTGGCTGGGGATTCGAATGATTTTGTTGCGGAACGAAGCGGTGCCGGAAAGCGCGGAGGCGCCGAAGGGGAACGCGTTCCTACAGGGAATTTTTACGGAAGCACTGAATCCCAAGACGGCGCTGTTTTTTCTGTCGTTTATTCCGCAGTTTATTGCGCCCGAGCGCGGGCATGTGTTCTGGCAATTTGTTCTGCTGGGTGTTTTATCAGTGACAATGAATACGGCGGCGGATTTGGCAGTGGTTCATTTGGCGGCGACGCTGGAGAAAAGACTGAAGGAAAGCGCGAAGTTCAGGAGGAATCAGCGGTTTGCGTCTGGCGTGGGAATGATTGGGTTGGGCGCGTATGTGGCGTTCGCGGATACTAAGTAATTATAAAAATTTCTTGATATGAGAAAAGGTGCGGCTTCCGACTACAAGAAAAACAATTAGCGCGGGCCAGGTTCGTAGGGTTGGATGACGGCGTTGACGAGGAATGGATCCTTGAACTCGGTGACGTCCCCCGGCCCTTTGCCTTTGACCGGTAAGAGGCGAGCGGCAAGAGGTTTGTGCCACTTGACGGCGAGAGTGGCGACGTCGCTGAGGATGAGATCGAGTTGTTCGACGGTGATGTCTCCGGGAAGAGGCACCGTGTCGAGGCCTGTGCCGCAAACAGCGGAAAAAGAAAGCAAACCATCAAGAGAAACGCGGCCCTGGCTCCAACGCTCGGCGAGGCGAGTGTCCTCGAGAATCGGAAGCATGAGGCCGTTGTAGCCGGTTTGTCTTACGGCGATGGACTTGATAGCAGCGGTGATGGTGCCAGCAGCGGTGAGTGTTCCTGCGGAGCCGAAGGGTTGCTGAATCAGATTTTCAATGGCGACGCCGATAGAAACGTCCTTGAGCGGGGCGGGCGAGAGATCAATGCCAACATAGGCCCAGCCGGTTTCCTGGTCAATGCGATTGGCGTGGCGTTCGATTTCGAGAGCTGCGCCAGAGAGCATGGTGATGAGTTTTTGGCGAGCGGAGTCAATGTCGGTGGCGTCGCGAAACGCTTCAGCGACGACGTTTGCGGATTCGAGGCCGATGGCGAATTGATGGCCGAAACCTGTGTGATACGCGGCCGTAAAAAAGGGCGAGAGCGGCGGAACAACGGCGATGGCGCCGAGATTGAAATTGCCCTGACTGTGTTCGGTTGAGTCTTCTAGTTTCTTAATGGCGCGTGCCGCGGCCCCGATGCCGCGCCAACGGACGCCGTCTTCACCCGCGATGACGATGCTGCCGCGAATGTGTTTTGTGTTGGTGATGATGTCGGCGAGAAGGTCGGCTTGTGATTCAGGGTCGTCGACATTCAACATGGCCGGACCAATACCCGGAGCAAAATTTTCCTTTTCGGCGAGACCGTCGAGATCCTTGAAAAAGGTGATCGTCTGTTGAGGCGTGAGGCCCTTTGTGTATTCGGGGAAGGGCTGCGTGGCGATGCGGATGGTTTCGACTTCGTAGCCGCGGGATTCGAAGATGGTTTTTGCGCGGCGAAGCATTTGCAGGGCTTCGGCGATTTGTTCCTTGTATTGAGCGCGGTCGAGATTGAGGAAGGCGGTGACGGTTCGGATTTTGGGTTTTGCTCCTGTGGTGGGTGAAGATTTTTGCTGCGCGATTGCGGTTTGGCAAAGAAGAGCCGTCGCCAAGAACAGCGTGAGCAGGCCCGGAGTGCGGGGGCTACGAGCAAATAGCATGGAAACTCTCCAATAAGCAGGATCCCGGCAGGCGGGACACCTATATCCTACCGCGAGCAAAAAGAAGATTCACTGTTTCCGCCGCCATCATCCGGACGGGATCTTGCAGCAGGAACAAAGCACAAGGGTTAGGGGCATTTCCGACAAGTGTTTACTGTCAGGACCTGATTGGCTGCGAGCTCGAGTTAAAGCATAAATGAGAATGCGGCGCGCTCTTTCGAAGCCATTGAGTGTCCCGGAAAAGGGTGGAGTCCCAGGCGCGGTGTGAGAACAGAAGTTCAAAACTCTATCGTTGGATATTGGAGAGGCGGGATGTGCTTTCTCGCGCAACGACGGGCGGGTCGTCCAGAGTAATTTAATCAATCGCTGGCAACGAAATTCCCAGCCTGCAAAAGAGGAAAGATGAAAACGATAAGTGTGTTGGTGATGGTGTGTCTTGTGTGTCTTGGATTGTTCATGACACCGGTGGTTCTGGGTCAAGGTGGAGTGAACAACGCGGAGTTGAACGGCAACTACGCGTTCACCTCTACGGGAATCAATGGTAACGGAAATGTCGCGTCGGTTTATGAAGCGGTGGGGCGGTTTACGGCCGATGGCGCAGGAAATTTAACCAACGGAGGAGTGGACTTTAACGGCGTGGGCGTCGGCGCTACGGTGGCCGCGCAAGCGTTCACAGGAACGTATTCGATCGGCGCAGACCACAGAGGCGTCATGACGCTGAATATCGGTGGGAGCACGGCGAGGCTGGCTTTCGCCATGACAGCTGGGGGGAATGCAAAGCTCATCAAGTTCGACGCTGCGGGCGGCGCAGGAACGATTGGTTCGGGGAGCATCGAGAAAGCGAACACCACGGCGTTCAGCACAGCACGGATAACGGGGGATTACGTATTGGGCGGAGCAGGCTTCGACAACACCAATAACCGGGCTTCGATAATGACGCGATTTACTGCGAATGGGTCCGGCGTTCTCAGCAATGCGGCGGGGGACGTCAACGCGTACGGAACGAACTATCAGATGGTCTTCACTGCGGCGAATTATGCAGTGACCGATGCGGCTACGGGACACAGCACAATGCGATTCGCGTTTACGTTTGGTGGCGTGGCCGACACGATTGAATTTTGTGTTTTATGTGGTGAATTCAGGAAAGCTGTTTTTGATGGAGAGCGACGCGGTTTCGACTGCGACGCCGCTGCTGAATGGTGTGATGGTGCAGCAGCAGGTTCCTACGGGAGGTTTTGCCAAGGGCTCGTTGAACGGAAATATCGTGATTTATCTGACGGGACATTCTCAGTGCGGCAGCCTGGCGGGAGTGCCGAAAGCAGTTGCGGGCTTACTTACGACGAATGGCAGCGGCGCGCTCTCGCTGACGTATGGCAATCATGGCAACGTCTTCTTGTCTGGCCCAAAACGATGCCGCAAACGGAAGCAACGGCCTCATTCGATCGAATCCTCAGGGCGAGTACACGATCGTTGGAGCAACGCCCGAACAGGAAACTACACTCCGGGAGCAAATCCGCCTCATGAACCCCAAAATCCTCCCGGCCAGGGTGTTCTTTGTTCCGCATAGGAAATATCTCGACGATGCGCGGATTTTTCAGCTTCATATTCCGACGGGGTACAGCAGCTTGATGTTTACCCACTTGCCGAGTCGGACGGTCTTTGTTGATAACGACCGTTATCTGGGCAAAGAGTGGCTAGGCCATTGGATGGCGGGGCATCTCGAATCGAACAGCGCAAAGGAGGAGGATGCGGAACGAGTGGCGCACAAACTGCGAGCCGCCTTGAAAGAAAGCTATAAGAAGTCTTGAACCAGCTCTGGTTGTTGGCCACGAGATTACGGATTGAAGAAATCAGACAAACGCGGCGATGCCTGTGATTTTTTCGCCGATGACGAGCTTGTGGATGTCGTTGGTGCCTTCGTACGTGAACACGGATTCGAGATTGTTCATGTGGCGCATGATGCAGAAATCATCCACGATTCCGTTTGCGCCGAGGACGTCGCGGGATTTGCGCGCGATTTCGAGCGCGATACCGACGTTGTTCATCTTGAGCATGGAGATGTGAGCGGGATCGACTTTGCCGGCATCTTTGAGGCGGCCGACGTGGAGGGCGAGAAGCTGCGCTTTGACGATTTCGGTGATCATCCAGGCGAGTTTTTCCTGAACAAGCTGGTGCGCAGCGATGGGCTTGTTGGCGAATTGTTTGCGCGTCTTGGCGTATTGCAGCGCGGTGTCATAGCACGCCATGGCTGCGCCGATGGCGCCCCAGCCGATGCCGTAACGTGCCTGATTGAGGCAACTGAGCGGGCCCCGCAGGCCGGTCACGTTGGGAAGCAAATTTTCTTCGAGGATTTCGCAATCGGTAAAAGAAAGACCACTGGTGACAGAAGCGCGAAGCGACCACTTGCCGTGAACGTCCCACGCTTTGAAACCGGGCGTGCCCTTTTCCACGAGGAAGCCACGGATTTTCTCGTCGTCGCATTTTGCCCAAACGACGGCGACGTCCGCGATGGAGCCGCTGGTAATCCACATTTTTTCGCCGTTCAGGATGAACTTGTTTCCCTTTTTGACAGCGCGGGTGAGCATGCCACCTGGGTTTGAGCCGAATTGCGGTTCGGTGAGGCCGAAACAGCCTATGGCTTTACCTTGCTGCAAAAGTGGGAGCCATTTATTTTTTTGCGCGTCGCTACCAAAGGTGTAGATCGGATACATGACGAGCGCGCCTTGCACGGAGACAAAGCTGCGAAGGCCGGAGTCGCCGCGCTCAAGTTCCTGGGTCATGAGGCCGTAAGCGACATTGGACATACCGGCACAGCCGTAACCGTGAAGATTCGCCCCGAAAAAACCAAGCTCGCCGAGCTGCGGAACGAGGTGTTGGGGAAATTGCCCTTCGCGGCTTTGCTTTTCGATGATGGGGATGATTTCGTTCTCGACGAATTCGCGCGCGGTCTGGCGCACAAGCTTTTCTTCGTCGTTAAGCTGGGAATCGAAATCAATGAAATCAACGCCGGCGTATTTCGCCATCTTAGGCTCCTTGCGGCCCGCTTGATTGAAACCGCGCCTGCGTGCCTGCGCGGAGTTATCCGCTGGGACTGCCCATGTGGTTCAGGGGTATTTATTGCGCGGGCACCGCTCCGATCGTTCGGCGCGGTTTGCCACTCAATTCTAACAAGGCGATTCGGAACGCGGCAACCTGTTGCCGAAGCTGAGGAGCTTTTATTTTGGGCGTTGGTCGGTTTCGAGACGATATTCCAGTTCATCGATGACGAACATCGCCGTGGTGCGATCCTGCTTTGTTGCTTCGGCAAAGTGAGTTGCTGCCGTGCTGTACTTTCCTTGCCGCAGAAGCGCTATCAATTCAGAGCGAAGGGGATCCTGAAGCGCGTCCACCAGAGCCTTTGTCTTTTCTTCGTTGGCATTGATTTCCGTGAGTTTTGCTTTGAAATTTTGCAGCGTTTCCGCAGTGGCGCAGGGAAAAACTTCAGCCCAACCTTTGCCCTCCTGCGCTAGCCACAGAATTACTGTGCCCGAGTTTTCCTGGCCCTGCGTGTAATCGATTTGAATTTCTTGTGTCGGACGGACCGGGAAGATCGCATAGCCTTCAAAGCCGAGTTTCTCGTCCGGCCCGATAGGCTTTGCCGTGAACTTGTAGTCGGTGGGAATTCCATGGCGCGAGTTCACTTTGAACGCCCGATCGTAAAACTGGGAAGAGTCGGAGTTTACACAGGCGAGCGATTTGGTCTGCCAAAGAGAGCGATTCGCCGCTACGTCGCGTGAATTAATAGAAGCTACGTAACTTTTTACGAAGGCATCGATGGTGGCTGGGCGATTGGTCTGCCCCGCCCCGGAGGAAGAACAAGAGATGGCGAGCGCAAGCAATGAAGCGAGACTGGTCAAGGCGATTGGCCTCATGGGACTCTCCATTTGTTAAGGCACCTCGCTGACGTGCAATTGTTCTTAGTGTATGGGCAAATAGCATTGCGACCTTTGGAAATGCAGGGAACGTGCCTGAACGTATACGACCGCATCATTCGAGCGTTTTGCGCTTTGAGAAAGGCCTCTAATACAATTTCGTGATGCGAAAATCGGCCCAGAAAAGACTGTCGCCGGAGATCCTGATTTTTGATGTGGACGGCGTGCTCGTAGACGTGCGTGGAACCTACTGGAAATCAGCGCTCGATACGGTGAGGCACTTGACGGGAAAGCGTGTGACGTACGCGGAGCTGCATAGGTGGAAGGCAAAGCCCGGGAATAACGACGACTGGGCGATGGTGGCGAGTTGGGTGACTTCGCTGGGCAAGCCGATGAATTATGAGGAGGCAAAGGAGGCGTTTAGCAAGTTTTATTGGGGAACGCCGGACCGTCAGGGAAACGTAAGGAATGAAAAGCATATTGTTTCGCCGCGACAGATTGAGCGCTGGGCGAAGCGATATGAACTGAATCTATTTACTGGGAGAACGCGGCAGGAGTTTACGTACACGTTTGCGGAATGGCCGGGGACGAAATATTTCCGGACGGTCGTAACGATGGACGATGTAGAAAAGATCAAGCCAAATCCAGAAGGGCTGCACAGAATCTTGGGAAAGCGCGATCCGGCGACGGCACTGTACATTGGGGACAATATAGATGACGCGCTGGCAGCGCGCGACGCAGGCGTTGCCTTTATGGCGATTATCGCCCGGGGAGAGCATGGGTATCGCGAGCGCTCGAGGCGTTTTCGTGAGCTGGGGGCGCTTGCGCTGCTGCCGCGGGCAACCGATTTGCGAAGTTGGCTGGCGCACTCTTAAGTAGGAATCAAACAATTTGAAGCGGGAACTTTTCGCTTCGATTTCGGGAAGCATTATGGGGATATTTGTATGCAACGGAAAAGATTTGCACAGCTAACTCTGGTGATTGCAGGGTTTTGCGCTGGGGCGATTGTAACGAGAGCGCAAGCGCCCGCAGGACCGATGACGCAAACAACAGCGCCGCCTGCGACAACAAGCACGCCACAAAACGCGCCATCGCCGCCTGCGACCAACGTGCCGAGGACAAGGAATTTGGCGGGCTCATGGAAATTGAATAAGGATGAGAGCACGATGCCGCGCGACCGAGACCGGTCAGGGCAAGTGGGTGGCGGGCGTTCGAGCTGGGGCTATCCCGGGGGCGGACGTGGAGGTTATGGCGGCGGAATGCATCGCCGCGGGATGAGTGACGATGAGCGAAAAGAGGTTCAGGAGTTGATACGGCCTTCGGAGACACTGGAATTTACCCAGGATAGCCAGGCGATCAAGATGACTGACGATTATGACCGGCACAGAATTTTCTATACTGACGGGCGGAAAGTGAAGAAATCCAAGGACGCGGACAATCAGAAGTTTGACGCGACCTGGCAGGAGTACCGGCTAGTGGCAGATTTTAAGGGACCGGATGGGAACAAGATCGAGCGGTCGTTCGAGGTGCTGGAGGGGAATCAGCAACTGCGCGAGACGATTCATTTTACGATGGGCCGCAACCAGCGCGAGGTCTATTTGCGCTACGTTTACGACCTGAAATCCGGCGGAAATTCGCCTTCAAAATAAATTTTTTCCGCGCATTTTCCCGCAAAAATCGCGAAATTCCGTGTTTTAGGAGCGTTGACGGAAATGCGCTCGGATGATATAAATTGGTGTTCGGGTTGGTGGTTTCAGGTCGGCTGTGTGCTCCTTCCCGGGTAGGGGTATGACGAGCCTGCAAACACGGGCCGCTTCGCGGCCTTCACGCGACACGAGGTTCAGGCAAAACAATTTTAGATGGGTATGGGTCACCAATTAGGCGAACTCTTCCTCGGGGCTGTGCCTACAGTCCTGATTCTTATCGCTCTTTATTTCATTCTTAAATCGTTGTTCTTCAAGCCTTTGCTGGCCGTAATGGCGGAGCGGGAAGCGCGTACCGTGGGTGCCCAAAAGGCGGCCGAAGCGGCGCAAGCTGCTGCAGCGGGAAAGGTGAAGCAGTATCAAGAAGCGCTGAAACAGGCGCGGGCAAAAGTGTACGCAGAGCAGGAGGCGGCGCGGAAGAAACTGCTGGATGAGCGGGCGGCGCTATTGAAGGCGTCGAGGAATTTGGCGGCGTCGGAAGTGAACGCTGCGAAAGAGAGAGTCGCGAAGGATGTTGCGGCGGCGAAGAGCGAACTGCAAGCTGGCGTGCCCCAGTTGGCCGCAGAAATTGCGAAGCGAGTATTAGAAACTCCCTCTCCGAGGGAAGCGCGATGAGCCTGCGCCGAATCAGCCTGTTAACGATGAGCATGTGTGGCGCGCTGCTGTTTTTTGCGTGCGTGGCGTCGGCTGCAGAAGAAGGCAACGCTGCTGCCGCTACAACAGAACTCTTCAAATGGATTAATTTTGCGATTGTGGCGGGCGTGCTGATTTGGGTTTTTGCGAAGAAGCTGCCCTCTGTATTTCGTGCGAACGCTGAAACCATTAGTTTCGCTATTACAAAAGCAACGGCGGTGAAGGCGGAGGCAGACAAGCAATTGGCGGACGCGGAAGCTCGTTTGGCCCGGCTCGAACAGGAAGTGGTTGCGCTACGGGCTGTGGCGGAAAAAGAAGCGGTGGCTGATGCAGAACGGATTCGCGAAATGGCGAAGTCCGATGCTGAGAAGATTTCGCAGGCGGCTAAAGCCGAAATTGACGCAGCGGAACGCGCGGCGCGGATGGAGTTGAAAGCGCTGGCCGCGAAATTGGCGGTGGATGGCGCGGAGTCGTTGCTCACGAAGCAATTGACGCCGGAAGCGCAGGAGTCGTTGGTGAAGGGATTTGTCGCATCCCTTGAAGGGAGGCCGAATTGAAGTCGGCGAGCCTCCAATACGCGAATGCACTTGCGGATGTGGCGCTGGAACAGGGCGCAGCGGAGCCTGTGCTGAAGCAATTGAGCGATTTTGCCGCGGCGTACGCGGAATCGGCGGAGCTGCGCAATTCTCTGGCGACTCCTGCTTTGACCAGCAAGGAAAAGCACAGTTTCACTGAAAAAATCTCGGCGCGATTGGGCGCAAGCAAGATTGTTCGTAATTTTCTTTTTCTGGTCATCGACCACCGGCGTACGCACATGATTCCCGAGCTTGCTGAGACTTTTCAAAGCGTGATTCGCGAGCGGCAAGGTGCGGCGGAGGCACAAGTGACTTCGGCGACGGAATTGACCGCGGCGCAGAAGAAGACCCTGGCGCAATCGCTCGAGAAAAAGACGGGCAAGAAGATTGAAGCGAAGTATGCGGTAGACAAAACGCTGTTGGGCGGGGCAGTGGTACGGATTGGCGATACGGTCTATGACGGTTCGTTGCGGCACCGTCTGAATGAGATGAGGGCGAAGCTGGCAGCGGACTAAAAAGTTTGGGCCGGAGATTCTTCCGGCAAGAGTTCGAGGTACGGAGCAAGCATGGCAAACATCAAGGCAGACGAAATCAGCAAGATACTTCGCGAACAGATCGCGAACTACGAGCAGACGGTCTCAGTCGACGAAGTTGGCTCGGTGATCAGCGTCGGAGACGGCATTGCGCGCATTCATGGGCTTGAAAAAGTGATGGCGGGCGAAATGCTCGCCTTTCCGCACGACGTGTACGGCATTGCGCTGAACCTTGAAGAAGATCAGGTCGGCGCCGTGCTGCTTGGCGAATACATGGAAATTAAGGAAGGCGACACGGTTAAGCGGACGAACACGATTATGTCCGTGCCCGTGGGCGAAGCGCTGATTGGGCGCGTCGTGAATCCGCTCGGCGTGCCGCTGGACGACAAAGGACCGATTGCGACAAAGCAGCGCAATCCGCTGGAGAGAATCGCTCCCGGCGTTCTGGATCGCCAGCCGGTGCGCGAACCGCTGCAGACGGGCATTAAAGCAATTGACGCGATGATCCCGATTGGCCGCGGCCAGCGCGAACTCATCATCGGCGACCGTCAGACGGGGAAAACTGCCGTCATTCTGGACACGATCATCAACCAGAAGGGCAGCAACATGATTTGCATTTACTGCGCGATTGGGCAGAAGCGTTCGACAATTGCGCAGGTTGTGAAAGTGCTAACGGATGCCGGCGCGATGAACTACACGATTGTGGTCGCGTCCTCCGCGGCGGAGCCGGCTTCACTGCAATACATTGCTCCCTACGCGGCTTGTGCGATGGGCGAATATTTTCGCGACAACAAAGGGCACGCAGTCACTTTCTACGACGACCTTTCGAAACACGCCCAGGCTTACCGTGAAATTTCATTGCTGTTGCGACGCCCGCCAGGACGCGAAGCGTTTCCGGGAGACGTGTTTTACTTGCATTCGCGCTTGCTGGAACGCGCGGCGAAGCTCAACGACAAGCTGGGTGGTGGCTCGCTGACTTCTCTTCCTGTTATTGAAACGCAGGCGGGCGACGTCTCCGCGTACATTCCGACGAACGTGATTTCGATTACGGACGGACAGATTTATCTGGAAGCGGACTTGTTCAACGCCGGAATTCGTCCGGCGATTAACGTGGGCATTTCCGTGAGCCGCGTTGGCGGCAACGCGCAGATCAAGGGCATGCGACAGGTCGCAGGCACGTTGCGCTTGGATATGGCGCAGTTCCGCGAACTCGCTGCGTTTGCGCAGTTTGGCGCGGATCAGCTGGATAAAGTGACGCAGGCGCAGCTCGCGCGCGGGCAGCGGCTGACAGAAGTTTTGAAGCAGGATCAGTATGTTCCGCTGAGCGTGGAGAAACAGGTGCTGATGCTTTACATCGCGACCAGCGGAGCTGTTGACAATATTCCCGTGCCTGAAGTACGGCGATTTGAAAAGGAACTTGTGCAATACGTCGAAACGAGTCACGGTTCGATTCTGAAGAACATTGCCGACAAAAAGGCTCTGGACGATTCGATAAAGGCAGAAATCAAGAGCGCTGTCGATGCGTTCAAGGAGCGATTCACCGCCTCGGTCGCGGCAGCTGCGAAGTAGGAATTTAGATAAAGAAAAATGCCCACACTTCTCGACTTTCGACGCCGCATCCGCTCGGTGAAGAACACCCAGCAGATTACCCGCGCGATGAAGTTTGTCGCGGCGGCGCGGTTGAGGCGAGCGCAGGAGAGCGCGCTTGCGGCGCGGCCCTATGCGCAGGAGCTGGCTCGACTGTTGCGTTCGATCATGGGGCGTATTGACGAGCCGCAGCATCCGCTACTTGCCGTAAGACCTGAAGAGCGGGTGCTGGTAATCGTTCTTACGGGTGAACGCGGCTTGGCCGGCGCGTTCAATACAAACATTTTGAAGAAGGCGAATGAACTTTTTCGCGCGAACAAAGGAAAGAAGCTGTCCGTGATTCCTGTAGGGAAAAAAGGGCGAGATGCGCTGAAGCGTGCGGGATTTGAGTTCGCCGCGGAGTTCATCAACGTACTCGCAAAAGTGGAATTCTCCACGGCGCGGGAAATCTCGAACCTTGTAACCGAGCTGTACAAGAAGGAAGCGATCGATGCGGTATACATCGTCTTCAGTGAATTTAAGACGGTAATGTCCGCGAACCTTACCGTTGAGAAGCTGTTGCCAGTCGAAAAGATGGAAGCCGCAGAAGGCGAATCGCAGACCGACTACATTTACGAGCAGCCGGAAGAGAAACTGTTAGACCGGTTGCTGCCGCGCTATGTGGAAACGACCGTGCTGCGAGCGATGCTGGAATCTTCAGCTTCGGAATACGCTGCGCGCATGACGGCTATGGAATCGGCGACGAAAAATGCCGGTGAAGTAATTACGGGTCTGACACTGCACATGAACAAGGTTCGTCAGGCGGCGATTACGCGCGAGATTATCGAAATTGTGAGTGGAGCAAGTTCCACCGCTTAGGAGAAAGCATGGCCGAGAAATACGCAAGCATAGGACACGTCGTGCAGGTCATCGGGCCTGTGCTGGATATTCAGTTTGACGCGGACAAGCTGCCCTCGATTTTTAACGCGGTTCGCATCACAAGCGAAGGCTACAACCTGCCGGAGCCGCTGGATGTTATTGCGGAAGTGCAGCAGCACCTCGGCGAAGGGCGCGTGCGCGCGGTTTCGATGGAGCCCGTGGAAGGCATGGTGCGCGGCATGAAGGCCTACGACCTCGGCACGGAAATTCAGGTGCCGGTAGGCCGCCCGACTCTGGGTCGCGTGATGAACGTACTGGGCAAGCCCGTAGACCAACTCGGACCTATCAAGACTGACACATACTATCCGATTCATCGCCCCGCACCGGCGTTGGACGAACAATCCACGACGCTCGAAATGTTCGAAACGGGCATCAAGGTTGTGGATCTGATGGAGCCGTATGTAAAAGGCGGAAAGATTGGGCTCTTTGGCGGCGCGGGCGTCGGCAAGACCGTTTTGATCATGGAATTGATCCACAACGTCGCGATGAAGCACGGCGGCGTGTCGGTGTTCGCAGGCGTCGGCGAGCGCACGCGCGAAGGCAACGACCTTTGGCTGGAAATGAGCGAAGGTGGCGTCATCACGCCGGGCAACAGCGAAAAATCACGCTGCGCGCTGATTTACGGGCAGATGACGGAGCCTCCCGGTTCGCGTCTGCGCGTCGGATTGACTGGCCTGACGGTCGCAGAATATTTCCGCGACCAGGAACAGCTGGACGTGCTGCTCTTCATCGACAACATTTTCCGGTTCGTGCAGGCGGGTTCGGAAGTTTCGGCGCTATTGGGCCGCATGCCAAGCGCCGTGGGCTATCAGCCGAACTTGAATACAGAAATCGGCGAATTGCAGGAGCGCATCACTTCGACCAAGTCCGGTTCGATTACGTCCGTGCAGGCGATTTATGTGCCTGCCGACGACTACACGGACCCGGCACCTGCGGCGACCTTTACGCACCTCGATGCGACGACGAACTTGTCGCGACAAATCGTGGAGCGCGGAATTTATCCTGCCGTGGATCCGCTGGCCAGCTACTCGCGTATTTTGGATCCGCGCGTTGTAGGCGCCGAACACTACGCCGTGGCGCGCGCCGTGAAATCCATTCTGCAGCGCTACAAGGATTTGCAGGACATCATTGCCATTCTCGGTATCGAAGAACTCTCGGACGAGGACAAACGCACCGTGGCGCGCGCCCGCAAGATTGAAAAGTTCCTGTCGCAGCCGATGTTCGTGGCGGCTCAGTTTACCGGCCTGGAAGGCAAGTACGTGAAGATTGAGGACACGGTACGCAGCTTCAAGGAGATCGTCGAAGGCAAATACGACGACGTTCCGGAGCAGGCGTTCTACATGGTCGGGACGATCGAGGAAGCGCTCGAGAAGGCCGAGAAGATGAAGGCGAGCGCATAAGAACGAATGCCGGACGCCATCCAACTCGTGATTGTGACGCCGGAGCGGCAGCTCTTACGTGAGAGCGTTGTGGAAGTGACGCTTCCCGGAGCCGAAGGCGAACTTGGCGTTTTGCCCGGACATGCACCGCTGATCACGGAGCTTGGCATTGGCGAATTGCGTTATCGCACGGTGGGCGGAACGCTCTCGGATCCTATTGCCGTGATTCGTGGGTTTGCAGAAGTGCTGCAGGACCGCGTGACGGTGTTAGCGGAAACAGCGGAGCGCCCCGAAGAAATCGATCTTGAGCGCGCCAAAGCTGCGCTTGAACGCGCTGAAAAACGCATTGCAGCCGGTCCGGGCACCCAGGATATGGACTGGGATCGCGCGACAGCGGCCCTGCAGCGTGCGTTGGTGCGTATCAAAGTCGCGGAACACGCGCCGCGGCGCCGCAGCACCACTGTGCCGACTACTTAGGGCCCTCTTCTTTGGAACACATAACCATCTACAGCACGAACTGGTGCCCGGACTGCCGGCGCGCCAAAGATTTTTTGAAGAGGCGTGGCCTCGAATTCGAAGAGATCAACATTGAAGACGATCCGGACAGCGAAGACATAGTGATCGCCGCCAACAATGGCAAACGCAAAGTGCCGACGATAAAAGTGGGCGACAGATTTTTTGCTTGCAGCCCGTTCAATGCGGCGCTGCTGGCCGAGGAACTGAATATTCCGCTAAATCCTGAAAAGAAAAGCTGCGGTTAAAGCTCTGCCAGAAGTGAGCGCTTCCACGCGCGAATTTCTGCGTCCTTTCTTTTATAAAACGTCCACTGCTTGATGCGCTTGCCGCGAACGAGGCCAACCTGGGCCAGGATTTTCAGGTGTTCGCTGGCCGTGGGATGGCTCACGTGCAGTTTTCGCGCGATGAGCAGCCCACAAACGCCGTCTTTGACCAGATCCCCGTCAATCTGCGGCGGGAAATGCTTGCGAGGATTCTTTAGCCATTCCAGGATTTGCAGGCGGTTGTGATTCGCGAGAGCGCGGAATACGGCTTCCTTATCCATCCTGATCTATCCTATTTCCGTCCAAAATGGTAGTTGTGCACTTAGCTAAACGCCGAAGTACAATTGGAGTCTATCATGGATGGCCAGAAAAAGTCGTCCCCGATTACGCGTGAAGAAATCAGGGAGTTCTATCCAAACCTGGCCCCTCACGTTCGAAAGACGCCGATCGTCTTTGCGAACGGATCCGAGTTTGGGCTTGAGCCTGTATCGCTTGCGCTGAAGTTGGAACTGCTGCAGCATTCAGGATCTTTCAAGGCACGCGGGGCCATCACCAATCTATTGACCAGAACAGTGCCGAAGGCCGGCGTTGTGGCGGCATCCGGTGGCAACCACGGGGTTGCCGTTGCCTTTGCAACCAGAAAATTTCAGGTCGCCGCCAAGATTTACGTCCCGACTGTGGCGTCTATCAGCAAAATCGATCGGATTCGGGCGTATGGCGCAAAGCTTGTGGTTGGAGGAAATCTATATGCCGATGCGCTCGCGGAAAGTCAGAAATGGGCCGAGCAGTCTGGCGCAATGACGATTCATGCTTACGATCAAAGAGAGACGATGCTGGGGCAGGGAACGGTTGGCCTGGAGTTTGAAGAGCAGGCGCCTGATTTGGATACGTTGTTCGTCGCAGTTGGAGGCGGAGGGCTGATTGGGGGAATCGCCTCCTGGTATGCGGGGAGAATCCGCGTCGTGGGCGTTGAGCCTGCGGAAGCGCCCACGTTGACGCGCGCGCTCAAAGCAGGACGGCCAGTGGACGCGGAAGCCGGAGGCATTGCCGCGGATTCACTGGCGCCGCGCCGCGTGGGTGAGTTAACGTTTCCCATCGCGCAGAAACACGTAGACCGCGTTCTGCTGGTAACAGATCAGGACATCCGTGGGGCTCAGCAGCTTTTGTGGAGAGAGATGCGTATTTTGGCGGAGCCGGGAGGTGCTGCGGCATTTGCGGCACTCCTTTCAAAGAAGTACAAGCCTGCCGCCTCGGAGCGCGTAGGCGTGCTGATTTGCGGAGGAAACACGGACGCGGTTTCATTTGGAGATTGAAGGGCGAATTCGATGAATGTTTATGACAAGTTGAAAGAGCTGCAAATCACATTGCCGGAGCCGATTGTGCCAGCCGCTGCGTTTGTGATGACCGTGCGGACGGGAAACCTGCTATTCGTGTCCGGTCATATCTCAAAACGCGATGGTAAGGCGTGGGCTGGCCAGCTTGGTACGGAGATGGCGACGCACGAAGGCAAGCAGGCGGCGCGGGCTGCGGCTATCGATGTGCTTTCAACCATGCATCACGCCCTTGGAGACTTGAACAAAGTGCGGCGGATTGTGAAAATGCTCAGCCTTGTAAATTCCACTTCGCGGTTTACAGAGCATCATCTTGTGGCGAATGGCGCATCGGAACTGTTTCAGGAAATTTTCGGAGAAAAAGGAAAACACGCGCGAAGTGCAATTGGGGTCGCTCAGCTGCCGCTAGGAGCCTGCTTCGAGATGGAGTTGGTGGCGGAAGTCATGGATTGACGGCGCGAATTGTTAGTTTGCAAGGCCCCGTGCCCAAACGCGCGTGACTTGCAAAGCCTCGTTCAGAAGTAAGATGTCGGCATCCGCTCCAGTTCGCAGTGCGCCCTTCTTGAACTCGATGCCGAGTACGGTAGCCGGATTTAACGTCAGCATCCGAACGGCACTGGCCAAGGGGATGCCGAGCCGCACGATATTGCGAAGAGCGCGATCGAGCGTAAGCGTGCTTCCAACGAGCGTTCCGTGCGAATCGCGACAAACCCCGTCCACGACCATAAATTCCACCCCACCCAAAGTGTACTTTCCGTCCGGCATCCCTGTGGCCATGGTTCCGTCACTAACCAGCAGCATCCGTTCCGGCCCCTTAGCCTGCAGAAGCACCTTCATTGCGATTTCGTCGACATGGATGCCGTCAGCGATCAATTCGGCATTGATCTCGGGGGATGTTAGTACCGCCCCGATGACGCCGGGATCGCGGTGCGAGAATGGGCGCATCGCATTGTAGACGTGCGTTGCGTTATGTGCGCCGTGTGCAATCGCGGCGCGCGCCTGCTCGTAAGTGGCGTCCGTGTGACCGATAGACACAACCATTCCTAGGCTGCGCGCAGCATCGATACAGGGCATTGCGCCGAGAAGTTCCGGCGCGATCGTCAGAATGCGCGCATTGCCAGCCGCTGCGTGAAGCAGCCTTTGCAACATTTCCGACGAAGGAGGTTGCAACATTTCTGCCGGATGCATGCCGCGCCGTTCTTTGCTCAGGAAAGGCCCCTCAAAATGCATGCCGAGGACTTCCGCGCGAAAATCGCTGTGTTCAAGCTGGGTTGGGATGTATTTGGCAATTCCTTCGACGGCGCGAAGCGTGTAGTCCGTGGCAGCAGTGACGGTGGTTGCGATGATCGAGGTTGTGCCGTGCTGAGCCACGCGCTGCGTGACTACGCTCAGCGCTTCTGGCGTGCCTTCCATGACGTCGCGCCCACCGGCGCCGTGGATGTGGATGTCAATGAATCCGGGAACGGCCGTGGAATCTTCCGCGCGAATTTCTATAGCGCCAGCGGGAAGCTCAAGCTCGTCGCGCTTGCCAATGCGCTCGATTTCGCCGTCGCGAATCAGGATTCCGGCGTCGTGAATTTCGAAAGTTGGAGTGATTGCCTTGCCGACGTGGAGGAGAGTGGTTGTCATGGTCCGCGGAATATCCTAGCGAAGGCGGGCGCAAAAACAAAACGAGCGCCCCTCAAGAGAGCGCCCGTTCGGAAAAAGCCAAGAACTAAAGTTACTTTGCGGCCGCCATGTCAATGCTGGTCAGCTTGATGGTGTCGCCGTCGACCGATCCCTTGACGGTGACGTGATGGCCGGCATGGGCCGCTACTTTATCCTGTGCGTCGACGGCGTAGACCTTCTTGTCCGCGTCATTGACGAACACATACTTGGCGCCATGCTCCTTCACGCACTTGGTGGTGCATTCGCCGGCCTTTTCGTTCGCGCCCTTGACGCCGCACTGGCTGTCGGAAATCCAGCCCGTCCAGCTGCCGTCGGCCGCCATGGTTAGAGCGGCTGCGAAGAGAGTCGCCGCCGTCAGTGTTGCAAAACGTACTTTCATAAGTGTCCCTCCTGGAACTACTGCTCTGCGGTATGAAGTAGGTCCGCCGGGCTGGAGAAGAGCTTGGCACAAGGCCATCCCCGTGTCCAGACCTCTATTCCCCTAGATACGGCTAAACTGGTACGCCGGATGACCGCTTTGGCGGAGCTTCCGGGCAAAACAAAGGGAGGATTCTTGCGAATCCTCCCGGTGCTGATTTCTCCGTTGGCGATGGAGAAGTGCTCTGTTACAAACTTTCGGTTAGTGGCCGGAGCCGGTGTTCGCTGCCGCGGTTGAAGAACCCCCGGACTTCGGGATGCTCAAGTAGCCCGTCGCGGTGGTCTTGCTGACCTTGTTGATCACAAGTTCCAGCGCCTGGCGGCTTCCGCCGGTGTTGAAGAAGATCGGTTCGTTGACCGAACGATTTTTCTTTTCGAAGCTCTTGTCGTCGGCCAAAACGTTGATCGTATACTGGTTCTTCTTGGTGTTGGTGTCCTTCAGCTCGACTTGAACGGATCCGACGTGCTGCGCGCCACCCTTGCGGCTGACAGTGAATTCAAAGTAGTCGCGCTGGCCCATGCGGCGGAGCTGGTCAATTTCATCATGGTTGCGAGCGATGAGCGTGCCCATTTCGCTCTTGGCCATTTGCAAGCTATTGTTGGTTGCATCGAGGTCGGTGCGGACGCCCGTAACGTCGTTGCCAAGCTTGGCAACGTCTTCAGTGTTCGCCTTTCCGGCGAGCTTTTGGTTGACGTCATTGCCGAGAGCCGTCAGTTTCTTGTCATAGGTCACGACGTTGGTCTTGCTCTGCTTGCGAGCCGTGACGAGGTCGGTTTGCGTGACGTTCAATTTGTCCGTTACGACCTTCAAATCACTTTGCAGCTGCTGGTTGATCTCATCTTCTTTTGCCAGGCGCTGTACAAGCGCATCATTCTGCTGCTTCAAGGAAGCCTGCGTTGTTTGCTCGACACCGTTCGAACGGCTCAACGCACTGAATCCCACACCCAGACCAAGCAACGAAACGCCTCCAAGAACCGCTACGGCCAGTCCAACCCACCGAGGGGTTCCGGTCGTGCTATGGATATGCGTATCTTGATACTCGCTCATTTACTTCGTCTCCTTTTGGCGATTCCGCCCTGTGAATGGGAAAGGAGCACCCTTGGAGCCAAAGTTTGGGCGGGAAGGGCCAAGGCGATAAGAGCTTTTGAATGATTATCTTGCGGGGAGGTAAGGGCGGCCTACACGATAACGTATAAAGTACTAGTACGCGTAATCTTTACTTCTCTACAGGGTTCGCTGTAAATTTTTCTGAAGCCGGATCTACAGGTTTTTCTTTGGCACCTTATTGGCTTGCTTAACAAGAATTGGGAACCAAGCGAAAGCCTCGCCCAGTTCCAAAGCCACTCCTGTCAATAAGATGTGGAACCTATGCGGCTTGAGAAGCGCTTGGCGAACTTGTGAGGGGCTGAGACTCAAAATACTGGTCCAGGGTACTCGTAGCCGCGGTCAGCACAAGCTGACAATTGGAGCAAGCCTCCAAATGGTCTTCGATGTCCTTGGATACCGAGGCGGAGAGTTTCCCCTCTAAGTACCAGCAAATCAAATGGATAGTGTCCCTACAACTCATAACTAATACTCCCTCAGCGATTCCCCAACTGCCCCAAGGACTGCAATGAGTAGTGCAGGTAGGTAGCCAAAGCGTCGGCCTAAAACCTAAGGCCCCTAAGTAATGAAAGACAAAGGTCTTACAAGACGAACCACCAATCTGGTTTTGCAGGTTGCTGGGCAGAGATTACATGCCGGTTACAGCGAAGTAAGTATGGCTGCGCCTTCGAGCACTTGGTACACCCTAGCTGCGCGGCATTATGGTCAATTCACGCAAAGTGGCAATTCGATCTTCAAGTGGCGGATGCGTGCTAAACCATGAGGAAATCGTTCCGCTACCAAAGAGCGGTTTCACAATGCACAAAGCACTGGTGGACGGCGAAATTGCGGTGGTCGGGATGCGCTTGTTGTATGCGCCCAACTTTTGCAACGCACTGATTAAGCCATAAGGATGGCCGACCATGCGCGCCCCGGTTTCGTCCGCACTGTATTCCCGCTGCCTCGAAAGACCCAGTTGTAGAAGCATCGCTCCAAACGGTGCCAGAATGGCCAAAAGAAGCGCCAAGATTCCGCCCCCACCACGGTCTCTGTCACGGTCACCACCATAACCAAACCAAAACGCAGTGTGTGACAAGAACGAAATGGCGCCGGCAAGAGTGGCGGCAACCGAACTGATTAGAATGTCATAATTGCGAACGTGCGAGAGTTCATGCGCAATAACTCCTTCGAGCTCGTCGTCGTTCATCAGCTGCAAGAGCCCCTGGGTCACCGCCACGGATGCGTGCCTCGGACTTCGGCCTGTGGCAAAAGCGTTCGGCGCCGCTTCAGGAACGACATACAACTTCGGAACCGGCAGATTTGCCTTTGCCGCGAGGCGCTCCATAACTTCGTAAAGGCGCGGAAGCTGTTCGCGTGAGACGGGCTGCGCGCCGCTCGAATAAAGCGCGATTTTGTCGGAGAAGAAATAGGCAATCGCATTGGAAATAATCGCAAAGCCAAGGCCAATGGCCATGCCATTGCGCCCGCCCAGCCACTGGCCGACGATCACCAAAAACAACGTCAGCGCAGTGAGCAGGAATGTTGTTCGCAAAACCCTCATTGGTCCACGTCCCTTTCTTAATGCAGAGCCCTACTTATTTAGATACGCGCCGCCGCTGCGGGTTGTTTCGACGGCACGCGTTCGAACTTCATCGAATCTCTCTTGCCATCGCGGTCGACCAGCACATGATCGCCGGGCAGGATTTTCCCCTCGAGAATTTGCAGCGCCATCGGATCCTGAATCATGCGCTGAATGGTCCGACGCAAAGGCCGCGCCCCATAGGCCGGATCGTAGCCTTCACTCAACAAAGTCTCCTTTGCGGCCGGCGTAAGTTCCAGCGTGATCTGACGTTCTGCCAGCAAAGCCTCCACGCTCTTAAGAAGCAAACCGACAATGCGTTCGAGCTGCTCCTTCCCAAGTGGGTTAAAGATCACGATTTCATCAATGCGATTGATGAATTCCGGCCGGAAGGCGGCACGCAGGGCGTCCATCGCTTCCTTGCGAGCACGTTCGGGATCGCGGCTGGAAAGTTCAAAGATTGCATTGGAGCCGACGTTGCTCGTCATCACCAGAACAGTGTTGCGAAAATCCACGGTGCGGCCTTTGCCGTCGGTGAGGCGGCCATCTTCGAGAATTTGCAGCAGAACGTTGAAGACGTCCGGATGCGCTTTCTCTATTTCGTCAAAGAGCACAACGGAATACGGGTGTCGCCGCACCTGCTCGGTGAGTTGTCCGCCCTCTTCGTAACCGACATAGCCCGGCGGCGCTCCGATCAATCGTGAGACGCCGTGCTTTTCCATGTATTCGCTCATGTCAATGCGGATCATGAGCTTTTCGTCGTCAAAGAGAAATTCCGCAAGCGCACGGGCGAGTTCGGTTTTGCCGACACCCGTCGGTCCCAGGAAAATGAAGGAGCCAATGGGCCGCTTCGTATCGGAAAGGCCGGCGCGGCTGCGGCGCACTGCGTTCGAAACGCGCGCGAGTGCATCATCTTGTCCTACCACACGTTGGCGCAGCCGCTCTTCCATATGCACAAGCTTTTGCGCTTCACCCTCAAGCAGGCGGCCCACAGGAATTCCCGTCCATTTGTTCACCAGCTTTGCGATGTCTTCTTCGTCCACCTCTTCCTTGAGCATGCGTGAGCCTTTTTGCCCCGCCGCGGATTGCTGTTCCGCTTTGCGCAGCTCGGCTTCGGCCGCGGCGATTTTTCCATAGCGAATTTCCGCTACTTTTGCGAGATCGCCGGCGCGCTCGTAGCGCTGCTCTTCGGCTTTCAATTGATCTATTTGCTCTTTCAGCTTGCGAATCTTGGCAATCGCGTCCTTTTCGGCCTGCCATCGCGCCTTTTTCGCGCTGGACTCTTCTTTCAGCTTCGCAAGTTCTTTCTCAATCTGATTACGGCGCTCTTTCGAGTGTGCATCGGTTTCCTTGAGCATCGCCTGGCGCTCGATTTCAAGCTGCAGGATGCGCCGCTCGATTTCGTCAATTTCCGTGGGAAGGGAATCAATTTGCATGCGCAAACTAGCTGCCGCCTCATCCACAAGGTCAATGGCCTTGTCCGGCAAAAAGCGATCGGAGATATAGCGATGCGAGAGCGTAGCTGCCGCAAGAATCGCGGCGTCCTTGATGCGCACGCCGTGATGCACTTCATAACGCTCTTTGAGTCCGCGCAAAATCGCGATTGTGTCTTCGACCGTGGGCTCAGAAACAAGGACGGGTTGGAAGCGGCGTTCAAGCGCCGGATCTTTCTCGATGTATTTCTTGTATTCATTCAGGGTTGTTGCGCCAATCGCCCGCAATTCGCCACGCGCAAGGGCTGGCTTCAGCATGTTGGACGCGTCCATTGCGCCTTCCGCAGCTCCGGCGCCGACGAGCGTATGCAGCTCGTCAATGAAAAGAATAATTTGACCTTCGGCTTCGGCAATTTCCTTCAAGACGGCCTTCAGGCGGTCTTCAAATTCACCGCGGAATTTCGCACCGGCAACCAAAGCAGCGAGATCCAACGCAACAAGGCGTTTGGTTTTCAAAACGTCAGGCGCATCGCCTGAGACAATGCGTTGAGCGAGGCCTTCCACAATTGCGGTCTTGCCAACACCTGGCTCTCCGATCAGCACGGGATTGTTCTTCGTGCGGCGCGCCAGAATCTGCATCACGCGGCGGATTTCTTCGTCGCGGCCAATGACCGGATCGAGTTTCGACTTGCGCGCTAGATCGGTTAAGTCGCGCGCGTACTTTTCCAGCGACGCATAAGTCGCTTCCGGATTCTGAGAAGTCACGCGCTGCGAGCCGCGAATTCCAGTCAGCGCCTGCAGGATGGCTTCGTAGGTTGCGCCGTGTTTCTTGAGAAGCTGCCCGGCCGGATCGCGATCTTTTCCCGCAATCTCGAGAAAAATATGTTCCGTGGAAACGTACTCGTCCTTGAATTTGTCCGCTTGCTTGAAAGCCAGCTCCAGAACGTCGTTCAGTGCGCGTCCCATCGTTTGCTGAGAGAACCCCTGCGCCTTTGGCAGTCGGCCTAGTTCACGTTCGATTTCACTCGCAAGCGTTTCGCTGCGAACGCCCAGGCGGGCCAAGAGCGAGGGAACAACGCCGCCCGTTTGTGATACGAGCGCGCTCAGCAAATGCAACGGCGTAATTTCCTGCTGTTCGTTGCGGGCGGCGATCTCCTGCGCATCCTGCAGAGCCTCCTGCGCCTTCACCGTCATTTTTTCGAATCTCAACATCGCTTCCTCACTTCACTCTGTACGTACAAAAAATAAGGGGCCGGTCTTGAGCCAGCCCCTTTTGCTTCATGACCGGCTCCGCTTCGCTTAGCGAACAGCCGCGGCCGCTGCTTGCTTGCCGACGTTCACTTTAATTTGCTTCGGCTTTGCTTCCTCGCGCTTGGGGATCGTCAGCGTCAAGACGCCGTCTTTGTAATCGGCCTTGATCGCTTCCGAGTTTACCGTGTTCGCGAGCGAGAAGCTGCGGGAGAACGAACCGTATGAACGCTCCACGCGCAGGTAGTTCTTCTCGTCCCCCTTCTTTTCAAACTTGCGCTCGCCGCGAATGGTGAGGATGTTGTTCTCGACGCGAACGTCGAGTTCCTCCGGCTTCACGTCGGGCAAGTCGGCCTCCACTACCAGTTCGTGCTCATTTTCAAGAATGTCCACTGCTGGCGCCCAAGCCGAAAGATTCGATTCCTGGGAACGGTTAAAGAGCTCATTGAACATCCGATTGAACTGGGACTCCAGTGCGACCTGTTCGCGGAAAGGTTCCCAGCGGCTAAGTGTACTCATACGAGAGTTCTCCTGTTTAGGTGTTACACTACATGACTACAGAAGAATAATAAAATATGAGCATACTAATGTCAACTATTAGATCGTCGGGACAGAAATTCTGTATAACATGTTTATTTACAATTACATACCGGACTGATAGCAGAGATATACTGGACGTCGCTAGATTGCCCTTGGCAGTTTTGCGGCCCTCGTAAGCGACGCGACTCCTTTGAAGTTAGCGTCCGCTGCTACACTCTGCCCTATGCGTCTTGAGGAACTCGATTACGTGCTCCCGCAGGAACTCATTGCCCAGAAGCCTTTGGAACGGCGTGACGCTTCACGAATGCTCTTGCTGGATAGGCTGAGCAGTGGCTACGAAGATGCGGTATTTAGCGAGCTGCCCTTGCTCCTCAAGGGAGACGAGCTTCTGATTTACAACAATGCCCGAGTAATACCTGCCAGGCTTTTCGGCAAG
>Ga0126376_10000164_pt1 | contig 31004 bp, 24 predicted proteins | sample PanSoiMetPlot_15_FD_92760 | JGI IMG/M metagenome (GOLD analysis project Ga0126376, IMG submission 92760) | Tropical forest soil microbial communities from Panama - MetaG Plot_15 | ecosystem: Environmental > Terrestrial > Soil > Tropical forest > Bulk soil | place: Panama | collected 2016-02-17 | reverse complement strand
TCCCGGAGTCGCGTGGTTGATGTAGCCTAACCTTCGAGCCGCCCCAGCGGGACGTGCCGAAGTCCCCCTTTTTGGCGGCAGGCTGATGCCGTCGGCGGGCATCCCACTCAGACCATCATTTGTGCGGCGCGCCGATTTACGCGCGTGCAAAAGACGATCAGTGCAGGCGGACGCCAATGAAACTTCCCCGCCGAAATTTTCTACATCTGGCCGCCGGTGCTGCCGCGCTGCCGGCCCTATCACGGATCGCGTGGACGCAAGCCTATCCGTTGCGGCCGGTGCGCATCTTCGTTGGCTTTCCTGCCAGTGCTACGCCCGACATCGTCGCGCGCCTCGTAGGCCAACGACTGTCAGAGCGGCTCGGCCAGCAGTTCGTTATTGAGAACCGGCCGGGCGCCGCTGGCAACCTCGCCACCGAAGCCGTCGTCCGGGCGACCCCTGACGGCTATACGCTTCTACTGGCTAACGGAGCGAACGCTATCAGCGCGACGCTCTACGAGAAGCTTAGCTTTGATTTCATTCGCGACATCGCGCCGGTCGCCAGCATTGCCGGCGCCGCCCTTGTCATGGTGACCAACCTATCATTCCCGGCCAAAACCGTTCCCGAGTTCATCGCTTATGCCAAAGTCAATCCGGGTAAAATCAACATGGCCTCAGTCGGCGTCGGCGCCGCGACGCCCTTTCTCGCTGGCGAATTGTTCAAAGCGATGACCGGCGTCGAGTGGGTTTGGGTCCAGTACCGGAGCAGTTACATGCCCGATCTGATTAGCGGACAGATGCAGGCCGCTTTTCCCGTGATACCTGGGTCGCTGGAGTACATCAGAACCGGCAAGTTACGAGCCCTCGCCGTAACCAGTGCCACGCGCTTGGAGGTGCTGCCCGGCGTCCCTACCGTGGGCGAATTTTTGCCGGGCTAGAGGCCAGCAGTTGGTTTGGCGTCGGCGCACCGAAGGGCACATCCACGGAGATTATCGAAAAACTCAACAATGAGATCGACGCCATCATCGCCGAACCCAATATGAAGGCGCGCCTTGTCGGCTTGGGCCTTCAGCCGAAGTCATTGACATCCGCCGAATTCGGAAAATTCATTGCCGACCAGATCGACAAGTGGGCCAAGGTGATCAAGTCCGCGGGCATCAAGCCGGAGTGATCCGGCGAGCCTGGCAAAATATTCCGTAACGTCCGTTCCGCGAATGCCCATCCGGTGCGATGAGGTAATCAAAAGACCGTGCTGTTTGCTGCGGTGCATGAGTCCGCTGTTGGCACGAATTTGCGGAGGCCGGCGGGCTGATGAGCTACGGATCGAACTTGACAGACTTGTTTAGCCTGGCTGGCACTTATACGGGTCGCGTCCTCAAGGGCGAGAAGCCAGCCGATTTACCGATCCAACAGGCGACCAAGTTTGAATTCGTTATTAATTTGCAGACGGCTGATGCGCTCGGCCTCGAAATTCCACCAACGTTGCTCGCGGTGGCCGACGAGGTGATCGAGTGAGGCGGCGCGAATTCATCGGGCGGAAGCCTTTTCGGCCGCCCTTTGTTCACTCACGCACTTGGTCACGTCGGCAAGCGCATCGAACGGGGGCATGAGCATCAGCCCATGTTCGCGCTGTCTCCTTCAGCATTGCTGAGAGCTGGTGCGGATCGACGCGGTCCGCCTCCATCACTTCCTTGGTGATTGGATCAGACAGGATATCCTCGAGCGTTAGTTCGCGCTGATACCACGTCACAGTCGTTCCCTTCCTCAAACGATACGGCGTTTTGGATGCAGTGCCTCAGCCGGCTTTATTGGCGGAGGGACTTGAAACTGCTTGGGGCACGAGCGGGTGTTTAGCAGGAGACGAGATGCGAGACTTGAAGGGTCTTTGGAGATTTCCCGGAGATCTTCTCCAAACGTTTTCAAATGGTATGGTGCAACCATTCTGATAGCTGCCAACTATGCTGGGAGGCCAGCTCAGCCACGCGGCGGCCCACCCCTATGATTCAGAACGATTCAGGTCTGTGACAAGGACCGGTAGGCACTTCCGGGGCATCCTAAGCCTGCGGTAAGCTGGCATAGCGGGTTCCGGCGGGGGAGCCCATGCTCGATCTAAGACGACGCCAGTTCATTACGCTGCTCAGCGGTGCTGCTGCCGCGTGGCCGCTTGTGGCGCGCGCGCAGCAGCCGGCGATGCCCGTGATCGGGTTCCTCCACGCCGCATTGCCCGGCACGGTCACTGATCGGCTGCGCGCTTTCCGCCAGGGCCTGAAAGAGGCCGGCTTTATCGAAGGCGAGAACGTGGCGATTGAACATCGCTGGGCCGAAAATCAATTCGATCGACTCCCGGCGCTGGCAGCAGAATTGGTCCGCCGTCAGGTCGCCGTGATCGTCACAACCGGAAGTACTGCTGCGGCGTTGGCGGCCAAGGCGGCAACCACGACGATCCCCGTCGTGTTCGGCGTCCCCGAAGACCCGGTCAGGTCTGGTCTTGTCGCCAGCCTTGCCCGGCCGGGCGGCAATGCGACAGGCATCAATTTTTTCAGTATCGAGTTGGTCGCAAAGCGGCTGGAAATTCTTCGTGAGATGGTCCCCGCAACCACTCGTGCGACCCAACGGGCAAATACGACTAAAAGTCCGTCACCACGGCTCTGTGCATGCGGCAACAATCATCACCCGCATGGGCGGAGACGCGCCAAGCCGGCTCCCGGTGGGGAGGGCGCGCGAAATTTGAGAATCCAGTGGCTGCCACCCGGTGGCCGCTACCGAGCTTCTAGTCTCGAGCTTCTAGTCTAATGAGCCACGGGACCAACATTGCGGACATACCCTGTCAACCTCCAAGTTCATTTCTGGGCCGCTGCTATGATTCGAAACGTTCGTCTAGTCCAAGCGGGACAGGCGTGAGGCAACCGCCGTCGATGTGCTGCTCCGATTACCGAGTTTGCGGTTGTCGCTAGCTATGTGCTTGCTAGAAGACAAAGATCCAGGCGATGAGGGGAGTAACTTATTGAAATCATGGTGGGCGCGACAGGGATCGAACCTGTGACCCCTACCATGTCAAGGTAGTGCTCTTCCGCTGAGCTACGCGCCCGAGCCGCCCCTCGTCATATCGGCTGCTTTGCGACGAAGCAAGGACCGCGCGCGTCTCAAGCGGCGAGCATCTTCTGGACTTCGTTCACAAGCTCGCGCAAATGCACTGGCTTCGACAGGACTTTGGCGTTTCGCGGCGCCGCCGTATCGGAATTCAGCGCCACCGCCGCAAAGCCGGTGATGAACATGATCTTGATGTCGGGATCGAGTTCGCTGGCGCGGCGCGCCAGTTCGATGCCGTCCATCTCGGGCATCACGATATCTGTCAGCAGAAGCTCGAACGGCTCTTCCCGTAGCCTCTGATAAGCCGACAGCCCATTGTCAAACGAGATCACGTCGTAACCGGCGTTCTGCAGCGCTTTCACCAGAAAGCGCCGCATATCACTATCGTCCTCGGCAAGAATGATCTTCGCCATGGCCCCGCCCACTCAAAACAATGAGGTAACGCCTGCCCTTTTGATATTCTTCCCCCACCCATAAAGCGGGATGGCGGGTAAACAACGAGTGAAACCGCACCCGGGATTGTCGGCAAGGTTGACCCAAGGCTAACTCCAACCTGCCCCTGGGTTTTAGGCCATGGACAATACCCCGTTTCCCGCCATAGTGGTGCCAAAAGCATGGGTGGTCGTTGCCTCCCAGGTTAAACCCACCCGTTTGTCATGTCCGACGTGAAAGACGAGCTCGACCCTCCCTTTGAGATCTTCGAACCGGCCGAGTGGCGAGGGCCGGTCGTGTTCAACTCGCCGCACAGCGGATGCGTGTATCCGCGCGCGTTCCTCACCGCCTCACGCCTCGAGCTCGCGACGCTGCGGCGCTCAGAGGACAGCTTTGTCGATGAACTCAACATAGGCGTCGTGCGGCGGGGCTATCCGCTGATGCGGGCGCACTTTCCCCGCTGCTATATCGACGTGAATCGCGAACCCTATGAACTCGATCCCCGCATGTTCGAAGGGCGGCTGCCGTCATTCGCCAATACCCGCTCGATGCGCGTCGCCGGAGGTTTGGGCACGGTTGCGAGGGTGGTTGGCGATGCCCAAGAAATCTATTGCCAGCGCATTCCGGTGGATGATGCGATTAGGCGCATCGAGGGATTGTACAAGCCTTACCATCGCGCGCTGCGCCGTTTGTTCACCCGCGTCCATAGGGATTTCGGAGCCGCGATCCTGATCGACTGTCATTCCATGCCATCGAGCGCCGGCACCAAGGACGAGCGTCCGCGCGCCGACGTCGTGCTGGGTGATCGGTATGGCACGAGTTGCGTTGCTGCGGTCGCCGAGACCGTCGAATCGACGCTGCGCGCGCAAGGCTATTCGGTGAGCCGCAACAAGCCTTATGCGGGCGGGTTCATCACCGAGCATTACGGCAATCCGGCTGCCGGCCTGCATGCCATTCAGCTCGAGCTCAACCGCGCGCTTTACATGGACGAGCGGCGTTTCGAACGCTCGGCCTCCTTCGGCAGGCTGGCCGCAGACCTTGAGATGCTCGCGGAAGCGCTCGCGGCGATCCCGGTCCAAGAGCTGCGGCCCTACCGCGCGGCAGCCGAATAACCGCTGGTTCACGATGGCGGCAAAAAAGGGCCGCTTGCGACTGCAAGCGGCCCAAGTCTAGGGAGGAAACGCCCAAGGAGGGCGGCGGTAACGCGAGGCGCTACCGCACCGCAACAACATACAGTGCAGCGCACAAATAGCAAGGGGAAAACGAGGGTAGAACCGTTCTCTGGGCATAGGTGGCCTTCCCGCAATGCAGAGGCTGAGGCACTTGCAGGTCAAAAACCTAAGCGCGCCCAGTCACTAAGGCCACGCCTCAGGTCAAATCTGTGCCAATAGGAAGAGCCGCGGGTGGCGGTCGCTGGGAGGGGCGCAAATGACGGCGATCGACTTCTCCGCTTTCGTCGACGAGCTCGCGTCGGTGTCGGGCGAGACCATCCTGCCATTCTTCCGCACGGCGCTGAGCATCGAGGACAAGGGTCGCTCGGGCGGATTCGATCCCGTCACCGCTGCCGACCACGCGGCCGAAACGGCAATGCGCGCGCTCATTCGCCGCATGTTCCCGGACCATGGCATCATTGGTGAGGAATTCGGCAAGGAACGACCCGACGCGGAATATGTCTGGGTGCTCGATCCGATCGATGGGACGAAGTCTTTCATTTCCGGCATGCCGGCGTGGGGCACGCTGATCGCGTTGCTGCGATCGGGCGAGCCGGTGTTCGGGATGATGAATCAACCGTTCACCCGCGAGCGATTCAGCGGCGATGGCGGACGCGCGCATTATCGCGGTCCCAACGGAAAACGAGACCTGCGGGTGCGCACATGCCCCGATCTCGCCAGCGCGGTTTTGTTCACCACGAGCCCGCTGCTGATGAATGCAGACGATCGCGAACTGTTCAGGCGGGTTGAGAAATCCGTGCGGCTGTCACGCTACGGAGGCGATTGCTACGCCTATTGCATGCTGGCGGCGGGCCATGTCGATCTGGTGATCGAGACGGAGCTTAAGCCGTATGACGTGCTTCCCCTGGTGCCGATCATCTTGGGCGCGGGAGGCGTGATCACCACCTGGGAAGGCAGCGCGCCGCACGCGGGCGGACGCATCATCGCGGCGGGCGACAAGCGCGTGCACGCCGCGGCGATCGAGGTGCTGGGAGAGGAATAACTAACACCGCGTCACTTGAATAGCGGCGTGCCCGGCACGAATGCATCGAACGCCGCCAACGTCTGCACGCGAAACCGATCCTGCTCCATCAACAGCTCGTGGCGCGCGCCTGGCACAATTAGATGCGAGCCCGCGCGCAGCCTTAGCGCAAACTCGGCGATGGCCGGCGTCGAAACGATTCCGTCCATTCCTGCGGCGATGATGAGGATCGGCTGCCGGATGTGTCCCGCATAGCCGGGTTCGGACAGCTCTGCCATGACGCGAAAGGCGGCATCGCACCAAGCCACCGTCGGCGAACCGACCGCGAGCGCCGGCTCTGCCTCGATGGCCGCAACATTGCGGGCGTAGCGCACTGGGTCGGAGCTGAGCAGGTTGCCTTTGAACGGACGCTGCATGATTGCCGCGGCACTGCCGCCCGGAACGTAGAGTGAGCCCAGGCCGATCGAGCGCAGAGCCTGGACTATGATGCGGTTCCCCCCGGACCGGCGCATTCCTGGCAACGCGATCATCGGTGCCAGCAGAACCATGCGGTCGAACCAGCGATGGCCGGCATGGGCAGCGCGCAGCAAGATCGTCGCGCCCATGGACTGAGCAAGCGCAAACAGCGGCGGCGGGCAGTCTGGAAGCACGACCTCGTTGATAAAAGTCTCGAGATCGATCTGGTATTGAGCGAAGTTCCGCACATAGCCTTTGCGCGGGTTGCGCAGTGTGCGGTCCGACAATCCTTGTCCGCGCCAATCGAGCGTGGCTACTGCGAAACCTCGTGCGCGCAGATCGCGCACGGTCTCGAAATATTTCTCGATGAATTCCGACCGACCCTGAAACAAGCAGACGGTCCCTTTGCGTCCCCGCGGCGGAGCCCACCGCGCAAAACGCAACGCGACCCCGTCCGGCGTGTTGAGAGTTCCGGTGACGACGTCGTCGGGCACCGGATTGGCGGGGATCGAAACGAGGGTCATGGAATGGGAGGCTCGCGCGGTCGCCTTATAGCAATAGCAGGGCATGGGGTGGTCTCAATCTGCCCCAGACAGGCAGCAGACCAAGGCTCGCCGCGTTGCGGGAACTTCAGGAAAATTCACGCTCGGTCAAGCCGTTAGCGCTCTTGCGGTTGCGCGTAACCCTCCCCATATGCGTGTTGCGCAGGCCTCTCTAGGGCTGCGCCTGAAGCAGAATCGGTCCGGCCCACTGGGCGGACCATCCGCATTTCGCTCAACTAACGAGGTTATGCCATGCGAACTTTCGATCTTGCTCCCCTCTATCGTTCGACCGTCGGTTTCGACCGGCTGTTCTCCATGCTGGACGGCTTCGAAGCTGCTCCGGGTTATCCGCCCTACAACATCGAACGGACCGGCGACAACGCCTACCGCATTTCGCTTGCTGTGGCGGGCTTCGGCGAAAACGAACTTTCGATCGAAGCGAAGGAGAACACGCTGACGATCAAAGGCGAGAAACAGACGAAGGACGAGAAGAACGGCGGTGAGGTGCTCTATCAGGGCATCGCAGCGCGTGCGTTCGAGCGCGTCTTCCAGCTCGCCGATTATGTCCAGGTCAAGGGTGCGACCCTCGAGAACGGGCTCCTGCACGTCGATCTCGTGCGCGAAATCCCCGAGGCGAAAAAGCCGCGCCAGATCCCGATCGGCGCCGGCGAGACCAAGGTGGTCGAAGCCAAGGCTGCCTAAGCCGTTAATTCGATCCAAGGGAGCGCCCCGGTTTCTGGGGCGCTCTCGGTTTTGGCGTCACTCATCGTATTCGTACTGGGCCGCAGGTGCTGGCGCGGGCGAGTCGCTCGACGCAAGCTTTGGCCGGGGTCGTGGCAGCGGTGGCGTCGCCTGCGCGGCGGTATCGCGCGCCGCCGCTCCCGGAGAGCCCGGCGGCAATGCCCGAGCGCCGGGACCAGCAGGCGTGAAATCGTCAAAGCCGCCATCGGGGATCATGGCCATCGGTCGCGGCGCGGGCCCAAACGGTGGCCGCATCAGCGGCATGGCGTAACGGGGCTCCGCCAGCGGTATGACCTTGACGATGCGGCCACCATAGGCATCGACGACGACTCGCGCCTCTTCGCCCGCGGCATCGAGGGCCCGCACGGTATAGACCGGACCCTTGCGCACAGGCCGCCCATGCGGCTCAAGCCCAGTCGAGCGCACGATGGTCACGATCTCATAGGACGGCAACGCCCCATCGCCGGGGTAAATGGTGCCTGGGTATGGAGTGGCAAGCGCCTGCGTCAATCCCGGTCGCGATCCCAGCAGCGTCAGTGCCGCAAGACTCGCGCAAAGTAGAACTCGGTGTTTCACCATTCGGTCCCCCGATTACCGGCGTTCGAGCCAAACGATCCGGCCCATTCACTATCTGCCCGCTACGATAGCTTGGAATGGGGCGTAGCTTTGACGTGGACATGGCATCAAGACGTATTGGCGAGCGCCACAAATCGATCCACCTCCTCGGCGCGGGTCGCAAACGAGGTGACGAGGCGCACGAGGATGGCGTCGCCATCCACTGCAATGTCCTTCGGCAGGGAACCCGTCGTCCACGGATGATAGCTCGCGCCGGCGGCCCTGAGCCGCTGGTCCACCTGCATCGGCAACGCGACGAATATCTCGTTGGCCTCCACCGGCCACGCTGGGACGAGCCGCGCAGCGGCAAGTCCGGCTGCGAGCCGATCGGCCATCGCGTTGGCATGCCGCGCAAGCTTGAGCCACAAATCGTCGGCGAGATAAGCCTCAATTTGGGCGGCAAGGAAACGATGTTTGGAGATAAGATGCCCGCCGCGCTTACGCCGCTCCGGCATGCCTGCGGCCCGGTGCGGATCGAAAAATATCACGGCTTCCGCGGCCAATGCGCCGCCCTTGGTGGCTCCTAACGAGAGAACGTCGACGCCCGCCATCCAGGTTGCTTGCGCCGGCGAGGCGTTGAGGCGCGCTAGCGCGTTGCCGAGACGCGCACCGTCCACGTGCACTGACATTCCGCGCGCGTGCGCGACCTCGGCAAGCTCGCGGATTTCGTCCGGCCGATAGATCGTCCCCGCTTCAGTCGCCTGCGAGAGCGACAGCACGCTAGGGCTGACATGATGCGGACCGCCCCATGACCCGGCGCAGAGCGCGCGCTGCAACGTTTCAGGCGCGATCTTACCCGCTTCGCCCGGTAGACCTATGAGTTTCATTCCGCCGCCATAAAATTCAGGCGCGCCGCATTCGTCCGTGGCGATATGCGCCTCCTGATGGCAGAGCACGGCCCCCCAGGGCTCCGTCAGATGCGCGAGTGCGAGCGCGTTGGCCGCGGTTCCGCTCGGCACCAGGAAAACCGCGACCTCCTGCTCAAAAATGCCGGCCAGCTTCTCCTCGACTCGCCGCGTCCAGGCATCACATCCGTAGGCGAGTGCCGCGCCTTCATTGGCCTGTGAAATTGCCGCGAGGATTTCCGGCGCGATGCCAGCCGCGTTGTCACTTGCGAAGTTCATGCGTTTCCCGGCGCGCGCCGCGCCGGATATGGCCGTGCGCGTTCTGGCCGCTTTCAGTCGTAGTATGCTGCGCGGCAAGCCAAGCGCAAAGTTACAGTCCCCAGCGGAACGCAAGTCGCGCCGGAATGCCGAGCGCAAAACCTGTGGCGGAGTTTTCGCGCCCCCCGGGAAACTTTCGCGCCTAAGATGATTTTCTCGATAGGCGAACCCTTGCCTTCATGATTAGAATTTGGCAGGGTAAACTAGGTCAGCATTGCTGTCCCAGTTGGGGCCGTCCGACGTTTTCGGCGGGTTTGTCATATGGCCCACACCGGACGGTGAGAGAAGCGGGCCATCGCACGTTCGCGGGACTGCCTAACACGAGCGGCCAGGCGCCTCAGCCAAGCGCGATAGCGAAAAGGCCGCCAATGACCAGCGGTACCCTTGAGGCCGTGACGCCGATCGGCGTTGCGGGAGCGAACGATGCGCCAAGAGACACACCAGCGGTGTGCCAAGGTTGAGACGCGAGGACGACAATGGGCGCGGCACGCCAGCGCGCAACGGGAGTAGGTCAGGGTCAGGGGACTGCGCAACGACAGCTTAGGGTCCGCCGGGGCAATACCGCGGGTCTGCCAGCCGCGCGTGGGCTTTACGATCCCGCGCTCGAGAAGGACTCCTGCGGCGTCGGTTTCATTGCCGACATCAAGGGCAGGAAATCGCACAAGCTGATCGAGGATGCGCTCGCCATCCTCGGCAATCTCGAACACCGCGGGGCGGTTGGCGCCGATCCGCGCGCCGGCGACGGCGCGGGCATTCTGGTACAGATCCCGCACAAGTTCTTCGTCAAGAAGGCGGACCGTCTCGGCTTTCGCCTGCCTAAGGCCGGCGAATATGCGGTCGGCGCGCTGTTCATGCCGCGCGATCCGGACTGGCGGCGGGTGATCTGCGACATCTACTCCCAGATGATCACCCGCGAGGGCATGACGCTCTTGGGCTGGCGCCAGGTGCCCACTGACAATTCGACGCTCGGCGAATCGGTAAAGCCGACCGAGCCCGTGCATTTGCAGGTCTTCATCGGTCGCGGCAAGAAGATCAAGACTGAGGCCGAGTTCGAGCGGCGCCTCTACATCCTGCGCAAGTCAATTTCGAACGCGATCTATACACGCAAGGAGCGCAGACTTTCCGGTTATTACCCGGTATCCATCTCCTGCCGCACCGTCATCTACAAGGGCATGTTCCTCGCCGATCAACTCTGCACCTATTATCCCGATCTGCACGATAAAGATTTCGACAGCGCGCTCGCGCTCGTGCACCAGCGCTTCTCCACCAACACATTCCCGACGTGGTCGCTCGCGCACCCCTACCGGATGATCGCGCACAACGGAGAGATCAACACGTTACGCGGCAATGTCAATTGGATGGCAGCGCGCCAAGCGTCCGTATCCTCTGACCTGTTGGGCGAGGACATCAACAAGCTGTGGCCGATCTCGTACGAGGGTCAGTCCGATACCGCTTGCTTCGACAACGCGCTCGAATTTCTCGTTCAAGGCGGCTATCCGCTCGCGCACGCGGTCATGATGATGATCCCGGAGGCGTGGGCGGGAAATCCGCTCATGGACGAGGAGCGACGCGCCTTCTACGAGTACAACGCCGCGCTGATGGAGCCCTGGGACGGTCCCGCCGCGATCGCCTTCACCAATGGGCGGCAAATTGGCGCGACCCTCGATCGCAACGGATTGCGCCCTGCGCGTTACTTCGTCACGCGCGACGAGCGCATCATCATGGCCTCCGAGGTGGGCGTGCTGCCGATCCCGGAAAAGGACATCGTCACCAAATGGCGCCTACAGCCCGGCAAGATGCTGCTCGTCGATCTCGACGAAGGCCGGCTCATCCCTGACGAAGAGCTCAAGGCGACGTTGGCCAAGAGCCATCCCTACGGGGAGTGGCTCGAGCGCACACAGATCGTGCTCGAGGATCTGCCGCCCGCGCCGAGCCAGGCGGCATTATCGAACCTCACGCTGCTCGATCGCCAGCAGGCCTTCGGCTACACGCAGGAAGACTTGCGCATCCTGATGTCGCCGATGGCGATCCAGGGCGAGGAGGCAGTCGGCTCGATGGGCAACGACACGCCAATCTCGGCGCTGTCCGACAAGCCCAAGCTGCTGTTCACCTATTTCAAGCAGAACTTCGCGCAGGTGACCAATCCGCCGATCGATCCGATTCGCGAAGAATTGGTCATGAGCCTAGTCTCGATCATCGGGCCGCGCCCAAACTTGTTCGATCTCGAGGGCACCTCGCGTCTCAAGCGCCTCGAGGTGCGTCAGCCGATTCTCACGGACGCGGATCTCGAGAAGATCCGCGCCATATCCGAGGTCGGCGACGGCCACTTCAAATCGCACACGCTCGACACCACCTGGCCGGCCGAGCATGGCGCCGCCGGTTTGAAGGACGCGCTCGATACGCTCTGCGTGCGTGCCGAGGCGGTCGTGCGCGAAGGCATCAACATTATCATCCTCTCTGATCGCCGCGCGGGCCCTGACCATGTTCCGATGCCTTCGCTGCTCGCCTGCGCGGCCGTTCATCATCACCTGATCCGGCAGGGCCTGCGCACCTCCGTGGGCCTCGTGGTCGAATCGGGTGAACCTCGAGAAGTGCATCACTTCTGCTGTCTCGCCGGCTACGGCGCGGAGGCGATCAATCCTTATCTCGCCTTCGAGACGTTGCGCGCGATGAAAGACAACCTGCCGCAAAAGCTCGATGAGAAGGAGATCGTCAAGCGATATATCAAATCGATCGACAAGGGCATTCTCAAGGTGATGTCCAAGATGGGTATCTCCACATACCAGTCGTATTGCGGCGCGCAGATTTTCGATGCTGTCGGCCTCAAGTCGGAGTTCGTCGCCGAGTACTTCACCGGCACTGCGACCCGGATCGAAGGGGTCGCGCTCGCCGAGATCGCCGAAGAATCGGTGCGGCGGCACCGCGAAGCCTTCAGCGATGCGCCGATCTATCGCGACGCGCTCGATGTCGGCGGCGAGTACCAATTCCGAGTGCGCGGCGAGGACCATGCGTGGACCGCCGCCACCATCTCCGCGCTTCAGCACGCGGTGCGCGGCAATATTCCCGACGCGTATCGCTCCTACGCCAGGGTCTGCAACGAACAGTCAGAGCGGCTGCTCACCATCCGCGGTCTTTTCCGGCTTAAACCTGCGGAAGAGGACGGACGTAAACCGGTGCCGATGGAGGACGTCGAGCCTGCGGCGCATATCGTGCGGCGCTTCTCCACCGGCGCAATGTCGTTCGGCTCGATCTCGCGCGAGGCGCATACCACGCTCGCCATCGCCATGAATCGCATCGGTGGAAAATCCAATACCGGCGAAGGCGGCGAGGAGGCGGATCGCTTCAAGCCGTTGCCGAACGGCGATTCCATGCGCTCGGCCATCAAGCAGGTCGCCTCCGGTCGGTTCGGCGTGACGACGGAATATCTCATCAATTCCGACATGATGCAGATCAAGATGGCACAAGGGGCCAAACCCGGCGAAGGGGGCCAACTCCCCGGGCACAAAGTCGACAAGATCATCGCCAAGGTGCGTCACTCCACTCCCGGCGTCGGGCTGATCTCACCGCCGCCGCACCACGACATCTATTCAATCGAGGACCTGGCCCAGCTGATCTTCGATCTCAAAAACGTCAATCCGGACGGGCTGGTATCGGTGAAACTCGTCTCCGAGGTCGGCGTGGGTACCGTCGCGGCGGGCGTTTCCAAGGCGCGCGCCGATCACGTAACCATCGCCGGCTTCGAAGGCGGCACCGGCGCTTCGCCGCTCACATCGATCAAGCACGCCGGCTCGCCCTGGGAGATCGGGCTCGCCGAGACACACCAGACGCTGGTGACGAACCGGCTGCGCGGACGCATCTCCGTCCAGGTCGATGGAGGCATGCGCACAGGGCGAGACGTCGTGGTCGGCGCGCTGCTCGGCGCCGACGAATTTGGCTTCTCGACCGCCCCCTTGATCGCAGCCGGCTGCATCATGATGCGCGTATGTCATCTCAATACCTGCCCGGTGGGCGTGGCTACTCAGGATCCCGTGCTGCGCAAGCGCTTCAAGGGTGCGCCCGAGCACGTGATCAATTATTTCTTCTTCGTCGCCGAGGAGGTGCGCGAGCTGATGGCTCAACTGGGCTATCGTACCTTCAACGAGATGATCGGGCAGATGCAGATGCTCGACAGGCGCCAGGTTGTCGCGCATTGGAAGGCCAAGGGGCTCGACTTCTCCAGGCTATTCGTGAAGCCGCAGGCCCCGCGAGGCGTGGCGATTTACAATTGCGAGCCGCAGGACCATAGGATCCATGACATCCTCGATCGCAGGCTGATCGCGCAGGCGCAGAGTGCGCTCGATCAGGGTGTGCCGGTGCGGATCGAAAGCGCCATCAAGAACACCGATCGCGCGGTCGGGGCCATGCTTTCGGGCGAGATCGCCAAGCGATACGGGCACGAGGGGTTGCCCGACGATATCATCAGCGTGAAGTTCACAGGCACCGCCGGGCAGAGCTTCGGAGCGTGGCTCGCGCGCGGAGTCACCTTCGTGCTCGAAGGGGACGCCAACGATTATGTCGGCAAGGGGCTCTCGGGTGGGCGCATCATCGCACGCCCGAGCGCCGACGCCGGCATCGTGCCGGAGGCATCGATCATCGTTGGCAATACCGTGCTCTACGGGGCCATCGAAGGCGAATGCTATTTCCGGGGCGTGGCTGGTGAGCGATTTGCCGTGCGCAATTCCGGGGCCGTCGCCGTGATCGAGGGCGCCGGCGACCATTGCTGCGAATACATGACCGGCGGCATCGTGGTCGTGCTCGGCCCCACCGGACGCAATTTCGCTGCCGGGATGTCCGGCGGCATCGCCTATGTGCTGGACGAGGACGGCAGCTTCCCTTCGCGCTGCAACCTCGCCATGGTCGACCTCGAACCGCTGCCGGAGGAGGAAGAGGCCAGCGAGCGCATCTATCATCAAGCCCATGATCTGGGGTCGCACGGCCGCGTCGACGTCATGGACGATATGACCCAACATGATCTGGAGCGCCTCAACCTCCTGATCACGCGGCACGCGCGTTTCACCGGCTCGACAGTCGCGGAGAGGATCCTGGCCGAGTGGAAGAAATATTGCCCGATGTTCCGCAAAGTGATGCCGGTCGAGTACCGGCGCGCCCTCGCCGAGCTGCAACGGGAGCGGATCGTGGAAGCGGCGGAATAGCGTCATCCGCCGCCTGAGCGCGAATGGGCAAGATCACCGGTTTCCTGGAATACGAGCGCGAGGACCGCCATTACGAGCCGGTCGAGCAGCGCATAAAGCATTGGCGCGAGTTCATCCACCCGTTGCCGGAGGCGGAGAACAAAAAGCAAGCCGCACGCTGCATGGATTGCGGGATCCCTTATTGCCACACCGGTTGCCCGGTCAACAATCAGATTCCGGATTGGAACGATCTCGTCTATCGCGGCGAATGGGAGGAAGCGGCGCGCAACCTCCATTCCACCAATAATTTTCCCGAAGTGACCGGCCGCATCTGCCCCGCGCCGTGCGAGGCCGCCTGCACGCTGAACATCGAGGACAACCCGGTCACCATCAAAACCATCGAATGTGCGATCACCGATCGTGCCTTCGAGCAGGGATGGGTCAAGCCGGAACCGCCGGCGCTCAAGACCGGGAAAAAGATTGCGATCGTCGGCTCGGGGCCGGCGGGGATGGCGTGTGCCCAGCAACTCGCCCGCGTCGGCCACGACGTGCACGTATTCGAGAAGCTCGCCAAGGCTGGCGGCTTGCTGACCTACGGCATCCCCGATTTCAAGATGGAGAAGCACATCGTCGCGCGGCGCGCCGCGCAGATGGAGGCGGAAGGAGTGACCTTCCACTACAACGCCCATGTCGGTGTGAACGTGCCCGCCGAGGCTTTGCTCCGCGACTACGATGCGCTCGTGCTGGCTGGCGGGGCGGAAGACGCGCGCGATCTGCCGATCCCCGGCCGCGAGCTCAAGGGCATCCATTTCGCCATGGACTTCCTGCCGCAGCAGAACCGCCGCGTGAGCGGCGAACCGCAGGAGGACGAGCCGATCCTCGCCGCTGACAAGCACGTGGTCGTCATCGGTGGCGGCGACACCGGCTCTGACTGCATCGGCACCGCGTTCCGCCAAGGCGCGCGCTCGGTCACGAATTTCGAGATTCTGCCGCAGCCGCCGTTGCGCGAGAACAAAATGCTGACCTGGCCCGACTGGCCGCTGAAACTGCGTACGTCATCGAGTCATGAGGAAGGGGTGAAGCGCGATTTCGCCGTGCTGACCACCAAATTTTCCGGCGAGGCTGGGGCGGTGAAGAAATTGCATTGCGTGCGCGTCGACGAGAAGATCAAGCCCATCGCGGGCACCGAGTTCGAAGTCGACGCTGATCTCGTGCTGCTCGCCATGGGCTTCGTGCATCCCGTGCACAAAGGCATGATCGAAGAGCTCGGGCTCGAGCTCGACCAGCGCGGCAACGTCAAAGCCGATACTGTGCTCTACCAGAGCTCCAATCCGAAAATATTCGCCGCCGGCGATATGCGGCGCGGCCAGTCGCTCGTGGTCTGGGCTATTCGCGAGGGCCGCCAAGCGGCGCATGCGGTCGACAAGTTCTTGATGGGATCGACGACCTTACCGCGATGAGGGTTCGCGGGCGCCGAGCTCGTAGTGCCGCGCCGCACTCACGTTCTAGCGAAAGAAGTTTGGAAAAAAGAACGGCCGCTGCGCATGAGGGTTACTCCGGCGCGGGCGGCGCTGCGCTGCCGGCTTCTGCTCCGCCGTCGCGCCGACCTGGCCGGAATCGGCCGTCGCTGCGCCTTTTCCGGATGCGCCTTTCGCTGGGGCGCTCGCGTCATCCGGCGCCATCACCGGGGCGGCCGGGCTCCCAGTGTTATCGGGAGCTGTTGGCTGAACTTTGAGCGCACTGCCGCGCGGCCAGCTGAAGTCGTCGGCGCGTCCGCTCGGGGCCGCGATGGGTTCACCTTTGGTCAGCACGCGCGAGGCGTTTGCGTCAGCCGCCGAGGCACGGCCGCCACCAATCAGCTCCTCCGGCGCCACTTGCATGGCGGTCAGCGGCACCACCGGCCCGGCCGCGGGCCGCTGGGCCGGGGCGCCCGGCTTGGCGGCCTGCGAACCGGAATCCGTCGGCGCCGGCAACGCCACCGGCATGCTCCGGTTGGTCATGCTGCGCTGGATTTCGCGCTCCACATAATGGGCGAGCTTGCGAGCGCCGAACTTGGTGTAGTAGACGCCGTCGCCGGAGCGTAACCGGCGTATCTGCCCTTCATAATCCGGTCCCTGTTGCGAGTAACGGCCGCCCTCGTCGACGAAACCGTCCCAGATGTCGACGTATATGATTCCCGCCTTCTCGGCCCGGCCGCGGTAGAGCTCGTTCAGGTACAAAGAATCCGCGCTGGTCTTAGTGTTGCGTTGCGAGGGCAAACCGACCCACAGCACCGGAACGCCGGCACTTTTGAGCGCTGCGATCATGGCGTCGATGCGCCTGACATAGGCAAGCTCCCATTTCTCCGTGTGGAACTCCCAGGGGCCGTAGGAGGCTTGACGCGCCTGCTCGGGCGTCATGTTCGCGTGCTCGGCGGCTTCAGCGGGCGCGGGCGGTTGTTGCTCTGGGTCGGGTGGGGGCGCCGGGATCGGCGGCGTCGCCGAGGGGGCGGGCTGGCCCGCCTGCGCATTCGGCTTGGGCGTACCCGGGCGCGCGGCAGGCGGGGCCTTTTCGCGGATCGTCTGACGATCGTTGTTTCCGAGCATCACAACGATGAACTTCGGTTTCTCGGCCGCGATAATCTCGCGCGCCACTTGCGGCCATTCGAGGTCGCGGCGCTGGTCATAGCGGATCAGACCGGAATCGGTGCGATGCTTGCGTACGACCGCGACCTCCGGATTTTCCGAAAATGCATCCTCGAGCCCATAGGCCAGCCAATCCGCATTGGCGTCGCCCATGACGACAATCGAGGTCGTCGCCTCGGGCTTCTTCTGTGACGACGGCGGCGCGCGCGAATAATCGACGGGCGCCTCGCGTTCCTGCCGATAGGGATCGTAATAGCGCCGCTCATCGTAGCGGCGGTCGTTCCAGCCGCCGCCCCCCCATCCGCCCCAGTTATTGTTCCATTGCTGCTGGCGCTGTGGACGACCGCCCCAATCCCAGAACTGCGCCTGCGCAGGCAACAGCAGCGCGAGCGTAATGCCGGCTACCGCGGCGGCCACACACACTCGGGACACGCGGGATAGACCCATGCTCACCTGCCCAGGATCGTGACGCGGGAATAGCCGCGCCATTTGACTTGGAATATCACCAAAAAACGTCAACTTGAAGGTGGGCTACCGGCTGCGCAGCCGCTCCAGGACCGTGGCCGAAGCGAACCCGTCGGGCACCTCTCCGCCCGCGGATTGGAAGTGGCGCAGCGCGCTGCGGGTTTTGCCGCCGAGGCGGCCGTCAGGCTCGCCCACGTCGTAACCGCGCGCGGCCAGGTGCTGCTGCAACTCGTAACGTTCCTCCCGCGTCAGCACGCGTTCGTGCCGCGGCCAAGGCTGCACGAAAGGTTCCCCGCCGCGCAGCCGGTCCGCGAGATGGCCGATGGCGAGCGCGTAAGCCTCGGCCGGGTTGTATTTCATGATGACGCTAAAATTCTGCAGCATCAGGAAAGCGGGACCTTGCGCACCTGCCGGCACCAGCAAATAGGCGCGATCCTGCGCGCGCGGGAAAGGCTTGCCCCCGGCGCGCCGGATGCCCAATCGCTCCCATTCCTGCACCGCCATGACGCGCGAGCGATCGGCGAGCAGGAAATTGAAGCCTTTCGGCACCACGACCTCGTAGCCCCAGGTTTGACCGGTGACCCAACCATCCTTCTTGAGATTGTTCGCGGTGGAGGCCACCACATCCGGCATCGAGTCGACGACGTCGCGACGGCCGTCGCCGTCGAAGTCCACGGCGTAGCGCTTGAACGAGGTCGGCATGAACTGGGTTGGGCCGAACGCGCCCGCCCACGAGCCCTTGAGATGCTCAGGCGTCACATCGCCGCGCGAGAGAATTTCCAATGCCGAGAGCAATTCCTCGCGGAAATAATCCTGCCGACGCCCGATACAGGCAAGCGTCGCCGTTGAACGGATGACCAAGCGCTCGCCGATCTGCGTTCCGTAATTGGATTCCACGCCCCAGATAGCGGCGATGAAGTGGCGATCGACTCCGTACGCCTTCTCAACTGCATCGAACGTGCCGCGGTACTTGGTGAGAATCGCCTTGCCGTTCTGCACGCGATCTTCGTTCACCAGGATGTCGAGATAGTCCCAGACGGATTTGGTGAACTCCGGCTGGGCATCGAGCAGATCCATGATGCGCAAATCGGGCGTCAGCCCGGCAAGGCTCGCCTCGAAAACCGATCGCGAAACGCCGCGGCGCTCGGCCTGCGGCCACAGGCCGGCGAGACAGTTGCGGAAATTGGCGGCGGCGGCCCGTATCGCTTGCGCGGTCATGAGTGGGTGATTGGAGGCGCCCGATTCGCCGCTCCATTCCTGCGTGCCGGCGGTACTCGCGGGCGCAGGCGCTGCGCTGGTGCTCGGTGCGGGCGGATTGAACAGAGTGCGAATGTCAAAGCCCTCGGGAAAAGCGGGGGTCGCACAAACCGCACCCGCCAAAACGGCCATACTGAAGATTATTGGTGGCGCAAATCTTGGCCATCCAATTCGGCTCGTGATGTTGCGTATCGGATCGACAGAGAATTCGTGCAAAGTTGCGAGCTTCCTAAGCGTTGTTCAGCTGGGACCGAGGATTATAGCCGCGGGCCTCTTGCCGCCACAGCACGGATTGGGACTTATTGCCTGCGAGCGGAGCTGCCATTGCACGTCCAAACTTCGGCAATACCGAGACAGATGGAGCGGCTTCCGACTACAATCGAAGCGACATCATGAGACCGATCCGCAAAGCCGTTTTCCCCGTCGCAGGGCTTGGCACCCGATTTCTGCCGGCCACCAAGGCGATGCCGAAGGAGATGCTGCCGGTGGTCGACCGGCCGCTGATCCAGCACGTGGTCGACGAGGCGCGCGAAGCAGGGATCGAGCACTTCATCTTCGTGACCGGCCGCAACAAGGCCGTTATCGAGGATCATTTCGACCGCCAATTCGAGCTCGAGCACACGCTCACCGAACGCCAGCGCCGCGACGAGCTCGAGGTCCTAGCGCGCGACGTGCCGGCGCCGGGAACCGCGAGCTTCACGCGCCAACAAGTGCCCCTGGGGCTCGGCCATGCGGTCTGGTGCGCACGCGAGCTCGTGGGGCACGAGCCGTTCGCACTGTTGCTCCCTGACGTGCTGGTACAGCACAACCGCGGCTGCCTCGCTCAGATGATCGACGCGGGGCGCGACCTCCCCGACAGCGCAAACATCATTGCGGTGGAGAAGATGCCGGCCGAACGCCTGCACATGTATGGCGTCGTTGGGATCGGCGATCGCAAAGGCGGGCTGTTCTCGGTGACGCAAATGGTCGAGAAACCGGCGCGCGACAAAGCGCCCTCGGACCTCATCATCACCGGCCGTTACATCTTGCAGCCCGAGATTTTCGGCGTCCTTGCCGCGGAGCGGCGCGGCGCCGGCAACGAAATCCAGCTCACCGATGCAATGATCGAACTCGCGCGAACGCAACCATTTTACGGACTGGAATTCGAAGGCAGAGCCTTCGATTGCGGCTCGAAGGTGGGTTTTCTCGCGGCCAATATCGCTTACGCGCTCGAACGCGACGACATTGCACCGGGCATGCGCGCCGAGCTCAAACGCCTGCTCGGCGATGGATAGGGTCCCGCGTTATGCTTTGGCTAACCAAGACAAAGCAGATATAGTATCTGGGCTGGGGGCCAGATCGCCCACCTTTGCACATTGTCGGATCTCGATGCCCAAGGCGCTGAGCACTAAACGACATATGAGCGCCCGCACCGGCGAGCTGATCACCTCGGCGGTGCGAACGCTCGACGTCGAAGCGACCGGGCTCACCACGCTCGCCGCCGCCATCCACGATGGGCTCGGCCGCGCCTTCATAGCCGCCGTGGATTTGATCTCTGGCGCGCAAGGGCGCTTGATCGTGACCGGCATGGGCAAATCCGGGCACGTTGCCCGAAAAGTCGCGGCGACTTTCGCGTCCACCGGCACGCCCGCCTTTTTCGTCCACCCCAGCGAAGCGAGCCATGGCGATCTCGGCATGATCACGCCCGACGACGTGATCATGGCGCTGTCCTGGTCGGGAGAGACGGCCGAGCTCAAGCATCTCATCGACTACTCACGCCGCTTCCGCATCGGGCTCATTGCCATCACCGCGGTCAGCGACAGCACCCTCGGCCGAGCGGCCGACGTAGTGCTTGCGATACCGCAGGCACGGGAGGCCTGCCCGCACAACCTCGCGCCCACGACCTCGACGCTGATGCAGGCGGCGCTCGGCGACGCGCTGGCGATTGCCCTGTTGGAGAGCCGAGGGTTCACTGCGGTCGACTTCAGCAGATTGCACCCCGGCGGCCGCCTCGGGGCGATGCTCAAGTTCGTGCGCGACATCATGCATACCGGCAGCGAGATCCCGCTCGCCGCGGTCGGAGCCCGCATGTCGGAGGCGATTGCCGAGATGACGGTCAAGACGTTCGGCTGCGTCGCCATCACCGACGCTCATGGCCTGCTCGTAGGCATCATAACGGATGGAGATTTGCGCCGGAACATGAGCGCCAACCTGCTCGATCTCAAGGTCGAGCAGGTGATGACGTCGCAGCCGATGACCGTGCGGCCCGATCAGCTCGTAAGCGAAGCCCTCGAGCTGCTCAATTCGACCAAGAAAACGCAGCTGATCGTGGTCGATGGCGGGCGCCCTGTCGGCGTCGTGCATTTCCATGACCTGCTGCGTGCCGGAGTGGCGTAACGGGCCCGGCAGTTCTCTTTGTAGAAATTTTTCGCGAAGAAGATGGATGCGCGCGTCAAGCCCGCGCATGACGCGATTCCTCCTCCCGCAAGTTGCGTGAACGCACCCTGCCCTCCCATCGGCAACCGCCGTAGCCATTGTGCAAGCGCGAGGGACCTGCGCGCGTCAGCGCTTGCGTGCTCGAGCGCGCGGGGGTCGCCCGCCCTTCCGCGTCTTCGCCGAGCGCCGGTCCCGGCGAGATCTCCGCGCTGCGGCGCTCGCAGCCTCCGCGCTGATGCCGAAATGTACGCCGATCTCCCGCCAGGTCGCACCGGCGTTATAGGCCTTTGCTATTGCCCGATTGCGCGGTACACCGCTGGCGATTTCCCTCGTCATGCCCGCGATTGCCTTTCGACTGCGCGCCAGGCGCGCCTGCGCCCGCTTCTGCAATGCCTTGGCAAAAGTTGCGCGGTTGCGTTCCCAGCTGGCGATGAGCTTGAGCCGGGCGACGACCTGCTCGCGCAGCAATCCGAGCGCCTTCGCGATCTCGTCAGCGCGACGGCCGGCGGCGTGCATCGACGACAGGCGCTTCTTTCGCTGTTCCGACCAGGGTCGAGGCATCGACAGTCACGTCTTAGCGACGTTAGACTCGGCGTGCGAAGCCATACCACAGATAGAGCCAGCGATGGGCTTGGAGCGGGGCAACACGCCCGTGCTCCATTCTCCCTTCACACCCAGCCCTTGAGCTCGCGCAGCGCCATCTGCCAGATCACCAGCATGCCGGGCGCGCTGTCATTGAGGCAGGGCAGCGCCGCGAAATTTTCGCCGCCGTATTTCTTGAACAGACGCGCGGTCTCGATCGCGATCTCGTCGAGGGTTTCCAGGCAATCGGCCGCGAACCCCGGCGTGAGCACCGCGAGATTCTTCACGCCGTCCTTGGCAAGCTTCCTGATGGTGCGATTGGTCGCCGGCTCGAGCCATTTGCCACGGCCGAAGCGCGACTGAAACGTCATGATCAATTTCGACTCGTCGAGATTGAGCCGCTCGCGCAGAAGCCGGGTGGTCTCCACGCACTGCGCATAATAGGGATCGCCATTGTCCACATAGGCCTTCGGCACGCCGTGGAAGGAGGCGAGGATCACGTCCGGCTTGAAGGGAAGTTGCGAGAGCTCCGCCCCCGTAGAGGATCCCAGCGCCTCGAGATAAACCGGGTCGTTGTAATAGGGCGGCGCGATCCGCACCGCGGGCTGGTAGCGCATGCGCGCGAGAGCGCGAAAAACTTCATCACACGCGGTCGCCGTCGTTGCCGCGCAGTACTGAGGGTAGAGCGGGATGACGAGAATGCGCTCGCAGGCTTGCGCGACGAGCTCGCCGAGCTTGGAAGCGATAGATGGATGGCCGTAACGCATGGCCCACTCGACCACGAGCTGCTTGCCCAGCGGCTCGAGCGCGCGGGCAAGTTTTACGGCCTGCGAGCGGGTGATGGTCTTGAGCGGGGATTCGTTGCGTTCGTGGTTCCAGATTTTTGCGTAGTCGCGCGCCTTTTTGCGTGGCCGCACCGGCAGGATCACGCTGTTGAGGACGAGCTGCCACAGCGGCCCCTGATCCTCGATCACCCGTGGATCGCTGAGAAATTCCTTCAGGTAACGGCGCACGGAGGCGGCATCGGCGGCCTCGGGCGTGCCTAGATTAACCAGCAGCACGCCGATCTTGGCCGCGATCAATGCGGGATCGGCCCTGGCAGCTTGGGCGGTCGCGGGAGAGGAGGCTTCATTCATTGCGAGGGAGCATACGCGATATCGGCGCCCGACGCCCAGGCGCTAGGTCGCTGCTCGCGTGCGGACGAGCGAAAACCTCCGCACACTGAGAGTCACCCCACCGGCCGCTCGTCCGCGATCACCTTGCCATCGTTGGGTAGGCTTCCCGCGGCAACGAGCTTCACCTCGCCGCCGAGCTTCGTCACCGCGCGCAACGTCGCGACGACCGCCTCTTGCAAGTCCGCGGCCGGCGCGGCGCATTCCGCCATCAACGTCATGACGTCCTGCTCGCCCGCGCGCGCGACCACGAGCCGCAAGCGGCCGAGTTCGGCGTGGCGCTTGCCGATTTGCGCGAGCTGCCCGGGATGCACGAACATGCCCTTGACCTTGGTGGTCTGGTCGGCGCGGCCCATCCAGCCGGCAAGGCGCATATTGGTGCGTCCGCAGGGCGAACGGCCCGCCATCGCCATCGAAAGGTCACCCGTCGCGAAGCGGATCATCGGATAGTCGGGATTCAACGAGGTGACGACCACTTCGCCGACTTCGCCGGCAGCGGCAGGATCGCCGGTGCCGGGCCGCACGATCTCGACCAGCAGCGTCTCATTGACGATCATGCCTTCACGCGCCTCGGTCTCGTAGGCGATGACGCCGAGATCGGCAGTGGCGTAGCACTGGCACACTGCGAGGCCGCGCGTCGTTAATTCCTGGCGCAGGGAGCCGGGCAACGCCGCGCCCGACACGAGCGCTCGCCTCAGCGAGGAGGCGTCCTTGCCCCCTTTCGCCGCGGCATCGAGCAAAATCTTCAGGAAGTCCGGCGTGCCGACATAGCCGCTCGGCTTGAAATGCGCGATTGCCTCTAGCTGCTGCTCGGTGTTGCCTGTGCCCGCGGCAACGACGGCGCAACCGAGCGCATGCGCGCCCGATTCCATGATGAACCCGCCCGGAGTGAGATGATAAGAAAAGCAATTGTGCACGATGTCGCCCGAGCGGAAGCCCGCGGCGAAAAGCGCGCGCGCCGCTCCCCAGAAATCCTTGGCTCTGCCCTCCGGCTCGAAGATCGGCCCCGGCGACATCAACAACCGCCGAAGGCGCTCAGGCGCCGTGATATTGAGGCCGCCGAAGGGCGGCGCCTCCTTCTGGCGCGCGACCAGGTCGGATTTGCGCAACAGCGGCAGCTTGGCGAGCGCGGCGCGCGAGGTCACGGCATTAGGATCGATGCCGGCAAGCCGGCTCGCCCATCCCGGGGCACGCATGGCGAGCGCAAGGAGATCCGGCAGCCGGCTGAAAAAATCACGCTCGCGCGCATCAGGATCGCGCATCTCGAGCGAGTCGTAGTGCTCGTAACGCATGACCTCGCACTCACCCCTCGTGCGTCACGTCAAGGCTTGTGACAACGTCAAGCTAAGCGAGCCAGCGCTTGCGCCGCCGGTAGTGCTTGCCCTCGCGGAACGACTTGCGGCGGCCTTCCGCCATGCCGAGGTAGAATTCCTTCACGTCCTCGTTCTCGCCCAAGGCCTTGGCATCGCCGTCGAGCACCACGCGGCCGCTTTCCAGCACGTAGCCGTAGCGGGCGTATTTCAACGCCATGCGGGTGTTCTGCTCGGCAAGCAGAAACGACACCCCCTCCTTCGCGTTGAGGTCGCCGACGATCTTGAAAATCTCCTCCACGAGCTGCGGCGCAAGCCCCATCGAAGGCTCGTCCAAGAGAATCATCTTCGGCCGCGACATCAGCGCGCGCCCGATCGCGCACATCTGCTGCTCACCGCCGGAGATGTAGCCGGCGATCGCGCCGCGCCGCGCCTTGAGCCGCGGGAAATAGGCATAGACGAGGTCGAGGTCGTGCCGGATGGCGGCGCCGGCGCCGCCGCGCGTGAACGCGCCGGTCAAGAGGTTCTCTTCAACCGACAGGTGCGCAAAGCAATGGCGCCCCTCCATGACCTGGATACAGCCGCGGCGCACTAGCTCGTTGGGGGAGCGCGCATGCACCTCTTCGTCGTCGAAGATGATGGAGCCTTTGGTCACTTCCCCGCGTTCGGCGGAGAGGAGATTGGAAATGGCCTTGAGCGTGGTCGACTTGCCGGCGCCGTTGGCGCCGAGGAGCGCGACAATCTCGCCCTTGGGAACCGTCAGCGACACTCCCTTGAGCACGAGGATAACGTGATCGTAGACCACCTCGATATTATTGACGGAAAGGATCGGCGCCGCGGCGGCTGTTGCGGCGACGCGATCTGCCTCCCTGCCCACGCCGAGAGGGGGCGGCGCAGCCGCCCCCTGCACGTTGCGATCGGAGCCAACCGACATCAGTTGGTCACGAGACACCCGGGCCTGATGTTCTTTTCCGCCGCGTACTTAGCCGCCGCCTCCTTGACCATCGGCTTGATGACGGAATCGTCGGACGTGATCCAATCCGACGACACATTCCATTTCTTGCCGTCCCAAGTCTGGATGCGGCCAACTCGCGTTCCCTCATGGTCTTCGCACGAGACCTTGATCGGTTGCAGCTCGTTCTCGAACCCGAGCTGCTTCAATCGCTCTGCGGTGATGTTCAGGTTTTCCAGACCCCACCTGACCTGCTCGCCGGTCATCGGCTTCTTGCCGAACTTCTCCTGCGCGGTGCGGATCGCTTCCACGCCGAGCATGGCGTTGATGAGTCCACGGATGAACAGGATCTCCCCGGTCTCATCCCATTTGGCGGCGAAACCCTTCCCCTTGTCGTAGAGATACTTCTTCAGGTCCTGGTGCAACTGGAATTGACCTGCGGTGTGCTGAAGGGCGGCGGAGTTATATCCCTTGGCACCCTCTTCGGCCGGGCGAACGTCCTGCTCGGCGCCGGACCACCACACACCGTACATCTTCTCGCGCGGATAGCCGACGGCGACCGCCTCCTTGATGGCGGTCGAATTCATCACGCCCCAGCCCCAGAGCAGCACGTAGTCCGGACGGTTTTGCCGGATCTGCAGCCACGTCGCCTTCTGCTCCACGCCGGGATGGGTCACGGGCAGAAACATGGTCTCGAAGCCATGCATCTGCGCGCGCTTTTGCAGGAGCGCGATCGGCTCCTTGCCATAGGGCGAGTCGTGGTAGACGAGAGCAATCCGCTTGCCCTTCATCTTGTCCCAGCCGCGCTCCTGATCGGCGATAAAGTGGAGAATAATGTCGGCCGCCGTCCAATAGGTGCCGAGCAGCGGGAAATTCCACTGGAATACCGAGCCGTCGCGCGACTCCGAACGGCCGTAGCCCATGGAGATGATCGGTATCTTGTCGGTCGGCGCCTTCTCCGTGAGCGCGAAGGTGATGCCGGTGGAGAGCGGGATGACGTAGGCGGCGCCGGTGGGGCCTTTGCCCTTGAGGCGCTCGTAGCATTCCACGCCACGGTCGGTGGCATAGCCGGTGTCGCACTCCTCGAATACGATCTTGACGCCATTGATGCCGCCGTCGCGTTCGTTGACGAGGTTGTAGTAGTCGGCGAGGCCGTTGGCGAACGGGACGCCGTTCGGCGCGTAGGCGCCGGTCCGATACACCAGCATGGGGATGAACTGCTCGTTCTGCGCCAGCGCCGGCGCGGCCATTGCCAGGCCGCCCAAGAGCGCCGCCAGCGCAATGCCGGCATGCTTTGTCTTGCCAGTCATAGGCATTCCTCCATTGACGCGCCGGGCCGTCGCCGGCCGGCCATTCGGGGTTCTACCCCGCCGCTGGGGGCGAGTGTGCCCGCGAATTGTCGCGGCCTCAATACGGGAATGGCCACAGCCGAAGCTTCTCCTTGCCGATCGCCCAGAGCCGGGCGAGGCCGTGCGGCTCGGCAATCAGAAAGAAAACGATAATTGCCCCAAATAACATGAACTCGATATGGGAGATTGCGGCGGTCGACATCGAAATCCCGAGCCATGCCGGCAGCTGGTTGAGAAAAATGGGAATGAGCACGATGAAAGCGGCGCCGAGGAAAGAACCCAGGATGGTGCCGAGCCCGCCGATGATGATCATGAACAGCACCTGGAATGAGCGGTTCACGTCGAACGCGAGCGGCTCCCACGAACCGAGCCGCAGAAACCCCCACAGCGCGCCCGCAATCCCGATATAGAACGACGACACCGCAAACGCGGAGAGCTTGGCGTGCAGCGGCCGGATACCGATGATCTCCGCCGCGATGTCCATGTCGCGAATGGCCATCCACATGCGGCCGAGCCGGCCGCGCACCAGATTCTTGGCGGCGAGCGCGAGCACCACGGTCATCGCCAGCACGAAGATGTAGGTCTTGGCGGGCGTGTCGATCGGAATGCCGAACAGCTCAATCCGGCCGACCGCGACCGAGCCGGACGGGGCGTAGTTGGTGAACCATTTGACGCGCGCGAAGGCCCATTCGAGGAAGAACTGGGAGGCGAGCGTCGCAACCGCGAGGTAAAACCCCTTGATGCGCAGCGACGGCAGGCCGAACAGAAGACCGACCAGCATCGCCATGACGCCGGCGAACAAAAACACCAGGATGATGTTGGTCTGCGGCAGCCGCAGTGCGAGATTGTAGGCGGCGTAGGCACCCACCGCCATGAAGCCGCCGGAGCCGAGCGAGAGCTGCCCGCAATAGCCGGTGAGGATGTTGAGCCCGATCGCGGCGATCGAGAGGATGAGCACCGGGATGAGCACCTCGGTGTAGAGATATTGGCCGGCAAACAGCGGCACCACGAGAAAGCCGAACGCGACGAGGGCGACGACGAACCAGCGATCCTGCGCGATCGGAAAGATCGCCTGATCGGCCTCGTAGGACGTCTTGTACTGGCCGACTTCGCGGTAAAGCACGGCGTCACACCCGCTCGATGATACGCTCGCCGAACAGCCCCTGGGGACGGAACAGCAGGAAGGTCAGCGCGAGCACGTAGGCGAACCAGTTCTCGATGCCGCCGCCGGCGAGATCGAAGGTGCGGATCAGCACCGGGCCGAGCAACACCTCGGCGAGCTTTTCGCCAGCCCCGATGATCAGCCCACCGACGATCGCGCCCGGGATCGAGGTGAAGCCGCCGAGAATGAGCACGGGCAGCGCCTTGAGCGCGATCAGCGAAAGGGAAAACTGCACGCCCAGCTTGGCGCCCCACATCATGCCGGCCACGAGAGCGACCAGCCCGGCCACCGCCCATACGATGAGCCAGATCCGATTGAGCGGAATGCCGACGGATTGCGCGGCCTGGTGATCGTCCGCGACCGCCCGCAGCGCTCGGCCGACCCGCGTCACCTGAAAGAACACCGCCAGCACGAGCACCATCACGGCGCAGATGCTCGCGGCAATGAGCTCGACCGGGTCGATCAACAACCCGCCGGGGAAGACGGACTCCAAAATGAAGATCGGATTGGTCGGCAGTCCCAGCCCGATCTTGTAGATATCGCTGCCCCAGAGGCTTTGCCCAAAACCCTCGAGAAAGTAGGCGATCCCCAGCGTCGCCATGAACAGGATGATGCCTTCCTGGTTGACGAGGCGGCGCAGGACCAAGAATTCGATCACGTAGGCGAGCGCAACCATGATTAGAATCGAGAGCGCGAACGCGAGTACCAGCGGCATGAACTCGGACAGCCGCGCAAACGACAGCGCGGCGAACAGCACCATCGCCCCCTGCGCGAAGTTGAATACGCCCGACGCCTTGAAGATGAGCACGAAGCCGAGCGCGACCAAGGAGTAGAGCACCCCAGTCATGAGGCCGCCGATCAGCGTTTCGAGCACGGGGCCGAGCATCACGCCCTCAATGAGCGAGGCCGAGATAGGCGTCGATGACGGCGCGATCGGCCTGCACCTCGGCCGGCTTGCCGTCGGCGATCTTGACGCCGTGATCGAGTACGAGCACGCGATCGGATAGATCCATCACCACTCCCATGTCGTGCTCGATCAGCGCGATGGTGGTGCCGTAATGCGCGTTGACGTCGAGGATGAAGCGGCACATGTCCTCCTTCTCCTCGAGATTCATCCCGCCCATCGGCTCATCGAGCAGGAGGAGATCCGGCTCCATGGCGAGCGCGCGGCCGAGCTCCACCCGCTTCTGCAGACCGTAGGGCAGTTTGCCGACCTGGATCTTGCGGATATGCTTGATATTGAGAAAGTCGATGATCTCTTCGACGCGCCGGCGCTGCTCGACCTCTTCCGCGAGCGCCGGGCCGATCCGTATCAGCTGCCAGAAGAACCCGCGGCGCATCTTCAGCGTGCGCCCGGCCATGATGTTGTCGAGCGCGCTCATGCCCTTGAACAGCGCCACGTTCTGAAACGTGCGCGCAATCCCGCCCAGCGCGGCCTCGTAGGGCCGCATGGCCGATCGCCGCCTTCCCTTGAAGATGATGCGGCCCTGCTGCGGATGATAGAAGCCGTTGATGACGTTGAGCAGCGAGGTTTTGCCGGCGCCATTGGGGCCGATGATGGCGCGGATCTCGCCTTTGCGGATGTCGAAGGAAACGCCGCTGATCGCCTTGACCCCGCCGAAGGCGAGCGAGACCTCCTCGACCGCGAGCAGCACCTCACCGGCGACGATATTCGGCCCGCTCGGCGCCCTCATGCCGTGGCCCCGCACACGATCACGCTGCCTTCTCCATCGCCAGTACCGGCACGGTCGCCACGTCGCGAATCTTGACGGAGGCGGAGAGCGTGCCCTTGCGGCCATCCTCGAACGTCACCTCGGTCGAGATGTCGGCCTCGCGCGCCCCGCTGTAGAGCGCCGTGATGAGCGGCTCGTAGCGTTCGGCGACGAAGCCGCGGCGCACCTTCTGCGTGCGCGTGACTTCGCCGTCGTCGGCGTCGAGCTCTTTGTGCAAGATCAGGAAGCGGCGAATCTGAGCGCCGGCCATAACCTTCTCCTCCGCCAACGAGCGGTTCACCTCCTCCACATGCTCGGCGAGCATGTCGTAAACGCGCGGATGTCCGGCCAACTCCTGGTACGAACCATAAACGATATTGTTGCGCTCGGCCCAGTTCCCGACTGCGGTCAGATCGATGTTCAGCATGGCGCAGACAAAATCGCGCTTGTCGCCGTAGACCACGGCTTCGCGGATGTTTGGATAGAACTTGAGCTTGTTCTCGATGTATTTCGGCGCGAGCAACGAGCCGTCGTTGAGGCGTCCGACATCTTTGGCTCGGTCGATGATTTTGAGATGACCGGTCTTGTCATCGATGAATCCGGCATCGCCCGTATGCACCCACCCATCGGGCGTCTTGGTCTCCGCGGTCTTCTGCGGGTCCTTGTAGTAGCCTGCGAACACGCCGGGCGACTTGAACAGCACTTCGCCGTTCTCCGCGATCTTGATATCGACGCCGATGTTCGGCTTGCCCACGGTGTCGGCATAAATCTCGCCGTCCGGCTGCGCAGTGATGTAGACCGACGCCTCGGTCTGGCCGTAGAGCTGCTTGAGGTTGACGCCGAGCGAGCGCCAAAAGCGGAAGATTTCCGGGCCGATCGCCTCGCCTGCGGTATAGGCGAGGCGGATGCGCGACACGCCGAGCCGGTTCTTGAGCGGCCCGTACACCAGGCGCTCTCCCAGCCAGTACAACAGCCGCGCGTGCAGCGGCACCTTCTCCCGGTTGAGGATTTTCTCGCCCCAGCGCCGCGCCACGGCGATGAAATAGCGGAACATGGCGCGCTTCAACCGGCCCGCATCCTCCATACGCACCATCGTCAGCGTAATGAGATTTTCGTAGATGCGCGGCGGCGCGAAGGCGTAGGTGGTTCCGATTTCGCGGCGGTCTTCGCCCACTGTTTCCGGGCTCTCCGGGCAGTTCACGCAAAAGCCCGCGGTGAAGGGCTGGGCATAGGAGAACACGTGGTCCCCGACCCAGGCGAGGGGAAGATAGGCGACGACCTGTTCGTCGGGACCGAGATCGTCGAATCGATTGCCGTTGATCGCCGAGACGATGAGATTGTCGAACGTCAGCATGACGCCCTTCGACTGTCCGGTCGTGCCGGAGGTATAGAGCATGATGGCGAGATCCGGCCCGCTCCCCGCGGCGACGGCCGCCTCCCACCGCTGCGCGGCGCGCACCGACGAGCCTGGTTCAGGGGGAGTGTCCGGCGCGCGCACCATAGAGTCGCCGCGCTGGCCGCTCGCTTCGCTCGCCAGTGCGGCCGTGTCGGCGGCCAAAAGATCGCGGCCGAGCTTCTGCACGTCGGCGATCGACTTGAGCCGCGTGTGATCGTAGTCGCGC
>Ga0126376_10000163_pt1 | contig 31066 bp, 25 predicted proteins | sample PanSoiMetPlot_15_FD_92760 | JGI IMG/M metagenome (GOLD analysis project Ga0126376, IMG submission 92760) | Tropical forest soil microbial communities from Panama - MetaG Plot_15 | ecosystem: Environmental > Terrestrial > Soil > Tropical forest > Bulk soil | place: Panama | collected 2016-02-17 | reverse complement strand
TACCGGATCTGGACGACGCGGCACTTTGCCGTGAGCGAAGGCGGCGGCGAGTACAACGTAGCGCGCGGATTGACGCGGTGCTTTGGGATGAACACGGCGATTGTGACGGCATTTGCGAAGAATCCCGTCGGCGCATTGTTACAGGACTTGATCAATCAGGGTGGCGTCGATTCGTCCCTGGCGAAATGGGTCGATTATGACGGGGTGGGCCGCACGGTTCGCAACGGATTGAATTTTGTGGAGCGTGGGTTTGGTGTGCGTTCCGCGCTCGGCTGTTCTGACCGTGGACATACCGCGATCGCAGCGATGAGACCGGGGACGGTCGATTGGGAGGAGATTTTTGGGAAGTACGGCGCGCGATGGCTGCATACGGGCGGAATTTTTTGTGCGCTGGCCGAGACCACGCCGGAGGTTGCACTGGAAGCGATACAAACAGCGCGAAAACACGGCGTCGTGGTTTCCTACGACCTGAACTATCGCGATTCGCTTTGGCGCTCAATCGGCGGCAAAAAGCGGGCGCAGGAAGTGAATCGAAGAATTGCACCGTACGTGGACGTGATGCTCGGCAACGAAGAAGATTTTTCCGCGGCATTGGGGTACGAAGTGCCAGGAGCGGAGGAGCACTTCTCGGCGCTGGATCCGGAGAAGTTCAAAAAAATGATTGCGGCAGTGGTGAAAGACTTCCCTTTCAAAGTCGTTGCGACGACGTTGCGCAAGGCGACGACGGCAACGCGAAATGACTGGAGTGCGATTTGCTACTGCGAGGGAAAGTTTTGTCAGGCGCACAATCGAGAGAATCTGGAGATCTTGGACCGGGTGGGAGGCGGCGATTCGTTCGCCTCGGGACTGATTTACGGCTTCCTGAGCGGCAAGGATCCGCAGTGGGCCGTGGAATGCGGCGCGGCGCACGGAGCGCTTGCTATGACCACGCCGGGCGACACGACGATGGCCACACTGGACGAAGTGCTACAAGTGATGAAGGCAACAGGAGCGCGAATCGCACGATGAACGGCAGACTGAATAAACAAGAAGTGCGCGTCTGGATCGAGCGACTCGGAATTGTTCCGGTGGTCCGCGCGGGGTCGCCGGAAGAAGCGCTGTTTGTAGCGCGAGCAATCGCCAGCGGTGGAATATCCGTAGTCGAGATCACCTTGACGGTACCGGGCGCAATCGAGGTGATTCAGAATCTGACGAAAAATGCGCCTGAGATTGTGGTGGGAGCGGGTACGGTGCTGAACGCCGAGGCAGCGGTCAAGTGCATTGACGCCGGCGCGAAGTTTCTAGTTTCTCCAGGATTTAACGCCGGATCGGTCAGCGTGGCGCGGGAGCGCGGAATCTTGATGATGGCCGGCGCCCTGACACCGACAGAAGTGATGGCTGCGTGGGAAGCCGGAACGGATTTTGTAAAGATCTTCCCTTGCGGAAATCTAGGCGGACCGAAATATATTCAGGCGCTGAAGGGACCCTTCCCCCAAGTGCCGATGGTGCCGACCGGCGGAGTCAATTTGGAGACTGCTGGGGACTATATTCGTGCCGGAGCGGCCGCGCTCGGAGTTGGTGGCGAACTGGTGCAGAAGGATGCACTGAAAGCGCGGAACGCGGAGTTGTTGAGCAGCTTGGCCGAGCGATTCGTGGAACTCGTCAGAACTGCTCGGAATCCATAGCTTCGCAAGACCGCTCTATTCACATCGCGGAGGCAGAAAGGGCTAGACCTGCCGACACGGCGCGGGAAGCGGTCGGCGTTTCGCTAGCGAGACCCGCGTCACCGTTTCGTTTGTAGGTCGACGCTATGGTTACGAGCTGCCGACGGTTGCGCGCGCCGGTCTTCAGAAAAATGTTCGCAACGTGAAACTTTACGGTCCGTTCGGAGATGCCCAGCTCTCCGGCAATAGCCCGCGTGGAAAACTGGCGCATGGCCAAATGGGCGACCTGAACCTCCCGCGCTGTGAGAAGTTTGTTGAGTTGAGTATCAGCCTCCAACAGTGAGTTCGTTTCCCGAGCGTACTTCTGCAGAACTACAGGGGGGATGCACAAGTGTCCGCTCATGACCTTACGAACCGCGTGCCGCAGCCTGCCTGCCCAACCCTGGCGCAGGCAAACGATACCTTCCGCACCAGCGAAGAAGAGACTAAGCATGTACTCCTGATGCGCCTGTTCCGGCGGAATGAGGCACACAAACTTACTGCTGGGATGTTTGTGCCGAAGAAGCCGACAAAGCAGTCCGGGATGCGGTCCGGGGCAGCAGAGGTCGAGCAAGTAAACAGACGGTACGCGGCCGTTTGGTGCGGTACCTGAGGAGGTCCGAATCGAGAGTTGTCGGCGGAGCGCTGGGTCTTGCGCCAGTGCTTCCAAGACAAACGTGGAGAAAACGGCGTGAGAGGAAATGACTTGGACGGAGAGGCGCATGGGACGGTTTTGAGCGGCCTGCAGCGAACTCGGAAACTCACGCTTACGACATCCCCACGCGTTTCCGGAAGAGGCGCTCTACCGATGTAGTGATGCTTTGTCGGCAGACGTTACATGTTCCGTGCGAGAGACGCACCGACCTGGGTGCCGTTAGGCCTAAATCACGACACACAGTTTTGATTTGGCGAAGGGATACTACCGCCGCGGACCACCCTTTTCAACTGCTCTGGCGAACTCGCCTCATTCATCAATAAGTTCCTTCGCTTTTTACTCGCTGTACCCCAAGTTTCAACGGGAGCGAAGAAACCTGTCCGACGAATGTGAAACTGGGGCCAGTTGTATTTGCGAAACGGTGAACCTAGTTTCACCGAGACAACGTGTCGGTGAATCCTGTGCGACGGAGATTTTGCCGGCACGGGCGAATTGGTGCGGCCTAGCCATTCACCCGAGAAGCTCTCCCGGGCTCTCTTTCCGTCTGACAAAACCGATTTGCAGTCGCCAAGCGAAAAGGAGGCAGAGACGTCCGATGCCCGTCACTCCAACTTATCCCGGTGTATATATACAAGAACTTCCCAGCGGTGTTCACACCATAACCGGCGTGGCTACTTCAATTACGGCATTTCTTGGAAGAGCGAGCCGGGGTCCGACCAACGAAGCAACGACTATTACCAGCCAGGCAGACTTTGAGAGAAATTTTGGGCCACTCGATCGCAAATATCCCATGACGTACGCGGTGAAAGACTTTTTCCAAAACGGCGGAAGTCAGGGAGTAATTGTTCGCTTGTACAAAGCGCCGGGAGCTGGGGCGGCGTTTGCCACACTGACTGCGAATGGCCTGCCTCTTCAAGCCGCAAGCGAAGGCACGTGGGGTAATGCGCTTAAAGTTCGCATCACATCCGATGTTTCGCCAGACGTCGCCACGCGTTTCGGGCTGACCACCGCGGACTTGTTCAACTTGGCGGTCCAAGATAGCAAAACGGGCGTCGTCGAGGTCTACCTTAATCTGACTGTGAAAGACAGTCCGAACCGCTTCGATCAGGTATTGAAAAACAATTCGAGCCTGATCGCTTTTCAAAGCGGGGCGAGCATGCCTGCTGCGGTTCCGACACCGCATTCCCCGCCCACACCGCCAGCCACAATTTGGACTGACCCCGCATCTTTCACCGGCGTTACTACGGGCGCCGCCGTGGATAGCGACGCTCTGGACATAGCGACGTATAAAGGAGATCCCGCTGCCAAAACGGGCCAGTATGCGTTGGATAACGCGGACCTATTCAACCTACTTTGCATTCCGGAAGACGCGCTCGGAGTGGGATTGCCTGACGGAGTTTATGGAAACGCTTTGCCGTATTGCGTGACGCGTCGGGCCATGTTGCTCGTGGATCCGCCCGTGGCTTGGAAAGTACCGGGAACGATTGCGAAAACTCAGCTGAGCGCCTTCGTTACCGCCAACAGTTTGAACGGAGACATCGCTCGAAATGCGGCCCTCTATTTTCCGCGCGTGGATGAGTTTGACCCCAATTTGAATGGCCAGCCTGACAGTTTTGTGCCCTGCGGAATCATTGCCGGGGTTATGGCGCGGACGGATACGCAAAGAGGTGTCTGGAAAGCCCCAGCAGGAATCGACGCCTCCCTGAGTGGCACTTCCGAGTTGGTCGTAACGATGACCGACAATGAAAACGGGCTGCTCAACCCGCTGGGCGTGAATTGCCTGCGCAATTTCCCCATTTACGGTTCTGTCGTTTGGGGCGCGCGGACAATGCGCGGCGCAGACGTGGCGGCGGACGAATACAAGTACGTGCCCGTGCGGCGCACAGCGCTGTACATCGAAGAAAGCCTCTACCGAGGAACGAAATGGGTCGTGTTTGAGCCGAATGACGAGCCGTTGTGGGCGCAAATCCGGCTCAACGTCGGCGCCTTCATGCATGACCTGTTCCGCAAAGGAGCGTTCCAAGGAAAGACGCCGCAAGAGGCCTATTTTGTGAAATGTGACAAGGAAACCACGACGCAGAACGACATCAACTTGGGCATCGTGAACATCGTGGTCGGCTTTGCGCCGCTAAAGCCGGCCGAGTTCGTGATCATCACAATTCAGCAGATTGCCGGACAAATTGAGACCTGAGGAGAGCAACGATGGCCGAGTTCACAGTCAACGCGCAGCGGTTTGATCCTTACAAGAATTTCAAGTTCCGCGTGAAATGGGATGGACGGTACGTTGCCGGCATTTCTAAGGCGGGAGGATTGAAACGCACCACAGAAGTGGTGAAGCACCGCGAGGGCGGCGACCCGAGCAGCTCCCGAAAATCGCCTGGAAGAACGGAATACGATGCAATCACGCTCGAACGCGGGGTAACTCACGACACAGAATTCGAGAAGTGGGCGAATAAAGTCTGGAATCTCGGCGCCGGGCTCGGCGCCGAAGTTTCCCTGAAGGACTTTCGCAAAGACGTCATCCTCGAGCTCTACAACGAAGCCGGACAGCTGGCGGTCGCGTACAAAATTTATCGCTGCTGGGTGTCAGAATACCAGGCGCTGCCGGACCTGGACGCAAATGCGAATGCCGTCGCCATTCAACACCTCAAATTGGAAAACGAAGGCTGGGAACGCGATACCAGCGTGACGGAACCGACCGAACCTACTTTCACCGTTCCGGCGCAATAAAAACGCGCTGAAAAAACCAGAGGCTTCCATGCGTCCGCTCTCGGTCCAGGAAATGATACGTGTCTGGGAAAGGGGAGATTTGCGCTCGCCCATTGACCAGGCCCTTTTGTTGCTTGAGGCCGGAGGGCAGAAGGGATCGCTTTCCGACCTGGCAAAACTTCATGTGGGAGAGCGGGACCGGCTTCTACTGCAGTTGAGGGAAAAAACGTTTGGATCGCGGTTTGTTTGTTCCGTTGATTGTCCGGAGTGCTCCGAGGATTTGCAGTTCGAAATGGAAACACGGCAAATTCTCCAGCCGGCGCCGCCAGAGCGTGCACAGACCTTCACCGAAAGCGCCGGCGAGTTGACGGCTACGTTTCGCCTGCCTAACAGCGAAGATTTGGCGGATGCGATGCTTGTGGCGCCTTTGGAACAAGGCAAACAGCGCATCCTAGAGCGCTGTCTTGTGAGCGTCAGAAAACGCGGGGCGGAATTCGGGCTCGGCGAACTTTCAGACGGTGACGTCGAAGAGCTTTGCAGGCTCATGGGCAATGCCGACCCCCAAGCGGAAACTCGACTCAGCGTCCAGTGCCTCTCTTGCGGCGAAGCGTGGCAAGTGATTTTCGACATTACTTCGTTTTTTTGGCAGGAGATTTCCGTTCGTGCGCGGCGCGCGCTTAGCGAGGTTCACGTGCTCGCGTCCGCATACGGGTGGAGTGAGGAAGCGATACTCGCCTTGAGCGCGGCGCGGCGGGAATTCTATCTGCAAATGGTGAACTCGTGAGCGATTTCTTGTCACGGCTGATCGCTCGAAGTTCGGGCGAAAAATCGAGCGTGCGCCCGAAGATCGCACCGGCGTTTGCTCAGTCCTTCGAAGCCGTAGAGCGCGTTCCCCCCGGCGAAATTCTTCGCAATGCTCCGGAGCAAGTGCCGGCGCGATCCCCTTTCCCTTTTGAACCGGTTGGCCAGAAAGAACAGTCTCGTCGTGCGGAGCAATCTCCGAATCCGCAGGCGCCGAGCAATGACGCGCGGCCGACAACGGAACCTTCTATCCCTCACGACCTCCCACTTCCGCGCGCAGTAGGCCCCAAAGAAGAGCTGCGCAATGAAGAACGCGTGCAGACGCTGCGGGAAACGACGGACGTAATTCCCACTTCGGCGCTTGCACCTGAGCCAGAAGTTTCCAAACAACCACTGGTTGAGGCGCGAACCGAGATGAGAGCTGCTGCTGTCCCGCACCCGACTCAACGGATCAGCAAATCATCGGAGCAAATAGCGGAGGGGGCTATCGTGCCGGCTGCGCCACTTCCGCCGCCGATATTGCCGGCGGCACGCTTTTCCGCACGAAACGCCGAGCAGCCTCTCGACGCAGCGAAAAACGGAAAAGGAAAAGAGCCGGCTATCCAAATCACCATCGGAAAAATCGAAGTGCGTGCTTCTCTTGAATCCTCAAAGCCCAAGGACAAGAAGGCTCCGAGCGGCGTCATGAGTCTTGAGGAATATCAACGGCAGCGAAACCGGAGAAGCGCGAGATGAGCAACGCGAGCATCATCGCGGCCGTGACGGGAGCGCTCGTCAACATCTTGACAAACCGCTTTAGCTCCGACCCTTCACTGTCCGGAGTAAATGTCACTTCGCTTCCAATTGATAAGGCTCGAACCGGTCCGAACACGAATAGCAATCAACTCAATTTGTATCTGTACCAGACTTTGCCAAATGCGGGCTGGCGAAACCTTAACCCGCCTGTGGTGGTTCGCTCCGGTGAAAATGGAACTCCCCCGCTCGCACTAAATCTCTACTACCTGTTTACGGCTTTCGGAGTGGATAACAGCGAAATTTTGAGCCAGCGAATTTTGGGGACCGCAATGAGCGTGCTTCACGATCGTCCCTTGCTCGACTCTCCCGATCTGAAAAGCGCGTTGCCGGGCGTGGATCCCGGAGATCAAATTGAACGCATACGATTCACGCCGCAGCCGCTTTCTCTCGAAGAAATTTCGAAGCTATGGACGGCCCTGCAAACGCAATATCGCCTCTCTACGACATATTTGGCGACAGTCGTTTTGATCGATAGCCAGCAACCGGCGAGAAGCCCCCTTCCGGTTCTCGCTCGCGGGAAAGGCGATTTGGGGGTCTTCTCCGTGCCATCGCCCTCGCCAGAACTTTTTGAGGTCGTGCCTGCCGGATCTTTACCCAGCGCCCAGCTAGGGACAAATCTCGTTTTGGATGGAGAGAATTTCGCGGGCGGCGGTATCACGGCGCGGTTTTCAAATTCGCTTCTTGCCGCGCCGATTGAAATCGCGCCAGCGATCGGAGGCTTGGACTCCTCGCTGACAGTTGCCCTTCCCACTGCGGCCGCTGCGATGGCCACATTGGTTCCGGGCATTTATACAGCGTCGCTTGTTGTCAGGCGTCCCCCGCTTCCCACCTGGGTTACGAACGAAGTGCCGTTTGGATTGGCGCCACAAATCACGCTGAACACCACCACTGCGGCCCCAGGTACAGTGAATCTCACGATAACTTGCACGCCACGCATCGATCCGAGACAACGCGTGCTATTGCTCTTTGGGGATCAGCAAATTGCTCCGCAAACGATGACCAACCCGGCGGACACGACCAAGCCAACCTCGCTGACCTTTCAAATCCCGGGCGTTGTTGCATCGCCGACTCCATATCCTGTCCGCCTTCGCGTGGATGGAGTAGACAGCATGCCTTTCGTAGCGGCCGGATCGCCGCCGAAATTCAGTTTCGATCCAAACCAAAGTGTGAAAGTAACATGAGCGAAACCGAAAAGTGGCAAGACGAAAACACACGGTACCTTTCCGAAGCAATCACGCAAGTGCGCCAGGCGTTAGAGCGTTACGCACAACGCCAGCAGCACACCGGCAGTTCGCCGATTATTCCGGAAGTGGTTCCGCCAACGTTCTGGCAGCGCCTTATGGGCAAAACGTCGAGCAATACTCCGACGGTGCGAGCGCTGTTGACGCCACCCGGCCAGGAGCCTGAGAAAGCCACGGCGCCTGCCGCACGTGTCTCGGAAACAACTGGCGACGAGACAAAAATGAGCCCCGCATTGCCGATGCTGAGTCGCCGCCTGGGTATGACGCGATTCGAAGAGCAGGTCTTGTTACTTTGTTGTGCCGTTGAGCTTGATCCCGGAATTTCGCCCTTGTGCGCGCGTGCACAGGACGATCCTGCCCGCTCCTATCCTACGTTCGCTTTGGGATTCTCCATTTTCGAAAACCCGGAATGGGAGGCGCTCTCCCCGGAGCGTCCGCTGCGATATTGGCGGCTGCTTGAAATCAACCAACCGGGTTCTCAGGCTTTGACGACAAGCGCCCTGCGCGCCGACGAGCGAATCGTAAATTTCGTCAAAGGGCTCAATCATCTCGACGACCGGCTGGCGCCATTGCTCTATGCGCTCGAAGCGGTGGATCCAGGGCGGGCGCTGTCCGATTCTCAGCGCGCAGAAGTCGATCGTATCTTGAGGCAGTTGAGGCAACCTCACAACGCGACGTCCATCGTACATTTGGCTGGCGAAGATGCGCTCACGAAACAAGCCGTCGCAAGCGCCGTCGCAGGGCAGCTTGGTTTAAGGGCATTCCGCATCCCCGCGGGGCAACTCCCCGGGCACGCCGGCGAGTTGGAAACGCTCGCTCGTTTGTGGTTCCGCGAGAGCCTGTTGCTGCCCGTAGCTTTGTATGTAGACGCGGCCGATGTGTCTGCCGCTGATGCGCCCTCCGCGCAAGTGTCGCGCTTTTTGTCGCGGACGGATGGGGTGATTTTCCTGGATTCGAAAAGCTCGTCGCCGGGGCTGGCGCGCCCTGTTCACACGGCGTCCATTGCCAAGCCGAGCCACGAAGAACAACGGCAAACGTGGGAATCCGCGCTCGGAGCAAAAGCGGAAGGGATCGGATCGCAGCTAGCAGAACAATTCCATTTGAATTTGGATTCGATTCAAAGAATTTCCCAAGAAGTCTTGCAGCAAGCCCCTGGAGAGATAGATGACCTCAAGAAGCGCGCCTGGGATGCCTGCGTTCGCTATACGCGGCCCGGCGTCGAAAACCTGGCGCAGTCACTCGAGCCTCGCGCAACCTGGGAGGACATTGTGCTGCCGGCCAACGAGATGTCCCTGCTCCGGCAGATCGCCGCGCAAGTTGGGCACCGTGGAACCGTTTACCAACAATGGGGATTCCGCGAGCAGATGAATCGCGGTTTTGGAATCTCCGCTTTGTTCGCCGGAGAAAGCGGCACTGGCAAAACGATGGCGGCGGAAGTCCTGGCCAATGACCTGCGCCTTCATCTGTGCCGCATCGATCTTTCCGCCGTGGTCAGCAAGTACATCGGCGAAACGGAAAAGAATCTGCGCAAGCTGTTCGACGCTGCGGAGGACGGCGGAGCAATTCTTTTCTTTGATGAAGCCGATGCGCTGTTCGGCAAACGCAGCGAAGTAAAAGACAGTCACGATCGCTACGCCAACATCGAGGTCAACTACCTCTTGCAGCGCATGGAGAGCTATCGCGGACTGGCGATTCTGGCGACGAACATGAAAAGCGCCCTGGACTCGGCTTTTCTTCGCAGGCTGCGCTTCATCGTGCAATTTGCGTTTCCGGCTCCGGTGGAGCGCGAATCCATCTGGCGAAAAGTTTTCCCTGCGGCCGCGCCGGTCGAGGGGCTGGACTTCGCGCGCCTTGCCAAGCTAGCGCTCACCGGCGGAAGCATACGTTCGATCGCGGTAAACGCCGCATTCTTTGCAGCGAGTGAAGGAGGCGCCGTCAGCATGCGCCACGTATTGGACTGCGCTCGGAAGGAATTTCAGAAATTAGAGCGTCCGGTAAATGAAGCGGATTTTCGTTTGCCTGTCGCCGCACCCGTTGCCGTACCGGCGATGAAAGCGACCGCATGACTATGCGAATCCATATCGACCGGCTCGTGCTCGCCGGCTTCGACTATTCGCCGCGCGAAGCCGCCGATCTGGAGTCGGCTTTGAGCAAGGAGCTCACTCACCGCTTGAATAGAAGCGGCCTTTCTCAAGAATTGCTCAGAGGCGAAACCGTGGATGCGATCAAAACGGCCAGTGTCTCTCTGCCACAAACTCCGTCGCCGACGCAGTCCGGTCGCGCTATCGCTCGAGCGGTGCACGGAGGTCTAGCCAAGTGAACCGAGCACTCATGCCCTCGACAAGCAAGGCAACGAGCAAAGGCTCCTTCTTGCTGCCGATTCCTCAGGCGGCGCGCGGCGTTTTACAGCGTAAGTGTGACTGCGGGAAGCACACGGGCGGCGGCGAGTGTGAAGAATGCAAGAAGAAGAGCGGCGCCGATCCTTTGTTACAGCGTTCCGCCCAGACCCGCGGCGCAGTAGGAGAAGCGCCTGCGATCGTGCACGACGTTCTGCGCTCGCCCGGTAAGCCACTGGATCGGACGACTCGTGCGTTTTTTGAACCACGCTTTGCAGCTTCGTTTCACTCGACTCCCGTCCGCGTTAGTTCGCAACCGGCCTCCGGAGCATTAACCGTTGCCCCGACAGACACGTTCCACGAAAGAGAAGCCGATGCTTGGGCCGAGCGAGTTACGTCCAACTCCGGCGCAGACGCGTTTTATGGACTGCACAACTTAAGTCACGTGCGCGTCCATACCGACGCGAACGCTGCTGAGTCGGCGCGCCGAGTACACGCCCTTGCATACACGGTCGGGTCAGACATCGTATTTGCATCCGGTCAATTCAATCCGGCTAGCACGTCTGGAAAACGGTTGCTGGCCCACGAGCTGACTCACGTCATGCAGCAAACGGGTTCTGCTCCGTACTCTGTTTTTCGCGCGCCTGACGAAAAGAGCCCGCTCGACCAACCGACCGATCAATGCGAAGGAAAGGAAGACATCACGAATGAAGTGCGGACATTCCTTCGCGATGTGCCTTCGATCGTAAAAGGCATTCCGAAACTCAGCGAAGAAGCTCAAAAAGGATTTGTCGCACAGTTCAAAGATGTTATGGCGCCGGAAGGGGACGTGGACTTGTCCAAATTTAAATTCTTGAAATGCGACAAGATTCACTTGGATATCGAAATGTTTGGCGGGAATTATGAGGCGTACGGCTCGAAAAGCGAAAAAGTGATCGGCTTTTCAAAAGCTACCGCGGCAAAGATGAAAGAAGCTCGGCAGTCCGACGATCCCATGGCTGCTGCCGACCTGCAGAAAGATGCCCTAGAAAAGGTCTTGACGACGATCGCTCACGAAAAACGGCACTTGACAATCAAGGATGCTCCGAAGATAGGCGTGTCGGACCTGAAGCGCGGTGACAGCCAAATAACCGCAACGCAAGAGACCTATCACGCGGAGGAAATTCTAGCGGTGGCCGAGGAGGTTGCCGTGGCCCGCCTTGCCGAAGGGCAGGAATACGGCGTATCCGAAGCGACGCAAAGAAAGATCTACCGTCTGCGAAACATGATGAAGAATTTCGTTACAGAGGACGCACTCAAACGCGTGCGCCAGGGAATCATCAGCTCGCTACGCAATCGCTATGGATTCGAGCGCGGATGTGACAATGCGTTGACTCTCGGAGTTGTTCATTCCATGGATTTCGGCCGCTGGCACGAATGCGATTCCACAACGGGTGAGCTGGCTCCTCGCACCAGAGTGCCTGAGGGCCTCAATCTCTGCACGGTGAAAGGGCGAATCTGCAAGGTAAAGACGCCCGGTGGAGAGGAAAAGAAATGAAAGGGCGGGCCAGTCTCGTCTCCACTGTGGCACAAGCGCCGTTGCTGACACGGCCGATTCTGCAGCGGAAGTGCGCTTGCGGCCAGCACGAACCGGGCGGCGAATGCGAAGAGTGCAAGAAGAGGAAAGAACAGAGTGACGGCGATCCATTACTGCGGCGATCGGCGTTAAATCACAGCGGAGTTGGCAAAGTACCGCAGATCGTGCACGCAGTGCTACGCACAACAGGTCAGTCCCTCGACACAGCGACACGGGCATACTTTGAACCGCGATTTGGGCAGGACCTTTCCAGTGTGCGCGTACACGCCGGTTTGCAGGCTGCTGAATCGGCGAAGGCTGTGAACGCCTACGCCTATGTAGTTGGGCGTGACATTGTTTTTGGCTCGGGTCAATTCCAGCCGTCTACCACCGAGGGGAAAAAACTGCTCGCGCACGAGTTAACCCACGTAGTTCAGCAGTTTGACGGGGCATCGACGGGCAGCTTGAAAATCGGCCCAACTGCTGACGGTTTTGAGCGCGAAGCGGATGAAGTGGCCAGCAGAGCCCTTTCCAGCGAATGGAGCAGTTTCCGGGGTTTCAAGTCTGATGGAGGACTATTGCGGCGACAATTGAATCCTCAGGCCCAGCCCGTCGCGCCGCGCGGAACGAATCCGAGTGTGTGCATGGGGCCGCAGTGCGTAAAGATCGCGAAATCGACGCCACCCACGACGAACAACAAGGCTTCGGAGCTGGCTGACCAATGGCTTGATAGTGCGAAATCCTGCATAAACTCTGGGAGCCCCGGCTCTAACGCGTCGCATCAGGCAGAAATTGCCAAACACGAGCTTGATGAAATGGACTCCGAGACCGCGGAGTTGAAAAAGAACTGGGCACAACGCCCGAAACGCACTTTTGCCAATTCTGAGTTTCTGAAGTGGCTCGGTGATATATGTAAGCGACGGCAGAGGCAAGCGGAAATCGAGTTTCGCTACAACGTGGTTTTCGAGAATCCGCCCGGTAAGCTGCAGTGGGATGCGTCATTGGCAAATTGGGATTCAATAGAGTCAGCTCTAGCGGCGCTGCCAGACGAGGCTACTTGGACCAACCCACGGTTGTTGAAATTCCACCGTGAGGAATGCCACCCGGATGACGTTGACCCCAAGACTGGATCATGCGTCGGGCAGCCAGCGGGGGCGTCTCGGTCGTTCACCTCTGGAGAAACCAAGCGTGGCACAGGGGAAATAACGGTTTTTAACGCCGGCCTGCGCGACCAGCCTTTCACTCGTTCCCAAAGACTTGGCCTCTCGGCGAAGGCGCAGGCGATCCGACACGAAGTAGGCCACGTGATCGGCGATGACTTGCCGCACGATAAGAAGATGGAGTTCTTCCAAAAAGTCATCGGATGGATTGAATACCCTTGGGCGTGGATTTCTGTGAAGAACCCGCCGCACGAGGATTGGAAGGTCGAGAGAAACAAACTGAAGACGGAACTTGGATTTGATGACGCAAAGCTGGACGCATGGCTGGCAGGCTTGCAAACCAACAATCCGGTTGTGGTCGGCGCGCGAACCTACGTAAGGTCGACCACTCACTTGCGCTCGGTTCTGACGGCGAATCTGCCAACCGGAGTTGAGTTTGAATATGCGCGGACAAGCCAAGATGAATACCTGGCGGAGTTATACGCGCTGGCGGCGTCTAACCCCGAATTCCTGTATCAGACCTTGCCTCATGCTCAAATTGAATGGCTGAAAACCGAGGTATTCCATACGCAGCAGGCGCTGGAAGAGATCTCACGGGAGGCTGCAGTAGGCGAGCCGCAACTCTCGGAATTCCTGGGACGCGCCCGGAGACTTTTCACATCCCAACAGTTGAAGGCCGCATTGAACGAAGTATTGACAAAACCACGCGCGAGAACCGGAACGGTTGCGTAGAAAGGAAAGCGCGACAGCGCAGGAAGAAAACACTAGTGAGGCGTGCAACAGCCAATTTGAGCTCCTGGATGCCGACCATGTCGGTCATGAATGCTGCCCGAACAAAAGCTAGCGGGCGGAGTCACACTGTGGGCCGCGAACCGGGATCAAGTTCGCCTGGCACGGTCGCGGGGACGTTACAGCGCTCGGCAATTAACAGGGCTGCGGTGCCCACAATACCTTCCAGCGTTCATGAAACGCTTCGTTCTCCCGGACAACCGTTGGACATGGCCACGCGCGCATTCATGGAACCGCGTTTCGGCCAAGACTTTTCGAGCGTTCGCGTTCATGCCGATTCCCATGCAGCGGACTCCGCGCGGGCCGTCAATGCACGGGCTTATACCCTGGGAAATGATGTCGCGTTCGGACACGCACAGTACGCTCCAGGAACTCAGAGCGGTAAGGAATTACTTGCACATGAATTGACGCACGTCATTCAACAGGGCAGCCGAAAAACTGCGTCTGTTCCACAAGCACTACCGGTTGGCGACGCTGCTGGTCCACCCGAGCAAGAAGCGGATCAAATAGCTCGATCCATTACGAACGACGCAACCCACTCCCCATTCCCTGTCGAGAAGGTCTCACTCCGCAGTATCGGCCCGAGGCTGTCGAGAAAATTAGTTGTCAATCCGAGCGACACAGTTCCCCTTGCCGCTGGGGCATCGGGAACAGCACCAAAACTGACCGACGTCGTGCAAGGCCTCATCAACGACACATGTCCAACCGGCGGATTCACGGTGAATACATCTACCGGCAATGTCAGTTCAAGGAATGCTTTCTGCCAGTGGCACGCGCCGTTGGCGACCGGAGCGACCGAAGCTAGCCAGTCTGCAACGCCCGCTGGGTGTGGCTGCCTGTGCGACGTTGTTGACGACGCCCAGACAACCACGGTCGCGTTTCAAACCGGCGGTCCGGGCACGGCACCCGGCTCGGTTCCGGGGGCAGGACCGGGGCAAGGTGGAGTCAAGGCAGACCCTACTGTACACATCGATCCGAGATTTCAAGGGCAATACAAGATCAGCGGCAGCTGGGTCGATGTTCCTTTCCATTTGCTGTTCTCCCACGAGCTTTGCGGTCATGCCAGGCCAAAGATGCACGGGACTCACGTGGCAAGAGGACCGGCCGTTCCGGGAGGAACTCCCGCGCAAGAGCAGGCAGCCGTGGACATCGAGCGCCAAATCGCGGCGGAACACAGCCCAGCGTTGCCACGGCGCCCGGACGACTACAGCGGAGCAGCACGGCAGAAACCTTAGACAAAGTGTGAAGGACTGAAGAAGGATAAGAAATGTCGAGCTTTCCTGGATCACCGAGAGTAGTAAAAGGCGGGCTAGTTTTGATGGATCCGGACACCTCCGCGGTGATCCGCATCATCGTCTTGCAATACAACCCGGACACGTTAACGCGCACGTTGCAGGTTCAGGGCGTGGGCGCACAGGGCGATCGCAGCGAAGCCTTGCGTCTGAAAGGACCGGCCGTCGAAACAATTAAGGTCGACGCGGAAATTGACGCGACCGACCAACTCGAACTGCCCGATCAGAATCCCGACACCGTTCAGTTCGGCATCCTTCCTCAACTCGCGGCCCTCGAAACGATCGTCTACCCCTCGGTCGCTCAGATTCAGTCCAACCAAAGTCTCGCTCAGGCCGGCACGCTCGAAATCATTCCAATGGAGACGCCGCTTGTCCTGTTCGTCTGGACGCGCAATCGCGTGCTGCCCGTTCGCGTCACTGATTTCAGCATCACCGAAGAAGCTTTCGATCCTGCGCTAAACCCCCTTCGCGCGAAAGTGAGCCTAGGTCTGCGCGTGTTGAGTGTTGACGATCTGCCTTCCGACCATAAAGGCACGGGATTGTTTATGGCCTACCTGCAACAAAAAGAATCGTTGCGATCCAAGAGCCCTGCCGGTTCGTTGAGCGGGCTCGGAATTGAGCAAATCCCATGAGCAATGGCGATGATCCTATTCAACAAGCGATCGAGCTCGGCGCGCCAACGACGGGCGCCGTGCCGCCGACGAGCCGCTACTACCGCATCGGAACCAACACGTTCATTGTTCCTGGGCGCGAACCAATTACCTATTTTCGCCGCCGTATGCTTCCCGACCCTGCGGATTTCGCGCTCCTAGAGCGCTACGTGGTCGTACAAGGCGACCGGCTCGACAACGTCACCGCCAGTTTTCTCGGAGATCCGACGCAGTTCTGGCGCTTGTGCGACGCAAATCGCGTTATGGCTCCCGAAGAACTCGAAGTCGTGGGCCGCACAATTGACATTACTTTGCCGCAAGGAATTCCAGGACCGATAACTCGTGCTTAAAGGTATCCATCTCACGCTGATGATTGGACCGGTCGTGGCCGTGCCGGTTCCGCAGGTCATTCTCGACGCGCTCACCAGCGTTAGTGTCACCTCGAATTCCGGTCCCGCGACACCCAGCGTCTTCGAGTTGTCCTTCACTCTCAGCAACAGCTCGCCGCTGCAAACTCTTTTCCTTATCAGTGGCGGCTCACCCATTCCACTCGTTCGTGTAATTCTCATCGCCACCATCAACGGCACGCCGGACGTACTAATTGACGGCTTCATGACGGATCATCACATCGCTCCCGGCAACGACACGAGCCATTCTACGTTGACCGTCAAAGGTCAGGACATTACCGCGGCGATGGATTACATGGACTTTAGCGGATTCCCGTTTCCCGCTATGCCTGCCGAAGCACGCGTCGCCATTTTGCTCGCGAAATACGCTATGTTCGGCGTTATTCCGATGGTGATTCCCAGCATCATGATTGACGTTCCGAATCCACTCGAACAGATTCCGCGGCAGCAAGGGACCGATCTCAATTACATCAACCAACTGGCGGAGAATGTCGGCTACGAATTTTACGTATCTTCGGGCCCTGCCCCTGGCGTCAACGTAGCCTATTGGGGACCCCGCGTCACGCTCGGCGTTCCCCAGCCCGCACTCAATATCAACATGGACGCCTTCACCAATGTCGAATCATTGAGCTTCTCGTACGCCAACGACCGGAAGTCCATGCCCATCGTTTATATTCAGGAGCCGATTTCCAAAGTACCGATTCCGATTCCGATCCCAGATTTCAACCCGCTCAGTCCACCTTTGGGCATTATCGAGCCGATCCCCACTCGATTCGAACCTGTGGAAGGCGCTTCCAAATACACGGCCATTCAAGCGCTTCTGATTGGTCTTGCCCGGCAATCCCTGACAGCGGACGCGGTTTCCGCTAACGGCACGCTCGACGTGGTGCGTTACGGCCGCCCGTTGAAGGCGCGTCAACTCGTGGGCGTGCGCGGCGCCGGCATGGCTTTCGACGGCTTGTACTACGTGAAAAACGTCACGCACACCATCCGACGCGGCGAATACAAACAAAGCTTCAATTTGACGCGTAACGGCTTGATCTCAACCGTTCCGGCGGTGCCTTCATGAACGAATCGAAAAAGTATTACGGCAAGTATCGCGGCACGGTGTTGCAAAACATTGACCCCATGCAGATGGGCCGCATTCAGGTCATCGTTCCGGACGTTTCGGCGGTCCTGCCATCAAGTTGGGCCATGCCCTGCGTTCCCATCGCAGGAAAACAAATGGGCGCGTACTTCGTACCCCAAATCGGATCCGGTGTTTGGATGGAATTTGAACAAGGCGACCCGGACTACCCCATTTGGACCGGATGTTTTTGGGGTTCGTCGGCCGAGCTTCCGGTGCTCGCGCTCGCGGGAAATCCCGTGAGCCCAAGCATCGTACTGGGCACGGGGTTGATGAACACCGTCGCTGTCAGCGATGTACCTGGCCCCACGGGCGGCATCTTGCTCAAGAGCACTACCGGTGCCTTCATCCTGGTCAACGACACCGGTATCTACATTCAGAACGGCAAAGGAGCGAGCGTAACACTGATCGGCCCGACGGTCACCATTAACGAAGGCGCACTGACAGTGATTTGATTCTCGCAAGAGGAGGAAGGACGTGCCGGGTTTCTTGTTGCATTTCGGAGCGACGATCATGTGCTCTCACGCGGGCCAGGCCCAGCCTGTGGCGGTGAATCCTCGCGTCTCCGTGAGCAGCATGCCCACACTAACTGTTACAGACTCTTGCGTCATCGCGGGCTGCGCCATGCCCCCGCCGAGCGCCGGCAACGGACCTTGCATTACGGCGCAATGGGTCACCTCTGCCACTCGTCTCACTTCCGACGGCCAACCGTTGCTCCTACTTGACAGCCAGTCCATCTGCGCACCGACGGGCACTCCTTTGATCGTTGTTTCCACGCAAACGCGCGTGACGGGAACCTGACCATGCTATACATCGACTATCCCTTCCACTTCGATCTTCACGGCCGCACCGCGGACACGACCATGGAAGACCACGTCCGCGACATGATTGAGCAGGTTTTGTTCACAGCCCCGGGCGAAAGGGTGAATCGTCCCGACTTTGGCGCGGGCCTCTTGCGTATGGTCTTTCAGCCCACGAGCCCCGAAATTGCCGCAGCTTTGCAGTTCAGCATACGCGCTTCTCTGCAGCGCTGGCTCGGCGACCTCATCGAGCCTCAAGACGTTTCCGTTGTCAGCCAGGATTCCACGCTGAGCGTCACAGTTCAATACGTTCTCCGGCAAACCGGCCAGTCCCAGACTCAGACCTTTCAACGGAGCGGACTGTGAAGAACCTACCGCCAATCTCGTGCAAGGACGACCCGCGCCGCCAGGCCGTGCGCAACGCAATGGGCCACTACGGACTCGATTTTTTGGAAGTGAGCACCGATCAAAAGACTCTGCACGTTACGTTTCTAGGTCGCGCGCCGCAGGGTTTGGCGGTTGGCAACTTTGTGGTAGAAGGCGGAGAACGCATCCGCAACATCCGCGTGACAAAAGTGGTTCAGCAATTTCAGTCGGCCGACTCCGGGCTCGACGATACGGCTGATGTTTCCGTGGACCGCTCTGGCGACTTTTCAAATTATGTTCTGCGCGTGGTGGCCGTCGACGCGAAGGGCCATTCCACCGATCAGCCGCTGCCCAGTTTTGATCCTCTGTTCGATTCAATCATCTTCCAGTTCAAAGCAAATTGCCCTAGCGATCTCGACTGCAAATCGCCCGCAGTCTGTCCGCCCGAAATTCACGCCGAACCGGACATCAATTATCTGGCAAAAGACTATGACAGCTTCCGGCAGCTGATCCTCGACCGGCTCGCTCTTCTCGTTCCGGACTGGCGGGAAACTCACGTTCCTGATGTCGGCATCGCTTTGGTCGAACTGCTCGCGTACGCCGGAGATCATCTCAGTTATTACCAGGACGCAGTGGGCACAGAAGCATATTTGCGCACAGCACGCCAACGCATTTCGGTTCGGCGTCATGCACGATTGGTCGATTATCCGATGCACGAAGGTTGCAACGCTCGCGCCTGGCTCTGCGTGAGAACCGACACCGACGTCCCTCCCATCGACCCGGCAAACCTATTCTTTGTCACGAATTTCCCTCACGCTCCGCAGCAACGTTTCGTATTGAGCTCGGACGAACTCAAGGAGTTTCCGGAGAACTCTTACAAAGTGTTTCGAACGGTCCTCGCTCCGGGCCAGACACAGATCAATCTCTACGCCGGCCAAAGCAGGATTAGTTTCTATGATTGGGGAAACCGAAACTGCTGTCTTCCGCGCGGCGCAACTTCAGCGACGCTTTTGAACGATTCGCCGGCCGCTTCCGAGCCGACAACAACTACAACGACCGACACAACGCCGGCAACGGACGGTTCGGCAAATCCTAGCCCAGCTGCGGACGGCGCGCGCGCCGGAAAAAAGGCCTCTACCGTTGCCTCAATGAACAAAGCTGCGCCATCCGGTCCTCTGCAGCATCTGAAAGCCGGCGACGTCCTTATTTTCGAGGAGGTCTTGGGGCCGCTGACCGGCGCTCCCGGCGATGCCAACCCATCCCATCGTCACGCCGTGGTTCTGACCAAAGTCGAGTTCGGCATGGACACTCTGTACCCCTCTCCAAACAATCCTGACGGCACACCGATTGTCATTATCGAATGGTCCCGCCAAGACGCCCTTCCTTTTCCCCTATGCATTTCTTCCACAACGCAAGCTCCGGAGTGCAAGTACCTGACCGATGTAAGCGTTGCTTGTGGCAACGTAGTTCTCGCTGATCACGGCCAGATTGTTCTTGGCGAACCACTTGGAACAGTTCCGACCCTCGACACGATTGCTCGGTGCGCTTGCGAGTGCTCTCCGGCAGAAACCACGCTCGTCCCAGGAACATTGCGTCCCCAGTTGAAGAATGGGCCGTTGACGTTTGCGCAGTGCCGCTTGCCGGGGCTTGCGGCTTCCCAATTGCTTCGTCAGGATCCCGCGGCGTGTATCGCTCAAGTGCAGCTCGCCGGTACGCAAACTTCCGCTGACGGAAGCACGGTCACGACAACAAACTGGACGTCGCGCAGGGATCTTCTTGAAAGCGAACGCGACGACACTGACTTCGTGGTTGAGATGGATGATTTTGGGATTGCCCATCTGCGCTTCGGAGATGGCGACTGTGGCAAGCAGCCGGAAGCCAAAACGGTGTTTAGTGCAACCTATCGTGTTGGCAATGGTCCTGACGGAAACGTTGGTGCGGAAACCATTCGCTACCTCGTCTTTAAAAACAGTCTCATTGCCGGCCTCACCGTGCGCAACCCGTTTCCCGCAGAGGGTGGCACTGCCCCCGAACCCGTTCCGCAAGTGAAACTCTTGGCACCGCACGCTTTCCGCAGCACCATCGAGCGAGCAGTTACCGCGGATGACTACGCTACTTTGGCAGAGCGCGATCCCCACCTGCAGGCAGCGGCCGCGGGTCTCGCATGGAATGGTAGTTGGTACGATGCCGTCGTCGCCGTTGACCCGCTTGGTTCGGAAAGCCCTTCGCCGAAACTTCTCGGCGCCGTCGATCGTGAGCTCTGCCAATACCGCCGCTTAGGCCACGACGTATTCGTCCGGCCGGCCCGTTACGTTTCTCTCGACCTCGCCTTCAAGATCTGTGTTCTGCCTGACTATCTTCGCGCGCACGTCGAAGCGGCCCTGCTCGATGCCTTCTGCAATCGCCCTCTTCCCAGCGGACAGTCAGGATTCTTCTATCCGGACAATCTGTCCTTTGGGGGCGGCATCTACATCAGTCAATTGCTCGCGGCGGCGCAAAGAGTGCCGGGCGTCGAGAGTGTTTGTGTTACGAAGCTCGAACGCCTCTATGAAGGCCCAAACGGCGAACTCGCCGCCGGAGTTCTTCCGCTAAGTCCTTTCGAAATTGCACGCCTCGATAACGATCCAAGTTTCCCAGAGCACGGACAAATTTCATTCGATCTGCGGGGTGGCCGATGAAATCGCCTTGCTTATGCGGATGCTGCCAGGGAGTGGAAAAAATCACTCCCGCGGAAATTTTCAATCGTCCCGGGCTTCCCGCGCTCATCTATCGCATGGGAACGCACTCCACGCTCTTTGAAACGATGGAGGCCAGCCTCTCGAGCTGGCGGTTGGATATTCCCGAGGCTGATCCTTTGGCGCCGCCGATCTATCCGCTGAGCGCCCTCACCACGCGCGAACTGTCGGATCCTTCGATCGCTCTTTTGGACGCTTGGGCAGTCGTCGGCGATGTACTCACCTTTTATCAAGAACGTATCGCTAATGAAGGATTCTTGCGGACGGCCCTCCACCGGTGTTCCGTGCTAGAGCTCGCGCGGCTTGTCGGCTACCGTTTGCGCCCTGGCGTCGCTTCTAGCGTCTTCCTGGCTTTCACGCTGGAACAAGGGCCGGACAAAAATAAAGAGCTTCCCGTTCCGAAGGGCACTCGGGCGCAAAGCGTCCCGGGACCGGGCGAACTGCCGCAATCTTTTGAAACGTCCGCAAACCTCGTTGCGCGCCCTGCGTGGAATGCCCTGAAGCCCCGCTTGACGCGACCGCAGAAAATTACCGCGGACGTCAATGACATTTCCTTCGGCGCCGCCAACATCGAAAGTGTTTTTTTCGACGGCACTTCGACAAAGCTAAAGGCGGGCGATGCCCTCCTCATCGTCTGCGACGAAATTTCCGGTCATCAGTTCTTGCGGTACGTGGACAGCGTCAATCCCGACGACAAAAATAAGCGCACTGAGGTCACGCTTCAGCTTCCGCCGCCGAAGTTCAAGAACACCGCGTATGACAACCTGCAAGTTCTTTTGAGTCGGTATCTGAAAGAAGCCGACGATCTTTTCCCGGAAAGCAAAGTCGTTGCGGCAGTGAAGACTACCTTGACCTCGGTACAAACGGCCGTGGGAGCAAAAGGCACTTTGTCTTTCGACGAAATTGTCGAACAAGCTCGTCTTGCCCTACCCGAACTCCAGGCTCAGCTCGAAGTTGCACAAAAAAGAAATTTCACGCGCATGGAACCCTGGCTGGCGCAGCTCATTCGCGATTGGGACAATTTTCTGGCCGATCCGACTGGCCCTCAACAAAACGTCGCCGAAGCCTTCGCCGTTGCAACTCCCCTAGGCAGCATCAAATTCGGTGATGTACTGGCTCCGCGACTCTCCGGTTTTCTTGCTCTCAATTCGATTGTCGAAAAGCTTGCGCTTCCTCCTTCTACGCCTCCTCCGAATCCCACGGCTCTCAAGCGCAATCTTTCCGTTGCCTTTTCGCAAGCGGCTGACAATCTTCCCTTCTTCTTGACGGATCTGCGTTCCGAACTCTCTGGTTCGCTCTATGATGCCTGGAAGAATCTGGAGCTCCCTCCGAATCCCGTGAAGGTCTACGCGCTGCGCACGCGCGCGCGCCTCTATGGTCACAGTGCCCCGCCCCGCATCGCTGGTATCAACGATGGTGTCATAACCGACTGGGGTGAGTGGGGAATCTTCCACGATGAGCAAGATTCCGGAGAGGTGCCCGTATCTTCTCCACCCGCTGATCTTGAGAGTTCCAATGCCGTCTCACTGGATGCAACCTATCAAGCTATCACGCCCGGTAGTTGGGTCGTTTTGAAGACCGAAATTCCCGGGAGCGTTACAAAGAACTATGTCTCTCCCGGCCCAGTCCCTCCCGACCCCAATACTCCCAGTCTGCCCAACATACAATTCGCGCGGGTTGGCCTCGTCCAACACGACGTCGCGCGCTCCGATTACGGCATGAGCAGTAAAACTTCCCGAATCGTCCTCGGAAGCACTACCGATTCACTGTCAGCCTACGACTGGCTGGTTACGGACGCGTCGAAGCATTCAACAGTGCTCGGCGAAAATTTCTGGGCCATCCGCCAAACAGCCGTTTATGCGCAATCCGAAGAACTCCTTCTTGCCGACGCTCCGATCGAAAATGACATTTTCGGCGACGCCATCGAACTCGACGATCTTTACGACGGCCTAAAACCTGGCCGGTGGTTGGTCGTCTCCGGAACCCGGTCCGATGTCCCCGGCACCTCAGTTGCCGCGAGCGAACTTGTCATGCTCGCCGGCGTTACCCAGGGCGGCCAAGCCACGCAATGCGTCAACTTCCCTTCTAAGACAATTCCCTTCACCTCGATCTTTTACGTGACCGATCCCAACGCGCAAGGTGACCGCCTTGTCGTCGGGACTCCTTCCCCGGACTTCTTGAACCTGCTCAAGCAGCTGCCGCCTTCCGATCCAGATTCTCCAAACCAAACCTATTGCTCGCCGCTTGAGCTGGCTCCAGGCTTTTATGCACAAGCGTACGTTCCTACGAGCGACGACTCCGAAAGTGGAGTTCCAGGCGAGCGCAGCGGCAACTTCTCGGCTTTCGACAAGCTGCTTCTGGATCCAAAAACCGGCAGTGCCTTTCTGGATGGCAAGATCCCGGCCAGCCGTTTCGGCGATGACGTGGGCGCCTGGCGCATCGTCAGCACTCGCGATTCCGTTCATACAACGATCCAGTTCGCCTCACCTCTCAGCTATACCTATGATCCGCCCACCGTGACTGTCTATGGAAACGTCGCCAAAGCGACTCACGGCCAGACGCAATCCGAAATCCTCGGCAGCGGCAACGCCGCACAGACTCTGCAAAACTTCAAACTTAGCAAGTCGCCTTTGACCTATCTTTCCGCTCCCACTCCGTCTGGAATTGACAGCACGCTTGTCGTTCGCGTCAACGGCATTGAATGGCACGAAAAGGAAAGCCTTGCCGATATGTCCGCTGGCTCGCGCACCTTCTTCACGGAGGAAAATCACGACGGGGTCACTTCCGTAACCTTCGGCGATGGCGTTCATGGCTCCCGCGTCCCGACAACTCCTTCGAATATCAAAGCTGTTTATCGCAACGGAATTGGTTCTCCGGGAAATGTCGTCGCCAGAAAAATTTCTCAGCTCGCTTCGCGCCCCCTCGGCGTCAAGGAAGTCATCAATCCTCTTCCTGCCACTGGCGGTGCCGACGCCGACACACTCGAGCAAGCGCGTAGCAACGTTCCGATTGCTGTCATGTCTCTGGATCGCCTCGTTTCGTTGCCTGACTACGCCTTCTTCACTCGCAACTACGCTGGAGTGGCAAAGGCATCTGCTTCGGCCCTTTCATTCGGCTCCAGCCGCATGGTTCATGTCACGTTCGCAGCCGTGGGTGATGCTCCTGTGGACCCCACATCAGACTTTTTCAGAAACCTTTCGGACTCTCTCGTCAAATTTGGCGATCCTCTCGAACCCGTTCAACTCGCGCGCCGTTCCGCTTTGCTCTTGGTCATCAAAGCCGAAGTCCGCGTCCTCCCCGACTATTTGTGGGAAAACATCGCTCCCGTCGTCCGCACAGCCATGTTAAATAGGTTTGGTTTTGACGCGCGCGAACTCGAGCAGGATGCCGTCCTCAGCGAGATCTTCCGAACCATTCAATCTGTGGTCGGCGTGGATTACGTCAAAGTCGATGCGTTCGGGGCCATTCCTGACGTCGATTTTGAAGGCAAGCCACTCACTCCCGATGATCTGACCAAAGCGTTCAAGAACCTCATCCAAGCGGCCGATCCCGCGCATCTTCCGTCGCGCATTGTTGCCAATTCCGCACGCGCATCCGGTTCCGCCATCTTGCCCGCTCAAATCGCCTATCTCAGCGCCACTGTTCCGGATTGCCTCCTCCTTTCGGAGCTGAAGCCATGAACACGCCGTCCCTGGATCGTCTCTTCAATCTTTTGCCCGCGGTGTATCGCCTGCGCGACGCCGACAAGGGCTGGCAGCTTCGCGCGCTTCTCCAGGTGATGGCCCAGCAGGAAAATAACCTCGAAGCCGACATCTTTCAGCTTTACGAAAACTGGTTTATCGAAACGTGCCAGGAGTGGGTCGTTCCCTATATTGGCGACCTAGTAGGTTACAAACCGGGACGTACTGGTATTGATTCCCCTGGCCCGGTAAGCACCGAAGACCAGCTTCGCGAGAAATTTGTCATTAGCCGCCGCGAAGTTGCCAACACCATTCGTTTCCGCCGCCGCAAAGGCACGCTCGCTGTTCTCGCCGAACTCTCGCGGGCCGTTGCGGATTGGCCCGCGCGCGCCGTGGAATACTACAAACTTCTTTTTGTAACGCAGGCCCTTAATTTCCTCCGCCTCGAGCGCGGCCACACCGCCGATTTGCGCGATGGCGACGCCCTCGACCTTCTGGGCGGCCCGTTTGACGAAGTAGCTCATACCATTGATGTGCGGCGGCCCGGCTCTCGCCACGATCGCGGCCGCTTCAACATCCCAAGCGTCGGTCTTTTTGTTTGGCGCCTTCGTTCGTATGCGATTTCTTACGCGCCCGCCTATTGTTACGAACAAGCGGGCGACAATTTCTATGTTTTCAGCGCGCTTGGAAACGATTCTCCACTCTTTACTGCCCCTGTCGCTGAACCTCGCGCTTGCGCCGAAGCTGGCCTTCTCAGCGTTCCGGAACCAATTCGCCGCCGCGCCTTCGCTGCGAAAGGGGAGGACATCGAGCCCGGCGAAGAGCCAGGCAAGGCAGGGTATTACGGAGAAAAAAAGAGCTTCGCCATCTACGCTCCGGATTGGCCTACGCCGAAGGCTCCCCAGCCAATTCCCATCGATCGCATCGTCCCCGCACATCTCTCCGGCTGGAAATACCATCCGCAGAAGAATTTCGTTGCCGTTGATCCAGAGCTCGGCCGCATTGCTTTCCCTGCGCGACAGCTTCCCAAATCCGGTGTGTGGGTTTATTACCACTACGGATTTAGCGCCGATCTCGGCGGCGGTGAATATTCTCGCCCGATTTCGCAGCCAGAGACTTCGACGGTCTATCGCGTTGGCCCCGGCGAACACTTCTCGACAATCACGCAAGCGCTCTCGAAATGGAGCCAGGAAAAACCCGCAAATGCCGTTATCGAAATCACAGACGATAATGTCTACACCGAATCCCCGACCATCACTCTGGCACAAAATCAATACCTGCAGATTCGCGCCATTTCCGGCAAGCGTCCCGTTCTTCGTCTTCTGGATACTCTCAACAACATGCCCGACTCCCTGTCCGTCTCTGGCGAGGAAGGCTCCTGGTTTGTTCTCGATGGCGTGGTCGTCATCGGTCGCGGCATCGCATTAAAGGAAAACCTGGCCGGCGCCGCCCTTCGCCACGTCACTCTCGTTCCCGGTTGGGGCCTGCTGTGCAATTGCGAGCCCTCGCATTCCGGCGAACCCAGTCTGGAAATAGAAGATTCCGTCACCTGCGTCACCATTCAGCACTCGATACTTGGCCCCATCGTCGTGCTTCGCGACCAGTCTACGCTCGACCCAGTTCTTCTTCGTATTAGCGATTCCATCTTGGACGCAACTCATCCCGACCATGCCGCGCTCAGTGATCCGGAAACGGGCATGGCGTTCGCCAAATTGATCATCCTGCGTTCCACAATTCTCGGCGCCGTTCAGCTTCACTCCATAGACCTCGCGGAAAACTCTATCTTCGACGGCCAGCTTTGCGTGCAGCGTTCTCAAACTGGCTGCATCCGCTTCTCGTACGTTCCTCCGGGCTCGATCACGCCCCACCGATACGAATGCCAGCCTGATCTCGTCGAAGCCGCCGCGCGCGAAGCCCTACTCAAGGACAACCCAAACGCAACCCAGCTCGAGGTAACCGCCGCGCAAGCTTCTGAAGATCTTCGCGTGCAGCCTCAATTCAACAGCAGGCGTTACGGAAATCCCGCCTACTGCCAGCTCGCGGATTCCTGCGCTCCTGAAATTCGTATGGGCGCGGATGACGAATCCGAAATGGGCGTCTTTCACGATCTTTTTCAACCGCAGCGCGAAGCCAATCTGCAGGCTCGGCTCGAAGAATTCGTGCCCGCAGCGATGGACAGAAGCATCTTTCACGCAACCTAGGAGGGAGTCATGGCCGGGGAGTTCAAAGGCGATTTCACCAGGGATACGTTTTACGCCTATCGGCATTATTCGAGCGTATTCCAGCAACAGGGTCGCGTTAGCCTCGACGCCGACGGCAACGAGCAAGCGTCCATTCTGCTGAACTTGCTTCGCAACATCGGCAAAGACATCATTGCCGACGGCGACGCTCCGGCAAACCAGCAATTCAATCTTGTTCAGCTTACTCTTCCTGCCGGCGTCAGCAACGACCGCGACTTCGGCATCATTCCCGGTCACATCTTTGTAGATGGCATTCTCTGCGTCCTAAACGGCTCGAAAGTTCCGTTCAGTGTCGTTGCAGGCCCTGGAGGGAAAATTCAGGTTTCGCAGTGGCTCGTCGACGGTGTGCCTTATCAAAAGGATCAGTACGTTATGGCCGTCGTGGTTGACCCCGGCGGTGCAGCAGACACTTCCATCACCTCTACCGCTGTGATCAGCGTGGCCGAACCCATCTCGCGTACTCTCACCATTAACCCTGCACTGAATCCCCCCGCGGGCTCGCTGCCAAGTGGCTACCGCCTCATTCGTCTGCCGAGCTTTCTTCACCAGCCTGACTATGTTCCTACAGATGATGAAATTAAGGCCCTAAAGGAGCTGGCTCCGAATCAAAATGCATTTCTCGTGTACCTCGACGCATGGGAGCGCCACATCAGCTACATCCAGAATCCTTGGATTCGTGAAATCGCTCTCGGTGGCCCGGACACGTGTGCTCGTTCGCAACTGCTTTCGCAAATCAAAGTTGCGTGGGATCTCCAGCCGCCTGTCCCTGACCTTACCAAGGCGACCAAAACCGATCTGTCAAAACTGAAGAGTGCTCTCGAGGAGCAGTATCAGCCTTACAATCGCGGTTGGCTCCGCGCCCGACTCAAACCGGTGGACTCCGGCGCAACCGATCCCTGTATGTGCCATCCTGACGCGCGGTATCGCGGCGCGGAGAATCAGCTCTATCGCGTCGAAATTCATGATTCGGGTCAAGTCGCTTCCGCGACTCCGGCAGTGGACGCCACTGGCGCCGCGGTTGCTGGTGCCTCTTCAGGCTCAATGCCCACGTTTAAGTGGTCGCGCAACAATGCCAGTGATGTCTATCCCGTCATCTCCGTCTCCAAATCGGAAGTTCTCGTGGACTTCGTTGGCCGCGACTTCCGCTCAACTCTAAAATCCGGCGACTGGGTCGAACTACTCGATGACATTCTTATTCTGCAGGGAAGGCCTGGTCATCTTCTTCAAGTCGGCGAAGTTAGCGCCCAGGATCGGCGCGTCACGCTCGTTGGAAGTTCGCCCGTTGACATCAGCGTCAAGGATCCAAATCATCCGCATCCTTTCCTTCGCCGCTGGGACCAGAAAGATCCAACTACAGGGGGTCTCAGCGAGGGCCTTGCTGTCACCGAAGCCACCACTCCGCAAACCGATCCTTGGATTGATTTGGAAGATGGCATCCAGATTCAATTCATCGCTGCTTTAAGTCCAATGGTCCCCGGCGCCCCCGGCTCGACAGATTTCCAGTCTCCAGTGAACTTCTACCGTACTGGCGACTACTGGCTCATTCCGGCACGCACCGCGCTTCAAGGCAGCATCGAATGGCCCGCCACTTCCGACAATCCGCCGGTGCCCATCGCTCTTCCTCCGCACGGCGTCGATCACCGCTATTTGCCACTGGGTGTTGTCACCCTGGCCAACGCGACCAGCAACCAGTTGGGCGTCACTTCCCAATTTGTCTCACAAATCAATCCCATTACCTGACCGCTTCCGGCGTACCTATTACAAAGGTCAGCGACGCGTCGTTCGAATCGCGTGGTAACTCAAGCGCCTGACGCGGATTTTGTCCAGTCTCTACACGCGACCGACTATGCCAAGAGCACGAATTAAGGGCGCCGCGACTCCCGGTCCACCCGGTCTACGAACAGATTCAGCGTCACGCACGCTGCGAACAACAATCCAGAGAAAATCGCCGCTGGCACCACAGGCCCGCGGTGCCCGGCGAGAAAAGCTTCGAGCGTTGCGCTAAGCAGCCAGATTTGCACAACGAGCAGAATGACGATTAGCGCCATCGCACCGTCAATGGCAACAAGCCCGCGGCGCTGCTTGATGGGAGTGTTACTAGCCATTGCCACTGACCTTTACGGCAGTCGCTATGAGTTTTCCACCGTCACGCTCCAACACGATCTGTGGCAGCGGGCGCGGAGGCGGGCCCTGCAAGACCGAGCCATCCTTGATGGAGAAAAAGCCTTGATGGCAGGGGCATTCGAAGCGGTCGTTTTTCGCCGAATAGTAGACGGCGCAGGAAAGGTGCGTGCACTTCTGGCTATAGGCGACGTACTCGTCTTCGGCAGTCCGTACCATGATGCAGTTGTCCTGCTGAGTCGGGTACGAAAACAGCTTCACGCCGTGCACTGGAATCTCGCCAAGGCTGGCAATCTCCGCTGCCGGGTACGCGCGCTTCTTTGCAAGATACGACTTCAGGACGATCCAGAGATTACCGGCGAACATTCCCAGGCTCGCGAGAGTCAGGAATTTCGTGAACTGACGCCGAGAAACGTAGCGCTCATCGCTTGTGAACACCGAAAATTCTTCCTTCCAGAGCCTTTCCTTACTCGGACTGCGCAGCGGCGACATACTTCTCCTCCCACATGTAGTCGAGAACATCAAGGGATACGGCTTCAGTTTCTGGAGGCGTCATCATGTGCACGCGCGTGGTGATCCTCTGCTTGCCGAAATAGAACACATTCGTAGGCTTCTCGCGGCGACGTGCAATCTCTTCGGGACGAACATACGACAGCGCCTGGCTCGGACAAACCGTAGCGCACATCGGGCGCTTACCGACGGAAGTGCGGTCGTAACACATATCGCATTTCATCATCTGTTCGAGTTCCGGAAAGATTTGCGGAATCCCGAACGGACACGCAAGAACACAGTTCGAACAACCGATGCACCGGGGTTTCAGCGAAGACTGCACCACGCCGTCTTCGGTTTTCTTTATGGCGTCAGCAGGGCAGGCCATTGCACAGGTCGGCTCGTCGCAATGCCAGCAAACATAAGCGGCGGTCGCTACGGTACTGCCGCGTTCGATGAAATCGAAATTGATCATAGATTTGCCGCGGTGCGTCTCGCACTCTTCGCAAGCCTTGACGCACGATTGGCAGCCAATGCAGCGCGACGGGTCGACGTAGAATTCGTACTCGTGCATCAGGATTTTCCCTTGCGCTGCGCCAGAGGTGTTTGCGGCTGTGCCTTGAACCAATCGGGTGGACCGTCGGCTCTCTTCAGTCGGCAAGCGGATACTTTGAACTCTGGAATCTTGCTGCGTGGGTCGAGCGTGCGATGCGTCAGGCGATTCGCACTGCGGCCTGCGGGCCAGTGATAGGGAATAAACACCGTGTCAGGCCGAATTGTTTTCACAACCATCGCCTGTAGTGTGACCTCGCACCGGCGGGAGGTTGCCGTGACCCAATCTCCATCCTTGATTCCGTGCTGCTCCGCAAGGCGCGGATGAATCTCAATTTGCGGATTGGGATACTGGTCTAGAAGGCCCCCGATGCGCCGCGTCTGTGTTCCGGAAAGATACTGGCTGACGACGCGTCCCGTTGTCAGATACACGGGATAGTCTGCCGAAACTGGATCGCCGCTTTCCCGCCATTCGGTGGGAATGAAATGATGTTTGCCGTCGTCGTGCATCGAGCGGCCATCGGCAAACAGGCGCGGTGTGCCGGGATGATCGAGCGTGGGGCATGGCCAGAAGACACCCATGTTTTTGTCAATCTTTTCGTAGGTGATGCCGTAGTAGTCGGCGTGGCCGCCGCGCGAGGCTTCTCGCAGCTCGTCATAAATCTCCTTCGTCGAGCTGTAGCCGAAATGCTTTTCTTTACCCAAACGTTTCGCCAGCTCGATATAAATCCAGCTGTCGCCTTTCGCATTCCCGGGAGGATCGACGGCTTTCTGAATGTGAATTACGCGGCCTTCAGCGCTGCAGCCGATTCCTTCTTCTTCCTCCTGCAAACTTCCGGCAAGCACTACGTCCGCATGGTGGGCCGTTTCCGACATGAAAAAATC
>Ga0126376_10000162_pt1 | contig 31118 bp, 20 predicted proteins | sample PanSoiMetPlot_15_FD_92760 | JGI IMG/M metagenome (GOLD analysis project Ga0126376, IMG submission 92760) | Tropical forest soil microbial communities from Panama - MetaG Plot_15 | ecosystem: Environmental > Terrestrial > Soil > Tropical forest > Bulk soil | place: Panama | collected 2016-02-17 | reverse complement strand
TGCAGGTGTCGCTGATGCTTTTCTGGGGGGCTTTGCTGGCATTGCTTTGGAGCATGAGCGGTGACTTGATGCGACGTCCGACGCGTGACCAGGTCGCGCAGATCATGCGGCAAGGCGAAAGTGCCGGAGTAGCCGGGCGACGCCTGCTGCAGCGAAGTATCGCCGCGGAACTTGTCGTGGCGGAATGCTGGGATCAGTTCCGGCGCCGCTCACCGCAAGATGCACAGGTCATTTCTGCGGATCCAAGTTCTAGTCGAAGATTGCGCGGCGCGCTTCAGTTACCGCCGCTTGCCGGCTACCGCGAGCTGAGCCAGTTGATCGCGGAACGCCGTGCATCCGCAAAAGGTCTGGCTCATGTTACGCGCCATACTGACAGCTCCAGGAATCCAAAGAAAAGTGTTCCTAAGGAGGAACGGTTCGCATGAATGAGAGACCAGCATCAAGTTCAAGCGGGCAGGCACCGCCAACGAATACGGAGATCACTGGCAGCGCACGGCGTGTTCGCGAGGCTATTGGCCGCGTGATTGTGGGCCAGGACCAAGCCATTGATCTCGCAATGGTGACGCTGCTCGCTGGCGGGCATGCGTTGATCGAGGGCGTCCCGGGTGTTGGAAAAACGCTGCTCGTAAAAGCGCTTGCGAGTGCGGTTGCTGGCGAATTCCAACGCATTCAATTTACGCCGGACCTGATGCCCGCGGATATCACGGGGACTAGCGTTTTCGACTTGAGAACACAAGAATTCCGGCTCGTGCGCGGCCCTATTTTCACCAATTTCTTGCTCGCAGATGAAATCAACCGCGCGCCTGCGAAAACGCAATCGGCCCTGCTCGAGGCGATGCAAGAGCGGCAAGTGACAATTGACCGAGAGAGCTGTCCCTTGCCTCCGGTATTCGTTGTTTTCGCGACGCAAAACCCCATCGAGCACCAAGGCACGTATCCGCTGCCGGAAGCACAGAAGGACCGCTTTCTTGTAAAGATTCGAATGGGCTATCCGGATGTGCAGGAGGAAAACGAACTTGCCAAGTGCGTAGCAGCGGGCGAGGCGCCGGAACGGCGTTTAGCCGAAGACCTTCGTGTTCCGGTGCTACAGCCGGGTGAACTCGAACATCTGCGGGCAGCCACTTCGCAAGTACGCGTCAGCGAGGCGATCAGCAGTTACATCGTAAACGTGGCGCGACAAACCCGGCAGCACCCGTCTATCTGGGTTGGCGCAGGACCTAGGGCGACACTCGCGTTGCTGTCTGCGTCGCGTGCCCTAGCGGCGCTCGAAGAGCGCGACTTCGTCCTTCCCGAGGACGTAAAGACGCTCGCTGTTCCCGTTTTGGAACACCGCATGGTGTTGCGACCGGAATTCGAAATGGAAGGCGTTGAGATTCGCGAAGTAATCAACGCCGTGCTGGAGACCGTCGAAGTGCCAAGGTAAGCGGCGCCAGCACGCAGCAAATGACAGTATGGAAGCAGGCGAGAATCAGACAAGAAGATGATGGCCGGAGACAAAAACCTGGCGAGCGTCGAAGCGCGTGGCGTGGCTATCACTGCCGAGTATCAAGCCATCGCAAAGTCGCCACGTCGTACGCCCGAATCGCACGATAAACTCGCGCGGCGGATTGCGTTACAGCCAGCGGGAAAACTGTTTAGTCCAGCAGGTTCGCTCGTTTGGATGATAGGACTGCTAGGTGTGGGTGCGAGTATCGCGCCGTGGATCGCTCACGGATGGGCCTGGTTCGAGCTGGTGTTTGCGACTGTGGTGCTGCTGGCATCCTATGACGCGCTGACACTGTGGCTCGATCGCGAAGAATGCGCACCAGTCCTTTTGCCACCGGAGAAAGGTCTCCGCGGTGGCGAAGGGCAGTCCATACAAATCCCACTCGCCCTCACGGGGTCCGGCCGGCGCAGGCTGCACATTGAAGTGCGCGCCGCTCTAATGCCGGCGACAGAGGAGAGCGAGACGGCCATTCAGGTGAAAAGCGAGCCGCAATGGCTGAAGCTTGAGCAGTCAGAGCCGGCCAATGCTGGGTCAGCTTCGACAGACGGTGCGCATATCAACCTCTGGCCATGGACGCCGGAAATTGCTTTGCTGCGGCGAGGGCTATGGCCCGGGCCGCGCGTTGGCATCGAGCGGCGCTCGCGCATTGGAATCTGGCGTTTGCGGCAATGGTTCGATTCACCGGAGCAGTTGAGAATCGATCCCGACTTGAGGTCCGGGAGACGGGAGATTTTGCGCAGCCCGGTTTACCGCGCGCTGGTGGCGTCACTGCAAACCCCGTGGACCGGGCACGGGCGCGAGTTCGAACGCCTGCGCGAATATCAGGCTGGTGATACGTACTCGGAGATCGCTTGGAAGTCGACTGCCCGCCGAAGCGCACCGGTCACGCGGATGTTCCAATGGGAGCAGAAGCAGGAAGTATATTTCGTCGTGGATCAATCCCGTGCGTCCGCGCTCGTGCTCCATCCAACCACAGCCATCGAGAGCGAATCCCCACAAGAGCATGCCCCACGAAGAATGTTGGACCTCGCGGTGGAAACGGCTTTGGTGGGTGCGACGGTCGCTCTGGAACTGGGCGATGAATTCGGTCTTGTAACCTACGCGGACGAACCGAAATCCTGGTTGCGGGCAGGAAGCGGTCAAGCGCAGTTTCATCAATTTCGGGATCGTCTCTTGAATATCGAGCCGTTGCCGACAACGGCGGATTACGAAACGCTTTTCAGTGAAATACGCGTGCGGCTGCGGCGGCGCGCGTACCTTTTGCTGCTCGCAGACTTGACAGAACGCTCGGTTTCGGACTCCCTGCGACGCGGAGTCGGCCAGGTCCACTCGTCACATGCGATCTTGATGACAAGTATCATGCCCGCTCACGCGCGGCCGGCATTTTCTCCAGGTGAGGAACTGCACACAGACGAGGACGTCTATGCAGCGCTCGCTGGTGAGAAAGAAAATCAGCGGCTTGGCGCGCTCGCGCGGCAACTGCGCCAATTGGACGTGCAACTCCGGTATGTTCCCGCGGAGACGTTCCTTCGAACAGCTGTCGAAGGGTACCTGGAAAGCAAGCGGGAGCAGCGGCTGTGATTCTGGATCTGGAGCGATTTCAAGCGCAGGCGAGGCCACGCTGGAACAACCTCGAATCACTACTCGCCCTGGTAGAAGGCCGGCCGGACCACGGGTTGAATCCGGCGGAAGCCGAACAACTGCAGGAGCTGTACACGCAGGCGGCTGCGGACTTAAGTCGGGTCACACACGGCGCGCTCGCCCCAGAACTCAGACAATATCTCGAGAGGTTGGTGGCGCGAGCCTATGCGGAGCTGTACTACGATCCGCCTAAACGTTCTCAATTTTGGCAATGGCGCAGCTGGCTGAGGATTTTCACGGCATTCCCGGAAGCTTTCCGGCGTCAATCTCGCTACTTCGCGTTGGCCGTGCTGATTACACTCCTGGGCTGCACCATGGGTGGACTCGCCGTGCGCTACGACCCCGCTTCTGTGGATCTCCTGCTTCCGGCCGATTACTTGCGCGATCCGGGCAAGCGCGTGCATGCAGAAGAGAAAGGCGAGAACCGGCATGTGCCCTCAAGACAAATTGAAGCCGCTTTCTCTGCGCAGCTGATCAGGCACAACATTGAAGTGTCACTATTGGCGGCTGCGCTTGGCGTGACGTTTGGTATTGGAACGGCGCTGCTCCTGTTCGAAAACGGCGTGCTACTCGGCGCCGTGGCCGTTCGTTATACGCAGCAGGGCTTCGGGTTGTTCGTGGCAGCGTGGCTTTTGCCCCATGGCGTGTTTGAAATTCCGTCAATGCTAATCGCAGGACAAGCGGGATTCTACTTAGCGCGCCTTCTGCTGCGCCGGCGCGAGGATCGCGACGTGCGTCAAACTATGCGTGAGTGGTTGGTGTTGATAGCTGGTCTGGCCTTGATGCTGACGTGGGCAGGAATCATGGAAGCGTTTTTCTCTCAGCATCACGAGCCGGAACTCCCGTACGGATTTAAGGTTGCGGTGGCCGGGGCAGAGTTCGCACTACTTACGGTGTATCTTCTGGTGATCGGGCGAAGAAAGACTGGTGATTTGACGCAGACCAAGGTACGTGCTGAAGATAAATGACAAATGCTCGTCCAATCCGCTTGAGCACTTCCGCCGAACTAGCGATTGCCACGCCGGAAGGTGTGGTCTTTCGATTGCCCTTGGCGGGTCCCGCTTCGCGGCTTTACGCGATGCTCCTCGATATCGTGATCGTGCTGGTGACGGTGAACGGATTGGGGCTGCTTGTTTACTGGATCTTTTCGAAAGCGCCCGGGTTCGGAGTCATGGCGATCACGCTGGCGGAATTTGCCATCGGATTTGCCTACAGCGCGTTGTTGGAAGGCTTCTGGAACGGACAGACGATCGGAAAACGCCTGTTTCATCTGCGCGTGATTGACCAAACTGGACTTCCGCTGCGAATCGAGCAGGCATGGGTGAGGAATCTGATGCGTGTGTTCGATACGCTGCCGTTCGCCTATCTGGTCGGAGGAATTTCCGTGCTAAGCAATCCGCTAATGCAGCGCTTCGGCGACCGTGTGGCGGGGACGCTCGTTGTACGGCAAACGCCCCTGCTTCCACCGGGAGAAGAACCGTGGACCCACCAAAAGTACAACTCCTTCATGAATTATCCTTCCATCGCAATGAAGCTACGCCGAGCAGCAACGCCGGAACTGGCCAGCCTGATTCAAGATGCACTGCGCCGCCGCAACGAACTGGCGCCGTACGCCCGGCGAGAAATCTATCGCGAACTGTCGGCGTATCTGCAGAGTGAAATTTCTCCTTTCCCTGACGAACTCGTTGAAATGCTTAGCGACGAACAGTACTTGATTAATGCGGCAGGCGTTCTGTTTGGAGAGCAGCGGCTATTGAGAGTTCGCCGCTGACAATTGACGCCGAAGAAGGAGAAATTTCCTGACTGCGCGTAGTCATGCGCTTCCATCGTCGCCCGTGCCGTGCGCGGAAGTAGCTCTACTGGTTGAGGAATGCTGCCCGATGGGCGGCGTCGCAGAATGCTTCTGTTCCGCCTTGGCGTGTTGTTGAAAGTGCCCCCGCAAGATTGCCAAGCCGCAAGCACGCTTCAAGCGAAGCCCCGCGGATGAAGTTGTGCAGGAATCCCGCATCAAAACTGTCACCCGCACCAATCGTGTCTATTGTTTCGGTATGATGCGGCGTTGTCGTGATTACTTCCTTTCCACGCCGGGCGACCGCACCTTTCTCGCCCCGCTTCAATACGACGAGGGGAACATAGTCTGCAAGGAAGGCGAGCGCGGTGTCCGGGTCGTCGCGCGTTGCTAACCGGCACGCTTCGCTTTCATTAGGCAGCAAAACGTCGACGTGCTTCAGCACTGATGCAAGATCCAAATCCCAACGACCTTCCGGGTCGTCATTTGTATCGAGGGAAGTCGTGAGTTTGGCCTGCTTGGCAAGCCTGAATAGCTCCCCGATTTTGGGACGCAGCGCCCGCTGCAGAAAAAAGGAAGAAATGTGTAAATGCTCTGCAGAGAAAATACGCTCAAGATCCAAATCTTCAAATCGCATTTCTGCCATCACACCCGGATATGTCAGGATATGTCGCTTCACCGGCTGGGGAAGGATGACAGTCAACCCAGTTTTCTTGCCGCTAAGTCGCTTCACAGCAGAAATGTCTGTCCCGCTCTCTGCAAGTCGTTTCAAACACAGTCCGCCCAGCGGGTCGTCTCCAATCGCCGAATGAAACCCAACCCTGTTCCCCAGGAGCGCGAGGTTGTGCGCGAAAATCGCGGACGAGCTCCCTAGTGTAAGTCGCAAATCAGACGCGAGGTGTTCTCTATCAAGTTCGAAGTTGGGTGGCAAACCGTAGAGAACCAGATCGAGATTCAGCTCTCCTACGACTGAAAAATCAAATTTCGGAGGAGTGGGCATGTTTACTCTGCGGGTCCGTGCGCTAAGAGGATCTCAACGCGAACTTGCGCCTCAAACTCTCGGACTAACTCTGCACGGACCGCACCTGGTGAGTCAGCAATGCAGTTTGCGGCAGCACAGGCTGTGGCTTTGCGAATCGCTTCTGCCGGAGCAAGGCCACTACAAAAAGAATGAGCTAATCCGGCGACGGCCGCATCGCCGCAGCCGACGGTCGAGCGTGGACGGAGCGACACGGCAGGAGCAAAGAGCATCTGGGCATTCTCACGAGCGGCGTAGACCATGCCTGACGAGCCGAGGCTCAGCGCCACGCTACGCGCGCCAAGTGCAATTAGTTGCTGAACTGCTTCCGCAGCAGCATGGTTCGAATCAATGGCAAAGTTCACAAGCGCAACGGCTTCTTCACGATTTGGCTTCACAAAATCCGGCCGCGCAGAAAGTGCCACTCGGAGGGCCTCGCCGCTCGAATCGAGCAGCGTGTGGCAACCCGAATGACGTGCCGAAGTTATGAGCCGCGCGTAAAGATCATCCGGACCGCCAGGAGGCAAGCTGCCAGAGAAAATAACCAATGTAGATTCTCCCTGCTTCTCGAATAGCTTCTTGCATTGGCGTTCGAACGCAGCAAATTCTTCACTCGATACGGGATCACCGGGTTCCCGAATTTCCGTGACGCCGCTTGTGTCATCAACAATTTCCAAATTGGTTCGTGTCTGTCCGCCTATCGGAACCGAATGAGGCGCGATGCCGAGGGATCGCAGACCAGCCACTACCTGCTCCCCAGTCGCGCCACCGCACATCCCGATCCAATGCGGCTGCGCCCCGAGTGCCTTTAACACCATCGCGACGTGCGTCGACTTTCCCCCCGGGAAACTCCGCACAGTCTGGGCGCGATGAATTCCTCCGGGAACGAGCGTAGGAAGCGTAATTCGCTTGTCGATCGCCGGATTGGCGCTTACGCACAAAAACATTATGAATTTACGCCGTCCTCTCCCTAGTAGCGCGGACTCTCTCGAACCAAGGTCGCGCCGCTGCAAGCCGCGCATTCACATTCTGAATGTTCTTCGCGCCCTGGTCCCGCAACCAAACATCCAGTGCGTCTCCACCATTTTTGACAAAAACACCCACGCCATCCTGCCAAGTGGCGCGGCCACACAAAACGCCAGAAAAAGCTGAGCCCGCGGCTGTAGCCAGGTCGAGAGCTTCCCTGAAGAGTTCGTTCGAAACTCCTTCAGACAAATAAATGAACGGAAGGGAGCATGCATCCGAAGCGCGCCGGAAATACTTCACAGCCTCCTCTCGTGTATAAAGGGCGTCCTGTCGCGAAATGTTCGCCGAATGAACAAATCTCATATTCACGGGAACGCCGATCTTTATTACGTCCACCATGTACTGCGGCTTGCAAAACTCCTCTACCGATCGCACGACAACATCCGGCTTGATGCGCGCAAACTCGGGTCCCTTCTCATCCATGTCGTCGTGGTAACAAACAATCTCCAAAAAAAACGCAACGTCTGCTGCCACGCACTCTTCGCTTACTTGCCGAACCCAATTGTATTTCTGGGCGTTGATCTCCGTAGAGCTGAAAGGCGAATAGTACAGCAGCACCTTAACGGCGTCCGCACCTGCCTGCTTGAGCCGCGCAACGCTAAAGTCGTTTAAAGTCGAGGGTAATCTGCCGGGAATTGCTTTGTCGTAGCCCGTCTTTTCATAAGCAAGTAAAAGGCCCGCGAGCGAATCGCGCTGTGCCGCCGCGGGAAGCCCGTATTCAGGATCCAGTAGAATCGCGCTAGCATACGGCGTGAGCAACTTGCTGACATGGGTTTTAAACTTAGCGAGCCGTTCACCGGGAACATCGTTCGCTGCTTGCCCCGATGCAGCTGCGAACAACTTCCGCAACGCACTGCGCTGATCGATTGCCAGCGCGGCGATGATACCGCTTTCCGTAGAAAGCGCCTTTAGCCCACGTTGCTTGCCTTCCGTTGCTATCAATCCTGTCTCCCATGAAATTGGTACGATGCGCCATGTGCTGCAAATAGGAACGGGTCTACCTACACTATTTTATTGGGGGGCTTCGTTGAGGATCGCTTCCGACTCCGGATCCCAGTAAATTCTTTTGCCGGTCCAATAGGCGCGCGTGGCCATCATGCAAGCTACCGAGTGCGCGAACCCATGATGTACCGTCGCATTCGGTTGTTTGCGGCTGCGCAGGCAATCCAGCCAATTGGTCATATGCGAAGGCTCTTCATCTCCCATTCCCATAGGTGGAAGACTTGTGTCTCCGGGAAGCAAGACGTCTTTGACAGCTCGCTTCGAATCAACCGTCACGTCGTCCTCATGATTACCCTTTTCTTCCACCATTTGCCAACGTGGGCTTCCTTCACCCCCTGTGTTAATCAGCGTGGCTTTTTTCCCCATAATCCGAGTAAAGCTAGGAGCATCGTTGCCAAAGCTAGTTGCGTAGCTCGTTAAAAAACCATTTGCGTAGGTGAAAAGCGCCTGAAAAGTATCCGGATTCTCGCGGCCGTCATGCCAGGCAAAAATCCCGCCGTTCGCTACAACGGAATACGGATACTCCACGCCCATGAAGAAATGGCAGAGATCAATGCCATGGCTCATCCACTGATCGGCAATGCCGCTCGAGAATTCTTTGTACAGGCGAAATTCGAAGTGAAGCCGCGGATCGAACGGCCTGTATGGTTTGGTCATCAGCCAGGCGCGCCAGTCCGTATCCTGTTCACGGATCATTTTTACTTCGGGACGTCCACGCCAGCGAGGCCCATGATAGTTCCACACAATCTCATATTTGGAGACTTCGCCGATAGCACCAGCGCGCATGAAGTCGCGCGCGGCAATTTGATACGGTTCACTGCGGTGCTGCGTGCCAATCTGCGTGATGAGATTACGAGCGATAACAGCATCGCGAGCTCCCTTCACCTCTTCGAGAACATTGCCCATCGGTTTTTCGCAGTAAGCATCTTTGCCAGCTTCAGCCGTCAGCTTTAGAATCGGCGAATGCGAATGTTCGGGCGTAGAAATCATCACGGCGTCGACATCTTTAAGCGCCAATAGCTCTTGCGGATGCCGCATGGCGCGTGGCGCTTTGCCAAAATATTTCTGATTGGCGGCGACGGCGCGCTCGAGGTTGTGTGTCCACACATCGCAAACCGCGGAAACCTCAGCATTTTTCTTGTCTTTGAGAGAAGCCACAATGCCATCGAGCTCGCTGCCACGATTTCCAATGCCAATGTGCCCGAGGGAAATGCGGTCGTTCGCACCGATGACGCGTGAATAGGAGAGTGCCGTGCTGCTCATTGCTGCGCTGCCGGCCGCCACGGCCGCACTCTTCTGCAGAAATTCTCTCCGGTTAAGCCTTTTGTCCATGGCCGATTTCCCCCGTGTTGAAGAGTCGGTAGCAAAAGGGGCGAACCCGTGTCCGCCCCTTTTCGGTAATTCTAAGTGTTTGCGCTTGGCCGGACCAGAACGAGCTTCGAACCCGCTCGACCGTCAGAAGTTCAGACGGAGGGCCAATTGGATGACCCGCGGATCGTTGCCCGGATCGAAAATGAGGCCAAATGACCCGCAGTCCACACAAGTATCCGGATCGCCTCGACCAACGCGGTTGAATACGTTGAACATATCCGCCCTGAACTGAACCGCGACTCGCTCGGTCAGGCGCGTATTCTTTATGATCCCAAAATCCTCGTTAGTGTGCACTGGGCCTCGCGTTTTTGGCAGGAACCCGGGAGCATTGCCAAACCGTAGGGCGAAGCCATTGCCGGGGGAAAGAGGTGGCGTGGCAAATGCATCGGGATTCAGGTACTGCGTTCCATTAACCGTGTCTAAACCTTGCGAGGACACCGTCTGAGGGACTCCCGGGATGACATCCGCTCGCAGTCCGGCAAACGAAAAAAAGCCAGGAGCAAAGGATGAAGTAATGACGAGTGGATCGCCTGAAAAGTAGTTTTGGATTGCGGTGACTTGCCAACCTGAGACCAATCGATCGAGGGGGCCGCCGCTTGCCAACCATCGTCTTCCGCGACCGAAAGGTAGCTCATAGATCCAGGTAAGCTTTAGAACGTGCGGATGATCAAAGCTGGCAATGGCCCTCTCGGCTCTTCGGTTATAGAAGTCCTGAACAACTTGGCCACCGGAGGCAGAAAGCGCGCTATCCGTGTCCGTCAGAATTTTGGAAAACGTGTAGGCACCGATGAAACTCAGTCCGTGGGCCGTCGTTTTGCGTGCCATAAGCTGGAGAGAATGATAGGTGGAACTTCCCATGGTTGGATAATTGTTGACGAGACCTTGATATTGAGGAAAGGGCTGAATGGCTGCAGCCACTGTCGTGTCATAGTTATTGTTCTCAAAATCGGGATACGGCAGACCCGTGATCCCAAACTGTGCGAGCGTGGTTGCTGAATTGGGGAAGTCGGCCGTGTTGCAGTCCGTCAGCGCACACTCCAAGTCTTCCGTAAGGTAGTCGCCCAGGCCAAGAAACTTCGTGGGGGCTTGGTTGAAGGAAGAGCCGAAGTAGCCGTTCAAAAGACGCGTGCCTTTCGAGCCCACATAGTCGGCCTGAAGTAGTACGTCGTGAGGGAGTAGGTACTGTAATCCAGCGCTCCAATTCTGCACATACGGCTGTGCAGCAGCGTTCCTAGGCATGAAGTCTAAGAATTGCCCGTTAGCCGACGAGGGATCTCGGTCCGGGAGCGTGCCCGCAAAAGCCGGGACCCCAACGCGCGCCGCTGCCGGCAAAGGCGCGGACTTCAGAGTTGACAAGTACGTTGCCGGATCTTGGGAAAACCCCGTTGGAGAGCTTCCGCGGTTCAAGTTCACTTGGCTGTTGAACCCGAAAAGGTTCTGGCTCCCGAAATTGTTTTCGATGGGAGGACCGTAGGAGATACCGTAGCCACCGCGAAAGACCAAATTCTTTTGAATCTGGTAGGCGAGACCAAAGCGTGGTCCTACTTCTTTGAAATACCAATCCTGGAAAGAGTTGCGGTGAATGCATGTTGAACAACTACCCAGAAATACCAAGGCTCCTGGAATGTTATCAGCACTAGGATTCGGAACGGTTGGGTCGAACCCCGATTCGCGGTTCAGCACTTCTCTTTGGGGCAGTGGAATTTCCCAGCGGAGCCCAAGGTTCAGAGTAAGCTTCGGAGTCGCCTTGAAGTCATCCTGGACGAAGAAGGCAAATAAGCCCGCTCGATAGCCGGGCGCCGTGGTATAGATGGTTTTGCGCCCCGTGTCCACGGCTCCGAGGATGAAGCTGGCAAAGGCGTGCCCCGTCGAGGAAGTAAAACCCGGGAGTGAAGTTTCGCGGTCGGTGAACGTGAAATCCCCCGACAGAGGACCTGGCTCAAACGTGTTATACCGATAGCGGCGGAATTCCGCTCCAAACTTCAGACTGTGCTTCCCACGCAAATAACTGAAAGTGTCTTGGTAAACGTAGCTTTCGGAAGGGTCAACGTTCTTGCACCCGACACCGAAAAGGGGCGCGACGGGATTATGACTGCTGAAACGCAGGGGAGGGAAACAATCGTCTGGAATTCCAGGAATGCCTAACTGCGGCGTAAACTTCGCATTATCCGTAATATTGTTCTTGTTTTGGAAGCGGTTGTAGCCTACAGAGAATTCATTCACCATCCTGCTGTTAATTGTCCAGGAATGTGCGATGCGCACTTGCGGTCCGCCCACAATCTGTTGCTTAACGGGGTTGATGGGCTGGCCGGGGAAGGGTAAGAAGGTTCGGCTATTGTTTCTGTTGTAGCGATCCCTGTTGTTCCATGTAAAGGACCCCCAAATTTTCTGGTTGCTGGTCAGAACGTGGTCAATCTTTCCTGTATATGCGTCCCGCGAAAGGATGGGGCAGCAGCCACTCAGTCGGAAAGCATTATTCTTATCTCCTGACAAAGGTGGATCGGGAATGAGAGGGAGCAGAACCGACGTGGCGTTGCTAAACTCCCCGGCAGGAATAACGTTCAGGTTGCCACCCGATGTGAAAGGATCGCGAATGACTGCGTCGGCGTTAGCGGTCAATCCAGTTTTCGAGTCAACTTGCCCCGCCGTTACGTCGCGCGTGGTCGTGGGGTCATAAATCTCATTTTGAAAGACCGGCCGCCCCAGTGCGTCGGTACCGATTCGGGCTCCCAACCAGGAGCTGAAATCCCCAGTCTTCATAGCCGCCGTGGGCAACGTCATTGTCCCGGCAGGGGCAAAGCTCCGAAAGCGATCTCCCTCGTAATTGAAGAAGAAGAAAGTGTGATCCCTTCTGATTGGACCGCCGACATTGCCTCCGAAGTTGTTCTCCTTTGAATTGTTTTTGGGAGTGCCCGGACTCGAGTTAACCACGGGGCCAGCGGCGTTGAAGACAGGATTCTTGTTGTACTCAAAGAGAGTGCCATGCAAGTCATTGGTTCCGGACTTGTAACTGAAATTTGCTACGCCGCCGCCGGTCTCTCCGTACTCCGCGGAATAATTCGAGGTCTGCACCTTGAACTCGCCAATTGAATCTGTCCCGGGGCTGAACTCATCCAGGCTGCCGCCGCTGAGGTCGTATCGCCCGATAGTGACGCCGTCTATCAGAATTTCATGGCTAAAGAGTTGGCCCCCGTTGATGGAACCCGAGAATGTATCGCCTACGGTTCCCGGAAGACTCGTAAAGATGAAAGTTTGGAGTTGTCGTCCTCCATCACCAACTTCAATCGGCAGGGTCTCAAATTCCTGTGGACTCACGGAGGAGCTTACTTCTGCGGTTGAGGGTGTGAGCAGCGGCGCTGCAGATGCAACTTCTACCTTTTCGGATTGACCGCCAACTTGCAGCGTAAGGTCAATGGTAACCACTTGCGCGACCGGAACAACGACCTTTTCCGCTATTTCTGTTTTGAATCCTTGCTTTTGCACTTCCAGCCGGTATGTTCCAGGAGGAACCGCAACCCTGTAGTAGCCTGCACTGCTGGTTGTCGCGGTCCACTTCACTCCCGTTTCAACGTTTGTAACGGTCAGCGGAAGATCGGGGACTACCCCACCGCTTGAATCCTGTACTGTTCCAGTGATGGCCCCGAGATTCCCCTGTCCAAGTATGGTCGCGGAGAAAAAGAGAGTCGCAAAAATAACAACACAAACGAGAATTGCTCTGAGCTTCAAAAGACACCTCCCACCTGGAATATCTGAGAAACGGTGTACCACGATAAGAAAGCAAACGCAAGAATAAATAGCGAGTAAAAATTAACAAAGAAAAGAAGAAGAAAGTATTTCTGTGGAGATACTTTCGTCATTTGACGCTTTTTTGAGATGGACCCTATAATAAGCCACGGAAAACGGTGCATGTCTCCCAGAGCTCGCCTTTTAACTGAACAGAGACGCAGAAACTTGCTGGATTTGATCGACCAGAGCGGTCAAGTGACCGTTGCGGACATGGTGAAGCAGTTTTCCATTTCCGCTGTCACCGCGAGGAATGATCTGGATGCACTCGCCTCCATCGGGGCGGTTGTGCGTTCCCACGGCGGAGCCGTACGCCGGCTCGTCGCAACGCAAGACTACCCACTTCGAACGAAAGAAACTCTCCACCGCAACGAAAAAATCCGCATCGGAAAAGCCGCGGCGGAGATGGTCAAGGCCGGCGAGACAATCATTCTGGATTCGGGAACAACTACGGCCGAGGTCGCGCGCTATCTGAAAAAGCTGAACCTTTCCTCGCTTACTGTTATCACCAATGCTTTGAACATCGCGGTCGAATTGATGGAGAGCCCCGGCATTTCGCTGATTATGATCGGAGGCCTTTTGCGACCTGTCTCCTGCTCTTTCGTCGGACCGCAAGCTGAAGCAATGATGAATGAATTTCACGCAGACAAGCTCTTCCTGGCGGTCGATGGCTTTGATTTAGAAAACGGACCTTCTACACCAGACATCCTGGAAGCACAGTTGAACAACGTGATGATCCGTTCTGCGAAAGAAGTGAACGTGGTGGCCGATTTCAGCAAACTGGGCAGACGCAGCGTTTCCAAGATTGGCCCCTTCGAACGAATTCAGCGTCTAATCACAGACAACAGAGCGCCCTCGGAATTCACTGAGGGCCTGCGTAAGAAAGGCATTGAGGTTATCGAGGCGTAGCGCCCGCTAGAACGAGTCTCGCAGAGTGATGCGACAGTCTGCCGTCAGGGAACAGAAAGACTTCGCGCAACATCTTTTCTCCATTTTCTTTATCCCCTGCCGCGATTTCGAGCGTTCCCGCAACGTAGTACCACCATCCGGGGGAAGAACTACTCTCCGCTGTAGTCTGCGCTCGGGAAGCCCCTTCAACCAGACGAATCCGCCAGTTTGCTGAGTCGAAATCCGGCTGGTGTTTGGCTGCCGCCCAGATCCAAATGAGGTCCGAAGCATCGCTCGATTTCGCCGCCAACTCGTATCTAGCGGCAGCTTCCACTTTTTTTCCACAACTGGAATAAACCTCTGCAAGCAAATAGTTCCCTCTGGCCGATTTGAGAATTGGTTCCAGACCGTCTTTCGTGAAAGCGAGTCCTTCGACGGGAGAGCCCAGGCTCTCCGCTATATCAAGCGCTGCTTTGCAATTGCCGGAGTTAGCCAAACCGCTCGCCTGCAGAAGCCTAACTTCCAACCACACTTGCCTGACATTGGTGCCACCTTCCTCACGACCGAAAAATCTGTCGCGAAAAAGAGCAATCGCGCCATCATAGTTCTTTGCTTCGGCGCGACTTAGTGCGAGCTCATACACAAGTGGCGTGGGCATTTGTTTTAAATCGGGGTAGCGTTCGAGCATTTTGACGCGATCCGCGCTCGGTTTTCCGCCGAGGCTCATAGCCGCTGAATTGCCGGCATAATTCACGATGTTCTTGGGATCGGATTGGATCCCTTCATCAAACGCTTTGGAAGCGGACTCAAAGTCATGCTTTTCATGCAAGAGTGCGAGTCCGATGCTCGCCTCTAACGCCGGAATCTCCGGCTTCTGTTTGCGAGCCGCTTCCCACTCGCGCAGCGCGTCAGAAGTCTTTGCTCGAGCGAAAAACCATGTTCCCAGAAGATAATGCGCCGTCGCATCATTGGGATTGGCGCGGAGAGCCGCCTCCAACGCCAATTTGTCTTCCAACGTGCTCGGAAAAATGTAGAGCGTTGAAAGACCCGAGGCTCGCGCAAAATTCCTCGCTCCGGATTCGCCAATTTTTTCCAGGCAGTAGCCTCGAAAATACACGACCAACGGATTGTTCTGGGGCAAAACTGTTCCCGGTTCGCTCTGATCTTGATTTACAGCTGGATAATCCCGTGAAAGAACTCTCAGCGCGTCTTTATAGAGGCCCAATCTCGTGTATTGGACGGCAACATTGAGCACCCTGTAGGGATCAGCTGCCAAGTGTGAAAGACTAGGATTGCCAATCTCTTCCCGCAGGAATGCGCTTGTGGGAAAGCCGCGCAGCAATTCTCTCGCTTGTTTTATCGCAAGCCCTGTCTTGCCCCTGGCATGGAGAATAGCGACCTCCACTTCGGCCGTGCGCAAGTCTTCCGGAGCGGACTTCCTGCTCTCCAAGATCAGCGCTTCAGCTTTTTCCAAATCATTGCGTCGAGCGTAGAGCTCCGCAAGTTGCAAGGCCGCTGCTGCGCGATGCAAGGGCGAACGCATTGCAGCCTCGAATCTCTCCGTGGCTGCTCTCTCATTTCCAAGCGCATTTAAGGTGATTGCCTGATAATAAGAAACCTCAGCGTCCGTGGTGTTGCGCTCATGAACATTCAGAAGGCGCGGAGCAGCTTCCTCAAATCTTTTCAACGCTGCATCAAGGCGGCCCGCGGCTTTGTTCAGCTCATAGCTTGTCGGATACTTTCGGAGCGCTTCATCGTAGGTCTTGACGGCGGTCAGCAAATCTCCATTTAGCTCGTCGGTCTTTCCGCATTGTAGCCAGTCATCCTCCGTCCGGGCATTTTCTTCGGGACACTTATAGTTGGCTTGCCGTCCAATGCTGATTTCCGATTCCGGAGTCCACTCGAATTCTCCTTCCGTCTGACGCAAAAGTGCGATGCCGTTACCGTCTTTCAAAACAAAGGTGCATTTCTGCTTGCCGCCCGCCGCTAGGATTTTCTTGCTCCAATTTCTTTCGGGCGTTAGGTCTGCTTTTTCGCTAAATAGGGACGCATTTCCGTCCAGGATCTCCAGCGTCGCGGATGGAATTTTCTGATTTACATTTAGGGAGACTCCCAGAGAGTCGCCTTTGCGTTCAAGATGTACTACGCTGGCTAGGTTCGCGCGCGAAATTCCGCCAGTTCCTCGAACCGGCATCCAATATTCCGAAAAACGAATTTGCTGCCGTGGTTCCAGAAACGCGTATGTTTCTTGATTTCGAAAGAGACCTGCCTGCACTTCCGCATAGGCGCTGCCGTTGTCTGAAAGAGCCTTTCGCCAATCGAGGCCGTCCGCATCCACACCCCAGGACCAAATTTTCTTGGCAGGCAGTTCCGAATATTCTGCGTAATGCGCGGTTCCGAAATTCGTGTGCGGATTCCAAATTCCCATGAATCCTTCGCGGCTTCCGTGGACGAACAACGAGACTGGGCCATCCGTCTGATTCTTGACGATGCTCAAATCTTTTCCGTCAGCTCCTACCGGCCAGCGCTGTACCTCCGCAAATCCATGCGCCGCTACAAATCGCATCGGATATTCGATACGGGAGTCGTCCCATACTTCCACGCCCGCGTTGCTCCACCAATAGAAACGGTGTCTAACGTCGCTGCGATTGCTGAGCCGGACACGCTGCTCCAATACGGTTGAGACCGGCCGCAGAATCAATTCCACTGACCATTCCATCCCGTACACGCGATCAATATTCCCCACAGTGACGGAAGCGCTGCCGTCCTCATGCGACCCGAAAGCGAAGTCCACCGGCGACATGGACATCCAATTGTGCGAAACAGGAAAATTAAATTCGACGCCGAAGGCCGCCCAGGCACCGCGGTAACCAATGCGCGCTTTTTTGATCGACGGATTTGCATAGAACATCGGCTGCCCGCCGATTTTGTCCAAACACGTGTACACGTGCCCGCCGATGTCGGGCAAAACAGAGCACTTCAAGTATTCGTTTTCGAGATAAATCGCGCGGAGCTTGTGCACGACTCGCCGATCGGTAATTTCGTTCCGGAGAGTATAGGGATAGTTGAAGCGGTTCGTCGCGAATTGATCAAACGAAGGATTTGAGTCCGGCATCCCCTCTTCGTACACCGGTAATTCGAGCGTGCCTTCCCAAACCCGAACCTGCGCGCTTCCGCTCGAAGCAAACACCAAAGTCAGCAAAAGCAAGAATCTCCATCGCATGAAGATCACCTCAGGAAGCCGTATGCAGAGGGAAGCTTTCCACCACTCGATTAATCACTCCTCCCTCAGAAGGCGAATCGGGCTGAAGCCCTTCTTCGAGGCAACGGAAAAAAGCAAGCAACTGGCAAACGACAACGTAAACCGTTGCAGCTTCGCTTGCGCCCAATTTAGACATTCCCGGACAATGGATAACTTCATCGCCAGCCCGCACCGCGGTTTTGGGAACGTTTTCCCCGACGATTAATTTGCAAAGCCCCAACTGCTTGCGGTCCAGTTCAGACAGTAGATCCAGCTCATAAGCGCGGGCTGTTGGATCAGAAGAGAGTTGGCAAACGACGAGTGTATCGTCGTGAACGAAGCTCATGGGACCGTGCCGCAAACCGAGAAACGATTCGGACATTGTCGTAATGCGGCCGGAGGACATTTCCAACATTTTTAGAGCTGCTTCGCGCGCGGCTCCAGACTGGGCGCTGCTCCCCAGAAATACTACGCGTCGAAAATCGGCGGAAGCGACACGAGCGATAGTATCGAAGTCTGCCTGAATCAGATGCTGAACAAGGACGCTAAGGCTCGTGCATATCGTCCTGTAATCATCCGGACGATCAAGCAAGCCCAGATAGCGCGCCGCGAGAACCAGATTTGTGAAACTGCTGGTCATCACCAGGCTTTCGTCATTCGTTTCTGGCGGCAGCGTGATCACGCGGACATTCTCATGTCCATTCCAGGATCGGGCTAGGCTGCCTTCCGCATTGCAAGTAACAACAAGATGTTTGTAGTCGGGAGCCGAATCGACCAGCAATCGCACAGCTCCCGCACTCTCAGGACTGTTTCCGGAACGCGCGAGCGACACCAGAAGGCCAGGCTTCTCTATGGGCAAAGCCTTGGCCCCCTGCAAGAGCAGTGTCCCACCGCTCACGCAGGCAGTCGCTACTCCCAGATCGCTTTGAACGGGACTCCGCACAATTTCGCCCGCATATTCGGAGCTGCCCGACCCTGTGAATGCCAGGCTCCTGATGTTGCTTGTAATTTCTCGCAAAACGTCATGCGACGCGATCATCTGGTCACAGGTACGTAGCCATGTCCATGGTTGCTGGCAAATTTCCTTGAGCGTGTGGAAATAGCCTAGCCGTCGCTGTTCTGCTTCTGGCTTGCCGAACAATTCAGCCGCTTTCGTCTGACTGTTCGTCAGTGCGAACTGCCACTCAGCTTGCGTCATCACAGGGCTACTGCTCATGCAATCCTTGCAGACCTTCTTTCCAAAAAGAACCGAAACTATTGACCAGGCCGCAATTCCGGCGTCACGATGTCCAATGGCCTATCTTCGTTCGTAACCGTGCCGTGCCAAACGCCGCCACCAAATGTCGTGATGTATACGCTCTGTGGATCGGCAGGATCGGGAATCACGCGATAGCCCCATTTGAAGTTGAATCCTGGGATGCGTGTCCAATGCTCTCCGCGATCAATCGATCGCCAGGCGGAAGATTCGAATCCCGCCGCGTAAAGAATCTTCGCGTCCCGAGGGTCGATAGTCACGTCATAGACGTGCCTGTCTCGATCCAGAATTTGCTTCCAGGTTTTGCCGGCATCGTCGGAGAGAAAGATCCCTCCGCCATCTCCATGATCTCCTTTGGCACGGGCCCAAGTCGCGAGATAAAGCCGGTTGGGATCATCCGGATCAATTGCCAGCCCGTTGGGAGCATTCGTCCGTTCCGGCATTGCCACTGGTGTCCAGTGTTCTGCCCTGTCGGTCGAACGATAAAGTGCTCCATCACCATCCGTGCCGATGCTTCCATCTTCTGAACGGCGGGCAACCAAGAGATAGAGCACGCCGTTCCTGTCGCGCACAATTCTCCAGGCAAATGGCTCCTTTTGTGTGATACCCGAATTCTTCAACGCCCAGCTCTTTCCACCATCCACGCTCTTGTATACGCCGCGTCCAAATCCAGCAACGTAAAGAACTCGCGCATCCACCGGGCTGGTCGGATCGAGCAGTATGTGCGTCGCCGCGGTTTGCTCCATCCCGTCATTCGATTTGGACCATGTCCGCCCGCCATCCGTGCTGATGCAAACCCCACCCCGGTACTTCGCAACACTCGAGTGTCTCCACATCTTCGGCCGCGGAAGGTCATGCGTCCAGCTATTCACGCTCCAAACCCGACCTTTCACTTTGGGATCAAAGACAATCCAATACGTCGTGTTCGTCCAGTCCTTCGGAACGCCCTTCGTCGAACTCATCCACGATTTGCCGCCATCTTCGCTGCGGAAGAGACCGATGTCCGTAGTGGAAATAAACTGGCGATTCTGATCAAACGGATCGAAATGGTAGCCGTAAGCGTTGGTTACATCGAGTCCGGTGGTTGCCCAACCGCCGTTCTCGGTTTTCTTCGAATACGCAGCGTTCCAAGTCGCTCCACCATCAGTCGTTATCATGGTGCGCCCAAGGTCCGTGCCGTAACTCAAATTAGGATCTTGATCGGCCACCGTAAGCGCCAATGGGTTCTCACCCCAATCGGATCCGAATCGTTCCGTGATCCAGGCGTCATGGATATTCGCGCCGGGTTTACCCACCACATTGCTGTCTTCTTTCCACACTGGTTTCCACGTGCGCCCGGAATCTACAGTCTTTGCAACGCCCATGTACTTCAATCCGGCTTCTTCGAGACCGCGGTACGAGACGTACGCAGTTTCGGGATGCCGCAAGCTCGTGGCGATGGCTCGCGTCTTTATGTCGCCTTTGCCCAATTCCACTTTGTTCCAGCTCACGCCTTCATCGTCCGAAACGAATGTAGACTCATCTCCGATCACATAGAAAACCGTTTTGCCTTGCTCCGAAAAACCCACTGAAATATCCGTCATGTTTTTTGCAGATACGCTGGAGATCTTCTGTATCCCCGATGAAAGGCGTTTTGCCAGAAAGTGAGGTCCACCGATGATCAGCATTTGATCCGTGCGCGGTGAATGTGGATTCACCCAAATCTTGTTTGCAAAATCAGGTAAGTCATTGAGTTTTGTCCAGGTGTCGCCTCTATCGTGGGAAACAAACAGCGTGAAAATTCCCTTGGCGCGATTGGCCGCTGCCACGAAAAAGGTTTTAGGGTCAGCCGGATCAATCGCCATTGCCGATATGTTCAGGAGCGGGTCTGGATCGGCGATGATATCCTCATCCGAATGGTCCGAATTCATCTGGATGACTTTTACAGCGGAAGGCTTGGGATAAAGAAGGTTCCATGTTTCCCCATTATCATTACTTCGCCAGAGTCCTGTCGCCTGGGCATAGATGACGTTCTTATCCTTTGGGTCGAATACGAAAAACTCCACCACTCCGCGCAGATTGAACATTCGCCAGGATTTGCCGCCATCGTGAGTTATGTAGGCACCCGTCATATCGCAACTGACCAAAACAGTGTCGGGGTCATGGGGGCTGATTGTCGGATGGAACATGGCTCCTCCCCCCCCGGGTCCTACAATCGTGAAATTGCCTGGCCGCTGCTCAAACGGCACAGCTAATGTAAGGGCCGCTACTACGATCCGGAGGAGGGAAAATACCATTTCTTACTTTCCTTTACTTTCGTTAGCATTGTTTAGCTTTCTTTTCTGGCAGAATTTCTTTGCTTTGTCAATCCTTTTGACAGATTTTGATTGGAAAGAAAGACCAAACTGCCCGCCAGAGACCGCTTTCGGAAGCCTCGCCTACACCTTCAAATTTAGGAGCCGCGCGGCGTTCCCGTAGTACACCTTTTTCAGAATCTCTTCCGGCAGGCCAATCCCATAAATCCGCCAGCGCCCTTGGGGAGGAACCAGGGACGGCGCGTAGTCGAAGTATTCGTCTTCTGTCTCCAGGAATCGGTAGTAGATTTCGTACAGTTGATCCACGAAAACCTGCTGCGGCGTATCCGTACCATTGGGAATCGCATCGGTACCGAAGAGAATACGGTCCTGATATTTTTCGAAAAACCGGCGAGACATTCGCGGCTGGCGCCCCAGTTCCCCGAGTCTTGCGCCCATTTCCACCGTCATATTGGGAAAACGATCCATACATTCGCTCACATAAGGCAGGTTCTCGGCATTGTTTCCCACGTGCAGCACAATAAATTGCGTTTTGGGATGCCGTGCGAAAACGCGGTTCCGCGCTTCCATGATTTCCGCGTTGCTCGGAAAATCGTGGTCCTGAAATGACCAGTCCGGGTGGTTATTCAACTCTTCGAAGCGTTCATTGAACCGATCCGTGGGCAAGAAAAACGCTTCCGGATCCGAAACGTGAATTGCGACCGGCATTCCCAGCGCCCCACACGCATCCCACATCGCATCAAAACGCGGATCGTCAATCTTAACTAACCTGCCTTCCGTCACGTTTTCTCGCAGGTAAAGCCCGAGCGTCTTTAGCACCTTCAATCCATGCGCTCCAGCTTTGTGCGCTCGCTCAATCTCATCTGCTTGAAATTTGCTATATCCGGGTTGATTCGAATGATCCCAGGAAGGTTCTGTGAACGTCAGAAAACGATCCGGATGCGGCTGCTGAAACTTTTGTATCGCTTCCTCCAATCCTTTTCCCGACCCGCCCGTGAGATTCACCATCATCTTGATATTCTTGCGGTCCATCGTGGGCAAAATGCTTTCCGGCGTCGCCAGAAATTCCATTTTCTCGCCCAAGCCGACCCCATGAACTGAATTGGCTCGAATCGAAAGATGCGTGTGGACATCAATGACGGAATATCGTGAACGTGAAACCTTCGTCTCCGGCACGTGAAGCATGCTCTTCGGCTGAAATTCCGAAATGTCGAGCCGTCTTTTGCCCGAACCTTCCGGCGACTTAAGCTGTCCAGGAAGGCTCGCATTTGGCAAGGCGCTTGCCAAAGCGGCAATTCCCATGCTTTCCAGCCACCGCCTGCGATTCATGTGAGCCATGAAATTCCTCCCTAAATCCCCTATCGGCCGATTCCGTCGACATGACTCCGGAAATTTCGTTTGACTTCTTTTTATATCGTTTACTTTCGTATGTCAAAGTGGGATACATTTGGCATTCTTACGCTTTGGAAGCTTGTCCAGCCAGCAGGCCGGTCTGCAGAAATGAGGTTTCATTCAATGCCCTGGAAACGGAATGGTATCGCCCTTTTCTTTCTCGCAAGTCTGGCAGGCTCCGCGACTGTTCTCTGCCAAACTCCAAAGCCCGCCGACGATGTTTACAAGGCAACCACAACTCTTGAGGCGAAACATTCCAGTTCGGATTTTGCACTCGACGCAAATCTCAGCAAGAAAACTTGGGAAGAGGCTAAATGGGTCGAGTTTGATCAGTCCATGGACGGCAAAACCGCCTATCCCACAGAGAAAAGTCGCGTCGCCGCAGTTTGGACGGAGAAATACGTTTATTTCGCTTTCTGGTGCAAATACGAACGCCTCAACACTTTTGAAGGCGAGGATCCCGCAAAGGAGCGCTGGGAACTTTGGAACAAAGATGTCGCTGAGGTTTTCCTGAATCCTCAACCAGAACGTCTTTGGCACTACTACGAATTCGAAGTCGCTCCCAACAACCAGTGGGTCGACCTGGAGATTACAGGGAAAGGGATCGAGGCCCACGATGCAAAGTGGAACTCTGGCTTCGAACACGCCACTCATCTCGACTCACAAAAGCACATTTGGACAACTGAAATGCGGATTCCGCTGTCGTCTATGAACGTTTCAGAACCAAAAGTTGGGATGAAGTGGCGAGCGAATTTCTTTCGCGCAACTGGACTAGGTGGCGACGAAAAACGCAAGTTCCTCGCTTGGAGTGTGATTTCCGAAGGCACGACTTTTCACGCGCCGAACTATTTCGGGATTCTGCGCCTGGCGAAATAACCGTTACGCGATAGGTGTCTTAGTGAGCGTACGCCCCACCGGGAACCAAATATTGAATCGGCCAAAGTTCCCTCTTGGTTTCTACAAGCTCCAACCATTTCAGCAATTTGCCATTTGGATTTGGGACCAGCTTGATGCCCGAATTAACTTCCGCGATGGAACTTGCCAGTGTGTAATTATCGCCCTCTCCCAAGATCGCAGCAGGGGCCTGCCCCAGCTTCTCTTTGGAAAATTGGAACACAACCTGCGAATCATCCATCATCTGGAAAAAATAGGGCTGCCCAATGAGAAGTGAGTTGTAAACGTAATTGGCCAGCACCCCGGAAATAGAATTTGTGTATGCATGTTCCGTATCAAGCCTTCCCAAAGTCGGATCATCTGGAGAAACGGCCGTGTATTGCATCCGTGTCTCGCCCAATCCGCGGGAGTCAAACGTCAACACGTCGTAACCAGCGTCCAGCTGTTTCGTTATCTCGGACCAGTCCCGCGCAGTGGCTTTTCCGTGCTCACCCAGCCAAAGCAGAATGTCCCTTCTCTCTTTGGCATCTTTGTGGACAAAGAAAACCGGCATTTCCAGAAACTTTTCGTAGTGAAGGATATATTTGTCCAGAAATACATTCTGCGACTTTATGCTCCCTGACATTTCCCAAAGGATTTGCCGTTCCGCTGGTGGCGCTCCATGGAACTCGGCCACCGTCCATTCATTTCCGCTTTGCTTCTGATAGTTTTTGTACATCGCGCTCACCGTCAGATGGCTCGTTTCTTTGTGTTCCTTGTAATAATCCCGAATCAAATCCATCAGGGATCGCGCGTCGCTTTGGTCAAGCATTACTTGCCCTGTTCGCGTGCATAGCAAGTCCGCGTCGGAGAACTGCTTCGGCGTCGCAAGTCCATATCGAACCGGCATGCGATTGAAACGATCTAGAAAATCCAGAGCAGCTTCCTGGTTTTGATCCGAATACTGATGCCCGTGATAGCCTTCGGTCATGGCGACGCGATCTCCATGCCCCATTTGCTCGTAAATCCTCTGAACTTCACGGAATGACTTGCGTGCGCCTTCAATCGGAAAAAAGTCCAGAACTGCAGACGCCACCATCACCGGCCTCGGATACAGGAGCAGCAAGAGACCAGGATGGTCGATTCCTTGCGAAACGATCCCGGCCAGGTCCTGTTCCGGATCGCTGTCTGGATCCACAAAGATGCGGCTCGCCATCCGCATCGGCAGCGAGCTGATGTAGCAAGAAGGCACCGCCACTTTGATCCGCGGATCGAGAGCAGCTATCAGCGCTGTCTGAGTCCCGCCTCCGCTCGTTCCCGTTATACTGATGCGCTCCGGATCTACGTCTGCCCTCGTCAGGAGATAATCCACGGCTCGCATGCCGTCCCAAATTTCCCAGCGCGCCAAATTCGCTCCAACGAGATACGCGAGATTTCCCAGTACGGCGTGCTCGCCGCAAACCAGGTTATAGCGGCTCTTCCCCGCCTTCGCGTCCCAAAATTGGCTGCGTTCGCCTTGTCCAATGGGATCCCACGCGATAACAATGTAGCCTCGGCTTGCAAGGCGCTGGCTCACTCCCTGGTAATGAATTTTTCCGTTCGTCGCATGGCCCGCCGGCACCAACACGGCAGGATGTTTCACAGAATGATCATCGGGTGAATACACAAGCGCAGTCACATATACCCCAGGCAAACTTTCGTAAATCAGTTTTTCGATGGCATAACCTTCCATTTGAATCTTGCCGGTGATGCGCGCGTGCAAGTCCGTTTTCTTCTCGGGCAATCCGCCAATCATCTGCAAAAGCTCTCGGCGCATCGTGTCTTGCAGTTTCAGTAGATCGCTCTCTGAATGAATTCGGCTCCATGCGAGTTGGCGCACTTCATCCTGTCGCCAGGCCACATCGAGTTGGTAACGAAGATACGGGGTCATGCTCGGACCCGGCGGTAGCCGTCGTAACACCTGGAAGGCGGTTTCCGGGGGAACCTCTTGCGCACATAGTCCGCGCGCAGAGACGCACAAAACCAGAAAAATCCCAAGTTGCGAAAATCGGCGCAGCTGGCTCACTTTGCTTTGACCGTCAGCGAACCCACGGCGTACCAACCATCTTCTTGTCTGCCTTCATTGGCAAAGCGAATCGCAGGCTTTCCCGTCCGTGGATCGAGCATCGCAATTCGCACTTCGTAGTCGCCATCTGTCAAATTTTCCGGAATGTAAAACGTCCCATCGTAAACGGCATCTCCCGGCAACCACTTGCGCACGTCGACGGGAATCCGGCTGATCGCCGAGGCCTTCGCCGATCGCAACTCCAGAGCCAAATCGTACTCTACATAAACAGGAGCCACTCCGGCGTTTAGCCACCAAATATGGAGAGGCATCATTGTGCCTTGCTCAACTACTTTCGAATATTCCAACCGACGCAAAATAAAGCGGTATCCCATCTTTCGCTGAAAGTCGTCGAACTTCGCTTTCCATTCCGCCGGAATCGGCGCAGATTTGATGTTCGCCGTGCTCACATGCCAACGCAGCCCCTGCGCCAAAATGTAATCCACGTCATACCCGCGCTCTTTCCAGCCAGGCACCGTGTAGCACGTTTCCAGCGAAACCGGGCTCCTTTGCCAAACATTCTGAATTCCAGTCCGCACAATTTGTTGCGGATAAATCTCCAGCATCTCCGCTGGAAAATATGGATCGGTTGAACTCGTCCTCATATCTCCCCAGCAGTCCAACCGCCAGCCCGCCCCTTGTTGCGTTCCATAAGCAAGTGCCTGCGGCTCATCGAAATTCATCAGCAATGGAGTGCGCTTGAACGCTTCCAGCCAAATATCAATCAACGGCTTCTGATACACAAAATCCGGCATGTAGGGACTCCAGCCTTCGCCCCAATAGCCGACAGACGAAATGTCCACTGTGTCGAGAAACGGATTGCCGTCATACCGCTTTCCCGCTTCCGCCACCAGTTCGCCCCAGTACTTCAAAAACAGAGGATCGGAAAAATCGGGCTGCCAGATCTTTCCGTCCTTGTCGGAATCTTTGTTCGCGCGACGTGCGCCGGAGTTTTTGTACCACTCCGGAAGAGAGTCCTGGTTCGAGTACGGCATCAAGCGAATCGCCAGCTTCTGTCCGTGTGCTCGCGCTTCTTCAATCGCTAAGTCAACAATGGCCCAGTTGTACTTCCCGCGCGTCGGCTCGAGAACATTCCAGTACCAGCGGCAGTAGGAAACCGACGTATCAGGAAAATCCGGTTTCGTAGCCGCTTGCGGGAGTTTCTTTTCCGGGCCAATTTCGGACCACTTCAAAGGTGGATTCGGCTCCTGCCCGTTGAATCTCTGAAAGGTGGTGACTCCCATCCCGGGATTCACCAGCACGTCGTTAATCTCCTTTGGCCGCACAACAACGACGTTTCTCTGCGCTGCCACTTGTTCCGAAAATAGGCACGCGAGGAGCAAAAGCGGTGTCCATCGGCCGAACGTTTGTATAAGCTGCGAAGTAAGCCACTCAGTTGTGGATCGAAACATCCTCCCCTCCGTCGTCTCGATTTCTTGATTGCTACTTGTCAGGCAATGCGTAAGCCGCCAGCGTGTCCGAGAGCTTTCCTCGAAAGTAGCCCCCTCCGCCCGCTGCAATCACTACAAACTGTTTTCCGGTTTTCTTGCCCTGATAGGTGATAGGTGTCGCATGCGCGGTGGCTTCCAAATCCGCCGCCCACAATTCCTCGCCGGTCATTTCGTCAAACGCGCGAAATTTCGCGTCCGTCGTTGCGCCCACGAATATCAGTCCATTTACGACAATCGTTCCGCCCAAATTCGGCGACCCTGTTTTTCCGGGAAGATCTGCCACCGTTCCCAGCGGCACCTTCCAGGCGATTTCTCCTGTGTTCACGATGATTGCGTTGAGCGTTCCCCACGGCGGCTTGCCGCACGGCCATTCGTTTTCGTCCCAAAAACGCGCATATTCTCCGTGCTTGCTGTTGCGCCGGTATTTTTCCGGTGAGCCTTCCGCCTGTGGCTCCAGCTCCCCGATTGCACCCACCTCGTTCACATTGACGAAGAGATAGCCCGTCTTTGCATCGTACGCCCCCCCGGACCAGTTCCCTCCACCCAGCGTGCCGGGAACAATCAAAGTGAGATCCAAGTTGTATGGCGTGTACATCTTTCCCCCGCGCATCGAGTGAAACAATTCTGTGCAGTACTTCTGGGATCCCGGCGCGACGTCCGTGATATCTGCTTCCGTAAAAGACTGCTTCACCAGCGGCGGAGGCTTTAGCGGAAAAGGTTGCGTCGGCCACGCAGCCTCTCCGGGAACTTCGCTTTTCGGAACAGGCCGTTCTTCGACTGGAAAGAGCGGCCTCCCCGTGAGGCGATCCAGCACGAAAACAAAACCCATTTTCGTGACCTGCGCCACAGCGGGAATCTTCTTTCTTTCGCGCTCCACCGTAATCAATACCGGCTGCGCCGGCATGTCGTAGTCCCAAATGTCGTGATGGACCATTTGGAAATGCCACACAAGCTTTCCCGTCTCCGCATTCAGCGCGACTACTGAATTGCTGAATAGATCCGCGCCTTTGCGGTCCGCTCCGTAAAAATCGTACGAAGACGACCCAATCGGCAAGAAAACGAGACCGCGTTCGCTGTCGACGCTCATCGTGGACCATACGTTTGCGCCGGTGCGGTCTTTCCAAGCGTTCCCCTCCCAGGTCTCATGGCCTGGCTCTCCGGGTCCGGGAATCGTGTGGAATGTCCACATTAACTTTCCCGTTCGAACGTCAAACGCTCGCACCTGGCCGCTCGGGCCCTTCGAAGGAAATTCTGGGACCATCGCGCCCGTGATGACCAAATCTGTGTATATGGCCGGCGCAGAAGTCACCGAATACAGCGCTCCCGGCTGATCTCCCTCCAACCCGTTGCGTAAATTGACCGTCCCATTAGCCCCAAAATCGCGGCACAGCTTTCCTGTCCTGGCATCAAGCGCAATCAGCTTTCCGTCGAACGTGCCATACAAAATCCGCGCGTCTCGGCCGTCTTTGCTCTGCCAGTACGAGACTCCTCGGTGTTGATAATACTGTCTTGGTTTTCCGCTGTTTGCCTGCGGATCGAATTTCCAAATCTCTTCGCCAGTTTCCGCGTTCAGGGCAATTACACAGTTCGATGGCGTCGAAAAGTAGAGCACCCCATTGACAACCAGAGGTGTGGACTCGAATGGCGCTACGCGATGCCGGTCCGTCGCATTCCCTTCTCGCTCCATTTCTCCCGTGTGGTAAGTCCACGCCCGCTTCAAATGGCTCACGCTTTCACGGCTTATTTGAGTCAAAGGTGAGTATCGTGTTCCGCCTGCATCTCCGCCGTAGTAGTGCCACTCTTGCGCATGGACCGCGCCCGCCAAAACTACGCAAGCAAGAATTCCTAAGAGCCTCATCCTCGCCTTAGCTCGCAACTTGCCTTTTCTTTCTTTTGCGTACGATTGTTTTCGACTCTTGGCTAGATAGGTTGTTTCCGCTCGCTTGTCAAGTCTGACTTTCACTTCAGCCATACGAAAGGTCCCGAGCGACTTCCCATTACGATAGAAATAGCGGGCTTTACGCGAAGCCAAAGCTCGCGAATATCAGCGCCAAATTCTAGGAAAAAAGGACCGGTGGTTTATTTCTGGCCGCAATAGGCCGACGACCGGCAGGCTGAGAGTGCCAAAATCCACGCCTGCCACGATCAATCTAAGCGGGATGAGCGTACATTTCCCAGCCAAGGTACCGCGTGGCCGCTTCGTGAACGGCTGGGGCGACTGAAGAAAAGTTAGCTGCGACGTGATGTTCAAAACCGTTCTCGCAGATATAGTGCAGCAGTTTCTGAAGTTCCGGAATTTCCACCACGCCAGCCCCGCCGAAAGTTTCGAGCGAATCGTCTGTGAACCGGCCGCTGCCCGAATAACCGCGGATTTTTCCAGAAACATCATCCGTGGAAAAGCGCGCAAAGCACATCGGCCCAGATTTCACTCGCCCCACGCACGTGCCAAATGTGTTTTCCATGCCGACGGTCCCGGCAATGATCGCTTGATAGTCCATTTTCACGTCCCGGAAAAAATGCTTGGGTAGATTGCTGCAATGGAAACAAACGGCTTTGTTGGGATCGTTGCCGTAATTGTTGTTCCAATCCAATAATGCACTGGGCGTTTCTGAGGCGAGTTGCAGCGCGTGCATGGCGAGAACGCCGCAAACGTCAACTTCACAAGCACTGGACAGAAGTGAATCGCTCATCATGCTCATGACTGTGCATGGAACAACGCCGAGGTTTTCTTCGAGCGAAGTCCAGCATTGCACTGCGCTGATCTGAACGTCAGTGGCTTTCATCCACTGATCAACGACTGCACCCAGCTTCGCCATCTTGAGCAGAGCAGCCTTAGGAATGTCGGTTGTCGTAACATAGCGCTCGATCGCTTGCAGCTTCTGCACTGCCGCAGCATCATCGTCGTTCATGCGGCTGATGCGGCCCAGGACTTCGGAAAGATCGAGCGTTTCCACGGAAATGCCGCTGGCTTCGAGCAGCTTCTCGCTGTAGCGCACCGTATTGAACGCTGCGGGGCGCGCCCCGATTGCGCCTATGCGCAAATCGCGCAAACCCTTGACGACGCGGCAAACCGCCGCGAACCACGCCAGATCTTTCGCAAACTCCGGCGAATCCGGCGCTTCCGTGTGCAGCGTCGTGAGCGAATACGGGACGCCGTACTGTTTGAGATTGTTGCAGGCGGACATTTTTCCGCAAAAGCTGTCGCGGCGATGTGTGATGGCCATTTTCCCAGGAGTGTCCGGGGTGGCCTGCACGAGAACCGGCACGGACAACCGCGCAAGACGCAACGTGTCGGCAATGGCGCGCTCATCGCCGAAGTTGGGCAGAGTCACAACCACTCCGTCAATGGCATCAGCCTGCGAGCGAAAGAGTTCGGCGCAACGCTTGGCTTCGGCGTAGGTTTCTACGGCGCCGTACTTGCTTTGTTCAGGTGTCAGAGCAACTACTTCGATGTTTGCTTTTTGCAACGCTTGAATCATTTCCTCGCGGCCAGATTTGGCGAGATGATCCGGGAAGAATCCGCGGTTCCCCACAATTAGTCCCATTGTCATTTTTCTTTTGTTTGCCATGGGTCTTACCATCATTTCTCTTCTAGACGCGTCCCTTACCAGGCGCGAAGTAAAAACAGTAGGCGGCCCCAATCACTGCGAGCAGCCCACCCCACCAAACACTGGCATGCAAATGAATAAGAACTACGGGCACGGCTGGTGGGCGAAACAATTCATAAATGCCCGCAGCAAGGATGAGCAAGCCATTCACTAGCAACGACAGTCCGATGAAAAACCAAATAGAAAGGGCTCCGCCTTCTTTCATAGAACCTCACCAGAAGTAGATATTCAGAACGAAAAAGACCACTCCTACTACAGCTGCCCAAAACCAGGGACGATGCCAAGTAGAGACATAAGCTTCCTTTGGAATTTCCGTTGCGCCATAGACAAGACCTGAAAGTTCGGAATCGGGTTTTGGTTTGGTGACAAGGCTGACGACGACAGTGACGAGCGCGCAGATGAGGCACGACCACAACGCGCGGTACATATTTTGAGCCTGGTCCTGAGCCCGCGAAGATAGGGCCACGTACTTGACGGCAAGAGGGTCGGCTTTCACCCACGCATACATGCCGATCGAAGAAAGCGTTCCCGCAAAAAGTCCCCAGAAACCCCCAGCAGCCGTAGCCCGTTTCCATAACATCCCAAGCAAGACCGTTCCGAACAGAGGCGCAATGAAAAAGCTAAAGAGCGCCTGAACGTAGTCCATGATGCTCTGCGCTTGCATGACCAGATAGGCAGTGCCAATGCTGACGGCCATACCGATGAGCGTGCACCAACGGCCCATGCGCACTTTCGTTTCGTCCAACGCTTGTTTGTTGATCAACGCGCCGTAGATGTCATAAGTCCAAACTGTGGCGAAGGCGCTGACGTTTCCGGCCATGCCTGACATGAAGCCGGCGATGAGGGCGGTGATGCCGAGACCAAGCAAACCGGGGCCACAGTAGCGCGCCAGCATC